>Ga0172382_10000374_pt1 | contig 83863 bp, 73 predicted proteins | sample Leawel138RmetaG_FD_122245 | JGI IMG/M metagenome (GOLD analysis project Ga0172382, IMG submission 122245) | Leachate microbial communities from a municipal landfill in Southern Ontario, Canada - Leachate well 138R metaG | ecosystem: Engineered > Solid waste > Landfill > Unclassified | place...
ATCGTCGCGGGCGCCCTGGATGCCTTCATGCAGCATCTGGACGCCCACAGCCTGGCGGACGTGCTTCCGCCAGGCGCGAGAACCGCAAGCACTGCCGCCGTAGCCCGTGGGGATGTCACTGCACCAGAGGCGAATCGGCCCCCTGCATGGGGATGCCGCTGATGTGCGCGCCCCCGACCAGCTGTTGCAGGTATTGGTGCACGGCACGCCGATAGCTGGATTCTTCGAGCCAAGCGGCGAGGCTGTCGTGGACGGCCTCGAAGGCCAGCGCCCGCCCTTCGATTTTGTGGCCGATGCGCACGATGTGGAATCCGAAACGGGTTTCAACCAGTTCACCGCCCAATGAGAATTCTGGCAGGGCAAAGACGGCCTTTTCGAATTCGGGCACCATCTCGCCCCGGCGTAGTTCGCCCAACCCCCCCCCTTTGGCGCCCGTCGGGCAATTGGAATAGCGGCGCGCAAACGCGGCGAATTCGCCCAGCCCCTGCCGATGCAGATCGGCCAGAATGCTGGTGGCCCGCCCGCGCAGCTTTTGCACGTCGAGCCCCGAGGTTACCTGGAACAGGATGTGCCAGGCCTCGACCACGTCGCCTTCGCGAAATTCATCGGGATGCTGCTCGAAATAGCGCCGGCAACTGGCCTCATCGGCCTGCGGTGTGTGCACGTCGTGCGCCAGCACGGCCGCCAGCAGGGATGCGTCGCAGTCGGCCTCGAGGCCAAGATCTTGGGCCCTCTGGCGGATCAGCTCGCGCAAGACGAGTTCCTGCCCGGCCGAGAGGCGCGGATTCGGCTCCTGACCGTGCAGCCTGGACTGGGCCAGGACCTGGTCTTCGGTGATGGTGATGTCGTTGACCGTGATCATGTTGCCTCCTTAGCGCGGCCGCACCAGCTGCCAGGCACGGGTGAGATACGAAACCGACGCAAATCCGGACCACACGTGCACCAGGCGGGTGAACGGGAAGATCACGAACAAGGTCATGCCCAGCACCATATGCAGCCGGTAGATGCCCGGCACCGTCTGCATGGCGGCCACCGCCGTGGCGGGGCGCAGGGTGACGATGGCCTGAGCCCAATCGCCCAACAGAACCATGAGCGCACCATCGGTGTGGTGCACCGAGGTGAACAGCGAGGCGAGCCCGGCCAGCAGGACCAGGAGAATCCACAGCAGGCTCACCCAGTCGCCCACCGTGGAGTTGTGCGCCAGCCGCGCATCCGTCCAGCGGCGATGGATGAGGAGCACGAGGCCGGCCAGGCAGATCAACCCCAGGATGGCGCCCACCACGATCGCCAGCAGCTGTTTGAACGCCGTGGAAATCCCCAGGGCATGATAGACGGCCGGCGGCGTGAGCAGGCCCACCAGATGAGTGAAGAACAGGGAGATGATGCCGATGTGGAACAAGTTGCTGCCCCAGTTGAGCGAGCCATGGCGCAGCAGCTGGCTGGAATCGCTCTTCCAGGTGTACTGTTCGCGCTCGAAACGCACCAGACTGCCCAGGAAGAAGATGGCCAGCGCCACATAGGGATAGACACCAAAGAAAAAGAGATCAAAAGCGGCTTTCATGGGGGTCACCTCAAACAGGGTCGGCCGAACCGGCTGGGCGCCGGTGCGGGGCGCGGATCACGACGGGTTGCCCATCGGCCGGGCGGGGCGGACGGGGTTGCCGTGGCTGGAGCATCGCGGGGGTTTCCAGCCCTTCGGCCTGCGGACCGAATGTGATCATGGTTTCTTCCAGTGCGCCTTCGGGCGGCTCTGGCAATGCTTCGGGCTGGACATCCGTCATGCTGCGCAGCTGCACGAAAATGCAGGCATAGGGGCTGTGCGATTCGGCCAGCTTGTCGCCCAGGCGGGCCAGCACGTGAATCGCATCGCCCAGCAAGGCATCTGCCGAGTCGGCGGGGATCTGACCGAGGAATTCGAGAAACAGCGGAACGTAATCCGGCAGCTCGGTCGTGCTGGGCGCCAGCCCGTGCTTCAGGTATTCGTTCTGCAGGTCTACCATGGCCTGGCCGCGATCGCGGGATTCGCCGTGAACGTGCTCGAACAAGTGCAACGAGTGGGCGGCACGGCGGTCGAACGTAGCGACATAGTGCTCTTGCAGATCGATCAGGTCCTGACCATGCTGCAGATGATCGAAGACGGGCGCCAGCGTCTGGCGAACCGGGGTGGGCAGGGCATCGGACAATTCTGGCAAGGCGTCGAGAAGCGCCTGTTCGGGGTAGCCGAGCAGCGCCGACAGCACCGAGAACACGGACGTTTCTTGAAGGAGCGGAATATCGTGAGTCATGCGCATCCCCTCAGGCCGTCCGCGCCGGATCCAGGAACACCACCGTCGGCTTGCGCTTGGCACGCGGTTTGCCGAACAGCGATCCCTCGGAGGACCCGCTCGAACAGCCGTTGCCAAAAGTGAAGCCGCAGCCCCCCCGCATTTCGAAGGCGTTTTCAGCGCTTTCACGGTGGGCCGTGGGGATCACGAAGCGGTCTTCGTAGTTGGCAATGGCCAGATAGCGGTGCATGTCCTCGACCTGGTGCAGGCTCAGGCCCACCTGCTCGAGGATGTCCGGGCGCTCTTGACGATCGACCGAACGCGCCCGCATGAACGCCCGCATGCCCAGCATGCGCTCGAGTGCGGTCGCCACCGGCGCCTCGTCACCCGCGGTGAGCAGGTTGGCCAGGTAGCGCAAGGGAATGCGCAGGGACTGGACATCGGGGATTTCCCCAAATGCGCCGATGTGGCCACTGTTGGCTGCCGACTGGATGGGCGACAGGGGCGGCACGTACCAGACCATGGGCAGGGTGCGGTATTCGGGGTGCAGCGGAAAGGCGATCTTCCATTCGACCGCCATCTTGTAGACCGGCGAGTTGCAGGCCGCGTCGAGCCAGTTCTCGGGGATGCCATCGGCCAGCGCCTGGCGGCGCACTTCGGGGTCGTGGGGATCGAGAAAGAGATCGAGCTGCGCCTGATAAAGGTCTTTTTCGTTGGGCACGCTGGCGGCCGCCTCGATGCCATCGGCATCGTACAGCAGCACCCCCAGGTAGCGAATGCGCCCCACGCAGGTTTCGGAACAGACCGTCGGCATCCCGGCTTCGATGCGCGGATAGCAGAAGATGCATTTTTCGGCCTTGCCGGATTTCCAGTTGTAGTAGATCTTTTTATAGGGGCACCCCGAGATGCACATGCGCCAGCCGCGACACTTGTCCTGATCGATGAGAACGATGCCGTCCTCGGCGCGCTTGTAGATCGAGCCCGACGGGCAACTAGCCACGCAAGTGGGATTCAGGCAGTGCTCGCACAGCCGGGGCAAATACATCATGAAGGTGTTTTCGAACTGCCCGTAGATGTCTTTTTGCACATCCTCGAAGTTGTAGTCTTGTGAACGCTTGGAGAACTCGCCCCCGAGGATTTCTTCCCAGTTGGGACCCCATTCGATTTTTTCCATGCGCTGCCCGGTAATGAGCGAGCGTGGCCGGGCCACCGGCGGCGTACTGCGTTCGGGCGCTTTTTGCAGATAATCGTAATCGTAGGTGAACGGCTCGTAGTAGTCGTCGATCTGGGGCAGGTTGGGGTTGGCGAAGATGCGCGACAGGAGTTTGATCTTGCCGCCCTGACGCGGCTCGATGCGGCCGCTGGCCTTGCGCCGCCAGCCCCCGTTCCAGCGATCCTGGTTTTCCCAGTCTTTGGGGTAGCCCACCCCGGGCTTGGTTTCGACGTTGTTGAACCAGGCGTACTCCATGCCCTCGCGAGACGTCCAGACGTTCTTGCAGGTGATGGAACACGTATGACAGCCAATGCATTTGTCCAGGTTCAGGACCATGGCCACTTGTGCGCGGATTTTCATGGATACAGCTCCTTCAGTCCGTGTTCTGGGCAGCGACGGCGAGTTCATGGGTTTCGTCGAGCCAGTCGATGTTCTTCATCTTGCGCACGACCACGAACTCGTCGCGATTGGACCCCACTGTGCCGTAGTAGTTGAAACCATAGGACAGCTGGGCATAGCCGCCGATCATGTGGGTGGGTTTGATCACCGTGCGAGTCACCGAATTGTGGATACCGCCCCGCTTGCCCGTGATTTCGGAGCCCGGCACGTTCACGATCTTTTCCTGCGCGTGGTACATCATGGTCATCCCTTCGGGCACCCGTTGGCTGACCACCGCACGGGCCACCAGGGCCCCGTTCACGTTGAAGACCTCGATCCAGTCGTTGTCGACGATGCCGGCGCGCGCCGCATCGACTTCGGACATCCAGACGATGGGCCCGCCACGCGAGAGCGTGAGCATGATGAGGTTGTCCGAATACGTGGAGTGAATGCCCCACTTCTGGTGCGGCGTGATGAAATTCAGCACCACGTGCGGCTCGCCGTTGGAGAACTGCTGCTCGAGCATGGGCTTGATGGTCTTGGTATCGACCGGCGGGCGGTACACGCACAACGCCTCGCCGAAGTCGCGCATCCAGGGGTGATCCTGGTAGAGCTCCTGGCGGCCCGTCAGCGTGCGCCAGGGGATGAGTTCGTGCACGTTGGTGTAGCCGGCACTGTAGCTGACCTTGTCGGACTCGATCCCCGACCAGGTGGGTGACGTGAGGATTTTGCGCGGCTGAGCCTGCAGATCGCGAAAGCGGATTTTTTCGTGTTCGCTGGACTTCGCCAGGTGCGTATGGTCGCGCCCGGTGATCTTCGACAGGGCTTGCCAGGCCTTGACGGCCACGTGGCCGTTGGTTTCGGGCGCCAGAGACAGGATGGTTTCACAGGCGTCGATGTCGGATAGGATACGCGGCTGCCCCTGGCTGACGCCGGGTTCGCGCTCGCGCCGGTTCAACTGCCCCAGGAATTCGACTTCTTCCTTGGTGTCCCAGGCGATGCCCTTGCCGCCATTGCCCAGCTTTTCGGCCAGCGGCCCCAGCGACGTGAAGCGCTTGTAGACGTTCTTGTAGTCGCGATCGACCACCATCATGGCCGGCATGGTCTTGCCTGGAATGAGATCGCACTCGCCCTTGCGCCATTCGCGCACGTCGAATGGGTCGGAGAGCTCGCCCGGGGAATCATGCTGCAAGGGCTGCAGGACGAGATCCTCGTTGGGCAAGTCTGCATCCTGGGCGAGTTCGGAGAATTTGTGGGCCAGCCCCTTGTAGATCTCCCAGTCGCTGCGGGATTCCCAGATGGGATCCACGGCCGCCGACAACGGGTGGATGAAAGGGTGCATGTCGGACGTGTTGAGGTCGTTTTTCTCGTACCAGGTCGCCGTGGGCAACACGATGTCGGAATACATGCACGTCGTGGACATGCGAAAGTCCAGTGTCACCAGCAGGTCGAGCTTGCCCTGCGGGGCGTCATCGTGCCAGGCGACCTCGAGTGGACGGGCCTCGCCCGACTCGCCCAGGTCCTTGCCCTGGACGCCGTGTTGCGTGCCCAGCAGGTGCTTGAGGAAATATTCGTGCCCCTTGCCCGAAGACCCAAGAATGTTCGAGCGCCAGACGAACAAGTTGCGTGGATAGTTGTCGGGATGATCGGGGTCTTCGCAGGAAAACCGCAGGGTGCCGTCGCGCAGCCCCTGGATCGCGTACGCCTTGGGATCGACCCCGGCCGCCCGCGCCGCGCGCACGACCTCGAGCGGGTTGGTCTGCAGCTGCGGAGCCGTGGGCAGCCAGCCCATGCGCTCGGCGCGCACGTTCATGTCGATCAGGCTGCCCTGATACTTGCTGGCATCGGCCAGCGGCGACAGCAATTCGGGCACCTGCAGTTTCTCGTAGCGCCATTGGTCGGTATGCGCGTAGAAGAACGAGGTGCCATTCATGTGCCGCGGCGGGCGCAGCCAGTCGAGGGCGAAGGTCAGCATGGTCCAGCCGGTTTGCGGACGCAGCTTTTCCTGGCCGACATAGTGGCACCACCCGCCCCCGGATTGCCCGACGCAACCGCACATCGAGACCAGGTTGATGATGCCGCGGTAGGCCATGTCCATGTGGTACCAGTGGTTCAGCCCGGCCCCCAGGATCACCATGGACTTGCCTTCGGTCTTGTCGGCGTTGTCGGCGAACTGGCGCGCCACGGTGATGACGTGCTGGCGATCGACGCCCGTGATGCGCTCTTGCCAGGCGGGGGTGTAGGGCACGTCGTCATCGTAGGATGCCGCGACGTTGCCCCCCCCCAGGCCGCGGTCGATGCCGTAGTTGGCCACGAAGAGATCGAACACGGTGGTGACGAGAACGTCGCCCTCGGCCGTGGCCACCCGCCGCACAGGCAGGTTGCGCACCAGGATCTCGTCGTGGCTGGTGCCCTGGAAGTAGTCGTGCTGCTGGCCGCCAAAGTACGGGAAGGCAACGGGCACGACCTCGTCGTAGGCCTCGAGCAGCGACAGGCGCGGCAGGATGTCCTGGCCCCCCGCGTCTTTCAGATCGAGGTTCCACTTGCCGGCGTCTTCGCCTTCTTTCTGGCCCCAGCGAAAGCCGATGGATCCCTGGGGCGCCACCAGGTCGCCCGTGTTCTGGTCGTAGACCAGTGTCTTCCATTCGGGATTATTGTGCTGCCCCAATTGATCGACGAGATCGGACGCCCGCAGCTTGCGGTCGGCCACGTAGTGATCCCCCTGACGCACCAGACGCACCAGGAACGGCATGTCGGTGTATTGGCGGCAGTAGCGCTCGAAATAAGCGCTCTTGCCGGCGAGGTGGAATTCTTTGAGGATGACGTGGCCCATGGCCAGCGCCAGAGCGGCGTCGGTGCCTTGCTTGGGATGCAGCCAGATGTCGCCGAACTTGGCGCCCTCGGCATAGTCGGGAAACACGGACACCACCTTGGCCCCCCGATAGCGGGCCTCGACCATGAAGTGGGCATCGGGCGTGCGGGTCTGCGGCACGTTCGAGCCCCACAACATGATGAAGGTCGAGTTGTACCAGTCGGCCGATTCACTGACGTCGGTTTGTTCGCCCCAGGTCTGCGGGCTGGAGGGCGGCAAGTCGCAGTACCAGTCGTAGAAGCTGAGCAGGGACCCCCCCAGCAGCGACAAATAGCGGCTGCCCGAGGCATACGAGACCATGGACATGGCCGGAATGGGCGAGAAGCCGGCGATGCGGTCGGGGCCATGACGCCGGATGGTGTGGATGTTGGCCGCCGCGATGATTTCATTGACCTCGTCCCAGGTGGAGCGCACGAAGCCCCCCAGGCCGCGGCGCGTCTTGTACTGGCTGGCCCGGTCTGGATCGGTGGCGATGGTCTGCCAGGCCTGCACGGGCGTGAGCGTCTTGCGCAGCTCGCGCCACTGGCGGGCCAGGCGCCCGCGCACCATCGGGTATTTGACCCGGTTGGCGCTGTACAGGTACCACGAGAACGTGGCCCCGCGCGGACAGCCCCGGGGTTCATGGTTGGGCATGTCGGGCCGCGTGCGCGGGTAGTCGGTCTGCTGGGTCTCCCAGGTGACGATGCCGCCCTTCACGTAGATTTTCCAGGAACACGAGCCCGTGCAGTTCACCCCATGGGTGGAGCGCACGATCTTGTCGTGCTGCCAGCGATTGCGGTAGGCGTCCTCCCAGGTGCGGTCTTCGTGCACCACATTGCCATGGCCATTGGAAAACGGCTCTTTCTGACGGGAAAAATATTTGAGGCGATCGATGAAATGGCTCACGATGTAGGCTCCGTTGGAAAGATTGGGACAAGCATGCGGGGCGCGCTGCCCTCAGCAGCGGACCTCGGCATGCTTGCGCGAGTAGTACCACCATGTCACGGCCAGGGACACGGCGTAAAAGACGACGAAAAACAGCAAGGCGGCCTGTGGCGACCCGGTGAGGTCGAACGACGTGCCGAAACTCTTGGGGATGAAGAACCCCCCATAGGCCCCCATTGCACCACTGAAGCCCAGGACGGCGGCGGACTCTTTCGAGCCCTCGGTAGCCGCCCGGACCGGATCGCCGGCAGGGCCATGGCGCCGCTCGGCCAGGGTGGTGAAGATGGTGGGAATCATGGCGAACGTGGAGCCGTTGCCGATCCCCGTCAGGAAGAACAGGAACAGGAAGCCCAGCAGGAAGCCGACGAAGCTGCCAGCCGACTGCGCCGAGGGCAGCGAAAACATGACCACGATCACCCCCAGCACCATCCAGAAGAACGTCCAGAAGGTGACGCGCGCCCCGCCCATGCGATCGGACAGCCAGCCCCCGAACGGGCGCGCCAGAGCGCCCACCAGCGGGCCCAGCCAGGCATACTGCAGGGGGCGCACCGCAGGATACAAGTATTTGATGAGCAGCGGGAAGCCGGCGGAAAAACCGATGAAGGAGCCGAACGTGCCGAGGTACAGAAAGCACATGATCCAATTGTGCTTGCGTTTGAAGATCACTGCCTGATCGCTGAAAGAGGCCTTGGCGTCGGCGATGTCGTGCATACCGACCCAGGCCAGCATGGACACGATGATGATGAACGGAACCCAGATGAAGGCGGCGTTCTGTGCCCAGACCTCGACTGGCCCCCCATGGGCACCCGACAACTGGGCCAGTTGGGGTTCGCCCGCCCAAGGCCCGAGCACGCCCAGGCTGATGACCAGCGGAGCCAGAAACTGCACGGACGACACGCCGAGGTTACCCAAACCCGCGTTCAGCCCCAGCGCCGAGCCCTTGCGCTCTTTCGGAAAGAAAAAGCTGATGTTGGACATGGACGACGAGAAATTGCCCCCGCCCAGCCCGCACAAGAGCGCCAGCATCAGCATGGTGGAATACGGGGTTTCGGGGTTCTGGACCGCCAGCCCGGCACCGATGGTGGGCAGCAGCAGGCTGGCCGTGGTCAGCGCCGTCCAGCGGCGCCCCCCGAAAATAGGCACCATGAACGAATAGAAAATGCGCAGCGTGGCCCCCGACAGCGCCGGCAGTGCCGCCAGCCAGAAGAGTTCGTTTTCGGTGTACTGAAACCCCAGATTGGGCAGATTGACCGCCACCACGCTCCACATCTGCCAAACGGCAAAGGCGAGAAACAGCGCCGGGATGGAGATCCAGAGATTGACATTGGCAATGGCGCTGCCTTCGCGGATCCAGAAGGCTCGGTCTTCGGGCGTCCAGACCGTGAGCAGACGGCCACGGCGGGCCGGAGGCGAGGCATCGGGAGTGGGGCGCATGAAAAGCTCCGAAATCTGAAGCTCTCACGATAAACCACACGGTGCATGCGGACTATGATCTGGATCAAACCTCGTGGCGATCCCGGACCCCAGGCCCCTGGACCCCGTGACGCGGCGGCCGGGGCCGTATTGCGGCCCCGGCCTGGGTGTCAGACCCGATCGCAGCGTATGGTGATGGGATGGTGGCGCAGGCCTTCGATGACTTCTTCGGTGACTTCGCCATCGACATCGGTGATGGCATAACCGATCTTGCCGCGCGTCTGCAGTTGCTGGCTGACGATGTTCAGGCCGAACTCACCCATGAGGTTGCTGAGCGCGCCCATGGCCCCGGGCACGTTCTGGTGCACGTGAATGACGCGGGCCGTGCCGGCCTGCTCGTGGTAGGAGATCTCGGGGAAATTGACGGCGCCCTTGGTCGTGCCGCTATTCAGGTACAACTTGAGCTTTTCGGCCACTTCGCGCCCGATATTTTCCTGGGACTCTTGCGTACTGCCGCCGATGTGGGGCGTGAGAATCACGTTATGCATGCCGCGCAGCGGGCTGTCGAGCGCCTCGTCGCGGCTCTTGGGCTCGGTGGGGAACACGTCGATGGCGGCACCCGACAGATGCCCCGACTTGAGCGCCCGATGCAAGGCGGTGATGTCGACCACCGTGCCCCGCGAAGCATTGATGAGTATGCTGCCAGGGCGCATGGCCGCAATGGCCTCGGCATCGATGAGATTGGCCGTTTCCCTGCCCCCGGGCACGTGCAGGGTGACCACGTCGGCCTGGCCCAGGAACTTCTTGAGGGACGTGGTGGCATGGGCATTGCCCAGCGGCAGCTTGGTGTCGATGTCGTGATACAGCACCCGCATGCCCAGGGCTTCCGCCAGGATGCCCACCTGCGTGCCGATGTTGCCGTAGCCAATGATGCCCAGGGTCTTGCCACGCGCCTCGTAGGCGCCCTCGGCGGTCTTGTCCCAGAACCCCTCGTGCACGCGGGCGTTTTTCTCGGGGATCCGCCGCAAGAGCAGGATGGCCTCGCCCAGGACCATTTCGGCCACCGAGCGCGTGTTGGAAAATGGCGCGTTGAAGACCGGCACCCCCTGCAGGGCAGCCGTTTCGAGATCGACCTGGTTGGTACCGATGCAGAAGCAGCCAATGGCACGCAATTCGGACAGGCGGGAGAGGACGTCCTGATCCAGTTGTGTACGCGAACGGATGCCCACGACTTCGGCCCCCTGCAGGGCCTCGAGCAAGGCCGGGCCGCTGAGCGCCCCGGTATGTGTGACCACGTCGTCGAAGCCCGCTGCAGTGAAGACCTCTTTGGCGCTGGCGTGGATGTTCTCGAACAGCACGATGCGTGACATGATTTCCCTTTTCATGCAAAGCGTCTATTGTCCGATATTTTTCTGTCCCGCGTAAGGGTCATCCCGAATTGCCCATTCTGGCAGCATCATTTTCCACGTGATGAAAAAAGGATCGTGTTAGCCTATGCGAGTTGACTTCGCATCCGATTCCGGCCCTCCATGACCCAGAGCACCCCGCTTTCCCATTCCACGCACCCCGCATCCGCCCCTGCCGTACCGTTTGCGCGCACCCCCAATCTGGCCGAACCGGACACCGGCCGGCTGCGGGCCGCACTGCGCAACTATTTCGTCGAAACGTTCGATCGCTATGAATCATTGTTCGACTGCCTGGCCGACGGCGATGCGGCCTGGGTCGTCAAACCCATTTCCCTGCGCCATCCGCTGATCTTCTATTTCGGCCACACTGCCACGTTTTTCGTCAACAAGCTCATGCTCACGCGCATGATCAATACGCGCATCGATCAGCACATGGAGTCGATCTTCGCCGTCGGGGTCGATGAAATGAGCTGGGACGACCTGGACGACAGCCACTACGACTGGCCGACCGTCGCCCAGGTGCGCGCCTACCGCGACCAGGTACGTACGCTGGTACTGGGCCTGATCGACCACGCGCCGCTGCAATCCCCCATCAACTGGCAAAACCCATGGTGGGCGATCATCATGGGCATCGAACACGAACGCATCCACCTCGAGACCTCTTCGGTGCTGATCCGGCAGCACGCGCTCCAGTATGTCCGCCCGGTGGCGGCCTGGGCGCCCCAGGCGGACGACGGCCGCGAAGCCCCGCGTAACAGCCTGCTGCCGGTGCCGGCCGGCACGGTACGGATCGGCAAGCCATTCGACAGCCCACAGTATGGCTGGGACAACGAATACGGCACGCACGAGGCCCAGGTCGAGGCCTTCGAGGCAAGCCGTTACCTGGTCAGCAACCGTGAGTTCCTCACGTTCGTCGAAGCCGGCGGCTATCGCAATCAACGCGACTGGACCGAAGAAGGCCGGCAGTGGCTGGCCTACAGCCAGGCCGAACACCCCACGTTCTGGGTCAAGAAAACCCAGGGCTGGTTTCTGCGCCTGATGACCCAAGAAATCCCCATGCCCTGGTCCTGGCCGGTCGAAGTCAATTACCTGGAAGCCAAGGCCTTCTGCAACTGGAAGGCTGCCGAAACCGGGCAGCCGGTGCGCCTGCCCACCGAAGACGAATGGTACCGGCTGTACGACCACACAGGCCGCAGTGATCCGGGCTCAGCGCCCTGTGATGCCAACCTGCACCTGGACCACGGCGCCTCTTCCTGCCCGGTCGACCAGCACGCCCATGGCGAATTCTTCGACGTGGTGGGCAACGTCTGGCAATGGACCGAAACCCCGACCTACCCGTTCGATGGCTTCGACGTCCATCCCATCTACGATGATTTCACCACACCTACGTTCGATGGCCAGCACAACCTGATCAAAGGCGGGTCGTGGATCGCCTGTGGCAACGAAGCCGTACGTGCGTCACGCTATGCCTTCCGGCGTCATTTCTTCCAGCATGCCGGCCTGCGCTACGTGGTGTCGCATGCACCGGCCGAAGCCCCGGCCGCCTATTACGAAACCGACAAGCTGCTCTCCGAATATGCCGAATTCCACTACGGTGACAGCTACTTCGACGTACCGAACTTCCCACGCACCGTCGCGCAGTTGGCCATTCAGGCCATGGGCGGGCAACCCCGTCGCAGGGCCCTGGACCTGGGCTGCGCATCGGGGCGCGCCACGTTCGAACTCGCGCGCGCCTTCGAGCACGTCACCGGGGTAGACTTCTCGGCCCGCTTCATCAACCAGGGCGTGCAGCTGATGCAAAGCGGCCAGTTGCGCTATACCCTGGCCGACGAGGGTGATCTGGTATCGTACAAGACCCGTACGCTGGCCGAGCTCGGGCTGCAAGACACGCTTGCACACGTCGAGTTCTTCCAGGGCGACGCGTGCAACCTCAAGCCGCAGTTCACAGACTACGATCTGGTGCTCGCAGCCAACCTGATCGACCGGCTCTACGACCCGGCCCGGTTCCTGGACACCATCCATGAGCGCATCGTGGCCAACGGGCTGCTGGTCATTGCATCGCCCTACACCTGGCTCGAAGAGCACACCCCGCATTCGGCCTGGATCGGCGGCATCAAAAAAGACGGCGAAAGCTGGACGACGCTGGATGGCCTGCATGCCCACCTGGGCACGCACTTCGAACCCGTGGGCGAGCCCATCGACGTGCCGTTCGTGATCCGTGAAACGCGGCGCAAGTTCCAGCACACCTTGTCGCAACTGACCATCTGGCGGCGGCGCGGCTGACCAACCCCGAGCACGTGTCGGGCGGGACGTGTCGGCCCCCCACCGGCCGCCCGGGCTGTCAGGCCTGTGGCTATGCGTTGGCGTTCCGTAGGAACTGTTCGAAGGCTTCGGGTGCCAGGGGCCGGCTGTAATAATACCCCTGCACCATGTCGCAGCCATGCGCCAGCACGAATTCGAGCTGGGTGGCGTTGCTCACCCCTTCAGCGATCGTCTGCATGCCCAGGCTCTGAGCCATGCGGATGATCGTACTGGCGATCACCTTGTCGTCGGCATCCGTCTCCAGGTTGCGCACAAAACTGCGATCGACCTTGAGGATATGGAACCGCAGCTGTTTCAGATAGCTGAGCGACGAATAACCTGTGCCGAAGTCGTCGATGGCCAGGCGCACCCCCATGGCGGACAAGGCGTCTACCTGGCGCTTGATGAATTCCGTCGTTCGCATGGCAGCCGCTTCGGTGAGTTCGAGCGTCAGGCGGTCAGCCGGCACCTGTGCCTGCTCTAGTGCCTCGCGAACCCATTCGGGAAACGCGCCCTGCTGGAACTGCACGACTGAAAAATTGATGGCGACGTTGAGATCCGTGAACCCGGCGGCCCGCCAGGCCGCCAGCTGGCGCACCGCCGACTGCAGCACCCAGTGGCCGATCGAGACGATCAGCCCGGTGGCCTCGGCGATGGGGATGAATTCGTCAGGCGGCACATAGCCCCACTCGGACTTCCAGCGCAGCAGGGCTTCGGCCCCCACCACGCGTTCATCGGCCAGGGAAATCACAGGCTGATACACCAGGCTGAGCTCGCCGCGCGCAATGGCACCGCGCAGCGCCCCGCCCAATGCCAGCTGGCGCTCTGACTGGACCTGCATTTCGGCCATGAAAAACGAGATATGGTTATAGCCCTGCCGCTTGACGCGATTCACCGCGGCTTCGGCCTGCCCCAGCAGCGCATCGAATTCGCGGGCGTCTTCGGGGCACAGGGCGATGCCGATCGACAGCGTCAGCGAGACGGACTGCCCAGCCACGTCGACGGGATGGCCCATGGCCTCTTGCAGCAGGCGCGCCCGGGCCAGCGCCTCTTCTTGCCCGACGTCGTGCAGGAGCATGAGAAAGTCATCACCCGACATGCGCACCAGCATGTCGCGGCCTTGCAGGCCCACGTGCAGCCGCCGCGCCACCGCGACCAGCAAATGGTTGCCGGCCTCATGGCCCAGCGCATCGTTGACCCCCTTGAACTGATCCAGGTCGATCCAGAACAAGGCCAGATGCTGGCTGAAGCGCGCCGACGCGTCATAACGCTCGCGCATCAGCAGCAGGTTGGGCAGGCCGGTGAGCTGATCGTACAGGGAGAGCTCACGGATCCGTTGCGCCGCCTGGTGTTTTTCGGTGATGTCTTCCAGATGCGCCATGTAGCCCGAAACCAGGCCGACAGAATTGCGGATGGGAAACACCTTGGTGTCGAGGATGCGTCGCTCTTGACCCTGGAACACCAAGACCAGTTCACCAGCCCAGTGGGTTCCCTGCCGCATGGCTGATTCGAGGCTCTTCCAGACCGTGGGCGCCGTGTCCGATTCGAGCAGCTTGAGCGGATTCTTGCCCAGCAGCGCGTGTGGCGCCCTACCAAAGAACCGGGCGTACGCCGCATTACACAACTGGATGTGATATGCCGTATCGACCACGACGAACGGCAGCGGGCTTTGCATGACCCCGCGGCGCAACGTGGCCAGCACCTCTTCATCGCGCAGGCGCCGCGTGATGTCGCGTGAAATGACGATGAACCGCTCGGCGCCCGGGCGCGTGTCCGGCCGCGGCGCAACCGACAGCTCGAAACTGTGCATCCGGCCCTCGACCAGCAGGCCGACGATCTTGCCATGCGATACCCCGTGCGCTCTGGCTTCCTGCAGCGCATCGCGCACGGTCTGGCTGTCGGACTCGGAGAGGACGCCCTCGAGGGTTCTGCCCAGGAGACCATTTGGCCCCACTGGCAAGCCCGGTGCCTCGTCGTGCTGATAAAACTGCAGGCAGCGGCCGTCGGCATCGAGCTCGAGGACCCAGTCGGGCAGAGCGTGCAAAGTGGCCAGCATCTCGCTGCGCGATTGCCGTAAATCGGCGTAGGGACACAGCACGGTCTCCACGAAAATGGCGTGATACAGAAACAGGAATGCGAGCACCTTGTAGCTGTGGCCAATGAACATCCAGACATCCGACACATCCGTATACCGGGTGAAGAAATACTCGCTCTGCATCATGATGAAGGCCGCCGCAAACAGGCCACTGGCATTGAAACTGCGTGGTTCCCGCAAACGGACAAACAAGCGCAGCGCAGCCAGGCCGTACAGCGCCATGAGCACGTACTCGGCTATGATCTTGAAACGTGTCAGCCCTTTGCCCGGCACGAAGAAACGCGGCAGGACGTCCGGATCCCGAAAATACAGCCAGGCAGAGGACCCGACCAGCGCGAGCACCAGCAGGCTGCACCAGAACAGGGTATGAGCCGACCCCGTGATGCGCCAGGGCACGAACGCGACGCACAACAGCGCCACCCCCCCAAAGAGGCGGCCCAGCAACCAGAAGTAGATCGACTTGTTCGAATTGCCAGGCGTGATGAAATCCGGCATGCCATGCAAGGACAGCATGTGCAGCAGATCGAATACGCCCACCCCCAGAAACAGGCTCGCCAGCAATACCAGGTTGAGTGCGGGTTGCTCGCGGCGCACACTGCACACCAGGCCGTAGATCATGACCGAGACACTGACCGACAGCACCTCGAACGTGATATGCCAGGGGAGCGACAGGACCCCCGAGAACCTGTTCGACAGGTTGATCGAAGCGCTCAGCAGGAGACCCACCAGCAAGAAGGCGCTGATGGCTAAAGCACGGCGGGCCTCGGGTTGATGGCTCGGGTGGATTTGCATGTACGGCATGGTCTTGGGTTTGGAGCACTGTACCGCAAAACCCCGCCTGTTGGACAGGCTATCGGACCCAACCGACACGCGGGGCCAGCGCCCCCGCGGGTGTTCAGGAAGTGCGCGGCTGCACCGGTGCGAGCGCAGTCAGCCTGGCCCCGGCCACACAGGCCACCACGAATGCGGTCACCCACAGCATGAGGGCGGTGACCGGCTCGCCCAGCAGCCAGGCGGCCAGCAACAGCCCCAGAAACGGCTGCAGAAGCTGCAGCTGGCCCACGGCCGCGATCCCCCCTTGCGCCAGGCCCTTGTACCAAAAAATGAACCCGACCAGCATGCTGAAAATCGCCACGTACAGCCAACCCACCCAGGCGGAAAGCGGCACTGCGGCAGGATCTGCAGGCAGCCACACGAAGGCGAGCGGCACACTCAGTGGCAGGGATACCACCAGCACCCAGCAAATGACCTGCCAGGACCCCAGCCGACGCGCCAGGCGCCCGCCCTCGGCATAGCCATACCCGCAGCTGAGGATCGCCAGCACCATGAGGCCGTCAGCCCACAGGACCCCCGAACCGTCTTGGCTGAACGCAAAACCGACGACCGCCAGCGCCCCCAGCACGGCAAAGGCCCAAAAAGCACGCGAAGGCCTTTCCTGGGCCAGCCAGGCCCCGAAGAGCGCGGTCGTCATGGGCAGCAGACCCACGAACACCAGCGAATGCGCCGACGTGATGGATTGCAGGGCCAGTGCGGTAAAGAGGGGAAACCCCAGGACCACGCCCAGCGCCACCAGTATCAGCCGCGACCAGTCGCCCGGCGCAGGATAGGCTTGATACGTCTGCCGGCCAGGGCGGCGCGCGGCAAACGCCAGCATCAGGGCGGCGAGCACGCCCGCCAGCGCCGCACGCCCTGCCGTCACGAACAGCGGATCCAACCCCAGCACCGCGACCCGGGTCGCCGGCAAAGAACCGCTGAAGATGGCCATGCCGATGAAACCATTGAGCCAGCCGCGCGAAGTTGGAGTCATGACGTGTTCCCGATGTGATAACTTTCAGTGTAATGGAAAACCCGACTCTCGCATCCATGGCGCCCGTGTACTCTCAGAACGACATCCAAAATGCCTACCAAGGCCCTCTGTTCGACCAAATCGCCGCCCTGCCGCCGGCCTGGCAGGCGGCCCTGGCCGCGCCCCACGTGCACAAGGTGCTGTGCGAGCTCGACACCATGCTGCGCCGGCGCCTGGAGCAGGGGGCGGTGATCTTTCCCCTGAGACCCTTCAGGGCGCTACTCGAGACGGCGCCCGAGCACGTGCAGGTCGTGATCGTCGGCCAGGACCCCTACCACGGCCCCAACCAGGCTCAGGGCCTGGCTTTTTCGGTGCCGAACTTCTGCCCGGCGCCGCCCAGCCTGCGCAATATATTCAAAGAATTGGCGCAAGAATACGGTCCGCCGCCGGCCCCCCCAAAAAACAGCCTGGTCCGCTGGGCGCGGCAAGGTGTGCTGCTATTGAATACGTCGCTGACGGTCGAAGCCCACCAGCCCGCCTCCCATGCCCGCAAGGGCTGGGAGCACGTGACCGATGCGCTCATCATGCGGGTCCTCCAGGAGCCGCGCCCCAAGGTGCTGATGCTCTGGGGCAGCCATGCCCAGGCACGGCGCGCATTGCTGGATCTGCAGCCTCCGGCCGGGCCAGTCCAGGTATTGCTCGCGAATCATCCATCGCCCCTCTCGGCGCAGCGCCCGCCGCGCCCTTTCCTGGGTTGCGGGCATTTCAAGCGGGCCAATGACTGGCTCCAGGCTCAAGGTGAAGCGGGCATCCAATGGATGTAAGGAAAGCGCCTGCGGCCCTGTCCCTTCCCAGCCTGAGCGCGCCCGTGGCCATGGGCTATATTCCATTGGGCGCGCTATTCGGTTTTCTGTTTGTCCAGGCGGGCGGGCCCCCCTGGCTGGCCGTGGCCTCCAGCATCCTGATCTACGCGGGCGCCGCGCAATTCATGATGATTCCCATGCTGGCCGCCGGCCTGCCACTGAGCACCATCGGGCTGGCCACGCTGGTATTGAATCTGCGCCACGTCTTCTATGGCCTGTCGCTGCTGAACACCTTGCCCGCACATCGCTGGTCGCGCTGGTACGTGATTTTTTCTCTCACCGATGAAACGTATTCGGTGCTGACCGCCCTGCCCGCCGAATTGCGTGTACAGCGCATGACGCTGCTCAGCGCCCTGAATCAGGGCTGGTGGGTGCTGGGCACCCTCCTGGGCGCGGTGTTGGGGCGCCAGGTCGAGTGGGGCCTGAGCGGGCTGGATTTCGTGCTGGCCGCCTTGTTTGCGGTGCTCGCCGTGGAACAATGGCGCGCCCGGCGCGATGCCTTCCCCATTTGGGTGGCCGTGATCGCCTGGGGGATTGCGCAAGCCGTGTGGCCTGCCCAAGCACTGGCCATCGCCATCGGCCTGAGCCTGGTGGCGGTCGCCGTCAGGCCAGGCCCCGGTCCGGACAACCAGGCCCGGCCCCCCGTCAGCCAGACTCCCACCAGCCAGACTCCCACCAGCCAGACCCCCACGAGCCAGACCCCCACGAGCGAGCCCCCCAATCGATGAACGACGTCGTCTATCTGCTGGCCGCCATCGGCCTGATGGCCCTGATCACCTGGCTGCTGCGCGCCCTGCCCTTCATGGCGGGTCACTGGCTGCGCCACCATCCGCTGGTGCACAAACTCGGGGGCTCCCTACCCCTGGCGATCATGGTGCTGTTGCTGGTCGACACGGCCGCAAGCCAGGCACGCCACCACCCTGGCCTGCCATGGCCAGAATGCGCAGCCGTGGTGGTGGTCGTGCTGCTGCAATGGCGCCTGCGGCAAACGCTGCTGAGCATCGTGGCAGGGACGGCGACGTACATGCTGCTTCTCGGGCTGTAGCCCCAGCCGATCCATGGGGCCTGTTGATTCACGGGTTCTTTGCACGCGCGGCCCGTAAACGCCCCACGATGCCATCGGGAAACCAGTACACGCACAACACGAACAGCAATCCCAGCCACAGCAGCCAGCGCTGCGGCGCGAACAAAGCCTGCCAAAGCGGCTGTTCAGGCCACAACTCCGCAAGGACGGCAAGCACGTCCTGCAAATAGCCCTGAGCCAGCAAAAACAGGGCGGCCCCCAAAACGGCGCCATACAGCGTGCCCATGCCCCCGATCACACACATGAGCAGGATGAACACCATGAGGTCGAAGCTCAGGGTGTTGGTCGGGCTGACGTAGCGATTGAACAAGGCAAATGCAGCGCCCGCCAGGCAGGTGAGCAAGCCGGCCAGCACCACCGCGGCCGTGCGGTAACGCACCGTCCGATAGCCCAGCGCCCGCGCACGAAATTCATTTTCCCGAATGGCCAGCAGCACTTGTCCGAACGGAGACCGCACCACCCGCAAAAGAAGCAGCACGCCCCCCAGGGCCAGGGCGATACTCGCGTAATACACCAGATGCCGTCCCGTAAACCGCAGGGAATAGCGCGCCTGTTCCCAGGCCGTGGCGGGATCGGACCATAGCCCGCGCAGCAGGCGGGGCACGTCCAGCCCCGGAAGGCGGGTCTGGAAAACATCGTGCCCCGGGCCCAGTGCAGCGGGCAGCCTCACGCGCAGGCCATCGGCGCCGCCCGTCAGCGGATAGGCCTGCAGCACGAGGTGCAGGCAGGCAAAGGCGACGGCGAGCGTGGCCAGGGCAAAGAAAATGGCTTGTACGCGCAGGGTCAGTGCCCCCAGCACCAGCGCCAGCAGCAGGCTGAACAGCAGGGCAAGCCCGACACCCACTGCCACCGCGGTCAACGTGGGGCCCAGATGCAGCGTGGCCAGGGCCACGCCATAAGCCCCCAGGGCAAAGAACAGCGTATGGGCGAACGAGACCATATGGGCATAGCCCAGCATCAGGTCATAGGCGGCAGCCACGAGAATGAACACCCCCATGGTGCCCAGCAAGGTGAAGGCACGCACGTCGGCAAACAGGAAAGGGCCCCCCGCCAGACAGGCCAGCAACAGCAGCAAGACCGCCGAAAGCCACCGGCTAGCAGGCCGATCCCCCGAGAGCATTGCATCGATCATGGCGGCCACGTCACCCTGCCTAAGTGTCGGCCACGGGAATCAGGCCCCGTGGACGCCACATGAGTACCGCCATCATCAGCCCCACGACCGCGACCGAGGCCAGGGCCGGCAGCAGATAGCCGACGTACAGGTTGACCAGGCCCGCCAGCAGGGCGCCATAAAAACATCCGCGCACCGACCCCAGCCCGCCGAGGATGATCACCACGATGACCAGGATCAACAGCTCGTCGCCCATATGCGCCGTGATCACCTCCTGGTACAGACCCCAGAACATGCCGCCCAGCCCCGCCAGCATGGCCCCCAGGGTAAACACGGCCAGAAACACGGGCGCCATGCGATGCCCCAGCATCTCCACCATCTCGCGGTCTTCCACCCCTGCCCGTATTACGACGCCCCACCGGGTGCGCTCGAGCGCATGGATCACCAGCGCATACACCCCCAGGCCGAACAGGGCGGTCAGCAGACGAAATTTTTCCAGGGCGAGCCCGCCGACCCAGGGCACGGACTGCGGCAAAACCAGCGAACCGCGCAATAGATCCGGGCGCGGCACGGCGATCGGGCTGGCGCCCCAGAATCCCTGCAGCAGCTGGGTCAGGATGATGGCACCGCCGACCGTCACCAGCATTTGCTTGAGATAATTGCCATAGACGGGGCGTATGACCAGCCGTTCGAACACCGCCCCCACCAGCCCAGCGACCGACATGGCCAGCAGCATCGCCGGCAGCAGGGCCAGCCACTGACCCCATACGGTGTCGGGCAAGGCCTGCGCCCGCACGACCCACCACGTGGCCCCTGCGAACGCCCCCAGGGAGATCAGGGCCCCATGGGCCAGGTTCAGGACCCGCAACAGACCGAAGGCAAGCGTCATTCCGGAAGCCATGAGAAACAGCATCGACCCCATTGCCAGCCCGCTGAGCGTCAGGACCAGCCAGGTTTTCACACCCATCGACAGCAGCCCGGCCAGCAGGACCAACGACAACAACCGGTGATGGGGCCCGGGCAGCAACGTGCGCATCGCGGCCCTCACGCGGGTGGCCCGCCCAGATAGACCGCCTGCACGTCGGCCGAATCCATGACGCTGCCGGGCGAACCATCGGCCAGCACGCGTCCCTGGTGCAGGACGATGATACGCTGCGCCAACGAACGAACCACGTCCATCTTGTGCTCGATCAGCAAAATGACACGATCCGCCCGCTGGTGCAGCTGCGCCACCAGATCGAGCATCGCGGGCACCTCTTCCACCGCCATCCCGGCCGTCGGCTCATCCAGCAGGCAAACCACAGGATCCTGCGCCAGCAGCAAGGCCATCTCCAGCTTGCGTCGCGCACCGTGCGGCAATGCATGCACCGGCTGCGACGCCAGGCCGGCGAGCTGGACTTGTTCGAGACAAGCCATGCCCCGGGCCCGCATGTCCGGCCGCCTGTCGGCCCGCTGCCACAGGCTGGCCGCCCGACCCTGCCGGGCCGTCAACGCCAGGGCTACGTTCTCGATCACCGTCAGCGCCGAAAACAGCTGATTCATCTGAAAGACCCGGCCAAGGCCCCGCTGGGCGCGCTCTGGCATGCCCAACGCAGTGATGTCCACCCCGGCGAGATGAACCGTGCCGCGGTCGGGCCGCAACTGCCCCGAGAGCAGATTGAAGAACGTGGTCTTGCCGGCCCCATTGGGGCCGACGATGGCCACCAGGCTGCCGTGCTGAAACGCAAGGGACACCCCGTCGACCACGACCTGCCCGCCCAGCGACACGGCCAGGTCACGCACATCGAGCAGGTCGGTGCCAACCTGCGGGCCGCCCTGGGGCCCGCCCTGGGGCCCGCGCGCGGCATGGGACGGTGCGGACCCGCCGCCCACGCCGACCGTCATTCGCCGTTCTGGGGGGGTAGCGTGAGCTGCTCGACCGGAATGACGCCCAGCAGCTGAGGCACACCGGCTTGCACGGTACGCCCCGCGAACCAATCCGAGCGCTCTTGCGGCTGCAGCCTGAAGTGGTACATGACTTGCTGCGCTTGATGATCGGCCGGGCGGATGGTCTGCGGGCCCTTGGGCGAATCGAAGGTCAGGCCCTCGAAGGCCGCGATCAGGTCTTCGGCGTCCGAGGCGCCGCCGGATTTTTCGAGGGCCGCCACGATCGCCATGCCCTGCGCAAACCCCTGCGCAGTGAAATAATCGGGCGGCGTGCCGTATTTTTGCTGGTGGGCGCGCACAAAGTCATCGTTGACCGGGTTGTCGGGCAGTTCATAGTAATAATACGTGGCGCCTTCCATGCCATCGAACGGCGCATACGTGGTCAGGATGGGCATCATGTCGCCCGGTGCGGCCAGCCGGATGCCCAGGCGTTCAGGATGCAGGTCATTGATCCGCCCGATGGGGTTGCTGGCGCCGGCCCACATCGAGAAAATCAACCGCCCGCCCGGGCATTCGCCGGCCTGGCCCAGTGCGTCGAACAGGCGCTGTGCGGCCGCCGTGAAGTCTGTCGTGTCGAACGGCAGGTATTCTTCGTGCACCACCTGTGCGCCCCGTGCCTGGGCGCCGTTCCGGTAGACTGCCACGCTGTCGCGCCCGAACACGTAGTCTTGGGCGATGGTGGCGACGCAAGTGCCGGGCCCGGTCGATGCAATGGCATTGGCCGTGGCATAAATAGAGGAGCTCTGGCCCACCCGTACCACGTGCCGGTTCCAGTCTTTCCCGGTAATCGAGTCGGCCACCCCTTCCGGCATGATGATGCGCCCGTACTCTTCGGCCAGTGGCATGACCGCAACCGCCACGCCCGAGGACATGGGCCCGACCACCAGATCAACCCCGTCCTGGGCATACGCCTCTTCGACCAGGGCCCGGCCCCGGTTCGGATCCATCTGGTCGTCTTTCAGCGTGAGCACGAGAGGCCGGCCCGCCACCTGCATACGGCCGGAAGTCGCGTAGTCCAGCCCCATTTCGAGGCCGCGCTGCAACTGTTCACCATAGGCCGTGAAGGCGCCGCTCAGGCTGGTGATGTGCGCAATGCGTATGGGCTCGGCGGCCTGGGCGGGTGCGAGCCCCACAAGGGCGGCCAGCGCCAGCGCAGCAGCCAACACAGTTGGGTTGGACATGACGACTCCGAAAAAGACAGTAAGAAAGCCCCATTTTAGGAAAAAAAAGACACCCACCATGGATTGCCCACGTTGGCAGCAGCGGCGAACTCAGCCGAGGAATGCCGTCATCTGCCGCGCGGACACCTGCGGATCCAGCCCCGTATGGCAGAACAAGGTGCGCGGCACGCGCGCGCGCAGGATCTGATCGCAATACACCTGATAGAGCGCGTGGATGTGCCCGATGGTCATCTCGCCCTTGCGCGCATGCACCACCTCGGCCGGACACGCGGCCACGACCAGCCGTTCAGGGCGCGGAACCATGGCACTCCAAAAACCATAGGCAGTCACCCGTTCCAGGGGCCGGTGCGGATCGCGCACGTGCCGCACGAAATAGTCGTAAAAATAACGGTCCAGCACCACAGGCGACCCGCGCCCGAACAACCCCCTGGACACTGAAAACGTGAGCCAGGCCAGCGGCAGGATCACCCACAGCAACCGCTCTTCGAGATCATTGCGGGTCGTGCCCCGGCGCACGTGAAACAGCACCCGCCTGAAATACCGCTTGAAGCGTTTGAACCGGTAACCCGCGCCCACCGGGCTTGCCAGGGCCGCATCGATCAACGTGGTCTTGCCGCTGCCATCGGGCCCGACCACCGCCACGGTGCGCGGGGCAGTCCAGTTGCAGACGCGCAGCCTTCGGGCCGGCCCGGCCAGCCGGACCGGCCCAGGGCCGTGGAATGGCGCCCCGGCCTGGGGCATCGACGGCTCCGACAGGTATTCGAACCGCCAGCGGCCCTGCTCATGGTGCAGGATGAAGCTCAGCCCCGCCTGCTGGCAATACTGAAACACAGCCCATAGGGTTTCATTGCACAGCACAGATCCCCCAACTATTGAAATTTGCAACCGAACCCAGCTTATCAGTCTGCCACAGGTCGTGCTTGTGGTGTTTAATAGCAGCATGAAACGATTCCGCCCCGTCGCCGGCCTGGTCCTGCCGACCATCCTGCTGGCCGGCTGCACCAGCCTGACCGACATACCGCCCGGCACGCCCCTGGCGCAGGTCATCGCGCAATTCGGCCCCCCTACGCTAGAGTGCACCGATCGAGACGGCCGACCCCGGGTGGTCTGGTCGCAGCAGCCCTTCGGGCAACGGGCCTGGGGCGCTTCGCTGAACGCCCAGGGCCAAGTGCAGCGCATCGAGCCGCTGCTGACCGACGCGCATTTCAGCCAGCTCGACGACGGCCCATGGACCCAGGCTCAGGTGCGCTGCGAATTCGGCCCACCCGCCCTCGTGGACTCGGTCGGGCTGCCATCGAACCGCCAGCTGGTGTACAGCTATCGATACAAGCAGGATCATGTATGGAACGCCCTCATGTTCGTCTTTTTCGGTCATGACGGCGCCTACGTCACCCGCCACCATCCCGGGCCGGATCCCCTGTATGAGCCCGAGGACCGCTTTCTTTCGTTCTGAAGGCGGGGCATGCTGAACGCGCTTTGGCTGGGTTTTTTCCTCATCGCGGCGCTTGCCGCAGGTGTCCAGTGGCTCGTGCTGGGCGACGCCGAGGTATTTGCCCGCCTGATCGCCAGCCTGTTCAACATGGCCGAGCTCTCGGTGCAGTTGATGCTGCTGCTGTTTGGCACGTTGACGCTGTGGATGGGCTTTTTGCGCATCGCTGAAGATGCCGGGCTGATTCGCATCCTGGCGCGCCTGCTGGGCCCCCTGTTCGCCCGCCTGATGCCGGGCGTACCGGCGGGCCATCCGGCGCTGGGCCTGATCACCTTGAATTATGCCGCCAATGCCCTCGGGCTGGACAACGCCGCCACCCCGATCGGCCTGCGCGCCATGCGGGCGCTGCAAACCCTGAATCCGCACCCGGAGACCGCCACCAACGCACAGATCCTGTTTCTGGTGCTGAATGCCTCGTCGCTGACCCTGTTGCCCGTGACCATTTTCATGTACCGCGTGCAGCAAGGAGCCGCTGATCCAACGCTGGTTTTTCTGCCCATCCTGCTGGCCACATCCGCGTCGACCCTGGCGGGGCTCATCTCGGTGGCCCTGATGCAGCGCCTGCGCCTGCTCGATCCCGTGGTCCTGGCCTGGGTGGGCGGTACCGCGCTGGTGCTGGGCGGCTTCATGGCCCTATTGGCCAGCCTGAGCGCCGCGGCCGTGGCGGCGTTGTCATCGCTGCTTGGCAATCTCGTGCTGTTCGGCCTGCTGGTCATTTTTCTTCTGGCGGGTCTGTGGCGACGCATTCCCGTCTATGAAAGCTTCATCGCGGGCGCCCGCGAGGGCTTCGACGTCTGCAAGGACCTGCTGCCATACCTGGTGGCCATGCTATGCGCCGTGGGCGTATTGCGGGCCTCGGGAGCGCTCGATGGCGCACTGGACGCCATTCGCTGGCTGAGCCAGCTGGCCGGGCTGGATACGCGCTTTGTCGATGCGCTGCCCACGGCGCTCGTCAAGCCTTTCTCGGGTAGTGCCGCGCGCGCGATGATGATCGAGACCATGCAGCACTTCGGCCCCGACAGTTTTCCGGCCCTGCTGGCCGCGACCATCCAAGGCAGCACGGAAACCACTTTTTATGTGCTGGCGGTGTATTTCGGGGCCGTCGGCGTACAGCGCGTGCGCCATGCCATCGGTTGTGCGCTGGTGGCCGACCTCGCAGGGGTACTGGCCGCCATCGGCGTGTGCTACTGGTTCTTTGGCTGAAGGCGGCCCGCAGCCATCGGGGCGGCACCGTTGGATCTCAGGCTGGATCGAATTCGCGGCTGTCGTGCCGCGCCAGCCCCCGCCGGTCGATGCTGATCCAGCCCCCGCGCGGCGACCCGGGCTGATCATGCTCCCAGTCGGGCAGCACATAGCGTTGCGCCGGCGTGCCATGGATCTGGAACGTGTGCACGGCGGGCCGGTGCGTGTGCCCATGTACCAGCGTCGTGCAGCCGGCCGCCTGCAAGGCCTCGACCACTGCCTGCTCGTTGACATCCATGATCTGCAGCGTTTTCGCGCGCTGCGCGCGCTGGCTGTGCAGCCGCGCACGCCGCGCAATGGCGCGGCGCCATGCCAGCGGCAGCCCCAGGAACAAACGCTGCAGCCAGGGCTGGCGAACGATGCGTCGCAAGCGCTGGTAGGCCGAATCATCGACGCAGTATTCATCGCCATGAGCCAGCAGCAGCAGGCCCGCGTCGGTCTGCAGGCGCACCGGGGCCGCAAGCAGCCGTGCCCCCAGGCGATGGGCCAGCGCCGGCCCCATCAGGAAATCGCGATTCCCGTGCATGAGATACAGCGGCACGACGGCCGCCGTGCCGCCCAGGGCCTGCAAAGCCGCCAGCAGCCAGGCCGGCGGCTGTCGCAACGCGTAATCGTCGCCGATCCAGGCATCGAACAGGTCGCCGCACAGGATCAGGGCATCGGCCTGTTGGCGGGCGGCTTCCAGAAAGCGGAAAAAGGCACGCGCGGTGCGCGGCCCATGGGCGCCCAGGTGAATGTCCGATGCCAGCCAGACCGTACCGGACAGGGCCAGGGTGTTCAATTATTCGGTGAGCGTGGCGCTTTCTATGATGACGTCGTCGACCGGGACATCTTGGTGGAAGCCCTTGTTGCCGGTCTTGACCTTGCGGATTTCGTCGACCACCTCGGTGCCTTCGATTACGCGCCCGAACACGGCGTACCCCCAGCCGTTGGAGGTGGGGGCCGAGAAATTGAGGAAATCATTGTTGGCCACATTGATGAAAAACTGGGCGGTCGCCGAATGCGGGTCGGACGTGCGCGCCATGGCCAGCGTATAGGGTTCGTTTTTTAAGCCGTTGTCGGCCTCGTTTTTGATGGGCTTGTGGGTTTCTTTTTGCTTCAGGCCCGACTCGAAGCCCCCCCCCTGGATCATGAAATTGTCGATCACGCGATGAAAGACCGTACCATCGTAAAAGCCCTCTTTTACATAAGTCAGAAAATTTTCGACCGTTACGGGAGCTTTTTCGGGGTTCAGCTCGATGAGGAGGTTGCCTTTGTTCGTGGTCAACTGGACCTTGGGTGTGCTCATGTCGTGATCTTTTGAAGAAGGGTTTGAATCGGCCGCGGCCACTGGCCCACAAGCCAGCATGAAGGCGCAGGCGACGCTGCAGAAGCGCACCGGCAAAGGGATGCGCGCGAAAGACGCCAGGGGCGGGAATGAAGGGTTCATCATGATGAAGAAGACGGAATCATGGAAACGGCGTCAGGTGCCCGGCCCATGCCGGCCGGCTTTCTGGTCGGCCGCGCGGGCGCGGGCGAATGCCTCGCGAGCCAGCTGCATCTGCACGTGCCCCAGGTTTTCCAGGGCAGGCGCGAAATCTGGATCGGACACCAGCGCCATTTCGAGGGCTTCGCGGGCCCGCTGCAGGGCCCCTTCACGCACGTACTCGATGGCCAGGGCGTTCCAGGGCTCGGGCAGTTCGGGGTAGTCGATGGTCATTTGCTGCCAAATGGCCTGAGCCTGCGGATGTTGCCCCAATGCCGCCAATGCGCGACCCTGCTGGTAACGCAGCTGGACGTCCGTGCCCACTGCCTGGTGCGGATCAAGCCCCTGGCGACGCAACTGGATGAGCTCGAGCGCCTCGCCCGCCTGGCCCTGATCGACCAGGCGAGCCACGTGGGCTGAAAACTGGGCCGCCGACAGAGGGACCGAGGTGTCGGTGGCCGGCGCCGCCCTTTCGAGCAGGCGGGCCAGGCCCTGCCAGCCACCATCAGGCGGCTGCACAGGGGTGAACGTGCCGGTTTGGGGATCATAGTTGAGGCCGCCCACCGGGCCATCGGGGGCGGCTGCCGTACCTTGGGCGAACAGGGCCGGAGCCGGCGCCAGGCAGATACAGCAGGCCAACGCAAGAATAGAGGTTCGGATCACTGTAGGGAACACCGGGAGAGAAAGGTTCTGGGCTCGGAGGGCAAGACGGTATACTAAACAGCTCATTTTACATCGCTGGCCGCTGCCGTGTGCCGCCGATGCCCGCCGCCATTTTGCCATGCTGCATATATACGATACCCTGACCCGTCGCAAAAACCCGTTCCAGACCGCCCAGCCCGGTGTGGTGCGCATGTATGTATGCGGCATGACGGTATACGATTTCTGCCACCTGGGCCATGCACGCATGCTCGTATCCTTCGATGTCGTTCAGCGCTGGCTGCGGGCCACGGGCTGGCAGGTGCGCTACGTACGCAACATCACCGACATCGACGACAAGATCATCCGCCGCGCGGTTGAGCGCAATCTGCCCATCCGTGCGCTGACCGAGTTCTTCATCGACGCCATGCACGCAGATGAACGGGCGCTCGGGGTCCAGGCGCCCGATGCCGAGCCCCGTGCCACCGAGCACGTTGCAGGCATGCTTGCGCTCATCGCGCGGCTCGAAGAGCGGGGGCTGGCGTATCCGGGCACCGATGGCGACATGAACTTCGCCGTGCGGAAATTTCCGGGTTACGGCAAGTTGTCCGGCAAATCGCTGGACGATCTGCGCGCCGGCGAACGGGTCGCCGTCTCGGCCGGCAAGCAGGATCCGCTCGATTTCGCGCTTTGGAAGGCCGCCAAGCCCGACGAACCCGCCGATGCCCAATTCGACTCGCCCTATGGCCGTGGGCGCCCAGGCTGGCACATCGAATGCTCCGCCATGAGCCACGCCTTGCTGGGCATGCCGCTCGACATCCATGGCGGGGGGCCCGACCTCAAGTTTCCTCACCATGAAAACGAAATCGCCCAAAGTGAAGGCGCCTGGGGCGGCACCCTGGCGGGCACCTGGATGCACTGCGGGCCGATGATGGTGGACACCGAAAAAATGTCCAAGTCGCTGGGCAATTTCCAGCGCATACGCGACACCCTGGCCGTCGATGCCGAAGACACACGCGCCAACTATGCGGTCAACCCGCGCGAAGCGGAAATGCTGCGCTTTTTCCTGTTGCGCAGCCACTATCGCAGCGAGCTGAACTACACCCCAGACAACCTGCTCGATGCGCAGCATGCCCTCGACCGCCTATACCAGGCCTTGCGCAACGTCCCTGCCCAGCCGACCGAAATCGATTGGCAGGCACCCGCCGCGCGCCGCTTCCGCGACGCCATGAACGACGATTTCAACACGCCCGAGGCCGTGGCGGCGCTGTTCGACCTGGCAGCACGCGCCAACCGCGACACGGATCACGCGGCCAGTGGGTGGCTGCAGGCACTGGGCCAGGTACTGGGCCTGCTGCATACGGATCCGCAAGTCTATCTGCAAACCCCCAGCCGCTTTCTGGCGGGCGGCACGGTGCCCCAGGGCCTGTCGAACGAAGCCATCGAAGCGCTGGTGGCCGAACGCAGCCACGCCAAGGCGGCCCGCGACTACGCCCGCGCCGACGCCCTGCGCAGCGAGCTGCAGGCACACGGGATCGAACTCGCGGACAGCCCCGCAGGCACCCGCTGGCGGAGGGCCTGATGGATACCGGGCCACGCTCTTTGCAGTCCTCGGCGTACTGGCTGCATGCCTGCGAACAGCTCATGCAGCGCGACCGCATCCTGCGCAAGCTCATTCCCCTGTACCAGGGCGAGACGCTGCGCCTGCAGGCCTGCCCATTTCGGACGCTGGCGCGCGTACTGATCGGCCAGCAGGTGTCCCTGACCCTGGCACGCAGCCTCTGGGGCCGTCTGCTGCAGGCGTGCAACGACACGCTGCAGCCCGACTGCATTCTCGAACGCAGTGAAGCCGAACTGCACGCGTTGGGCCTGTCCAAACGCAAGACACAATACCTGCACGATGCCGCACGGTTTTTTTCGCAGGCATCCCGGCTCGACCCCGCCTGGTGGCGCGCCCTCGACGACGGGGCCGTGGTACAGCAGCTGTGCTCGATACGCGGGGTGGGCCGGCGGTCTGCCGATCTCTTTCTGATCTTCCACATGGGCCGGCCCGATATCCTGCCCGTCGAAGACACCTCGCTGCTCAAGGCCATCTCCACGCATTACTTCAGTAACGAGCCGGTCTCGCGCTTCGAGGCCCGCGAGGTTGCCCAGGCTTGGGTTCCGTGGCGCAGCGTCGCCAGCTGGCATCTGTGGCGCAGTGCCGACGCCAGCGCCGTCGAATACTGACCCTTCTCCGCATACCGAAATTTTCCTGATACCCTGAACCCATGCGAAATACCTTCCTGGAATTCGAACAGCCTTTGGCCGAACTCGACCAGAAAATCGAAGAACTGCGCTTCGTGCAGGCCGACTCGGCTGTGGACATTTCCGACGAGGTCAGCCGGCTGCAGCAAAAAAGCCAGACACTGGCCAAAAGTATCTACGCCAAGCTCACGCCGTGGCAGACGGCCCTGGTGGCCCGCCACCCTCAGCGCCCGTACACGCTCGACTACGTCGAAGCCCTGTTCACCGATTTCCACGAGCTGCATGGTGATCGCATGTATGCAGACGACTCATCCATCGTGGGCGGGCTGGCCCGATTCAACGGGACGCCCTGCATGGTGATCGGCCATCAAAAGGGCCGCGACACCAAGGAACGGGCGCGGCGCAACTTCGGCATGCCCTTGCCCGAAGGGTATCGCAAGGCCCTGCGCCTGATGCGCCTGGCCGAGAAATTCCAGCTGCCCATCTTCACCTTCATCGACACACCGGGCGCCTACCCCGGGGTGGGGGCCGAAGAGCGTGGCCAATCCGAGGCGATCGGCCACAACCTGTTCACCATGGCCGGGCTCAAAGTCCCTCTCATCGCCACCATCATCGGAGAAGGCGGATCCGGGGGCGCCCTGGCCATCGCCGTCGGCGATACCGTCATGATGCTGCAATACGCCACTTATTCGGTCATTTCGCCCGAAGGTTGCGCCTCCATCCTGTGGCGCAGCGCCGACAAGGCCTCGACGGCCGCCGAGGCACTGGCCATCACGGCCCCGCGCCTGAAAGAACTGGGGCTGATCGATCGCGTCATCAACGAACCCGTTGGCGGCGCCCACCGCGACCCGGCGACCATGGCGCGGCAGTTGCACCGCGCCCTGGCCGATGCCCTGCGCGAACTGTCTGGCCTGAAAACGGCCGAACTGCTGAAAAGGCGGCGTCAGCGGCTCGCCAGCTTTGGCCGGATCACCGAGGCGAAATGAGCACCAGGGCGTCCCTGCCCGCATGCGACCCGTCGCTGCTGCGCGACATCGATCGAGCCCTGCAGCCCCTGCCCGCGGGGGCACCCCTTGGAATCGCACTGAGCGCCGGGCCGGATTCAGCCATGCTGGCGGTTCATGCTGCCCAAGTGGCGCACCGGCAGGGCCGCGCGCTCCATGCCCTGCACATCCATCATGGGCTGCAGGCCGATGCCAGTGCCTGGCAGCAGCAAGCGCATGACCTCGCCAGCTTGCTGCAGATCAGCTGCCACAGCCGCAGGGTCGAGGTCACCTCGGACGGCCGCGGGCTGGAGGCCGCCGCACGCGCAGCCCGATATGTGGCCTTGAGCGAACTGGCGGCCCATGCCGGCATCGGCCATGTCCTGCTTGCGCACCACCAGGACGACCAGGCCGAAACCGTACTCTTGCGTCTGTTGCGCGGCGCGGGCCCCGAGGGGCTTGCGGCCATGGCACCCGTTGCGGAACACTACGGCCTGCAATGGCTGCGCCCTTGGCTGGGCCAGCCCCGTTCGCGCATATTGGCCTGCGTGCCCCTGTTCGCCACCGCGACACACTGGCATCCCGTGCAGGACCCAAGCAACCGGCAAATCCACTATGCGCGCGGCGCCTTGCGGGCCGAGCTCGCCCCGGTACTGGATCGGCATTGGCCCGCATGGCGCACCACCCTCGGGCGCCATGCCAGCCAGGCTCAGGCGCTACGGCGCTGGGCCGCCGCAACCAGTGCGCAAGACCTGCAAACCCTGGATCCAGACGCGGACGGCCGCGGGTTTTCGCTGGCGGCGTGGCGGGCCCTGTCGGCCGAGCGGCAGGTAGCCGTACTGCGTTACTGGCTGCATGCGCAGGGCCTGCGCATGCCCACCGCTGCGCGCCTGAAAGACTGGCTGCATCAATTGCGCACCGTCCATGCACTGGGCCACGATCGGCAGGTCACGCTGCCGCACGAAGGCCGCACGCTCAAAGTGCTGCGTGGGCGCGTGAGGATTCTCGATTCAGAGTAAAATGGCGGGTTTTGCCGGCCAGCCTCTGGGGCCGAGTACCTTGAACAGGGTTCAGACGTCATGTTGATCGTCCAGAAATACGGCGGTACCTCGATGGGGTCCGTAGAACGCATACAGAATGTGGCGCGCCGGGTGGCCAAATGGCACGCGGCGGGCCACCAGGTGGTGGTGGTCCCTTCGGCCATGGCCGGCGAGACCAACCGCCTGCTGGCCCTCGCCAAGGAAATCTCCCCGCAACCCGATCCCCGCGAACTCGACATGCTCGCGGCCACGGGGGAACAGGCCAGCAGCGCGCTGCTGGCCATGGCATTGATGCGTCAGGGTGTGGCGGCCCGCAGCTACACGGGCTGGCAGGTGCCGGTGCGCACCGACAGCGCGTACACCCGGGCCCGCATCCAGTCCATCGACGACACCCGCATCCGGGCAGACCTGGAATCGGGCCGCGTCGTCATCGTCACGGGCTTTCAGGGGATCGATGAGGCCGGCCATATCACGACCCTGGGCCGCGGCGGGTCCGACACCTCTGCCGTGGCCATCGCGGCGGCCATGCACGCCGATGAATGCCTGATCTTCACGGACGTGGACGGTGTCTACACCACAGACCCGCGTGTGGTCCCCGAAGCCCGCCGCATGAACGTGATCTCATTCGAGGAAATGCTCGAACTCGCCTCGCTGGGGTCCAAGGTGCTGCAGATCCGCTCGGTCGAATTTGCCGGAAAATATCAAGTGCCACTGCGCGTTCTATCTTCGCTGACCGACCCGCAACTGCCGGTGGACATTGAAATGCATTCAGGCACGCTCATCACTTTCGAGGAAGACCAAAAAATGGAAAACGCCGTTGTCTCCGGCATCGCCTTCAGTCGCGACGAAGCCAAGATCACCCTGCGCAACGTGCCGGACACCCCGGGTGTGGCCTATTCCATCCTGGGCCCGGTGGCAGCGGCCAACATCGACGTCGATATGATCCTGCAGAACATTTCGCTACAAGGCATGACGGACTTCTCCTTCACGGTGAACCGCAATGATTTTGCGCGTACGCTGGAACTGCTCAAAAGCCAGGTGGGCCCATCCGTCGGCGCGGAAGAAATCGTCTCCGACGACAAGGTCGCCAAGGTGTCCATCGTCGGCATCGGCATGCGCAGCCACGTGGGCGTGGCCAGCCTGATGTTTCGCACCCTGGCCGAGGAAGGCATCAACATCCAGATGATCAGCACGTCGGAAATCAAGACCTCGGTGCTGATCAACGACAAGTACATGGAACTCGCGGTGCGGGCCCTGCACAAGGCCTTCGAACTCGACGCCGAAACGCCGGCCACCGGGCAGGCCTGAGCACGCGGCCGCGCATTCAACCTGTGCTAGAATGCCATGCTTGCCGGAGACGTGGCCGAGTGGTTGAAGGTACTCCCCTGCTAAGGGAGCATGCGGCTTATACCCGCATCGAGGGTTCGAATCCCTCCGTCTCCGCCATTGGTCCCCTGTATATCATTGATTACAGGGGATTTTCTTTGGCTCTACCCACGAACGGGGGACGGGCATTCATCAGATCCGGCCGATCACTGCATTCCAACCGCATTGTGCCAGAACCCGCATGCGGTAATTCTCAAAATTTCTGAACCCATAGGCCCCGCGCGAGAGCATCTCCTTGTTGTGTGGAATCCTTCGGTGATGCCATTGGATCTGGAGAATCGCCACACGTGCACGATGGGTTCCAGCCATGATGTTAACGTGGCCGCCAACGTCTTGGCTGGACTTTGCCCGGACTGACGAATCAATACAAGGAATTCGGGCAAGAGCTGTTGGACCCGCTTGGCCTTGATGGCCTTGAGCGTCAGAAAGCCATTGAGTTTCTGCTTGGCAAAATATAGCGCCTGCAGTACAGGCGACTATGCCAAATACCGATGCAAGTGCTCAGATTGTGGGCCAGTTGGGTCGTAACTTGCACAATCATACGGTTGCTTGATGATCGGATGCTATGTGGAACCCGACAACAGGACCTAGGGAAACCGAGAACGCATGTCGTGCAAAAAATGATTGCATCTAAAAGAAGAATCGCTTAGCATTACTGCATAATCGACCAAGATTAGTCATATATGCATATTACAAGCATTCAAGATTTGCGCAACATTGTGACCGCAGAGCAGAAATCGACGGGCCGAAGCAAAGTTGGCACTAAGGCACTGGCAGTGCTTGCAGACATGCTCGAGCATCCTGGCGCCGCTGCGGTCGAAAGCATTTCCGAGTTGGCTGCGCGAAACGCAGTTGATCCGTCGACGCTGACTCGGTTGGGAAAACGCCTGGGCTTCACAGGATTCAATGGGCTGCAGGATGTGTTTAGGCACCATGTGGCGGAAACAGAGCCGTTCTACAGCGCGCGGATCAAAGAGAGCCTGTCGGCGCAACCTTCACAAGGTACCCAGGCGCTCATTTGGCATCACCTGCAATCAGAAGCAGACAAGATCCTTGCCATGGCGCGTGACCTCGACGTCCATGCGGCCGAACGTGCTGTCGAGCAGCTAGTGGCAGCAAAGCGCGTCTACGTGCTGGCGCTTCGGGCCACTTATGGTCTGGGTTTCTACTTCAGTTCTTATCTCTCCACATTGCGTACCGACGTTAACATGCTCGGCGGTCCTGGCAACGCATTGGCTACCGAACTGGATCGAATCACGACAGAGGATGTGCTGGTCGCAATCTCATTTCGCCCGTTCACAAAAAGCACGGTCGCGGTCGTTGATGTATTGCGGGATGCCAAGGTTCCGCTGCTTACGATCACAGACACGAAGTCCCCTATCGCGCTCGACGCGAGTCATGGCACAACGATCACTATCGACCATCCATTCCACTTTGACTCATCTGCTACACATTTTGCTGTGCTTCAAACGCTTCTACTGCTAGCGGCACGTCGGTTGGGTACTTCGGCTGTCGAACGCTCGAGCAGACTAGAGAAGTTGTACAGAACTTTGGACATTGAGGTGTCGTAACCGTCATTGGCCAACACTCATGCAGCGCAGGCATGACCAATATCCACGTCAGGCCGTCTCTCGCTGCGCCCTGCTTGTTTTACCTACAGAACTGAAGGAGATTATTTTGAAGACAATAATTCGCGCTCTCGGGCTTGCTGTGGCGCTGTCGGTCAGCATGCCCCTGACAAGCATGGCAGCCACACCGCCGAATGTATTGGTGGTGGCCAAGAACATCAGCGACATGGTGACCTTGGATCCTGCCAGTACGACCGAACTCAGCTCGTATGAGGTCAGCACCAATGTCTACCAGCGCGTCTTCCGATACGATGCCGACGATCTTAAGAAGCTGGTCGGAGATGTCATCGAGAATTGGTCTGTCTCGCCCGATGGCAAAGACTTCACGATGACCATCCGCAGCGGGCTCAAATTCGCTTCCGGTAACCCGTTGACGGCGCAAGATGTCGCCTGGTCCCTGCAACGCGCAGTCGAAATCGGCCGGCTGGGCGCGAATTTCTTCGGACCACTAGGATGGACCCCAGAGAATGTAAAGACGCTGGTCAGCGCCCCCAACCCCACCACGCTGAACTTGAAGATCACCAACGACTACGCACCGTCCCTGGTGCTGAACATTCTTGCGACCAATGTCGCCTCGGTATTGGATAGCAAGACCGTGCTGGCGAACGAGAAGGACGGCGACCTGGGGCAGGAGTGGCTGCGCACCAACAGCGCCGGAAGCGGACCCTTTAAGGTACGTGGCTGGACTCAAAACGAAAACATCATGCTGGAGCGAAACCCCACCTATAGCGGCCCAGCCCCGGCGATTGAACGGATAGTGATCCGCCATGTACCCGAAAGCAACGCTCAAAGACTTTTGCTTGAAAGAGGTGACGTAGATATCGCTCGCGATCTCACACCTGATCAGGTCAGCGCGTTGGCCTCTAACAAGCAAATTCGCGTCGACAACTGGGCAAGGGGCGACCAGTATTATCTCGGCTTGAATCAGAGGGATCCCGTTCTGGCCAACCCGGCAGTACGACAGGCTGTGCGTTGGGCGATCGACTACCAAGGAATCGCGGACACCCTGTTGAAGGGACGCGTGAAAGTCCGCCAGTCCTTCCTCCCCGCAGAGTTTCCCGGTGCCATCGATGAGGTACCTTACAAGTTCGATCCCGAACGCGCACGCAGCATCCTGAAGGAGGCGGGGCTCGACGAGGTAGCCATCAAACTCGACGTTCCCTCCCAATTCCCACTGCCAGAGATCGCTCAGGCGATGCAAGCGACCATGGCGAAAGCGGGCATCCAATTGCAGATCCAGCAGGCTGAAGCACGGCAAGTTATCACCCGCTATCGGGCAGGACAGCACAATATGGTCCTGATCTACTGGTCGCCGGATTACTTCGATCCACACGGAAATGCGACCCAATTTGCGCGCAACGCGGACAAGCCGGACGCGAAGGCCTACACCTCGGTCGCTTCGCGCAACGGTTGGAACACGAAAGAGACCGCACCTTTGGTAGATGCGGCGCGTGCAGAAAAGGACGAAAGCAAGCGCATCGCGATGTACGCGGACTTGCAGCGCAAGGTAATGGCAGACTCTGCCATGGTGTTTGCGTTTCAGACCATGGAGCCGATCGCTCAGCGTTCGAACGTTAAAGGATTCATAGATGGCCCGAACGGTGATACCGTTTTCTACCGGCTCGTCACCAAGTAACACCGAATGAGCGCCTACCTTCACCGCCGTCAGATTCTGCAGCGATTGGTTGGCGTCTTCGGAACGCTTATCCTGACCTTCATCGGGCTGACAGCGACCACCTTTGCGATCGGTCGCTTCGTCCCGGTGGATCCAGTGGCGGTGATCGTCGGCGACCGGGCATCCCCGGAAGCCTATCAAAAAGTCCGTGCCGAACTGGGGCTCGACAAGCCGGTCCTCACCCAGTACGCAAACTACCTCGGCAAGCTGGTTACGCTCGATCTGGGGCAATCGCTGGTGACACGATCACCAGTTTCACAGGATCTTGCGAAGGTGTTTCCGGCCACCTTCGAGCTTGCCAGCCTAGCCATGATTATTGGTGTAATGGGTGGCATTCCATTAGGCGTGCTCGCCGCACAGCACAAGGGCGATTGGGTGGGCGCGGTCTGTAGGGTTGTAGCGCTGCCGGGTTATTCCACGCCCATTTTCTGGCTCGGGATGATGGCCCTCGTAGTCTTCTACGTGAATCTTGGATGGGCAAGTGAACCAGGACGGGCGGGAATTGCGTTTCAAGGCTCAGTACCTGTCGTCACTGGCTTGTTGACCCTTGATGCAGCTATCGCACGAGACTGGGCCGCGCTCTCGGATGCGCTGTTTCATTTGGCTCTACCTTCGATTGTGTTGGGATACGCCTCGCTGGCCTACATCTCCCGTATGACTCGCAGCCTGATGCTTGATCAACTTGGGCAGGAGTTCGTGCTGGCGGCCCGCGCAAAGGGCGCGTCCGAATCTCGCGTCATCTGGAGGCATGTGTTCCCCAATATTCTAGTCCCCTTGGTGACTGTCGTCGCGCTAGCCTATGCCCAGTTGCTCGAAGGCGCCGTGCTCACAGAAACAGTATTCTCATGGCCAGGTCTAGGCCAATACATGACAACATCCCTGTTCAATGGCGATCTGAACAGCGTGCTTGGCGCGACCGTGCTTATTGGAGCAATCTTCATCTCTGTTAATCTGCTCAGCGATATTCTTTACCGCTTCCTAGATCCCCGCACGCGGGTCTGAAGCTTCGAATCCAACCTGAGCGGGAACATTAACCGTATCCACCGCAATGACTCAAACCCTCGTCCCGCCCAGCGGGGCACGATCCTCGGCCAGGTTGATAACGTTGCTCCGGCGCAACGGGTCACTCACCGCCGGCCTCTTGCTGATCAGCGTGTTCGTGATTACGGCCCTGATATCATTCGCTTTTCCCGACGCGGCTTTCTATGAACAGTCGTTGGGTGATCGGCTCCTATCGCCGAATGCAACCTATTGGCTCGGCACGGACGACCTAGGCCGTGATCTCCTGATGCGCACGATCGCGGGTGCGCGGGTGACCCTTCTGATGGTGTTGCTGGTTGCCTTGGTAGCCGGGCCACTGGGCTTGCTGCTCGGCGCGACCTCAGGCTACGTGGGCGGCTGGCTGGACAAGGCGCTGATGCGTCTTACGGATATTGTCCTGGCGCTCCCCCGCCTCGTACTGGCGCTTGCGCTGGCGGCTGCGCTGGGTGCAGGCGTCGTCAACGCAGCGCTTGCGATCGCAATCACTACCTGGCCCCCCTATGCCCGCGTCGCGCGCGCCGAAGCCATGGCGCTACGCAACGCCGATTTCGTGATCGCCGCGCGACTGCAGGGGGCGTCGGAGGGAAGGATCGTGCTGCGTTATGTGCTGCCTCTATGCGTGTCCTCTGTGCTGGTGCGGATGTCGCTGGACATGACCGGCGTGATCCTCACAGCCGCGGGTCTTGGCTTTCTCGGACTGGGAGCGCAGCCTCCAATGGCAGAATGGGGCGCCATGGTGGCCGCAGGCCGGTCCACCCTGATCGACCATCCATGGGTGGCTGCCGTACCCGGGATTGCGATCTTCCTGGCTAGCCTGGGATTCAACCTGCTCGGAGAGGGTCTGCGCGACGTACTGGACCCGAGGAACACATGAACCATGTTTTAGAAGTATCAGGACTATCAGTCACGTACGATTCTGTGAACGGCAAGTCAACCGTGGTCCGTGAGGTTGAATTCAGCCTGTCAGGTGGCCGGCTCGGGATCGTAGGAGAGTCCGGTTCGGGCAAGTCGACGGTGGCGCGGGCGCTGATGGGGTTGCTGCCGAAAACGGCTCACATCAGTGCGAAGCGCCTGGCTTTCCGAGGCATCGACCTAACACGCATGGATCGCAGATCATGGTCTCGCATCCGGGGGAGGCAGATGGCGTTGATCCTGCAGGATCCTCGCTATTCATTAAACCCTGTTTTGAAAGTTGGCGACCAAGTCGCCGAGACCTATCGTATCCATTTGGGTATGCGTCGCGCCGATGCGCTGAAGCGCGCCATACGTGGTCTGGAAGAAGTGCAGATTCGTGACCCCGAGCGCGTAGTCCAACAGTATCCCCATGAGCTGTCGGGTGGGATGGGGCAGCGCGTAATGATTGCTGCAATGCTGGCGGCCGAGCCTACCTTGCTGATCGCGGACGAGCCCACTTCTGCGCTGGACACCACGGTCGCCTGCCAAATCCTAACGCTTCTGGCCGACCTGATGTCTAGGCGCGAGATGAGCCTGATAATGATCAGCCATAACCTACCCCTGGTCGCGAGCTTCTGTGACGACGTGCTGGTCATGAAGGCAGGCGAAGTCGTGGATGCCGTGCCCGCCCCATCGTTGCGCACAGCATCACACCCCTATACTCGCGCGCTGATGGCCGCGATTCCCGATCTGCGCAAGCCCGGACAGCGCCTTCCGGTCATTGAAAGGACGGTAGCTTGTGTCTGAACTCATCGCGGTTAAGAACCTGAGTGTACATTTCGGTCTTGCCGACGCGGCCAAGCCGGCGGTCGATCAGGTGAGCCTTTCCGTTGCGCAAGGAATCTCGTTCGGCATCGTCGGCGAATCGGGTTCCGGCAAGACCACCATTCTGAGGGTAATTGCAGGCATTCAGAAGGCCTCTAGCGGTACTGTGCTCTTCGATGAAGGAAACACCGAACTGGGCACACATCGTACACTTGCACAACGCAGGGCGATTCAGATGGTGTTTCAGGATCCCTACGGCTCGCTCCACCCACGGCATCGCATCGGTACGATCCTCGAAGAGCCTCTACGTATTCACGGCATCCGCAATCGAGAGCACCGCGTGCACGAAGCGTTGTTGGCTGTTGGGCTGGATGCCTCGCATAGCGATCGCTTTCCGAACCAGCTCTCCGGAGGCCAGCGGCAACGCGTGGCCATTGCACGCGCCTTGATTCTCGAACCAAACCTTCTGCTGCTCGACGAGCCCACTTCCGCCTTGGATGTCTCCGTCCAGGCGGGCATTCTCAACCTGCTTAACGATTTACGGCGAGCACGCGGTACCACGCTGATCGTGGTTACCCACGACCTGGGCGTGGTGGCAAACCTTTGTGATCACCTGGCGGTATTGAAGCAGGGCCGGCTAGTTGAGCAACTTTCAGTAGCTAGCTTGGCCTCCGGTCAGGCTGCCACACCCTATACGCAGTCGCTCGTGGCAGCCAGCGAATTTGCCCCTGGAGCGATAACCAGACAAGACAAGCACACCCATGATGAATAGCGTCCTTTCCATTTCGTCCGCAGTTCGCTCCAAGGAGATTTCCGCCACTGAGGCCACCCATGCTGCGCTGGCAAGAATCGGTGCACACAATGATGCCTTAAATGCTTTCGTACATCTAGATGTTGAAGCGGCACTGCGCCAAGCTAAGCGTATCGACGACTGCATTCGCCAGGGCCAAGACCCTGGTCTGCTCGCAGGCGTACCAGTCGGCGTGAAGGATCTCGAGAACTGCGCGGGCATGCCGACGCGCAAGGGATCACTGCTGTATGCAAATGCAGCCCCGGCCACGACAGACTCCATTCACTGCGCACGACTGCGGGCTGCGGGCGCTGTTTTCTTGGGTAAGACGGCGACGGCGGAATTCGGAATGGACGCAATCACGGCAACCCGCGCCGCCGGTATAACGCGTAATCCGTGGAACCTTTCACTGACCCCTGGTGGCAGCAGCGGCGGCAGCGCGGCCGCAGTGAGTGCGGGGATGGTGCCCATCGCCACAGGCAGCGATGCCGGAGGGTCTATTCGTTCGCCAGCCGGATTCACCGGTCTTGTAGGGCTCAAGCCTTCACACGGCCGCATTCCACGGGATCGGGAAACGCTGTTTTCATGCTACGGTGCGTTGACGACCACTGTCGCCGACACTGCAAGATATTTGGATGTCGTTGCGGGCCCTCATCCTGCGGACCGCATGAGCTTCCTAGGCGGCGCCAGCTCCTATGAGACCGCTATCGAGGCGTTGGACGTTACAGGTTTGCGCTGCGCTTGGTCTTCCGACTATGGTTACGCGGTCATGGACGATGAAATCGTCCATATCGCGAGGAACGCCGCCGAGGCTTTGGTCCAGGCTGCCCGTCTCGTTGTTTCTTCTCATGAGTTAAGGCTTCGAAACCACAGGGATGACTGGCTGATCGTCAATGCCTCACGTGGTTGGCACGAACTGCTGGCTTCGGGCTGCAACGAGGCCGACCTTAAACGGATGAGCCCGAGGCCGCAAGCCGCCTTCCGCCGCGGAAGTATTGTCGACATGGCATGCTTCACAGCAGCCGAGCGCAACCTGGAGATCCTGCGTGCCGAGTTCGGCCGTTTTTTCAACGAAGATGCAGACATCCTCCTCTCGCCTGACGCAGCCACCACAGCATTCGCGGCCGAAGGGCCATCACCAGCTTTGATTGGTGGCCGTGATGCGACAGACACCGGGGTAGAGCCGCTGCACTTTGTAGCAAACACTTGCTGGAACCCGTCGATCACGATACCGGCCGGTATAACTCGCGACGGACTGCCAGTGGGCCTAATGATCACCTGTCGCGTCGGCAGAGATGATCTGGTTCTCCGGCTGGCCAAAATCTGGGAAGATGCGCAGCCCTGGCCTCACTTGGCGCCTGGCTACGCAGCATCATGAGGGTCAGGGATTCCTAGCTCAAGGCTTCGAAGCTTAGTGTGCGGGCGGCGGCCAGCTTTGTTCCTAGAATCTCGGAAAGAATGCCCAAGGTTAGCCCACCGACTAGATCACTTGCGACCGGGAGCTTTCCACCAAGCGTGATTACGCACAGGTCAGAGTAGATGCGCTTGACACAGCCCAGCCCCGTGATCGGATACGTGCATTGCGGCACCAATTTGGAACGACCTTCACGTGTAAACAAGTCCATCATCACCCAAGTCTGCTTCGCGCCTATTGCTAGGTCCATGGCACCACCGACCGCAGGGATCGTGTCGGGTGCGCCTGTGCTCCAGTTCGCCAGATCCCCATTGAGCGCTACTTCATAGGCTCCCAGCACGCAGATATCGATATGGCCGCCACGCATCATCGCGAAGCTGTCAGCGTGATGGAAAAATGCACCTCCATCTAGAAGTGTTACCGGCTGCTTGCCCGCGTTGATAAGGTCATAATCTTCATCGCCTGCAGCCGGCGCCGGGCCCATGCCCAGGATGCCGTTCTCGCTGTGCAGCACGATCTCCTTACCCTCTGGAATGAAATTCGCTACCAGCGTGGGCTGGCCGATACCGAGGTTGACGAAGGCGCCATCATCGATATCGCGAGCCACCAGCCGCGCGACGTCGTCCTTGCTGCGTCGCTCGAAACCAGTGAGAGTTCTAATCGTGTTGCTCATGCTACTGCCTTAAATTCACCTGCACGGGTCGCCTTGCGAGGGATGCGCACCACGTGATTTACGAAAATGCCAGGGGTAACCACCATCTCAGGATCGATCTCACCGAGTGCCGCCACCTCGTAAACCGTAGCCACGGTCATACGTGCGGCAGTGGCCATGACGGGACCGAAATTGCGTGCAGCCTTGCGATACACGAGGTTGCCCCAGCGGTCCCCGCGCTCAGCCTTGATAAGTGCCAGATCACCATGGATCGGATACTCGAGCACATACCGGCGCCCGTTGATCTCTCGTGTCTCCTTGCCTTCAGCTAGCAGCGTGCCATAGCCGGTCGGCGTGAAGAAGGCACCGATGCCCGCCCCTGCAGCACGGATGCGTTCAGCCAAATTGCCTTGTGGCACCAGCTCGAGCTTGATCTTGCCGCGCCGATACAGGTCGGCGAATATGTAACTGTCGGCTGAACGCGGGAAGCTACAGATCAACCGCTCGACGCGCCTGGCCTTGAGCAATGCGGCCAACCCCGTGTCGCCGTTGCCGGCATTGTTGGTAACGATGGTCAGATCGCGAACTGAGGTAGCGATCAGGCCTTCCACCAGCTCTTCGGGAATGCCTGCCGTGCCAAAGCCTCCAATCAGGACAGTAGCGCCGTCTGTCACACCTCGCAGCGCGGCTTCGATGGACTCGGTGATCTTATTGATCATTGCGTTTACTCCTAGGGTGACCAGTCGCACCGCGTGAATACAGCAGCCCGCGATCAATACCGCTCATGTGCCTAACCCGCGGCGTTTATCGACGAAGTGAGCCACGGCATTCGCGAGCTTCTCAAACTCGGCACTGCCCATCGGCAGCGACAGGTTGAGCATGCCCCGGCGTGCAGGCCAGATGCCCTGTTCCAGCATGTCGAAATAGAACAAGTCGCGCAGCTGCAGATTGCTGGCTGCGAGATCGCGGATACTGCGTATCGGTTCTTGCACCATGTGCACGTTCATCAGGGAGCCGACCCCGATGAACTGCATTGCGAATGACGCCGTACGCGCAATATCATTGAGGCGCGCCCGCAGCTGCTCGCCGCGCTCCGATAGCGCAGCCGCCACCTGTGGCGTGAAGACCTTGGACAGACCAGCTGCCCCAGCGGACATGGTGAAGACATTATTATTGAAAGTACCAGCGTGGGCAATGTAACCCGGTTTCAGTGGATTGAAGCGTTCCATGATGTCGGCGCGGCCACCGAACGCACCAAAGCTGAAGCCTCCGCCGATGTATTTGCCCAGCGTGGTCAAGTCGGGCGTAATGCCGTACGCGCCCTGCAAGCCCCCACTGGCCAGCCGTGAAGTCATCACCTCGTCGAATACCAGAATGGTCCCATTTGTCTCGGTCCAGCGGCGCAGTTGATACAGAAACTCTGGCTCGGCCGCAATGCAACCTCCCGAGCCCTGCATGGGTTCGATCACCACACACGCCAAGTCGTCGCGGTTCGCATTGAGCAGTGCCTCGGTGCCAGCCCAATCATTGTATGGCGCACGAACGAACGCGAAAGGCGCTGTGAGCGGGCTCTTGGCCTCCCGGAACATGAAAACACCTCCGTGATACCCGCCTTCGAAAACCACGATCTTGTTCTTGCCGCTAACGGCACGCGCCACCGAAAAAGCATACAGGTTTGCCTCGGTGCCCGAGTTTGTAAATCGAATCTGTGCAATGGACGGGAATCGTGCACAAATCAATCCTGCGAGCTGCTCCTCCTGCTCAATATGCCCTCCACGCACCCAACCGCTGTCTAGAGTGCGCTGTACAGCCGCCTTTAGCACCGGATCCGAGTGACCGTAGAGGCCTGCAGTGTATTCGCCCAGAAAATCCACGTAGGTCTGGCCGTCAATCGAAGTAACGCGACAGCCCTCGGCAGACGCCAGCGTAATTGGAAAGGGATCACTATGCAGAACCGTACGAGTATTGCCGCCTGGCATTACCCGTGCCGCCTTTTGATGCTGCATTAGGCTCTTCGGGTGGGCCACAGCGTAACGGCTCTTAGCCTCGTCGATGGTGCTTTGGATTGTCATGGAATCGGATATTTGGACTGACATTGCGCGAAGTATGAAGGTGGCCATGGTAAGCGGCCGGTCGAAAGAGTTTTAAAACGGAAGACTTCGGAGGTATTCACGGAGCCTGAGCGTCGCGAACGCCAGGGGCCAGGCTTGAGGGTCGCCACCAGCAAAATGGCCTGGATGGCGAAGAACTACAACATGACTGAATCAAGCAACTGACAGGCTGATCCATCACTATGGCAGCACCGTGCTGACGCTTCAGCGCCAGAGCACGGTCAGCTTCCGTCAGCGCGGAATCGGCACTCTGCCTTTCTAGTACTTCGGCTAGCATGGCTGCGGCGCGGGCAAAACCGACAGGAACACTATCGCTATCGGAACGTCGCTGGGTGTCAGGCACATGCTGCATCGAGACCTGCGCGTAGAAGACCTGTGTGGTGGTTGCTACATTGAGACGATCGACCGCTTCGAGCTTTCGCTCGAACCTAGTCTGCGAGTACTGGCACAACTGACCCGGTGGATCATCCGTGCCGGGTTCCACCTCCCTGCTTCTGTATGCAGGCACCGTAGCCTTGGCGACCATGACCGGAATCTCGCAGCCCATTTGACGGCGACCGTTGTTCGATAGATCCCGGTTAAGGAATTCATGCAAACCCTCAAAATTTAAAGGACACATGAAGAGTAATTCCCGCAAGACAATGGAATGAAAACCGCATGCTAGTAATTGTATCGCAAATTTCCAATGCATAGTTTACCTTGAACTTTGCCAATTCGACAATTAATGCAGTCGAAATTTGCACATCAACATCATTGCTGGTTGTGCTGCTGTTACCGTGAGAACGTCCGGACTGTGGGGAGGACGATGATCCCCGGGACGCTCTTGCCACGGAGGTTGATGCCTTGCGAAATCACAAAGCTGAATTCGGCCAGCAGTCCGCGACTCTGGTTAGCCTGCACAATCCTCGCTTCCACAACACCCTGACGGGTACGGTGGATAGAGGGAATCGCCTGTTGGCTTGCCGTCTTCACGGGGACGGCAGGCATCTCGGGACAGGTTGTCGCCACGCAGATCGCTTCGGCATCGACTGCACCATTCTTGTTGCGCTCCACGAATAGCTTCACGTACTGTGGGGCAATGGGCAGAGCTCGACATTGGAATATTTGAAATCGTACCCGCTCAAGCAGATCACGTTCCGACAGCCCGCAATCTGCGACTTCCAGTATAAAAGTCATTCTGAAAGCATCGTTCGTGCAGGACTCCGTTCATTTGCGTGGCCAGTGCCCCGATGGCCGCAGCCCCAACGCGGCCCTGGACCGCTGGGACGGCATGGAAACCTTCATCAGGTATAGTGTCATTATCCACGCCCAAGCGACATGTCGTGTCGCGTGGCCCGGCCAGCCGGAGAAAGCGAAGCAATTCTTCGAACCCTGACACGCTGCTCTCCCGTCTAATCTCTGGGCAATTAGGGCTTCCCGATGTTCATCAACAAGTCGAAGCAGCCATATCATGACCGTAAACGGAAGAGAGCCGATTTTTCTATAGAGGTAGGGGTTGGCTTGTGAGTTTCTTGAATCCTCGAGCTCTTCCCCTGCCGAGCCTCGTTAGAATCGCTTGCTCATACTAACGTGTTGCGTTACTATCATGATACGGTCCTTCACATGCGCTCAGACACAGGCCTTATTTGAAGGGCAGCGCGTGCCACAGTTCGTCAATATAGAAACCGTTGCCATGCGCAAGCTGGCGATGCTGGCGCGTGCCGCTGTACTGCAAGATTTGCGTATCCCGCCCAACAATCGGCTAGAAGCGCTCCAGGGCAAACGGAGGGGACAGTACAGCATCCGGATCAATGACCAGTGGCGAATCTGTTTCCGGTGGTCGGAACAGGGTGCGGAGCAAGTCGAAATTGTAGACTATCACTAGGGGTACATCATGCGTGTCGTTCCGTATCCAAGCCCGGGGGAGATCCTGTTGGAAGAATTCCTGAAGCCCATGGGCATTACGCAATACCGCTTGGCCAAGGAAATCGGCGTTCCGCAACGTCGCATTGGCGAGATCGTGGCAGGCAAGCGGGCTGTCACGGTCGATACCGGCCTGCGGCTATCTCGCTATTTTGGAACTTCGGATGAATTCTGGTCAGGTTTGCAACTGGATTATGATCAGGCTCAGGCAAAAGACAAACTGGCCGATATTCTGGCGCGAATCCACCCACTAGAACACGAGCACACCTGAAGAAAACCAGGGTGATTGGTCCCATCCATGTCCGAAGACCCACTCGAATGAGCGTGACCACCCAATTTGGCGGTCCAATAATCTTGATCGATGATGGCATCATGGGAATCCGAATTCAACGCGGCCCGCATTCCCGCCGTGGCATTAAACGGTATAGTAACAACGAGCCGGCACTCAGGTGCCACACACTATTCAACCGCCACAAGGATTTCCCCCCATGCCTTCCGCGCTCATGCAGGCCGTGCGCACACGCACGCAATCCGCGCTCGAATCCGGCGATCTGCAGCCCATCCAGGCCGAACAAACCGTTCTCGAAGAAGCCGGCCTGCCATTCATCGTGCGCTGGATCGCCGCCCTGGCCCAGAAAGACAGCGCGCCAACCACCTTGCCAGGTGGTCCGCGCAACGTAGATTTCAATCCGTTCCTCGAGCCCGAACCCGCCCTGCTGATCGGCCCGATCGGCACCGACCACGTGGTGATTCTGAACAAATTCCCCGTCTGCTTGCACCATCTGGTACTGGCCCGGCGAGCTTTTGCCGAGCAGCGCACCCCCCTGGAGCACACGGATTTCCTGGCTCTGGCCGAGGTCCTGTCGTCGGTGGGCGGTCTGGGCTTCTATAACGGCGGCCCCGAAGCGGGCGCCAGTCAGCGCCACAAGCACGTGCAATGGGTACCCGAAGATCCCGGCAACGCCACACTGCGCCATCTGGTGGCCGGCCTGGCCAACTCACACGACCACGCCGGGGCGAAGCGCACAGGACAGCCAGCCGCCCTGCACCATCCCCTGTTATCCGTACGCCACGTGTTTCTGCCCGTGCAGGCCGGGCCCGGAGAGGATCCCCAGCGCAGTGCCGAATCCCTGCGGCAGGCCTACGAATCAGCGCGCCAGCTGCTGGGCCTCCAGGTGGACGCCGATGGCCTCCTGCCGCCGCACAATCTGCTGATCCACGACGGCTGGCTGCTCATGGTGCTGCGCAGCCGTGAGCACTTTTCTGGCGTGTCCCTCAATGCCTTGTCGTTTGGCGGCACGCTGTACGCACGCAATGCAGAACAAGTGCAGGCCATTCGCGCCGCCGGCCCGCTGAAGGCATTGCTGCAGGTGGGCGTGCCTTGGCCGGATGCATCGTCACCCGCTGGCTGAGCACCCAGCCAGCCGCAGCCCGCAATACGCCGCCGTACGGCCCCGGCCAGCTTAAAGCCGATCGATCTGGACCGCCGCGATCCGGCGGCCCTCCATGGCCGCCACGGTAAAGCGAAATCCGCCCCAGTCGTGGGTGAGTTCGCACTGGTCGCCCACTTCGGGCAAGCGCCCGAAGCGCTCGAGCAGGTAGCCGGCCAGGGTGGAATACTCTTCATCGTCATCCACCAGGCCGTCGGTATGCAGAACCTGCTCCAGATGATGCAGGTCGGCGGCGCCGTCGACCCGCCAGCGGCCATCGCCCTGCGCGATGATGTCGGGCACCTCGTCCTCGTCGGGGAACTCGCCCGCGATGGCCTCGAAAATGTCAATGGGAGTGACCACGCCGACGATCGAGCCGAATTCGTCGGCCACCAGGACCAACAGCCCATGCGCCCGCTTGAGCGTCTCCATCAGGGGCAGGATATCTATGGTCTCGTGCACGATGATGGGCTCGCGCAAGCGCGTCTCGCGGATCTGGCCGTACTCGATCAGGTCGAGCAGCAGCTCCTTGGCGCGCCCCACCCCCACGACCTCGTCCAGCGTACCGCGGCATACCGGAAAGAAACTGTGCGGTTCGCGGATGAGCTGCGCCCGCAACTCATCGGCCGGCGTCTCCAGATTGATCCATGACACCTCGGTGCGCGGCGTCATGACGGAATGAACACTGCGGTCGCTGAGCGTAAGCACGCCGCTGACCATATTGCGTTCTTCCACCCCGAAGGCTTCGATGGGCTCTGGTACGTCTGCATCCACTTCGGGTTCCGGTCCGGCCAGTGGCCGGCGCCCCAGCATCAGCAATACGGCCTCGGCAGTGCGTTCACGCATCGGACGACGCTGTTCAGCCCGCTGCTGGTTGCGCCGGGCCCATTGATTGAGGGTCTCGATCAGCACCGAGAAAATGATCGCGGCATACAGATAACCCTTTGGCACTGCAAACTGAAAGCCTTCGGCCACCAAGGAAAAGCCGATCGTGAGCAGAAACCCCAGGCAGAGGATGACGACGGTCTGATGCGCGTTGACGAAGGCGGTCAGGGGCTTGGAAGCCACCAGCATGACCCCCATCGCGATGATGACGGCGGCCATCATGATGGGCAGATGGTCCACCATGCCGACGGCCGTGATCACCGAATCGATGGAAAACACGGCATCCAGGATGACGATCTGGGTGACGATCACCCAGAAGCTGGCGTGCAGGCGCGAACCCGTGGCGTGCAAAGTACGGCCTTCGATGCGGTCGTGCAGCTCGAAAGTGCCCTTGAACAACAGGAAGAAACCGCCCGCGATCAGGATGAGATCGCGCCCTGAAAACTGAAAACCACCCAGCACGAGTAGCGGAGCAGTCAGGCGGATGAGCCATGACATCACGGTGAGCAGCACCAGGCGCATCAGCAGCGCGAGGCCCAGCCCGACGATCCGGGCATGATCCCGCTCTTTGGGGGGAAGCTTGTCGACCAGGATGGCAATGAAGACGAGGTTGTCTATGCCGAGGACGATTTCAAGAACGATGAGGGTGAGCAAGCCCACCCAGGCTGCCGGATCCAGCAACCATTCCATGAAGGCCCCTCAATCTTTCAGGTATTGGACAAAGCGCGCAAACACCCGCGGGTTGGCCGCGAGCACGTTGCCCGACTGCATCCAGCCCTGCTCGCCTTGGTAGTCGCCCATCAGGCCGCCCGCTTCGAGCACCAGCAAGCTGCCGGCGGCCATGTCCCAGGGCTTGAGGCCCGACCCGCAGAAGCCATCGAGCCGCCCGCCCGCCACCCAGGCCAGATCGAGCACGGTGGACCCGGTGCGCCGGGCCGAGGCGCAATCGCCCAGCAGGCAGATGAACGGGGAATCGGCCGGCAGCGCCGTCGAGCGCGGCACATGCGAAGCCAGCAAGGCATCGCCATAGCGATGACAGGACGAAACCCGTACCCGGCGGTCATTCAGGAACGCCCCGCTGCCGCGGCTGGCCGTGAACATTTCGTTGCGAGTGGGGTCGAAAATGACGCCATGCATGGCCTGGCCCCGGTGCATCAGCGCAATGGACACCGCATAATGGGCAAAGCCATGGATGAAATTGGTGGTACCGTCGAGCGGGTCGACCACCCACAGGAATTCAGGCTCTGGGCCGTCGGCCGGGTGCAGGCCGGACTCTTCCGCAAGAATGCCGTGGTCTGGATACGCAGTGCGTAAAATGTCGATGATCGATTCTTCTGCCGCCCGATCGACTTCGGTGACATAATCCCTGGGGCCCTTGCGAGCAATGTTCAGGCGTTCGAGATCGAGACTGGCACGATTGATGATCGTGCCGGCACGGCGCGCCGCCTTGATGGCGGTATTGAGCATTGGGTGCATGGGCGAACAGTTTTCCAAAGATCACGGCAACAACCTGCTATTTTAAATGACTCCGCAAGAATCTTCTGAACCGGCCCCTGATCCCTTGGCTGTTTTCGCGCGCACCCGCTTCATCATGGTCCGCCCCAGCCACCCGGGCAACGTGGGTTCGGCCGCCCGCGCCCTGAAGACCATGGGGTTCGACGGCCTGCACCTGGTCGCCCCGCGAGACCCGGCAGTGGCCCATCACCCCGAGGCCGTCGCGCTTGCCAGTGGGGCCGGAGACCTGCTCGAGACCGCCCAAATCCACGCCAGCCTGGCCGAGGCATTGGCACCGGCCACGCTCAGCTTCGCCCTCACCGCGCGGCCGCGGGCACTGGGCCCGCAAGTCTGCGATATCCGCGAGGCGGCCGAGCGCTCGGCCCAGGCCCTGGCCAACCCACGCCATCGCGTGGCCCTGGTAGTGGGCACAGAGCGCAGTGGCCTGTCCAACGACGAATTGGGCCTGTGCCAGTACGCCTGCCACATTCCGGCCAATCCAGCCTACAGCTCGCTGAACGTCGCCCAGGCCCTGCAGCTGTGCGCCTGGGAGCTGCGCTACGCCCTGCTGCCGCTTACGGGCCAGGCGCGCCTGCCCGACACACACGGGCGCCACGATCCCGGCGGCGATCCGGCCGACAGCGCACAGGTCGCCGCCCTGCTCGAACACCTCGAACAGGCCATGCAGGCCACCGGCTTTCTCGACCCCGATCATCCCAAGAAGCTCGTACCCCGCATGCGCCAGCTATGGATACGCGCGCAGCCCAGTGTCGACGAAGTCGACATGCTGCGCGGCCTGTGCACGGCGATGATCCGCAGCCGTGCGCGACACACCGACACCTCTTCCGCTTGAGTGCCCGCCTTCATGTTTCAGCAACTACGCGAAGATATCGACTGCATCCACGAGCGCGACCCGGCCGCGCGCAGTCGTTTCGAAATCCTGACCTGCTATCCGGGGCTGCACGCCATCCTGATTCATCGTCTGGCCCACCGCCTTTGGCGCGCCCGCTGGTACTGGGCCGGCCGCTTCATCTCACACCTGGGGCGCCTGCTCACCGGTATCGAAATCCACCCCGGCGCGCGCATCGGACGGCGCGTGTTCATCGATCACGGCTTTGGCGTCGTCATTGGGGAAACCGCAGAGGTCGGCGATGACTGCACCATTTATCAAGGGGTCACCCTCGGCGGCACGCGGCTGTACAAGGGCGAAAAGCGCCATCCGACGCTCGAAGAAGGGGTGGTGGTGGGCGCCGGGGCCCAGATCCTGGGGGGCTTCGCCGTAGGGGCCCATGCACGGATCGGCTCGAACGCCGTGGTCATCAAACCCGTACCGGCGGGTGCCACAGCGGTGGGCAACCCAGCGCGCATCATTCTGCCCGGGCCCCGCGACGACCCTCGCGACAGCCAGGCACCGGGCCCCTGCGAAGAGGCTGGCGATACCGCCCGACCTGCGCCCTGGGAGGCCCGCCCATGGAAAGAGCTGCTGCTGCGTGATCCGCCCACCGGCCCGGCAGCCGATCCCAAACCCGCCGCCCCAACCGAACCTGGCCCGCCGCCCGGTGAAGAACCATCGGCCGACCAGCCCACCGACGCGGACACGGGCGAGTTCGCCCCGTACGGTGTGGGTCGCTCGGATGACGATCCTCTGGTCCGGGTTCTGCACGAACTGATCGACCACGCCGCACGGCAGGATGCACGCATCCAGCGCCTGTGCCACGCCATGGAAGAATTGGGCCAGCGCGTCGAGAACGGCCAGCGCCCGCTCGATGCCGAGCGCCTGAACCGCATGATGGACTGAACCGCGAGCCTGGCCGGATCGGCCTGCCAGGCAGCGCCGGGCCCGGCATGACGCCTGGCCCGGGCGATGCGTCCGGGCGCTGCTGCGCCCAGGCTTCAGTTGAGCATTTGCCGCTGCGGGATGGGTGGACGCATGCCGGCCTCGCGCAGGGCTTCGGGGGCACGCCGGTAGAGATCGTAATAGGCGTCCCAGTATTCGGCCGAGCGCATCCAGGCCCGCAGGTTGATCATGATGACGTTCTCGCCATATTTTTCGACCATGACCTGGGGCGCAGGATCGTTGAGCACGTGCTCGTGCTCATCGGCGAGCTTTTTCAGGGCAGCGAGTGCGGCGTCCAGATCGTCGTCATAGCGGACCCCCAGCGTAAGATCGATCCGGCGCGTGGGATTGCGGCTGTAGTTGGTGATGGCCGCGCCGCCCCACACCAGCGTATTGGGCAGCAGCAGGAAAGTGCCGTCCAGTTGCTCGAGCCGGGTCATGAAGATGCTGATTTCGTCGACCGTGCCCATGCCATGGCCGGCGATGGACACGAATTCACCCGCCCGGATGGGCCGCAGGACCAGCAGCATGATGCCGGCCGCAAAGTTGGTGAGGGTACCCTGCAGCGCCAGGCCGATTGCCAACGCCGACGCGCCGAGCACGGCGATGAGGCTGGTGGTTTCGACCCCCAGGCGCGCCAGCACCGCCAGCAGCACCACGACACGCACCGCCCAGGTGACCACGGTGCAGAGCATCGGGAGGATGGTGGGATCGACATACGAGGAGCGCTTGGCCACATGCCGCGTCCAGCGCCCCGCCCAGTTGGAGGCCAGCCAGCCGACCACCAATATCGCCAGCGTGACGGCCAAGTGCACCAGAATGGCACCGACACCGGGAATACCCGCCCAGAATGTACGAAGTTCTTCCATGAGCCTGAACCTGCAAATCAAATGATGAACAATGACTGGATGATAGCAGGCCAGGTTTGAACTATTGACCCGGTGAATGCCCTATGCGGGGCCGGTGAGCTTATCCCCAGAGACTGTGGACAAGTCAGGGGGCAACGCGTGGACGGTCGCAAATTATGCTGACAGCACGCGGGTTTGCCCCCAATGACAAAAAAATGATCGGTCTGCTTACTGGGCCCAGTAATTGTTCGCGGCCGAAATCGTCTGGAAGTGGGTCGCTATGACGTGCGAGACCGCAATCAGGCTGGCCGGGTTATGGTCGTAGCCAGGGCGCAATTCCTTGCGAACCGCGGGATCCTTCTGCACCGTCGCCACCCCCTTCTGCGCCAGCTTCACCGCCAGGGCAAAGCCCTCTTCGGGCGTGTCGGTCTTCAGGGTGGTCAGGCCGGCCGGCTTCTGCGCCTGGGCTTTGTCCTGCGCCTGCGCCAGACCGGCCAGACCGAATGCCAGCACGACCGCCAGCAGCAAGGACGTCAGCATCGCGGCAGGCAGCTGAAACGGCGTGAATCGAGTGATTTGTCGTTGCATGAAGTAACTCCTGAAAAAGTGTCGGCCCCTCGCCAACCAACCCTCAGTCTAGGAGTGGACTTGATGTGAATCAAGAACGACCCCGTGGCGATTATGGATATCGACCCTCAGGGGATACTGTGTGCGTGATGCCGGTAGGCCCAATGAGGCCACAGGACGTGCGCCAATGCAGTGCGGGCCAGCCCAGGGTCTGATTCAGGCTGCGCCACGTAGGTATCGGGTGCCGCATAGAGAAAATGGCTGGCCCCGCGCCCCGGCTGCAGCACCAGCAGGTCGTCCCCGCACAGGTAGCCATACCGTTCTTCATACTGCATCATCGCGCGCCCACCCGTGCCAGGCCGGGTGAGGTCGTGCCCGATCATGGGATGGGTGGCGCTGAAGCCCGCCAGGGATAAAAGCGTCGTGGGCAGATCGATCTGGCTGATGATGCGGTCATCACGGCGCGGTACGACACAGCCCCCGAGGATCAGGGCGGGGATGCGGAAATGCGCCAGCGGGACAGGGGTGGGGCCCCAGACGCGGGAATCGTGGTCGGCCACCACCAGGAACACCGTGTCGTTCCAGTAGGCGCTGGCCTGCGCCCGCTCGAAGAAATGGCCGATGGCCCAGTCTGCATAACGCACCGTATTGAATACGCTGGCGGCGTCGCCCTGCGGCGCGATGCGCCCCGCCGGGTATTCCCAGGGAGAATGGTTGCTCACCGTGAACGCCAGATGCAGAGTGGGTTGCGTCTCTTCGCGGGAAAGCAGCGCGTGCAGCTGATCGAACATGTCCTCGTCGCTGGCCCCCCAGGTACCCACGAAGGCCGGCGACGAAAACGTGGGCAGGTCATAGAGCTCGTCGAAGCCATTGCCCAGGAAAAAATTTTTCATGTTGTCGAAATGCGCCTCGCCACCATAAATGAAGCGCGAGCGATACCCTTGCTGGCGATACAGCTGGGCCAACGTGAAGAAATCGCTCTGGGCCTCGGCCAGGCGCGGCGCCGCGTCCGACAGGGTGGGCGGAAAACCCGCGGCGACGGCCTCCAGACCCCGCACCGAGCGGGTCCCCGTGGCGTAGGCCCGGGTGAAATTCCAGCCCAGCCCAGCCAGCCGATCCAAATGAGGGGTGCAGTCGGTTCCCCCCAGGTTGCCCACGTACTGGGCACCCAGGCTTTCTTCAAGAATGATCACGATGTTGCGCGGACGCTCTGCCGGCACACTGGCGATCTGTGCGTGCAAGGTGGGGCGGTCGTCAGGCCCGGGATCGATCAGTGCCACCCGACAGACTTCGGCCAGCATCGTTTCGGTGGGCAGCCCGCCATACGCATCCGCGGCCGAGCGTTCGTTCTTTTTGGCATACAAGGCAAACAGTACGCTGTAGAGCGAATTGAGCGGCAAGGTGTTGAGCAAGCCATCGCCACACCAGGCCACCGATGCCGGATTGATGGGGCGATGCCCCAGCGTGCCGCGAATGGCCAGGAAGATCGCGCCCGCAAATAGCAGCGTCAGCAACACGTCCCAGTACCAGGCCAACGGCACGGACGGCGTGACGTCGTTAAACGCGATATGGCCTACCCAGGCGGCAGCCACCATCGCGCCCCCCGAAGCCGCCAAAGCGCCCTTGTAGCCTTTCCACAGCATCCCGAATACTTCTTTTGGGTACTTCAGGTAGTTGAGGAAAAGATAATTGGGGCGTGTATCGTACTCGCGGATGAACGGCAGAGTCGCTGCCTCCATGAAAACGAACAGCAACCAGACCAGCTGCAACCATAAGCCCGTAAACAGCAGCGCCAACGGATGGTCGTCGAGCCAGGGCGCCAGCAGCAGCGGGATACCCACCCACATGGCGAGCTGATTCAGGTCGATACGCAGGCCCCACAGAAAGATGTGCGACCACCCGCCCGCGGCCTGCACGCGAGACCGCAGCCAGAGTGCCAACACCAGCCGGTTGAGCGTCAGCAGGCACAGCGCCAGAGCGGCAAATTCCGCAATTTGAGTGAACACGCCTATACCTTTGGGGACTCGCGGCTGCCGCCTGACCCAGTGACCTTCCTGGTTGCGGATTATGGGCCCAATTGGGTGGTTTGCATAGTACAAGCCGACCGCCCGCAGGCGCTATTTTGGTGCAAAAGGCCAACGACGAGCCCCGAAATGGGTCGAACGTCATCGCCTGGACACGCCGGGCGACCTGAGCCCGCCTGGTCCATGGCACGCGCCCTTTGCCCTTCGAGGCCCGTGCGCCTGCCGCTTTGCCAACCGGCCCGGCAAACCACGCGATGGCATGATTATTGCATCAGTCCCAGTGGCAGGCCGCATGGCCCCAACCCACACCGGACACGATCATGACACTCAAGACCCATACCCTCATCAAGGAACATCAGGCCCGTTGGGTGGACTTACGGTTCACCGACACGCTCGGCAAGGAACAGCACGTCACGTTTCCAGCCCAGGTGATGGACGCGGCGGCCTTTGAAAACGGCAAGATGTTCGATGGTTCATCGATTCACGGCTGGAAGGGCATCGAAGCCTCCGACATGATCCTGATGCCGGACGACCCGACCGCCGTGATGGATCCGTTCGCCGAAGAACCGACCGTGATCGTCCGCAGCGACGTGCTCGAACCCGCGACGCTGCAGGGCTATGAACGGGATCCCCGCTCGATTGCCCGTCGCGCGGAAACCTATCTGCGCAGCACCCAAATCGCCGACACCGCCTACTTCGGGCCTGAGCCCGAATTTTTCGTCTTCGACTCGGTGCAATGGCGTTCACACATGCAGGAAGCCGGCTACGTGATCCACTCCACCGAAGGCGCCTGGACCAGTGAACAGGCGATGGCCGGAAGCAACTCGGGCCATCGCCCCCGCGTCAAAGGGGGATATTTCCCGGTGCCGCCGGTGGATTCCCTCTATGGCCTGCGCACCGCCATGTGCAGCGCGATGCAGGCCATGGGCCTGTCCATCGAGGTCCACCATCACGAAGTGGCCACGGCCGGCCAATGTGAAATCGGCGTGCCTTTCAACACGCTGATGCACAAAGCGGACGAGGTACAGATCCTGAAGTACTGCGTGCACAACGTGGCCCATGCGCACGGCAAGACGGCCACCTTCATGCCCAAGCCCCTGGTGGGCGACAATGGTTCGGGCATGCACGTGCACCAATCCTTGTTCAAGAACGGCGAGAACCTGTTCTCGGGCGACCGCTATGCCCACTTATCGGAACTGGCGCTGCATTACATCGGCGGCATCATTCACCATGCCCACGCCCTGAACGCCCTGACCAACCCCGGAACCAATTCGTACAAGCGCCTGGTACCCGGCTTCGAAGCCCCGGTCATGCTGGCCTACTCGGCAAGCAACCGCTCGGCGTCGATTCGCATCCCCTGGGTGTCGAGCCCCCGGGCGCGACGCATCGAATGCCGATTTCCGGACCCCACGGCCAACCCCTATCTCGCCTTCTCGGCGCTGCTGATGGCAGGTCTGGACGGCATCCAGAACCGGATCCACCCGGGCGATGCCATCAGCAAGAACCTGTATGATCTTCCGCCCGAAGAGTCTTCCCAGGTACCCCGTGTGGCGCACAGCCTGGATCAGGCTCTGGAGGCGCTCGAGGCCGACCATCAGTTTCTGGTGCGGGGCAACGTGTTCAGCCAGGGGATGCTCGAAGCCTACGTGGCCTGCAAGATGCACGAGGTCACCCAATTGCGCCAAGTCGTGCACCCGGTCGAGTTCGACATGTACTATAGCTTGTGAACCAGGCAGCAGGAGGGCAGGCGTGAGTACGACGAAGCCGCGGCATGACGGCGAGATCCCCACAGCCCTGTGTGCCCAGCTGCTGGAAAATCTTTCGACCGCCACGCTGGTCCTGGATGAAAACTTGCGGGTGCAGTATGCCAACCCTGCGGCAGAGCAGCTGCTGGCCACCAGCCTGCCCCACCTGCGGCCGCAGACGCTGGCTTCGTTTTTCGACGACGAAACAAGCCTGGCAAGCCTGCGCCACACGCTGGCATCCCAGCGGCCCCACACCCAACGCGAAGCGCGCCTGCGCAGCCCGGGCAGCCGCCTGGGCGCTATGGTCGACTACACGGCCACGCCTCTGCCGCCCACCACCGGCAGCAGGATGCGCCTCCTGGTCGAGATTCTGCCACTGGATCGCCTGATCCACCTGAACCGCGAAGACAGTCTGTTCACCGCACGCCAAGCCACCCGGGCCCTGATACGCGGCATGGCCCATGAGATCAAGAACCCGCTGGGCGGCATCCGCGGGGCAGCCCAACTGCTGGCCCGCGAACTGGACAGCGCCACACTGCAGGAATACACCACCATCATCATCAACGAGGCCGATCGCCTGCGCAATCTGGCTGACCGCATGCTGGGGTCACGCAAGCGGCCGGATTTCCGACGCATCAATATCCACCTGGTACTGGAGCGGGTACGAGTGATCCTGCAGGCCGAAACCGGGCCAGCCATCACCGTCCTGCGCGACTACGACCCAAGCCTGCCAGAGGTCTGGGCCGACACGGACCAACTGATCCAGGTGGTCCTCAACCTCGCCCGCAACGCGGCGCAGGCGCTCCTCGAAATGAAGCCCCAGGACACGTCGCGTTCCCGGCCTGCGCGCATCATCCTGCGCTCTCGAGTCCTGCGACAGTTCACCATCGGCACGCAGCGCCATCCCCTGCTGTGCCTGATCGAGGTGGAAGACAATGGTCCGGGCATCAGCCGCGATCTGCGCGAGACGCTGTTCTATCCCATGGTCACCAACCGCTCGCAAGGCACCGGTTTGGGCCTGCCCATTGCCCAATCGATCATGCAGCAGCATGGCGGCCTGATCGAATGCGACAGCCAGCCAGGCCAAACCCTCTTCCGGGTCCTCATCCCCTTCGCCCCGCCCGCCACGCCACACACCGGAACCCTACAGCATGCATCCCCATGAGCTGATCTGGATCATCGACGACGACGCTTCGATCCGCTGGGTGCTCGAGAAGGCCCTCGGGCAGGCGGGCTTTCGAATCCGGGCCTTTGGCGATGCGGACACCGCCCTGGCCGCGCTGAGCCACGAAGCCCCGCACGTGATTCTCAGCGACATCCGCATGCCCGGCATGGATGGCTTGGCGCTGCTGGCGCACATTCGCCATGCCCGCCCCCAGGTGCCCATTCTCATCATGACCGCGCACTCCGATCTGGACAGCGCCATCCAGTCCTACCAGGGCGGGGCCTTCGAATACCTGCCCAAACCCTTCGACGTGGACGAAGCCCTTGCCCTGGTGCGCCGCGCCCTGGATCACGCCCGGCAATCGGCGCCGGCCGCACCGGCGCCCACCACGGTATTCCAGGCCGATGGGCTGATCGGCGAGGCGCCCGCCATGCAGGAAGTGTTCCGCGCCATCGGCCGCCTGTCGCAGTCCCACATCACCGTCCTCATCAACGGCGAATCCGGTACAGGCAAAGAGCTGGTGGCACGGGCCCTGCACCGTCACAGCCCCCGTGGGGCAGCCCCCTTCATCGCCCTGAACATGGCGGCCATCCCGCATGAACTGATCGAATCCGAGCTCTTCGGCCACGAGAAAGGCGCCTTTACCGGCGCCACCATGCAACGCCAGGGCCGCTTCGAACAGGCGCATGGCGGCACTCTGTTTCTGGACGAGATCGGCGACATGCCGCTGGAAGCACAAACACGGCTGCTGCGCGTCCTGGCCGAAGGCAGTTTTTACCGCGTAGGCGGCCACAGCAGCATTCGGGCCAACGTGCGCATCATCGCAGCCACCCATCAGAATCTCGAGGCATTGGCGCACCAGGGGCGTTTCCGCGAAGACCTTTTCTATCGGCTCAACGTGATTCGCATCCAGCTGCCCAGGCTAAGCGAGCGACGGGAGGACATTGCCCGGCTCGCGGCATTTTTCCTGCAGAAAGCGGCCGCCGACCTGAATGCCGAACCCCGCATCCTGTCGCCCGAAACCGAGCGACACCTGAGCCGGCTGCCCTGGCCGGGCAATGTCCGGCAACTGGAGAACGCCTGCCGCTGGGTGACGGTGATGGCAGCCAGCCGCGAAGTCTTCATCAGCGATCTGCCTGTCGAACTGCAGGCTGGGCGGGTGGATGCCGGCCCGCCGCCCATTGACCCGCCCGGTGCCCCAACATGGACCACCTCGCTGGGTCAATGGGCCCTGGATGCACTGAATCAGGGCCAGCGGGACCTGCTGGCCCTGGCCCAACCCGCGTTCGAACGCACGCTGATCATGATCGCGCTGCAGCACACATCCGGCCGGCGCAAAGAAGCGGCTCGGTTGCTTGGATGGGGGCGTAACACCTTGACCCGCAAGGCAAAAGAGCTCGGCCTGGCCGACGAATCCGACACCTCGACCGACGCGGATTGAACACGGCCGGCACGCCACGACCCGAGACTGGCATGGATCTTGCATGGAAGTCCCATGAGACGAACCCGCGCAGGAGCATCCAGCATGAAGATCGTGACCGCCATCATCAAGCCATTCAAACTCGATGAAGTTCGTGAGGCCCTCTCGACGATTGGGGTACGGGGGGCGACAGTCACCGAAGTGAAGGGCTTTGGCCGCCAGAAAGGCCATGCCGAGCTGTACCGCGGCGCGGAATACGTCGTGGACTTTCTGCCCAAGGTGAAAATCGAGACGGCGGTGGACGATAACCAGGTGGCCGCCGTGATCGAGGCCATCGAAACCGCCGCCCACACCGGCCAGATCGGCGACGGCAAGATCTTCGTCCTGTCGCTGGAGCAGGCGACCCGCATCCGTACGGGCGAAACCGACCGGGGTGCCTTATGACACGCCAGCCGCTCGCCGACCCCGGCGCCCACCCGCACCCGCCTTGCGACCCGCCCCGCGCGAGGGAAATCGATCAAGCCCGCCTGCGCGGCCTGTATACCCACCATGAGCACGATGCCTGTGGCGTCGGCCTCGTGGCCCACATCAAAGGCCAGAAGTCCCACGACATCGTGATCCAGGGTCTGCGCATCCTGGAGCGCCTCGATCACCGGGGTGCCGTCGGTGCGGACGCCCTGATGGGCGATGGCGCCGGCGTGCTGATCCAGATCCCCGATGCCTTCTATCGCGACGAGATGCAAAAGCAGCAGGTCACGCTGCCACCCCCCGGAGAATACGGTGTCGGCATGCTGTTTCTACCCAAAGACGCGGCCATGCAGCAGGCCTGCATCGAGGCACTGGAACAGGCCATTGCCGCCGAGCGACAGATCCTCCTGGGCTGGAGGGAGGTCCCGGTGGATGACACCTTGCCGATGTCTCCCTGGGTCCGCGCCAGCGCGCCCGTGATCCGCCAGGTCTTCATCGGCCGCGGGACCGGACTGCGATCGCCCGATGCCCTGGAGCGCACGCTGTACGTGATCCGCAAGCAGGCGGCGGCCACCCTGTCGGCACGCCACCTCACGCAGGAGGCCGGCTACCACGTGCCCAGCCTGTCGTGCCGGACGGTCGTCTACAAAGGCCTGCTGCTGGCCAACCAGGTGGGCAGGTATTATCTGGACCTGGGCGATGAGCGCGTCACCTCGGCGCTGGCCCTGGTGCATCAGCGTTTTTCCACCAATACCTTTCCATCCTGGCCGCTGGCCCATCCATACCGCATGGTGGCCCACAACGGCGAGATCAACACCGTCAGGGGCAACTTCAACTGGATGCGCGCCCGCGAAGGCGTGATGCGCTCGCCCGTGCTGGGCGATGATCTGCAGAAACTGTATCCCATCACCACGGACGGCCAATCCGACACGGCCACGTTCGACAACACGCTGGAATTGCTGGTGATGGCCGGCTACCCGATGGCTCAGGCCATGATGATGATGATTCCGGAGGCCTGGGAGCACCCCGTGGACATGGATGCGCCGCGTCGCGCCTTTTATGAGTACCACGCAGCGCTGCTCGAGCCCTGGGATGGCCCGGCCGCCATGGTCTTCACGGATGGCAGGCAGATCGGCGCCACGCTCGACCGCAACGGCCTGCGCCCAGCGCGCTTCGTCCTCACCGACGACGACCGGGTGGTGCTGGCCTCCGAAGCGGGCGTGCTGCCGATTCCCGAAGCACACATCGTCAGAAAATGGCGCCTGCAACCAGGCAGGATGTTCCTGCTCGATCTCGAGCAGGGCCGCATCATCGAGGACGAAGAAATCAAGGCGCGGCACGCGGCGGCGCGGCCTTATGGCCAGTGGCTCGAGCGCGCCCGCATCCGCCTGAATCAGCTGCCAGCCACAGCCGAACCGGCCGCCGCAACGCAGGGGGCCCTGCTGGACCGCCAACAGGCCTTCGGAATGACGCAAGAGGACGTCAAGCTGCTGCTCACGCCGATGGCCCAGGGGCTGGGCGAAGCCATCGGCTCGATGGGCAACGACGCCGCGCTGGCCGTCCTGTCGGATCGCAGTAAGCCGCTGTATCACTATTTTCGCCAGCAATTCGCCCAGGTGACCAACCCGCCGATCGATCCCATCCGGGAGGCCGTGGTCATGTCGCTGGTGTCTTTCATCGGACCCCGCCCCAATTTGCTGGACGTCGATGCCACCCGTCCGCCGATCCGGCTGGAGGCCGCCCGACCCATCCTCGACGCCGACGACATGGCACGCCTGCGGCATATCGAACGGCACACGGGCGGCCAGCTGCGCAGCGGCCCGATCGACATCACGTACCCCGCGAGCCAGGGTGCCGCCGGACTCGAGGCCCGCCTGACCGCCGTATGCGCCCAGGCGGCCGACATGATCCGGTCGGGTTGCCACATTCTGATCCTCACGGACCGGCCCATGGGCCGTGATCAAGTGGCCATCCCTGCCCTGCTGGCCCTGTCGGCCATCCATCATCACCTGGCCCGTATCCGGTTGCGCACGTCAGCCGGCCTGGTGGTGGAAACCGGCAGCGCCTGGACGGTCCATCACTTCGCCGTGCTCGCCGGCTATGGCGCCGAAGCCGTGCATCCCTGGCTGGCGTACGAGACCCTGGCAGCCATGGCGCCCGCGCTGGGCCTGACGTATGAGCAAGCCGCGCACCACTTCATCCAGGCCATCGACAAGGGTCTGGCTAAAACCATGTCGAAAATGGGTATCAGCACCTACCAATCGTATTGCGGCGCACAAGTCTTCGAAGCGGTTGGACTGGATCAGGCCCTGGTACAAACCTGGTTCGAGGGCACACCCAGCCCGATCGGCGGAATCGGCCTATTGGAACTGGCGACGGAAAACCTGCGCACCCATCGGCGAGCCTATGGGCAGGATCCGGTGCTGGCCGACCTGCTGGATACCGGAGGGGACTATGCCTGGCGCGTCCGGGGCGAAGCGCACATGTGGACGCCGGACGCGATCGCCAAGCTGCAACACAGCACGCGCGCCAATGAATTCGCAATCTTCGAGGAATACGCCCGCATCATCAACGACCAGAGCACGCGACACATGACGCTCCGGGGCCTCTTCGAACTGCGCATCGATCCGGCCCGCGCCATCGACCTGGATGAAGTCGAGCCGGCCGCCGACATCGTGCGGCGCTTTGCCACGGGCGCCATGTCGCTAGGCTCGATTTCGCCCGAAGCGCACGTCAATCTGGCCATCGCCATGAACCGCATCGGCGGCAAGAGCAATACCGGGGAGGGTGGAGAAGATCCGGCCCGCTATCGTGCCGAGATGCGCGGCCAGACCCTGCCGGCCGGTACCCGCCTGAGCCAGGTGCTGGGCAAGGAGATCCTGGTGGACTACACCTTGAAGCACGGCGACAGCCTGCGTTCGAGGATCAAGCAAGTGGCTTCGGGCCGCTTTGGCGTCACGGCCGGCTACCTGGTGTCCGCGGACCAGATTCAGATCAAGATGGCCCAGGGCGCCAAACCGGGCGAAGGCGGGCAGCTGCCAGGCAACAAGGTGACGGACTATATCGGCCGGCTGCGTCACTCGACGCCGGGCGTCGGCCTGATCTCCCCGCCGCCGCACCACGACATTTACTCGATCGAAGACTTGGCCCAGTTGATTCACGACCTGAAGTGCGTCAATCCACGCGCCGATATTTCGGTCAAGCTGGCATCCGAGACAGGCGTCGGTACCGTGGCGGCCGGCGCAACCAAAGCCAAGGCCGATCACCTCGTCATTGCCGGCCATGATGGCGGCACGGGCGCCTCGCCCTGGTCATCGATCAAGCACGCCGGCACCCCCTGGGAGCTTGGCCTGGCCGAGACCCAGCAAACGCTGGTGCTCAATCGTCTGCGCGGACGCGTGCGCGTGCAAGTGGATGGTCAGATCAAAACCGGACGGGATGTGGTGATCGGCGCCCTGCTCGGAGCCGATGAGTTCGGCTTTGCCACCGCCCCGCTGGTGGCCTCGGGCTGCATCATGATGCGCAAATGTCACCTGAACACCTGTCCGACAGGCGTGGCCACTCAGGATCCGGTACTGCGCAAACGCTTCACCGGCACGCCGGAGCAAGTCATCCAATACTTCTTCTTCGTGGCCGAGGAGGCCCGGCGCATCATGGCCCGCCTGGGTATACGCCGGTTCGATGAACTGATCGGCCGCAGCGATCTCCTCGATATGCGAGCCGGCATCACGCACTGGAAGGCCCAAGGCCTGGATTTCAGCCGTCTTTTGGCGCGGCCCTGCGCGCCTGACGAGGTGCCGCGCAGCCACCAGAGCCGGCAGGATCACAAACTCGGGCAGGCGCTGGATTCACACTGGATCGAACAGGCCCGACCCGCCCTGGAGCAGGGTGCGCCCGTACACATCGAGGCGCGCGTCTGCAATGTCGACCGTACGGTGGGTGCCATGCTGTCGGGTGAACTGGTTCGGCGCCATCCGGACGGCCTGCCCGATGACTGCGTGCGCATCGAACTGACGGGCACCGGCGGGCAGAGCTTTGGCGCCTTCCTGGCCCGCGGCATCACGCTGCGACTACGCGGCGAAGCGAATGACTACACGGGCAAAGGCCTGTCAGGCGGACGGATCATCGTGCACCCGGCCCCCGACTTTCCTGGGGAAGCGGCACACAACATCATCATCGGCAATACGGCACTCTATGGCGCCACATCCGGAGAGGCCTACTTCTGCGGTGTGGCCGGTGAGCGCTTCGGCGTACGGCTGTCGGGTGCCACGGCCGTGGTCGAGGGAGTCGGGGATCACGGCTGCGAATACATGACGGGCGGCACCGTCGTGGTGCTGGGCCCGACCGGCCGTAACTTTGCCGCCGGCATGTCCGGCGGCATGGCCTATGTCCACGACCCGGATGGCGTCTTTGCCCAGCGTTGCAACACGGCCCACGTATCGCTGGCGCCGGTGCTCTGCGCCCGGGCGCAGGCCGATGCCGCCATCCCCTTGCACGAGGGGCAGGCCGATGCCACGCTGCTGCACAAGCTGCTGCAAGCCCATGCGCACTGGACCGGTTCGGCGGTCGCCCGCGCCCTGCTGAAGCAGTGGCCCGCCGCGCGTGGACATTTCGTGAAGGTGTTCCCGAACGAATACCGCCGTGCCCTGCAGGCCAAGGCCTCGAACCGCCCCGCAACCGTCGCCGGCAAGGCGACATCCCTCTGAACCCGCCCAGGAGGCGCCCCATGGGAAAAATCACTGGTTTCCTGGAATTCGACCGTATTGAAGAGGCGCGCGAGCCAGCGACGGTACGCATCGGCCACCATCGCGAGTTCGTGCGCGGCCTGACCCCCGAACAGGCGCGCCGCCAGGGGGCACGCTGCATGGACTGCGGCACCCCCTTTTGCAGCCACGGCTGCCCTGTCGACAACATCATCCCGGACTTCAACGATCTCGTCTACCGGGATGATTGGCAGCGCGCCATGCAGGTCCTGCACTCTACCAACAATTTTCCAGAATTCACCGGCCGCATCTGCCCGGCACCCTGCGAGGCCGCGTGCACCCTGAACATCAACAGTCAGCCAGTCGGCATCAAGTCCATCGAACGCGCCATCATCGAACGCGCTTTTGCCGAGGGCTGGGTCAAGCCCCAACCGGCGCATCGCAAGACGGGGCGCCGGGTGGCGATCGTGGGTTCCGGCCCTGCGGGCCTGGCCGCCGCCCAGCAGCTGGCGCGCGCCGGCCATAGCGTCACCCTGTTCGAGAAGAACGAGCAGGTGGGCGGGTTACTGCGCCTGGGCATCCCCGACTTCAAGCTGGACAAATCAGTCATCGACCGCCGTCTGCGGCAGCTGCTGGCCGAAGGCGTCGTGATGCGTACCCGAACGCTGATCGGCGAACCCTGGATGCGGGCACGGCTGGCTCACCAGGCCACCCGAATCATCCCGGCCCGGCAGCTGCAGGCGGAATTCGACGCGATACTGCTGGCGGGCGGCGCGGAACATTCGCGCGACCTGCCCATGCCAGGACGCCACCTGTCGGGGGTGCATTTCGCCATGGCGTATCTGCCGCAGCAGAACCGCGTCAACGCGGGCTCATTGTCCACGGCGCCCATCTGCGCCAAGGGCAAGCGGGTGATCGTGATTGGCGGTGGCGACACCGGTTCGGACTGCGTGGGTACCGCCCGACGCCAGGGCGCAACCGACGTCGTCCAGTTCGAACTGCTGCCCATGCCGCCCGCGCAGGAAAACAAGCCGCTGACCTGGCCCTATTGGCCTTATAAGCTGCGCACCTCGTCCAGCCACGAAGAAGGCTGCCAGCGTGAATTCGCGATCGCCACCCAGGCTTTCCTGGGCGAGCGGGGCCACGTCACCGGCCTGAAAACCGTACAGGTGCGACACGAAGCCGGACGGCTCGTGCACGTGGCCGGCAGCGAACAGATCTGGCCAGCGGATCTCGTGCTCCTGGCCATGGGATTTACCGGTCCGATGCCCGACGTGTTGGCGCACTTCGACGTGCAGGCCGATCCCCGCGGCAATGCCGCAGCCAGCACCGAGGCGAGCGGCGGCTACGCCACCAATGTGCCATGCGTATTTGCCGCGGGCGACATGCGCCGCGGGCAATCGCTGGTGGTCTGGGCGATCCGTGAAGGCCGCCAGGCAGCACACGCCATCGACACTTTTCTGATGGGTCACTCCGACCTGCCCCGCTGAACCCGCTGCCACCATGATTCGAGCCAATCCCCACTACCAGAAACTGAACACCGACTACCTGTTCTCTGAGATCGCCCAGCGCATTCAGGCGTTCCAAGCGCGTCGGCCCGACACCGCACTGATCCATCTTGGCTTGGGCGACGTCACCGGGCCCCTGCCTGCGGCCTGCATTCGCGCCCTCCACGCAGCCGTTGACGAACTGTCCTGCCGGGACGGCTTTCGCGGCTACGGGCCTGAGCAAGGGTACGGATTTCTACGCGAAGCCATCGCACAGCACGACTTCCGGGTGCGCGGCGCGCCCATCTGTGCCGATGAAATTTTCATCAGCGAGGGGACCAAAGTCGATATAGGCAACATCCAGGCGCTCTTTGCGACAGACCTACGCGTCGCCATCCCGGATCCGGTGTATCCAGTCTACGTGGATACGAATGTCATGGCTGGCCGCACTGGCCCGGCCACCGGGGGCCGCTACTCGGGCCTGAGCTATCTGCCCTGTACGGCCGCCAACGGCTTCGTGCCGGAAATCCCCGACACCCCGGTCGACCTGATCTACCTGTGTTCCCCCAACAATCCTACGGGCGTCGCCCTGCGCCGCGAGCAGCTCCAGGCCTGGGTCGACCACGCCCGCGCGCACCAGGCGCTGATTCTCTTCGACGCCGCCTATGAGGCCTTCATCCGGGACAGCTCCCTGCCCCATTCCATCTACGAGATCCCCGGCGCCCGGGAAGTGGCCATCGAATTTCGCAGTTACTCGAAAACAGCGGGTTTCACGGGCGTACGCTGTGCCTACACCGTGGTTCCCAAGGACTGCATCGTCCGGCACCTGGATGGCACACCAGCGTCTGCGCACGCCCTGTGGCGCCGCCGGCACCAGACCCGCTCCAACGGGGTGTCGTATTTCGCGCAGCGCGCCGCCCAGGCCCTCTACACCCCGGAAGGACGACGGCAGGCCCGCGCCTTGTGCGACCAATACCTGGCCAATGCACGAACCTTGCGCACCGGCTTCCAACAACTGGGCCTGCCCTGCACCGGGGGCGAGCACTCGCCCTATGTCTGGATCGACACCGGGCAGGATGCCTGGGCGTTCTTTGACCTGCTGCTGGATCAGGCCGGCATCGTCTGCACACCGGGCAGCGGCTTTGGCCGCTGCGGCCAACGGCACATCCGTCTGAGCGCCTTCAACAGCGCAGAGAACACCGCCGAAGCGCTGGAGCGCATTGCCCAGGTCCTGGCCTGATCCATCCCCCTACGCTGCTGCCCGCCCATGCCCATCCACGCCGCCCTCCGACACCGCCTGTATCCGGCTCTGCCCGCCATCGCCGCCCAGTTCGGGACCCCCTTCCATCTGTATGACGAAGCCGGCATTCGCCATACGGGCAAACGCCTGCTGCGCGCCTTTGCCGACATTCCGGGCTTTCGCGAGTACTACGCCATCAAGGCATTGCCCAATCCCCACATCCTGGCGATCCTGCGCGACCTGGGTTTTGGGTTCGATTGCAGCTCGCAGGCCGAGCTGATGCTGGCACGCGGCATCGGGGCCCACGGCGACGCACTGATGTTCACCTCCAACAACGCTTCGCGCACCGATTTCGAAGCGGCGCTGGCGCAAGGCGGCTGCATCCTGAATCTGGACGATATAGGCGCGATCGGCAAGCTGCCCCACATGCCCGAGCTGCTGTGCGTTCGCTACAACCCCGGTCCATCGCGTCAGGGCAATAGCATCATCGGCCTTCCGGCAGAGGCCAAGTTCGGCGTGCCCCATCATCAACTGGAATCCACTTTTCGCCAGGCGATGGCGCGCGGCGCCTGCCGCTTCGGCCTGCACACCATGCTGGTGTCCAACGAACTGGATGATCGCTATATGGCGCAGACCATCGCCATGCTGCTCGACATCGTACAGCGCCTGGAAGACGCGCTGCAGATACGCTTCGAATTCATCAACATGGGGGGCGGGATCGGCATCCCCTACCACCCCGGCGATCGCGCCTTCAAACTCGAGGCGCTGGGCGAACACGCCCGGCACCTGCTGACGGCGCATCGTCTGGCGCGCAGCCATGCGCCAGCCCTGTACATGGAAAGCGGCCGCTACATCACGGGGCCACACGGTGTGCTGGTGACGCGCGTCATCAACATCAAACACAGTTACCGCCGCTTCATCGGCGTGGATGCCAGCATGTCCGCGCTGATGCGCCCCGGCATGTACGGCGCATATCACCACATCGAAGTGCCCGGCAAACCACGCCGCGCCGACGACCCACCCGTGGATGTGGTCGGCGCCCTATGCGAGAACAACGACAAGTTCGCCATCCAGCGCCGCCTGCCCCCCGTTGACGAGGGTGATTTATTGGTCATCCAGGACACCGGCGCCCACGGCCACGCCATGGGGTTCAATTACAACGGCCAGCTGCGCCCACAAGAGCTGCTGCTGCACGCAGACGGACAGGTCGAACGCATCCGCCGCGCCGAAACGCTGGATGACTACTTCGCAACGCTGGAACCGGCGCGGCCTGCAGGGTGACGGGCTGGATATGTAGATACCCAACAGTGGGTGTGAGCCGTGTGGCTCTATCGCGGGTGCTGCATGGGCGAGCAGCGATTTCAGTGGACATGGCCAGGCGCCTGGAGGCATGGCTGCGCAAGCCTAACGGGCGCGGCCCCAGCGCAGAGACATGGCTGCGCGGTCAAGTGGCTTATGAGCTGTGGCAGGCTGAGCATTCCGGGCGGGATGTGCAGGTCGAGCCAGCGCAGGCTGTGTCTGCTTGAGCAGGGAAAACCCGCCCGAAGGCGGCTGGGGCGTACCTAGTCGGGCTATGCGACCTCAGTTGTTCGGGAGCCAGGCTGGGCCTGCTGACAGGGCCTGGCAAGGTGCGTCGGGGTGAATCAGGTACGGACTTCCTGGCGTTGGAAGACGACGTACCCCGCTGTGAAAAGCAATACCACGGCGGCGATCAGGCCAGTGAATTGAGGCCAGACCAACGCCAGACTTTCAGACAGCGGCAACGGGCTGCCCAACAGCGCACCCTGAATCTGGGACAGGAAGACCGGACCCAGACTCCGTGTGGCTGGACTGAGCAGCGTGATGGCCGTGTCGTTGAATAGGGTCGACGGCGATATGTGTAGCAGGCCCTGTTGCCAAGCCAAGGTGTGTGTGTCGATGCCGCCCCTCAGGACAGCGAGCATGTCCGGCGGTGCGATCAGTTGCGCGATGCCTGGCGCCAGCATGGGCCAGAGCATGGCGCAAAACAGCCATAGACCCAGCGCGACCAGCGCCGCGGTCGAGGTGGAGCGGAAGATCACCGAGCACAGCAGCGCAACGGCAAGCCAGACACCCGAGTAGGCCAGGGTGGACACCAGAAAAGCCAGTGAGCGTAGGATCTCTTCACCGCTAGGTGGGACGCCCAGCAGGATCAGGCCGGCGCCCATGACCAATAGCCATAGGCAGATCAGGCAGACTGCCAGCGCCGCCAGGCCGGCCAGAAACTTACCCATCAGCAGGGCGTCCCGATAAATAGGTTGTGAGAGAATCCGGCTCATGGTGCGCCGGTTGTATTCGCCGTTGATGGTGTCGAACCCCAACCCGATGGCGACCAGCGGGATCAGGAACCCCAGTAGGGCAGCAAAAGAGGGCAGGGGCGCCTGCGCGTCGGTGAATAGGCGCAGAAATACGAAAGGGTCCGACGCCGTGGTTTGACGCAGCCCCTGGATGGCGCCGTACAGGGCAGCGGCCGCTGTCAGGACGATCAGCCATTCCAGCAGGCGCATACGTGCACTGCTGATATGGTCAGCCAGCTCTTTGGTAAAGACGGCTCCCAGCCCTCTCCAAGGAGAACCGATGCGGCGCGTACTCATTGGGTCTGATCCTCCGTGAACGTCTGCCGGTAGATGCGCTCCAGGCTGGGCTCATCCACCTTCAAGCTGCGCAGCTGCGCGCCGGCCAGAACGGCGGCCTGGGCGGCCTGGGCCCGGACATCAGTTTGCGCCGTAAGTATGTAGTGCCCATCGGTTGGCTTGTGGACCCTGGCCACGCCGGGTACTTGGGCCAGGGCAGCGCATAGGTCCGGCCCCTGGGCTTCGATCTGGATGGAATGGCTGTGGTCACCCAACACCTGCTGTGCCAGCGTCGAGACGCTGCCCATCAATACAATGTGGCCGGCGCGGAACAAGGCGACGCGATCGCAGATGCGCTGCATCTGATCTAGCAAGTGCGAGGACAGCAGCACCGTCACACCATCGTGGCGCAGCGATTCGATCAACTGCAGGAAGGATTCCGTGGACTGCGGATCCAGGCCCGATGTGGGTTCGTCCAGGATGGCGATGGCGGCCTGCTTCAGCAGGATTTCGGCCAAGCCCAGACGACGGCGCATACCGTGAGAGTACGTCCCGACGCGTTGGTCGATCTGTTTGTCGAGGGCGACCCGGGTCAGCGCTGCTTGGATCCGAGTATCGCGCTCGGCCTCTAGGATACCGAGCAATCGCGCGGTGTAGCGCAGATTGTCACGCGCACTCAGGCGGTCATAGAAGCCGACCGAATCTGGCATGTAGCCGACATGGCTTTTGACGGCCAGCGGGTTACGCCACGGGTCTTCTCCCAGTACCCGAACCTGGCCGCGCGTGGCCTCAGTCAACCCGAGCAGCATTAGGATAGTGGTCGTCTTGCCGGCCCCATTGGGCCCCAACAGCCCGAAGACTTCACCACGCTGCACCTCGAAGTTCAGACCATGGACGACGCGGTGTGGTCCGTAGTCTTTGCCCAGATTCTGGGCTTGGATGGCGATGTCTGTCATCATCGACGACCGTAACGTGCGACGGCCCCGATCAGGATGAGCAAGGCGATGGCGATCAGGATGGCACCGCTGATACCCCAGAGGCTGGAGGTTGTGACTGAGACCCGCAGATCACCGTTCGCCGACTGGCCTTCCGAGATGGCGTGCAATTTGACCATATAGTCGCCCGCCAGCGATTGGGCCGAAGGCGTGATATGCGTTTCTACCTCCATTGCCTTACCGGGTTCCAGTGACGCAATGTGATCCGGCTTGAAATCAATCTTCCAGCCTGTGGGTGTCGTGCCCGACAGCGCGATGTTCTGGGCTGTGGCCGTACCGCTATTTTGTAGCTTCAGGGGCACGGTGCTCAGGGTGTCGATTTGCGCCGTGGCACTCATCAGGCCGTCGCGGCCCGATAGATTGAGCGTAGGCTGGCCGGTAATGTCTAGCTTGAGTTCCGTCGTGGCCTGGACCCCGTCGCCCGCCACTTTGACTTGGATTTCGTGCTCCCCGGTCTTGACGGTCACAGGCGGGCGTACGTGCAATTTGACGGTCTTGGATTCACCAGGCTTGATCGGCACTGCACTGATTTGTTGGCTGCCGTAGCCTTCAGTAAAGGAGGTGTCGAAGTATTTCGGCGCTACGGCCGCCAGGCTAGCCAGGACCTGCTCACCGCTTTCGTTCTTGATTGTGAGCTGATAATCAAACGCCGTGTGGGCCGAGCCAGTCAATTGCGGTAGATCGGGTGTGACAGACAATTGGGCTGGCAGACGATCGGCCAGGCGGATATTCAGTGGCAAGCTTAGGTGCCAGGCGTCATTGCCCGCGCGAACCGTCAACGTCCGAGGGTCGCGCGCGCTGTCCTTGGGTACGTTGATGCGTAACTGCAGCGATAACGTGCTGTTGCTGGCGGGCATGGCCGCGGCAACCGGTCGGCCGTTGCCCATCAAGGTTGCCGTCCAGCCCTTGGGAACACCGTCGACCGACAGTGCCAGGGCCGTGGGCGCGGTATCCTGATTGTGCAGGCTCAAGGGGATGTTGGACGTTTGGCCTGCCTGGATCGTCTGCGACGGATAGTCAGTCGACAAATAAAGTCCGGGAGGAGTCGAATTCGCCGCCAGCGCAGTCGCCTGTAGGCAGAGGGTGCAGAGAGTACAGGCCCATAGGGCAAAGATTTTACGCATGATCTTTCTGGTTCTCCTGTCTGGCCGATCGTTGGATGGTGCCCGGCAACTACCTTGGCGGTGCACCGACCGTGCCAGGATGCAAGCCCTACTTCTGCTACCATCGCGTTCGACGGTTCCACCCTGGCTCCTTGTAGAGGGACAGGATTAGGCGTCAAACGGTTCAATCTAAAGTGAAACAAAATATCAAAGCTCGCCTGAACGCAGGATTCGGTTGCGACGTCGAGTTTCATTCATTCTTGAAATTTGGAATGATTACCGGCGTTCCGGCTAGTTGCGAAGTCTTGCGTACTGGTGCGAAAAGCGGGGGTTGACTTGCACATGCGGAGATTGTACTCCATAATCTCCGCATGAATAGCGGCGATTATAAATACATCTGGCAGGCCAGCGACTGGCCGGCTTGGCGCTTCGACCTGGCAGCACTGGCTGGAGCCATGGCCGAGGTTAGTCGTGCCCAAGGTCTGTTGATGGGGCGTCTGGCCGATGTCGGTCTGGCGTTACGCGGCCAGGCGAGCCTAGCGGCGCTCACCGAGGACGTGGTCAAGACCAGTGAGATCGAGGGCGTGCAACTCAGCGTCGAATCTGTGCGCTCGTCCATCGCGCGCAGGCTGGGCGTCGACATCGACGCGCTCGCTCCAGTCGATCGGCACGTTGAGGGCGTGGTCGAGATGGTGTTGGATGGCACGGCCAACTGCCAGGCACCGGTAACGCGAGAGCGGCTGTTCGGTTGGCATGCCGCACTGTTTCCCACCGGCTATTCCGGCCTTTCCAGGATCAAGGTCGGCGACTGGCGCGACGATGCCACCGGCCCGATGCAGGCGGTGTCCGGCCCCATCGGCCGCCAGCGGGTGCATTTCGAAGCGCCGCCTGCCGATCGCCTCGAGGCCGAAACCAGCCGCTTCCTCGACTGGCTGAATGGGGCATCGAACGAACCCCCGCTGCTCAAGGCCGGTCTCGGCCAGCTATGGTTCGTCACGTTGCACCCGTTCCACGACGGCAACGGTCGTATCGCCCGCGCCATCGGTGATTTGCTGCTAGCTCGCGCCGAAGGCAGTCCACAGCGGTTCTACAGTTTGTCGGCGCAGATCCAGCGCGAACGCAAGGCCTATTACGACATCCTGGAGCGGACCCAGAAACGGTCGCTGGACGTCACCGAGTGGCTCGCCTGGTTCCTCGATACTCTCCATCGCGCCGTCGATCAGGCACAGTACACACTCGACGCAGTGCTGACCAAAGCGCGATTCTGGCAGCGCTGGGCGACCACACCGCTACACGAGCGGCAGGTGAAGTTGCTGAACAAGCTGCTCGACGGCTTCGAAGGCAAGCTAACCAGCAGCAAGTGGGCGGCCATCGCCAAGTGTTCATCGGACACAGCGCTGCGCGACATCAACGATCTGCTGACGCGGGGCGTGCTACGCAAATCGGATGCGGGTGGGCGAAGTACCAGCTATGAGCTGAACGATCTGCCTGAGTGATTGCGAATACGGAATTGCCTTGGCTTGCTTTCGGAACAACGCCTTCATGGACTCCTGCCAACTCATTCGGATACGAATTATCTTTTCTAGCACATCCCCTCCTCCATTAATTTCTGGCCTTTTTTAATTCCTTAATTTCCGACAGCATCAGACAGCCGGTAATTAACAATTACTCGAGGCGCTTTTGAGAAAACGCCCGATACACCATCTTTGCCAGCATTCCCTGCATGGCAGCAAAAACCCGTTCATCCTTCAGCAGTTGGCCAGCAATCGAATTGTGCGCATCCTGGCTGTCCAAGATGATGTCGGTCAGCCGGTCCTTGAAGTCTCCCATCCGGAATTGCTCTTCCGTATTGTTCGCGGCCTGTTCAGCCAGCGTTTCGTCTTCCAGCAACTTGCCATGCAGCGTGGTGACGTAGCCGACCAGGTCGGCCTCGGTCAGGTCACCGGAGAACAGGTCGTTCATCTTCTCGACGACTTCAGCCAAGGGCTTTTTTTCGTCCTCAGCACCTTTCCCAGAACCCGCTTCTGAAATCGGCTGCAACTTCACGATTTCTCCGCTGGACAAATCCAGCCGCATTTGTCCAAGCCCCTGTAAACGATAGTGCGTCAAGCGAACATCCGAGTCCAGGTCTATCGCTCCTTCGGACGAGTGCTCCGCGATGCGGGGCATCAGGTTCTTGCCAAAGGCGTAGCGCTTCTCCAAGTCCGAATCGTTGTAGGGGACGATTTGGGAGAGGAAGTCGTACAGCCGCAAGAACGTCCCCAGGTCGCGGCGGAATTGTTCTGCGGCCTCTTCCTCCAACGAGTGGAAGCGGTCAGCGACGGGCTTGAGAAACTGGTGCAGGGATGCCTGCTTGCGCTTGGGGTCAAAGAACACCTGAGCGAACCCATCCACTTCTGCGGGGAAGTAGACGCCGGCCTGGTCCAGCTTGATTTGAAGCTCATGGACAACGTTGGGGTCCGTGACGTCCTCAAGTTCAGCGGCACGGTAATACGGTTTGAAGGACTCCAGGATTTCGTCGGGCTTGTTCACGAAATCGAGGACGAACGTGTCCTCCTTGCCAGGCAGGATGCGGTTCAACCGAGAGAGCGTCTGGACAGCCAACACGCCGGACAGGCGTTTGTCGACATACATGGTGTGCAGCAGGGGCTGGTCAAAGCCGGTCTGGTACTTGTTGGCCACCAGCAAAATGCGGTAATCATCCCCCTTGAAGGCCTCAGATGGCTCGGTACCCCCAATCCCTGGATTCATGCTGGCTTCTGTGAAATCATCCGGACCGGAATCAGGGTCCTCTACCTTGCCCGAGAACGCCACAAGGGTGCGCAGCTCCGTCTGGTAACCACGCTCTTTGATGTACCGGTCTATGGCCAGCTTATAGCGCACTGCGGCCTTGCGGCTGCCGGTGACCACCATAGCTTTCGCTCGACCACCAATTTTTGAGGCCACGTGCTCACGGAAGTGTTCGACGATGACGACGACCTTCTGGGCGATGTTATACGGATGCAAGATGGCGTATCGAGCAAGCACTGCCTTGGCTTTGCCCTGGGGAACGAGCTTTTCGTCTGACAGTGCGCCGAGCTTGTAGAACATCTTGTAGGACGTGTAATTCTTCAGCACGTCGAGGATGAAGCCCTCTTCGATGGCCTGGCGCATCGAATACACATGGAAAGGTTCCGGCAAGCCTGTCGCCGCATTGGTCCGGCCGAAGAGTTCCATCGTCTTGCCCTTCGGGGTCGCCGTGAAGGCGAAATATGACACATTCTTCGGACGCATCCGGGAGGACATCACCTCATTGACGACATCCTCGGACGTTACGTCTTCCGGGTCGATTTCAACATCCGCTGGCACCTCGACTGTTTCGCCATCCAACGCCACCTGAACCACAGGTGCTGACAATGGCTTTTCGCCAGAGGTCAGCGCGATTTTCATATTCCGAGCGGCCGTACCCGACTGGCTCGAGTGCGCCTCGTCGACGATGATGGCAAAGCGCTTGCCCTTCATCCCCTTCACCTTGTCCAGGATGAACGGGAATTTCTGGATGGTAGTGACCACCACGGGCGTGCCCTTCATCAGGGCTTCTGCCAGCTGCTGGCTGTTCTTGTCGATTTTCTGGACGACGCCGGACTTGTGTTCGAACTGGCTGATAGTTTCCTGCAGCTGTTTATCCAGCACGCGGCGGTCGGTGATGATGATGACCGAGTCGAAGATTTTATTGTCGTCAGCACCATGCAGATTGGCCATACGGTGTGCCGACCAGGCAATCGAATTCGATTTCCCCGAGCCAGCAGAGTGCTGAACCAGATAGACCTGGCCGGCGCCTTCCTGCGCCACCGTATCAACGAGATTTCGGACGACATCGAGCTGATGAAAGCGGGGGAAGATAAGCGTTTCCTTGACCCGCTTCTTGCCGGTTTTGGGGTCCTCATCCTGCTTGACCTCAAGGTGCAGGAAGTTGCCCAGGATATCGAGCCAGACGTCCTTGTCCCAGACCTGCTCCCAAAGGTACCAGGTCGGATAGCCCTTCCCCTCGGGCGCCGGCGGGTTGCCCACAGTAGCACCGCCCATGCCGTCGGGTCGGCCCAGATTGAACGGCAGAAAATAGGTTTTCTCGCCGTCCAGCTTTGTCGTCATGAACACTTCGTCGGTCGATACCGCGAAGTGGACGAGCGCCCGGGTCTTGAACTGCAAGAGGGCCTCTCGCTCTTTGGACTTGGCGTCCTTGGGCAAGCGGTCTTTCTTGTACTGGATGATGGCGTCCTTGATGTTCTGCGTGAGGTCGGTCTTGAGCTCAGCAGTGGACACAGGCAGGCCATTGACGAACAGCACCAGGTCGATGCTGTTCTCATTGTGCAGGCTGTAGTGCAACTGGCGGATGATCGTCAAACGGTTCTTTTCGTACCAAGCCCACAGCTGCGGGTTTTTCTTATTGGCAGGCCGGAACTGGCAGAGGAAGAACTTGGCATCCCGGTCCTTGAAGCCGTGGCGCAGCAGGTGCAGCGTGCCGTGCTTATCGAGCTGCTCGGCCACGCGCTTCACCAACATGGCTTCGGACTGGCCATTGTGCCACTTCTTGAACTTGGCCCACTCCGCAGGCTGCGTCTCCTGGACAAAGGCCAGGAGGTCGTCTGGGAACAGGGCAAGCTCGCGGCTATAGGATGCGGCCTCCTTCGGATGCGTGAAAACCGTCCAGCCATTTGCGGCCAGGTGGTCGCAAAGTTCATTTTCGAAGATGCGTTCAGTGTGGACGTTTGATAGCTTGACCATACCCAACCTCTCCTATCCGTCAGTGGTGGCGAGGTTCGTGCCTCGCTTCAGCTCATCCAGGGTTATGCCTTTGTCATTTTTCCACTCGCGCCAGCCATTGGCTGCGGCGCCGACAATAGCGGCTGCGGCGCCACTGGGCGTTCCAAATAAAACGTCCTCTTTGAAAACCAGCACACCGTCTTCCAGTGCGACCTTGCCTTCTTGCATCAGGGTTTCACGATGCTTGGCGTAGGCCTGATGGAGATAGGCTTTGCGCACAGTTCCTCTGCCGACAGAGCCCTTGAGCACAACGAATCCTTCCTCTGTGTATTCACCCACGGCCTTGGTACCAGCGCGGTTGCAGTAGAACAGCTCGGTATCTTTGGTTGACCGTCCCTCACCGGACGACAATGACTTAAAGACCGGATACCCCAGTGTTGCCAGGAGGGTGCGACCGGTATCGAAGATTTCGTGACAATCCGCCTCCAGCGGCGCGGGCGTGTGAGGCTTGCTGCCATCATTGCCGTTCTCTGTCTGATAGCGGCCGATTGCCTTGGCCTGCTGGATACACAGCCACTCCAGAAAAAGTGCATGCGTCTGTGTAAGGCTATTGGTGCGGGAGATGAGGACAACAGCCCGCTGCCAGAAGTCTTTTTCCTTGTTGTGCAGGGCCAAGCGCTTGCGCAAGTCTCCGGTCTGGCCGATATAGAGCTTTGGGGAGATTCCGTCTTCACCCTGTCCGAACAGGAAATAGACCGCTACCTGGCCGCTCTCCGGCATCGCGATGAAATCTGGAAGGAGTTTTCTGGGGACTTCGATAGCCTGGACGATGCGCGTGGTGATTTCGGCCACACGGATTCCCTGCGGGTCACCTGCAGGGAGGAATATCTGGATGGTCTTTGCTTGCGACATCAGCACTTTTGACCTCTACTAGCCCAAGGGAACCGGGACAAGCGTTTTGTGTAGGTACAGCGGATGCCCAGGCTGGCCCGCTTTCGTAACAGTCAAGGCATGCAGCGAGGGAATCAACGCCCTAACTGCCATACCGCGGCCCTGATAGATACCTTTATTGCCCCAGGCAGCCACAATGATTCGAGCGTCACGAGCCAATGCCAGTAGGTGCTTATCGTTCTCTGCTCCCACCGGGTCATTCGCCGCCATCATCTCTGCTGGATTCGTCGCTCGATACGCGAATAAATTGCCCATCACCAAGCCGCCGTACCCCCAGCTCCGCGCAAAAGACACACATCGGCGGATAGTGGGGTCGTCTTCCACCTCGTCTGCCGTACTCGGATTCAGGCCGATAAACATTGCATAACCAAGACCCGGCTCGCCCCACCAGCGCGAAAGGCTGTAGCGATAGCGTCTGCAGTCTGAAAGCACCGCAGTTTTCTTCGACAACGATTGGTCAGTCATGCTGCCTCCAGGCGAAAACTATTGATATCAATCTGGCCAGTCACGGCGGCTGAAATTAGGGATGAGCGGTACTCCTTCAATTTAGAGCAATGCTCATCAGCGTGTTGTTGGAGAGCATCGATTTTTCTCATCACCTCGTCTAGATGACGAACAATAGACACCTGTTCCACATATGGAGGGAAAGGAAAACGGTAACGACGGAATGCTTCTGCGGTTAAGTGAGCTATGGTTGCCTTTTCTCTGGAATCGAAGCGTCCACGCTTCGCGCTGTCATACAGCGCATAGAACAGGAAGCGTGGCACATCGGTTCTAGCATCTCGCGGCCTCACCCTGTGTAATGCCTTTTGATACCCAATCACTTCCGCGGGTGATGTCCAAATTGCCGCTCTCCCAACCTCCCCGCCCTCACAGACCAGCAAGTCTCCCACGCGAAGGGTGTAACGCTCTAGTTCATATGGGGCAAAATCCATCATAGGGAGCCCTTCCATATTCACTCTATCCCATTGAACATCCGTATTTCGAAGATAGGGCAAGAGATGCTCACCACTTATCCTCTTTTCATCTAGCATTTTTCCGAGCTGAACCTCATAGCGATAATTTAGAGGACAGAATGACCAATGCGCGGGAACACTACTAAACCACTCGTCTCTCGTACTTTTAAGAGCACTCCCAGCAACAGAACTTTGGGATAAAGCCGCATATATCCGGGCAAGGCGCAACTCTTCGAGTTGTTCGCTCAATTTTTCTTTTCCTGCAATCAAAGCATCAATCCGCGCCGTCTGCTCGTCGAGGAAGTTGGCAATGTGCTGCTGTTCAGTTAAAGGGGGCATTGCAAAAGAAAGTCGAGAAATATCTCCCATACCTATATTTTTTTGCGTATTTGAATTGCAAAGGTCGTCAATCTGCTGCTGAAGTCCGGGCGTTTTGAGAACATACTCTACAAATCCACTATCAGCCCTAAACAGGTCCAATCTAATTAGGGCAAGAGGCGACCAAATTGCGAATTCGACATTATTGGATACCCGTGCAATCTTACCGGTCGACGCAGCTTTGCCCATGAGAATGTCACCTTGCTCAGGAGCGGCTTTTCGTCGATATTCGTTAAACGCAGATTCATCGATAAATCGACAGCCCTCAAGTATTAGTCTGCCGTCTTGAATAGCATCCACTGATAAGAAAGGATACCCCTCATCCACAAATATCGGAGTTTCGTGAGGACCATCTGTAATGGGCGCTCGAAGCACATCCTTAAGACGGACATCCTTCCAATGCGATGGGACTCTTCCGATATACGGACTAGCCGATGTCCTAAATCCGCCCATCACGCCACCACTCCCTTCAAGAGTTCAATAAACCGCTCCTCCATCTTCTTGATTTCAGCAGCAATGACCTCAGGCGCTCGCGGCGGCTTATAGACATAGAAATAGCGGTTGAAGTTGATTTCGTAGCCGACTTTACCGGGCAAGCCATCTTTCTCGTCCCGGATGGTTTCATTCACCCATGCATCCCCCACATGGGGCAAGACCTCGCGCTGCATATAGGCCTTGATGTCCTCGCCCAAGGGGATATTCTCGGTATCCCGAAGCTCAGGGTCGTAGGGCTTCTCGCCCTTCTTGAGTTTCTTTGCGGTCTTCCCGGGCGCCAGCGGGCGGTCCACTGTCACCTTGCGGTAACCAAAAAAGGTGTTCTCGAACACCTTCGAAACGCAGCGCAGGGGCTCCTGCTCCGTCTTCTCGTCGCCGTTTTTGACTGGCTCCTGATATTCCAGCGTGAAGCTGGCGTCGGGCTTGAACTCCGAATAGACCTTCACGATTTCCGTAATCTGCTCGTCCGTAATCTCGACCCGTTTGCTGCCAAGGCTCTTGCGGCGCTTCTCGTACATACGCGTGGCATCAATGAGCTGCACGCGCCCCTTGCGCTCAAGCTTCTTCGTGTTGTCCAGCAGCCAGATGTAGGTGGCAATGCCCGTGTTGTAAAACAGGTCGTTCGGCAGCGCGATAATAGCCTCGACGAGGTCGTTCTCCAGGAGGTATCGCCGGATTTCGGATTCGCCAGAGCCTGCGTCACCAGTAAACAGGGGACTGCCGTTCAGGACGATGCCAACGCGGCTCCCGCCTTCAGAGGGCTGGCGCATCTTGGACACCAGGTGCATCAGGAACAGCAAGGAGCCGTCAGAGATGCGGGGCAGGCCTGGGCCGAACCTGCCGGCAAAGCCCTTTTCGGACTCGGCCTTCACGGCAGATTGCACCTTCTTCCAGTCCACGCCGAACGGCGGGTTGGAGAGCATGTAATCGAACTTCTGGCCGATGAACCCGTCTGCCGACAGCGTGTTGCCCATCACAATATTCTTGGGGTCTTGCCCCTTGACGAGCATGTCCGCCTTACAGATGGCGTAGGACTCGGGATTCAACTCTTGGCCGAACAGCACCAGCTTCGCTGAGCTATTGATGCCGGCAATTTCGTTATCCGCGACGGACAGCATCCCACCAGTGCCGGCAGTGGGGTCGTAGAGCGACCGAATGATGCCGGGCTTGGACAGCGCCTCATCGTCGCCTGCAAACAGGCAGTGCACGATGAGCTTGATGACCTCGCGGGGCGTGAAGTGCTCCCCGGCGGTTTCGTTCGACGCTTCCGAGAACTTCCGAATCAGCTCCTCGAAGACCAGGCCCATCGTCTCATTGGGCACAACCGAGGGGTGCAGGTCGATTTCCGCGAACTTCTGCGCGACCAGGTACAGCAGGTCGTTTTCATCTAGCTCGGTCACGCGGTCGGTAAACTTGAGACGCTCGAACACATCCCGGGCGTCAGCGGAGAAGTCGCCGATGTAAGCAATGAGGTTGTGGCGGATGTTAGAGGGATCATCCAGCAGGCCAGGCACCGTGAAGGGGCTCACGTTGTAGAAGGACTGCTTGCTCTTGCGCGGCAGGATGAGGTCCAGGTTGATGCCCGAGTTTTTCTTCTTCTCGTACTCGGCCAGTACGTCCTTCTTGGTATCAGCCAGGACGCAATCCAGGCGCCGCAGTAGCGTGAAGGGAAGGATGACCTTGCCGTAGTCGGCCTGCTTGTAGTCACCGCGCAGGAGGTCTGCGACCGACCAGATGAAGTTTGCGAGTTCTGAGAAATTTTGTGCCATACCGCGTCATTGCCTGATTGTTGCCTGCTGGGGTGCAGAGTCGGGTTTTATGCCTCTTGGGCATCCCCCCCTCTCGCCATACCTAACGGACATGGTAACCGCAGATGACAGGATGTGGCGCTCCGACTCCATTGCCCGCCCGCACCAACGCACACGCAAAAAAAGGGGTACTTCTTTCGGGAAGCACCCCTTTTACACAGCTTTGAAAGGTTTTAGCTTAGCTGTTCTGGTGGCGGACGGTTGCCGCCTGAAAAAACGGCGGTCTGGATTAGATAGCACTCGCGCTGGTTGCTGCGGGCTGGCGGGTGTATAAGCGGCAGAGCCAGTTTCAGCGCGCGTCTGTGCCGGGGTTTGTCTCCAGCCAACGCGGCCCGAGTGCAGTCAGGCGGTAGCGTTGCTTGCTGCTGCGGGGTGTGTCAGGCAGGGTCATTTCCACCAGTCCTGATCGAAGGGCGGGTAGCAGGTAGTGGGATGCGGTGCACGCACTGATCGAAGAACTGGTCACGCAGCAGATCGTGGCGGCGCTGTCGGCCCCGCAGCTGGTGCAAGCCGCGTGGGATCGGATGCAGCACATCCGGCCTGATCTCACCGAGCCGCAAGTCGTGCTGCCAATGCGCAATTTGGCAGGGCTGTGGCGGGATTTGTTCCCTGCCGAGCAGTGCCGACTGGCACAACTGCTGATCGAGCGCGTGATGATTGCCAACGGCGGGCTCGAAATCATCTGGCGCGATCAGGGCCGGCAGGATCTGGCCGCAGAGCTTGCACCCGGCACCATCGGCGCGGAATTGCAGGAATGGGAACAGCAGGAGGAAACGGTATGAAGCCGAAAGTGCAGACCTTGGGTGCAGCCGTCGCCCGCGAGCGCCAGGATGGCAGGCAGACAGGTGAAGCTGTCCACCTTCATCCCGCTCAAGATCCGCAAACGCGGCGGCAGCAAGGTGGCGATTCGTCCCGACGGCCAACTGGATGCGCCGGGGAAAATCGCCACGCAGATCGACCAACCCTTGCTGGTCGCGCTCTCGCGGGCCTTCTACTGGCAGCAGTTGCTCGATGATAGGGTTGTGAGCAGCGGCAGCGAGAGGTGGTGGCGGGGTTTGATGCGTAATCGGGTTACGAGCCCTCGATGACCCGAGCCACGTCACCTTGGCATTCGGCGCACTTGCCCACCAGCAGCAAATCACCTCTGTTGATGGCGCCGGTGAAATTGGTGATGGTTGTTTCGTGGCGACACTGGCCGCACCAGACATTGGACAGCAGGCGCTGGCGGATGTCGGCAGGGATCGATTCCCAGCGCTGGCGGGCTGGCTTGGTGAAAGTGGGCAGTGATTCAATCGCCACGGATCACTCCTCGAACAATCCGGAGTGCGTGCCTGCCCGCACAAAGATGATGGCGTTTCCATCCGGACGGTAGATGAGCAGGAAGTCGCCGCCGATATGACATTCGCGGTGATCGGCCCAATCGCCCTTGAGTGGGTGATCCAGCCATTCGGGGCCCAGCGGCGCATCGTTGCCGATGAGCAGCAGCATCGCCTCCTTCAGACGCTTCAGGTCGTATCGGCCTGAGCGCGAGAGGCGCTCCCAGTCTTTGAGGAAGGCCTTGGTGTAATCGCACACCCTGGGCGGCGCTACCCGCTTACTGCTGGCGGGCTTTTTCGAGGGCATCGATCAGAGCGTCGGCAGATTCAAAACGGATGCTGCGCGCCTTGGCCATGGCGCGAGCTTCTTCCATCGCTGCGCGGGTCTGGGCGTTGGGCACCTTCAACTCCAGCGGAAATGCTTGGTCGTTGACCACGCGCTTGAGCAGGATGCGAACAGCGTCGGACATGGATAGCCCCATGGCTGCGAGCGCCTCGCCGGCTTGTTTCTTGATTTCGTCGTCCACTCGGACGTGAAGCATCGTGGAACGGGCCATGGTCAGATCCTCCGTTTCTATTATTATGTATCTCGATTGCGATACGGTCAAGCGGCTACTGATGATGCTCTATAAGCGTTCGATGCCTGACCGCTGACCTTGGTTGACGATGGACCGGTGCGCGTAAGTGGTTGATTTTTCGAGAGCGCCATCTGCGCCTACCCGCAGGCCGAACAGAGAAAAGAGACGGCTCTGAGGCTGAAAACGCTAAAAATCGGGCGTTTCGACAGATGGGTACCCGCAGCACAGATGGCCAGAACCCCGCGTGGCGTGGAGATTTGGGGCAAGAAAAAAGGGCTCTCCATCACGAACGGGGGACAGCGACATTCATTAGACTTGTTTTTGCGAAGAACACGTTTAATGGAGTCAATGCCGATGTCCCCAATCGATTCTATCCTAGGAATGGACGGCCTGAGC
>Ga0172382_10000375_pt1 | contig 83797 bp, 85 predicted proteins | sample Leawel138RmetaG_FD_122245 | JGI IMG/M metagenome (GOLD analysis project Ga0172382, IMG submission 122245) | Leachate microbial communities from a municipal landfill in Southern Ontario, Canada - Leachate well 138R metaG | ecosystem: Engineered > Solid waste > Landfill > Unclassified | place...
GCAGGGCGTGGTGCACGGTCGCCACGACCTGCAGGCGCTCGCCTGCGATTTCTACGTGATGTCCAGCCACAAGCTCTACGGGCCGGACGGCGTCGGCGTGCTCTATGGCCGTGGCGAGTCGTTACTGCAGCTCAGGCACTGGCAGTTCGGCGGTGAGATGGTGCGCGTCGCCGAATACCACAGCGCCGAATTCCACGCGGCGCCGCTCGGCTTCGAAGCGGGCACGCCGCCGATCGCTGGAGTGATCGGCCTGGGCGCCAGTCTGGATTACCTCGCCGGGTTGGACGCGGCAGCGGTCGAGGCGCACGAACAGACGCTGCATCGCGCCCTGCTCGACGGCCTGCGCCAGCGCGAAGGCGTGCGCCTGCTCGGCGCGCCCAGCGTCGCGCTCGCCAGCTTCGTGGTCGACGGCGTGCATCATGCCGATCTGGCGCACCTGCTCACCGAGCAGGGCATCGCCGTGCGCAGCGGCAATCACTGCGCGATGCCGCTGATGAAGGAACTGGGCCTCACCGGCGCGATTCGCGTCTCGCTCGGTCTGTACAACGACGGCGGCGACCTGCAGCACTTCTTCGAGGCGCTGGATCGCAGCCTGGAGCTGTTGCGATGAGCGCCCTGCCCCCGCGCGCCGAACAGGCGCTCGCTGCCTTCGGCGCCGCGCCAGGCTGGGAGCAGCGCGCACGCCTGCTGATGCAATGGGGCGAACAGCTGGAACCGCTCGCTGACAGCGAGCGCTGCGAGGCGAATCGGGTCCATGGCTGCGAAAGTCAGGTCTGGCTGGTCGGCGCGCAGCGCGACGGCCGCTGGCATTTCCGCGCCAGCAGCGATGCACGCCTGTTACGCGGCCTGCTGGCGGTGCTGCTGGCCCGCCTCGATGGACTGGATGGCGACGAACTGGCGCGCGTGGACCCGAGTGAGTGGTTCAGCCAGCTCGGGCTAGCGCGTCAGCTGTCACCCTCGCGCAGCAACGGCATGCATGCCGTGCTGCAGCGGACGCGCGAGCTGACGGCCGGCTGAAGCCGCCGTCGGCAAACTCAGCGTTTGCGCAGAATCACGCTGCCGATCGAGTAGCCGGCACCGAACGAGCTGAGCACCCCGAGGCTACCACTGGGCAGGTCATCCTGGTGCTTGTGGAAGGCGATCACCGAACCGGCCGAACTGGTGTTGGCATAGGTATCGAGAATCACCGGCGCTTCCTGCTCGGTGGCATCGCGGCCCAGCAGCCGGCGCACGATCAGGTGGTTCATGTTGAGGTTGGCCTGATGCAGCCAGAAGCGCTTGACCGACTCCACCGCGATACCGTTTTCCTGCAGGTGCGCGCCGATCAGCTCGGCGACCATCGGGCAGACTTCCTTGAACACCTTGCGGCCTTCCTGGATGAACAGCTTGTCCGCGTCGTCCTTGTGCTCTTCGGCAGCTCGGTTGAGGAAGCCGAAGTTGTTGCGGATGTTGTTGGAAAACTCGGTCACCAGCTTGGTGCTGACCACATCCCACTGGTGTTCGGAGGTCGCCAGATCGGCGCGCTCGATGATCACCGCGGTGCAGGCGTCGCCGAAGATGAAATGACTGTCGCGGTCGCGGAAGTTCATGTGGCCGGTGCAGATTTCCGGGTTGACCATCAGGATCGCCCGCGCCTGACCGAGCTTGACGCTGTTCACCGCGTTCTGGATGCCAAAGGTCGCCGAGGAGCAGGCCACGTTCATGTCGAAGCCGAAGCCCTTGATGCCCAGCGCGGCCTGCACTTCGATGGCGATGGCCGGATACGGCCGCTGCAGGTTGGAACAGGCGACGATCACACCATCGATATCGGCGGCCGTCTTGCCGGCCCGCACCAACGCCTCTTCGGCGGCCTTGACCGACATTTCGCAGAGGATCGACCACTCGTCGTTGGTGCGCTCGGGAATGCGCGGAACCATGCGCTCAGGATCGAGAATACCGGCCTTGTCGGTGACGTAACGGCTCTTGATGCCCGAGGCCTTTTCGATGAAGGCAACGCTCGACTCGGGCAGCGCCTGGACCTCACCGGCGGCGATGGCAGCCGCGTGGTCGCGGTTGAAGCGCTGCACGTAGGCGTTGAACGACGCCACCAGTTCTTCGTTGGAGATGCTGCTGGCAGGGGTGTAAAGGCCGGTACCGCTGATGACGACGTCGTACACAGTCGTTCCTCTTGAATGATTGGCTGATCGTTTCTCTAACGTTCGGAGCGCGTCGACCACGGCCGTACGAGTGCTCCCAGCGCCGGGTTAATGCCGGCTATTGTGCATTAAAAGGCAAAAGAATCCGCAACCTGGCAGCGAAACCAGAGGAAAAACCGATAATTTCGCAACACCTAGGCGTGACCACCCGGTCGTAAAACAAAGAAGGCGTCTTGCGACGCCCTCTTTGTGTATAGACCAATCGGTCGGATTCACTTGATGCCCTGACCGAGCAGCACTCCATTGACCTCCTTGCCGTACAGGTTCACCCCGTCGTTGGCGTGGAATTTGTCGCGAGTCTTCTCGATCGAACCCTCGATCAGCCGCGGATCCTGCGGGCGTTCATGGCTGTTCATGAAGGCGGCGACGTTCCACGCCTGCTCGTCGGTCAGCGAGCCGCCCTTGCCCAGCGGCATGCTCTGCTTGATGAACGCCGCGGCGGTGTTGATGCGGTGCATCCCCGCGCCCCAGTTGAACGAGTCCCGGCCCCAGAGCGGCGGGAACACATAGTTGCCGCCCGCCTTCTGCCCCTCGCCATTGGCGCCGTGGCACACCGCGCACTGGTCGGCATACACCTGCTTGCCCTGGGCAATGTCGTAACCGGCCTTCGGTTGCGGCACCTCGGGGTAGGCACGGCCGGGCAGTTCCTGGCCGGTCGGTGCGCCCGTCGACAGCCAGTACGAATAGGCCGTCAGCGCGCTGATCACATGGCTGTCGGCCGCCGGCGGCTTGCCGTTCATGCTGAACTGGAAGCAGCCCTGGATGCGTTCGGCGTAGCTGTTGACCTTGTCGTTCTTCTTGCGATACGCCGGGTACATCGGATACGCGCCCCACAGCGGCGCGGAGTTGGCCTTGCGTCCCTGGTCGAGGTGGCAGTTGGTGCAGTTCATGCCATTGCCGACGTACTCGGCGGCATATTTCTGGGTGTCAATGAAGATGGCACGGCCATCCTGCACCAGCTTGCCGAAGGCATTGTCCGGCAGGTCTTTCTCGTGCGGCGGCTGGAAATACGCCTCGCTCGGCGCCTTGCTGGCGCTGGCAACCAGTTGCGACTGGTCATCCATGCGAATTTTTTCGGCAGCCTGCAGCGGCGCGGCAACGGCCAGCGCCAGGAGCGCTGGGATAAGAGTGTTCATCGGCAGTCTCCTCATGGCTGGCTCAGGTTGGCGAAATATTCCGACACCGCCTGGACTTCGGCATCGGTCAGCCCGCGGGCAACATGGCCCATCAGGTCGTTCGGATCATTCTTGCGCGTCCCCTGGCGCCAGGCCTGCAACTGGCCGGCAATGTATTGTGCGGGCTGCCCCGCCAGCGCCGGGAAGGCGTCACCCACGCCGATGCCGCTCGGCCCGTGACAGGAAACACATTCGGGAATGTTGCGCGCCCAGGCGCCGCGTAGCGCGAGCTCTGCGCCGAGGTCATCGGCTTTTTCCACCCGCGTCACCAGTGGCACGTCGACGGCCGGCAGCGCAGCGAGCATTTCAGTTACCGCGGCGATTTCCTCATCCGTCAGCGCGGCCGCCAGGGGCTGCATCACGGGAGCGCTGCGCGCGCCGCTGCGGATGTCCTCCAGCTGCTTGCGCATGTAGGCGACGGAAAGTCCTGCCAGGCGCGGGAAACCACCGGCCGCCATCCCTTCGCCATTGGCGCCATGACATGTCACACATGCCAGTGCAGTCGGGTTGGCACCCCCCTGGCTGTAGATCTTCTGCCCATCGGCAGCGTGCACCTGCAACGCAAGTATCAGTGCACCGGCGCCGGCCAGCGCCCTGCTTGGAATTTTCATGCAAACCCTCATCAGCCTTTATTTTTTAATTTCTTCTGCGCCAGCGCCGTCAGGCAGTGCGGCAGTCTGTCGCAGCAATCCGAAGCTATCACACGCATAACCCTCCAGCCAGTAACGGAATAAGCTTAGAACCGTTGCGAATATATCTTTGCGCCCTATACCCCCAGGGGCATGCTCTCAGAGCAGGCGGCTCCGTCTCGGTTATGCTTGCGTCCCCTGACCAGGACTGCCCCATGAAAGACCAACTCGAAGAACTGCTTCGCCTGATCGGCTCCGGCTGCATGAGCGAAGAAGAAATAGCGCGGATCGCCGGCGAGGCCGCGCAGGCCTATGCCGACCCGGCGGCCTTTCTCGCCGCGAACCCGGACATCAACTATGACGACGACTTCCCCATCCCCCTGGGCGAATGGGTGGTCGTCGGCAGCCTGCCCGAAACCGTGCTGTTCCAGGCCGACGATTACCAGCAGCTGTTCGAGCGCATCGTCTCCTCGTTCGGCCCGCAGGTGTCGTTCGTGCTCAAGGCCAAGCAGCTGGCCAAGACCGAGCCGCTGAAGGCGCTTAATCGCATCCAGGTGCAGCTGAGCAGCCTCTACCCGGAGAAAGGCGGCTACGTGCTGGTGGATTTCAGCGAGCCGCTGGACGACGAACTGCAGACCGTACTGGTCTACAGCTGCGATGTCGAACGGGTGATGCAGCTGGCGGTGGAAGTCGGCATCTATGCCGCGCCGGCGCTCGATGCGCTCAAGGCCGAACTCGAAGCGGAATGATCAGCGCCGGCGCAGCGGCTCGAGCAGCGGCTTGAGACCGTTGTGGTCGATCTCCTGCATCAGCGCCAGCAGGCGACCGATATCGCCGGGCGGAAAGCCAACCCGGGCGAACCAGTTGAGGTAGTGGCCGGGCAGATCGGCGATCACCCGGCCCTTGTACTTGCCGTAAGGCATGGTCTGGGTGACCAGACGCTGCAGGTCTTCGGGTTTCATCTGGGCGCTCGGCTTGGCGGGACGGCCATACTGCCACAGGACTGCGGCGCGCCGTTCGCTGGCCACTGGCCTTTTATCGATTCGGCATAAGCGCCGCCGCACGGGCCTGGCCGCTAAATATGGCAGCGCGCTATCCACCGCGGAAACCGCCGAAACAGACGGATTGATCGCTGCCCGCCGAGGTTCCAGGCAATCCTTCAATCGTCGTCATAGGCATTGTCTATTTTTCGTTGCCCGCAAGTTGACCTAGGCCTTCAGACGGCTTTACCCGTCCACTTGCGGAGAACAATAAATGAACGCACCACTTACGCACGGCGGCCTCCTCGCGCTGGCCATGAGCCTCGCGCTGCCCGCCGTGCAGGCCGCCGAAACCGACAGCGTCCCCACCAGCTACTCGCCGGTGGTCATCACCGAACGCTTCGACGCGATCATGCAACGCATGGCCGGCGACAAGGCCGGGGTCATGCAGCGCCACCGGGAACTGCTCGAACAACGCTACGACCTTGCCGACAAGCCCGCCGACGGCGTGCAGATGACGCGCGGCAAAGCGATCCAGAGCGGCGTGCGGGTCAAGCTGGCGGACGGCACGAACTGGGACGAACTGGCCGGGCTGAGCTCCGAACAGATTCGCGAGCAGCAGCACTTCCCCCTCGGCTTCATGCCCCTGCCACATCCCAATCATCCCGAAGGCGGCATGGTCTTCCCGCAGTTTCAGATCGACGAGGTGAAAAAGATCGAGAACCGCGACCTGACGCGCTTCGACCTGGATTTCGACCTGCCCGAGCATTTCCTGCCGGAGTTTCCGGCGCCGATCTTCCTCACCACTCGCCCCGACCTCGGCGACGTGTCCCAGGGCAAGCTGGTCAACATCCGCAATTACTTCGAGCTGTTCAACGGCATCCTCAATCCCAAGCAGCTCGAAGGCCTGCGGCTGCTGGTCACGACCTTTCCACAGCAGCAGTTCAACGCCACCGACGACCGTCGCAGCGAACACCCGCACCCCGGCGTAGCTTGCCTGGACTGCCATGCCAACGGCCACACCAATGGCGCGACGCACCTGGCTGGCGACGTGCGGCCGCAGAAATTCCGCCACCGCATCGACACGCCGACCCTGCGCGGCGTCAACATCCAGCAGATCTTCGGCTCGCAGCGCGCGCTGAAGACGGTGGAGGACTTCACCGAGTTCGAGCAGCGCGCGGCCTACTTCGACGGGGACATCGTGACGGCCGCGAAGAAGGGCGTGAACGTGCTCGAACGCGGCAGCCAGGTGCATTTCATGGGCGAGTTCCAGGCGTTGCTGGATTTCCCGCCAGCACCCAAGCTGAACGTCGAGGGTCGCCTCGATCCGGCCAAGGCCAGCGAGCAGGAGCTGCGCGGCGAGCAGATCTTTCACGGCAAGGGCGCCTGCGCCGGTTGCCACGTGCCGCCCTACTACACCGACAACCTGATGCACGACCTGCAGACCGAGCGCTTCTACGCGCCGCAGGAATACAACGGCGTGATGGCCGTAGGCGACGGGCCGATCAAGACCTTCCCGCTGCGCGGCATCAAGGAGTCGCCGCCGTACCTGCATGACGGCCGCCTGCTGACCCTCGAAGACAGCGTGGAATTCTTCAACCTGGTCCTGCAGCGCCACCTCAGTCAGCAGGAGAAGGCCGATCTGGTCGCCTTCCTGCGCACGCTCTGAGGCACCGTTTTATCCAGCGCCTCTCGCGGCGCTGGATAAAGCGCGGCTATCCACGGCATAGGCAGACTCCGCTGGCCGGCGCCGTAAGCGCGGCCGACAATGAGCGCCATCGCCCGCCGTGCCCCAGGAGCCGAACATGCAAGCGCCCAAGCCAACCCCCGAACTGGATGACGCCACCCTCGCCTTCGCCGAACAGGTCTTCGACTGCGCGCGCAAGGGCGACAGCGACCGGCTCGGCGAACTGCTCGCCCAGGGGCTGCCGGCCAACCTGCGCAACCATGCCGGCGATAGCCTGCTGATGCTCGCCAGCTACCACGGTCATGTCGACACCGTGCGCCTGTTGCTGCAGCACGGCGCCGATCCACAGCTGCGCAATGCACGCGGCCAGACGCCGCTGGCGGGCGCCGCATTCAAGGGTGACCTGCCGATGATCCGTCTGCTGCTGGAACACGGCGCCGACGTCGAGGGCGCCTCGCCCGACGGCCGCACCGCGCTGATGATCGCCGCGATGTTCAACCGTAGCGAGATCGTCGAATTCCTGATTGCCCAGGGGGCCGATCCACATGCCTGCGATGCGGGCGGTGCAACGGCGCTGGCCGCTGCGGCGATGATGGGCGCGACCGACACCCAGGCCCTGCTCGCCCGGCTGACCGGCTGAGCCGCAGGCTCAGAGCGCGGCGACCAGCGGAGCCTCGTGCGATCCCAGCGACGGCGCGACGCTGATGCGATTGCGCCCGTCGTGCTTGGCCGCGTACAGCGCCCGGTCGGCGGCGGCGATCCACTCCAGCGCATCCTGCATGCTCGGCTCGAAGGCGGCGATACCGATGCTCAGGCTGGTCGACAGCTGTGGCGCGCTGTCGAAATCCAGCCGCGCGATGTCCTCGCGCAGCCGTTCCATCACCTCCTACGCGAGGGCGCCATTGGCGCCGGGCAACAGCACGCAGAACTCATCCCCGCCATAGCGGCCGGACAGATCGCCGACCCGCAGGTTGCGCGCGATACAGGCCCCCACCTGCCGCAGCACCACATCGCCCAGCGGATGTCCGTAGCGGTCATTGATGTTCTTGAAATGATCGACGTCGATCAGCGCCAGCGCCGCGTCGCCGCCACGGGTCTGGCGATGGCTGAATTCCAGCCGGAACAACTCGTCCCAGTAGCTGCGATTGAACAGCCCGGTCAGCCCGTCGGTCCGGCTCAGCTCCCGCAGCGCCTGCTTGTGCCGGACCAGTTGCATGGCCAGCCGGTAGAGCACCATGCCGATCACCAGCGGATGGACGATCAGCATGGGAATGCTGGCGTAGATCTGCATCTGGCTGGTACGCGGCGCGAAACCGAAGCCCAGCAGCAGTCCGGCCAGCGCCATGCCGACCATTTGCACCAGCAAACCGCGCAGGACGAACGCAGCACCGCCGGTGGCGCAATTGTTCATCGCCATCATCGACAACAGCACCGCGCTGGGCAGCGTGTTGTACTGCATGGCGCCGATGAAGAAGCCGCCGAGCAGCGAATCGATCAGCACCTGACGGCGCTCGGCGCGCAGCGGCGACGGTGATTGACGGCTCAGCCAATAGGCAAGGAACGGCCACAGATAGCAGAAGCCGATCAGCAGCGCCCAGGCCCACACTGGCGTCGCCGGCCGCTCGATGAACACCGCGGCGACGCAGAAGAAACCCACGCCCAATCCAATGAAGCGTGGGTAGAACGCACGACGGGATACGGACGAACGGGTGGTCGCTTCCGTGAACGGATGGTCTGGCATCAGGCACCTGGGAGGAACGGCCAAACCTCAATATAGCCCATCGCCATTACAACGAAACATCGCCGGACGACGACGCTGCTCGGTCAGTCCAGCGCGTACTGGAAGGTGCTGACCACCCGCAGGCGCTTGCCGATGGTGCGGCCGCTTTCCATGTCGCTGCCGTCGTCGTCGATGACCCGGATCACGCCCTGGTTGGCATTGCGCAACTCGCCCAGCCGTGCGCCGGCATCGTCGGCGAAACGCGTCGCCTGCTCGCGGGCGTTGGCGGTGGCCTGCTGCAGCAGAACGGGCTTGAGTTCGTTAAAGCCGCGCAGCTGGTAGCGCGGCCCCGTGGCGCCGCCGCTTTCGCTGTCCAGCTGCACGCCGGCCTGGATCAGCGGATCGAGCGCATTGGCGGCCGCCGCCACCGCATCGACCCGCGCGGTCTTGACCAGCACCTGACCCTGGCCGTTGAAACGCAGCGCCACTTCCTGCGAACCCCATTCGCGCGCCAGCAGATCCTGCACTTGCAGCGGTCGTACCTCGATCTCCGCCTCGTCGAAGCCCTGCTCGCGCAGGAAGGCAACCACCGCCTGGCGATCCCCGGCCAGCCGCTGCTGCAGCTCGGCAAAGTCATCGCCACCGCGACGAAAGCCGAGCGTCCAGACCGCGAAGTCGCTCTTCACGTCCATCTCCGCCAGGCCCTTGACCGTCACCGAGCGATCGGCGACGCGAAAACGCTCGACGCCCTGCCCCACCGACCACCCGGCAAACGCCACCGCCGCGGCGAGCAGCGCCGCCGAAAAGAATCCCACACGCACCATGACGCTTCCTCCTGTTGGCCGCCTCGCCGCACCGGCAAAGCGCAACCGATCAACCTCGTCCCATTCGCTCCAATGCTTCCAGACGAACCGCCAGATGCTGTTCCAGCTCGCTCAGACGCCGCTGCAACGCCGTGCGCTCGTCTTCCGTCAGCGCCTCCTGCAGCCGTTCGCGCAAGCGGACGCGCTCGTGCAGCAGATCGATTTCCCGTGGCGGTACGCCCGCGCTCTTCAGCACCTGGAACGGCAGGCGCAGCCCTTGGGGCGTCTGCAGCCACGCGCTGTCGATCGGCAGCGGCGCGCCGCGGGAAGTGACGCCGCGCTGCCATTCGGCGACCTGCTGCGCGATCCGCTGCTCGATGTCCTGGTCGATGGTGCTCATCCGCGCTGCTCCGTCAAAACCTGTCGCAAGCCTATCGCAGCGCGCGCGGACTGCAACGGCCGGCGGACTGAAAACCGCTGTAACCAATCGACACTGACGAGTGCCGCAGCGGGATTTATTCTTGCGCTCCCTTTGTCCTGAAAGAGCTGCATGAACATTCCCTGTACCCAGCCGCGCTCGTCGGCCATGACGAACGCGGCGCCCGTCTCCGGCTTCGGCCGCGCCACCGCTTCATTCTCCGCCCCGGCAGCAGCTGCCAGGCACCGCGCACCCCGCGTGGGTTGTTTCCTCACCACACGAGATCCCATCGATGGAATGGCTCGCTGATCCCACGGCCTGGCTGGGCCTGCTCACGCTCATCGTCCTGGAAATCGTCCTGGGCATCGACAACCTGGTATTCATCGCGATCCTGGCGGACAAACTGCCGCCGGAGCAGCGCGACCGCGCGCGCGTCATCGGCCTGAGCCTGGCGCTGGTGATGCGCCTGGGCCTGCTGGCGAGCATCGCCTGGCTGGTCACGCTCACCGAACCGCTGTTCGAGATATTCGGCAAGAGCTTCTCCGGGCGCGACCTGATCATGCTCGGCGGCGGCCTGTTCCTGCTGTTCAAGGCGACGATGGAGCTGCACGAGCGCCTCGAAGGACGCATGCAGCAGCACAGCGGTAGCAAGGCCTACGCACGGTTCTGGCCGGTGGTGGCGCAGATCATCGTGCTCGACGCGGTGTTCTCGCTCGATGCGGTGATCACCGCCGTAGGCATGGTCGAACACCTGCAGGTGATGATGATCGCCGTGGTCATCTCGATGACCCTGATGCTGCTGGCAAGCAAGCCGCTCACCGCATTCGTCAACGCGCGGCCGACGGTGATCATGCTGTGCCTGGGCTTTTTGATGATGATCGGCTTCAGCCTGACCGCCGAGGGTCTGGGTTATCACATTCCCAAGGGCTACCTGTACGCGGCCATCGGCTTCTCGATCGCCATCGAGTTCTTCAACCAGCTGGCCCGCGCGCGCCGCAAGCGCAGCCTGCAGGGCACCCGGCCGCTGCGCGAACGCACCGCGCATGCGGTGCTGCGCCTGCTCGGCGGCAAGCTGGAAGCCGACGAGGTGGACGACGAGATCGCCGACATACTCGGCCCGGACGGCGCCGCCGCCACGCCGTTCAACCGCCGCGAGCGGGTGATGATCAGTGGCGTGCTGCACCTGGCCGAGCAGTCGGTCCGCACGGTGATGACCGATCGCATGGAGGTGGATCGCATCAACCTCGACGACGCACCGGCGAAGGTCCAGGCCGGGCTGCTCAACTCGCCGCATTCGCGGCTGGTGGTCACCCGCGACGCCGCGCCGGACGAGCCGCTGGGCTACGTGCACAAGAAGGAATTGCTGCGCGCCCTGCTCAACGACCAGACGCCGGACATCGAACCGCTGGTGCGCACACCGATCAACCTGCCCGACAGCTGCACCGTGCTCAGCGCCCTTGAGCAGATGCGTCAGGCTTCGACGCACATCGCCTTCGTGGTCAACGAATTCGGCGGCTTCGAGGGGTTGGTGACGCTGACCGACATCCTCGAAGCCATCGCCGGTGAACTGCCGGACGCCAGCGAAGTGGAAGGCCCGGACATCGAGCCGGTCGACGGCGGCTATCGCGTCAACGGCGCGGTCAACCTCGCGGTGCTGCGCGAGCGGCTAGGGTTCAGGGCGGCGGTTACCGACGATTACCAGACGCTGGCGGGGCTGGTGATGAGCCTGCTCGATCGGCTGCCGATGATCGGCGACCGGGTGGAACATGCCAACTGGCGGCTGCACGTAACCGAGGTGAAGGAGCGGCGGGTGACTGGGGTGCTGCTCAAGCGCATCGAGGCAGCCGATCAGGTGGGGTGATTGGCGCCTCCGGCTCAGCGAAGGCCCGGCAGCCTGTTGTCGGGCCTTTTTTGTGGTGCATTTGCCCATATCCGACGTGAGATCTTTCAGCCGACGAGATCGCCACGGGGCACAAAGGCCCATACCCGCCACCCCACCGCTCTGTATCATTCCCTCCCAGCGAACCGCTCCCCCAAAACACCGGTCTGCTCATCGGCAACAACAAGAAACGACAAGGACACCCCATGCCCAGTCTCAACCTGCAGATTCTCGTTGCCGCCTGCCTCGGCGTGCTGATCGGCTGGCTCGTTGGCGGCCAGCCCGAGGAAGCCGCCCTGCGCGAAGGCACGCTGTATGCCGCCGGGCTGGTCTCCAGCGTGTTCATCGGCATGCTGAAGATGGTGCTGATCCCGCTGGTGTTCACCTCCATCGCCGTTGGCGTGGCCAGCCTGCAACAGCACCAGCAGGTCCACCGGGTGTGGCTGACCACGCTGATCTACTTCACCAGCACCACAGCGCTGGCCATGCTGCTGGCGCTGACGGCGGCGAACATCTTCAAGCCCGGCGCCGGGCTGTCGCTGGAGCTGTTCGCCGATCAGCTGGCGGGTTTCCAGGCAAGCCAGCTGACCTTGCCGGAATTCTTCCAGCACTTCTTCGCCGGGCTGTTCCAGAACCCGTTCGCTGCCTTCGCCGAGAACAACGTGCTGGCGGTCGTGGTCTTCGCACTGTTCGTCGGCGTCGCGCTGGTCGCCGGTGGCGAGCGCTACCGCAACATCCTCAACGTGCTGCAGGAATTTCTCGAGATGCTGCTGCGCATCGTCGGCTGGATCATGTGGCTGGCGCCGCTGGGCATCCTCGCGCTGCTGATCCGACTGGTCGCCGAGCAGGACGCCGCGCTGCTCTCGGCGGTGGGCGGCTTCGTCATGCTGATCTTCGCCACTACGCTGTTCCACGGCGCGGTGGTGCTGCCGCTGATTCTCTACTTCACCACCGGTCGCTCGCCGCTGTGGTTCTGGCGCGGCGCGCGGGATGCGCTGATCACTGCCTTCGCCACCAGTTCCAGCTCGGCGACGCTGCCGGTGTCGATCCGCTGCGCCGAGGAGAACCTCAAGGTAGAAAAACGCTACGCCGGCTTCGTTCTGCCGCTGGGCGCCACCATGAACATGGACGGCACCGCGCTGTATGAGGCCGCCGCGGCGCTGTTCGTCGCCAATCTGGTGGGCGTCGACCTGACGCTCGGCCAGCAGGCCGTGGTGTGCTTCACCGCGATGGTCGCCTCGGTCGGCGCGCCGGGGATTCCCAGCGCCGGCATGGTGACGATGGTGATGGTGCTGCAGGCGGTCGGCCTGCCGGCCGAGGCCATCGCCATTCTGCTACCCATCGACCGCCTGCTGGACACCATTCGCACGGCGATCAACGTGCAGGGCGACATCACCGGCAGCGTGGTGGTGCAGCGCCTGGCCGGGGAACGGGCCTGACGATCATGAAGCGCCATAACCCGTTCCACTACGTCGTGCAGTACCCGTCAGCCGGCCTGCTGCTGATTCAGCTGCTGGGCATCGTGCTCTACCCGTTCATGGAGGGGCTGCCCGAACCGCGCGCATTCTTCGGCGCGTTCAGCGCCATCGTATTGGTCTCGGCGCTGCGCATGGTGCGTCGTGGCCCGACGCTGCAAGGCGTGGCCTTCGGTCTCGCGACGCTGATCGTCACGCTGAACGTGGTCGGTGTGTTCGTCGAGCGGCCGGGACTCGATCTGTGGCTATTCGCCCTGGAGGCCGGCTTCTATTTCTATGCGACCGTCAGCCTGATCGGCTACATGAACGAAGACCAGCGCGCCACCACCGACGAACTGTTCGCCGTGGGCGCCACCTTCACGCTGCTGGCATGGGCCTTCGCCTATGTCTTCATGGCCTGCCAGATGCTCTATCCCGGCAGTTTCACCGGCGCCGCGCAGCCGGATTCGCCACGCAGCTGGATGGAGATGCTGTTCCTCAGCGTCACCCTGCTCTCCGGCGTCGGCCTGGGCGACATCCTGCCCGTGACGCCGCAGGCGCGTGCAGTGGTGATGCTCGAGGAAATCGCCGGGGTGATGTACATCGCCCTGGTGGTGTCGCGCCTGATCGGTCTGACCATCGTGCGACGCTGAACATCGACGGCGCCGCTCGGCAAAGCCGGCGGCGTCGCATAATCAACTCGCCTTGAAGCGACTGACGTTGTCCAGCAGCGTCCCAGCCAGGTCGCTCAGGCGGCTGGCGGTGTGGTGGTTGGTGCCGACCGCCTCGCCGTTCTCCTCGGCCATGCGTGCGATGGTGCTGACCTGCTGGGCGATCTCGGCGGAAGCGGCGCTCTGCTCGCGCAGCGCATGGGAGATTTCCGCCACGGTGTCGAGCACCTGATTGGCCGCCTCGCGAATGCCGCCCATCGCCTCGCCGGCGCGCTGCGCACGGGCAACGCCTTCGTTGACGCGCACCACGCCCTGCTCCATGCCCTGCACGGCGCCCTCGGTGCCCTGCTGGATGGCGGCGACCATCTGCGAGATTTCCTTGGTCGACTGGGCGGTGCGCTCGGCCAGCTTGCGCACCTCGTCGGCGACCACCGCGAAGCCGCGGCCCTGCTCGCCGGCGCGTGCGGCCTCGATCGCCGCATTCAGCGCCAGCAGGTTGGTCTGCGCGGCGATATCGCCGATCACCCCGACGATTGCCGAGATCTGCCCGGAGCGCTCGCCCAGCTCGGCGACGGTGCGCGCCGAATCGCCCACCGACACCGCGATCTGGCTGATTTCCTCGACCACCGCCGCAACGATCTCGCCGCCCTGGCGCGACAGCTCGCCGGAACGGTGCGCCAGCGCATCGGCATCGCCGGCGTTGCGCGCGATGCTCTCGATACCCACGGTCATCTGCTCGACCGCCGCCGCCATGCTCGCCGCGGCATCGCTCTGGCACTGCGAGGCGACGTGAATCTGCCCAGATGCCGCGACCAGACTGCGCGCCGAATCGGCGACATGGTCGGAGTTGTCCTTGATGTTGCCGATCAGACGGCGCATGGCATCGGCCATGTCGTTGAAGCTGCCGGCCACGTAGCGCAGCTCGTCACTCGCCGCCAGCTGGATATGCGTGGTGAGGTCGCCGGCGGCGAGCTTCTCGCTGCCTTCGCGCAGGCTGCGGATGCTGGTCATCACCGACAGGTAGGCGCCGACCGACAGGTAGCCGATCACCGCAAGCACTCCGGCCAGCACGGCGAGGTTCAGGTACAGCACCTGGCGGGCATCGGCGATGCGCTGGTGCAGCAGCTGGTCGAGGGTCGGCAGCAGCACGTCGTGCATCTGGCTGTAGCCGATGCCGATGGCCTCGGTCGCCATGTCGAAGAACTGCACCGAGGTGGTGCTGGTGAAATCGCCCTCGAAGACCAGCGCATGCATGACGCGCTCGATGTTCTGCCCGCGCTCGTCCATCGCCGTCACCGCCTCGGTGAGGCGCGTACGCAGTTCCGGGCGCAGCGCGACGACCTTGTCCAGGCTGTCGCGCATGTTGCCGGTGGCGCTCTTGATCTGCTCGCTCAGCACGATCAGCGCGGTGCGCCGCTGATCGTCGACGTTGCCCTGCGCCAGTGCGGCCGCGCCGCTGCCACGCAGCTGGCCGATGCGCTCGATCAGGCTGGGCATGTGATTCAGCGCGGCGGACATCAGGTAGAAGGTTTCCGCCTCGGGATCGAAGGTCAGGCCATAGGCATCGGCCAGCTGCGTCTGGAAGCTCAGCAGCTTGCCGATCAGCGCGGTGTGCGCCTGAAAGTTGCGGCTCTGCGGCCAGCTCAGGCCGTCACGACGAATCTCGCCCCAGGCCTGGCCGATCTCCTGCCACTGGCGCAGTGCGCGTTTATCCTCGGCCAGCGTGCGTTCGAGCAGCGCCCGCGCCGCCTCGATATCCGTCTCGCGCTCGCTGCGGCGCGTCGCCAGCGCACTGTTTCCACCCAGCAGCATCGACGACATGCCGCGGTGCTGCTGCACCAGTTCCACCAGTTTGGCCATCGGTCGCGACAGCGAAGAGGCGACCAGCTCGTTCTCCGAGCGCTCGATGGTGCGGTTGAGCTGGCCGGCCAGGCTCAGCATCAGGCTGGCAAAGACGGCGGTGACCAGCAGCCCGAGCAGGCCGAACTTGATCGGATAGCTGAGCCGGTTCATCAAGGCTTCGGCGGGCAGGAAGAGCGTTTTCATGGGGGCGTGTCCTGAAGGGGTCGCAGGCGCTGCACGAAGCCGCTCGAGCCCTGGGGGCTATGTGAGTCACCGGCAACTGCAGAACATCCAGTTTCAGGCGCCAAAATACGGACGTGACCAGGCAGTCTCCCTGACCGGAATCAAGGATGCAGTTCACAATATGGCAATCCGCCATACCGCCTGTCCGATAGATCAGAAAATGCACTGCCAGCACCGCTGGAATGCGACGATCCAGCATTTTCGCCCGATTGCGCCGAACTCCTGCGCGCCCCTGCAATCCATTCAGCCTGAGCCGGCGGCAAGCACCGGAATCAGGCTTTACCGCCACGCCAGCCGGTGAATAATGCCGGCCCCCTTCCCATTCCTCGAGGTGACCATGACGGCGCAAGCCACCGCAACGATGCCAGCCCTTTCCGCACGCGCCGTACTGCTGATCGAACTGGCGCTGGCCATGGGTGGTTTCGCCATCGGCACCGGCGAGTTCGCCATCATGGGGCTGATGCCCGAGGTCGCCCGCGGCCTGGCCATCAGCGAGCCGCAGGTCGGCCATGTGATCAGCACCTACGCGCTCGGCGTGGTGGTCGGCGCGCCGTTGTTGGCGATCCTCGGATCGCGGCTGTTCCGCCGCCACCTGCTGTTGCTGCTGATGGGCTTCTTCGCCCTGGGCAACTTCGCCAGCGCCCTGGCGCCGGACTATCACACGCTGATGGCCTTCCGCTTCGTCACCGGCCTTCCTCACGGTGCCTACTTCGGCGTGGCGATGCTGGTAGCTGCCTCAATGGTCGCGCCGGACAAACGCGCCCAGGCCGTGGCCCGGGTGCTGATGGGCCTGACGGTGGCGATCCTGATCGGCAACCCGATCGCCACCTGGCTCGGCCAATGGCTGAGCTGGCGCTATGCCTTCGCTCTGGTCGGCGCCATCGCGTTGCTCACCGTGCTGCTGGTGGCGCTGTTCCTGCCGCTCAATCAGGACGAGCCGCGCAACAGTCCGCTGCACGAGATCCGCGCGTTCCATCGGTCGCAGGTCTGGCTGGCCCTGGCGATCAGCTCGATCGGCTTCGCCGGCATGTTCTGCGTGTTCAGCTACATGGCCCCGACGCTGCTGGAAGTCACCCGCGTCAATGCCGGCTGGATTCCCTTCGCCCTCGCTGCGTTCGGCCTCGGCGGCATCATAGGCAACATGGCCGGCGGCTGGCTGTTCGACCGCCTGCGCTTTCAGGCCGTCGCCTGGCTGCTGCTGTGGAGCGCGCTGGTGCTGCTGGTATTCCCGCTCGCGGCGCATTCGACATGGACGATCTTTCCGGCGGTATTCGCGGTGGGCACCATGGTCTCGCTGTCGCCGGCTCTGCAGACCCATCTGATGGACGTCGCCGCGGATGCCCAGACGCTCGCCGCGGCGTCCAATCACGCCGCCTTCAACATCGCCAACGCCCTCGGCCCCTGGCTCGGCGGCCTGGCGATCAGCGCCGGTTTTGGCTGGACCTCTACCGGCTACATCGGCGCCGCGACTGCCGTCGGCGGGCTGCTGGTATTCGCCTGGGCGTGGCAACTGCAAGCGAACGCGCCGGACTGCGGCGAACCGCGCTCGCAGTGCTGCAACTAAGCTCGACGCGGCCACTCGGCGACGTACCCCGGCGCTAGCACCAGGCAGCACCGGCTGACGGGAATACCTCCGTAGCGCTATATACAAAACGATATAGCGCGCTCCAGAATGCCACCTTTCCCAGCAGCAGCGGATCGCTCATGAGCCGTTCTTCAGGTGACACGGATTCGAACAGGTTGCCAGCCGGCTCGGCGCAGCAAACAACGGGCGCGGCACACCTGCCCCTGCGCGTGGACGGCCAGCTCTGGTTCAACCGTGGCGACAAGGGCTACCTGGGCGGCAAACGCATCGACCTGCTGGAGCAGATCGAGGCCACCGGCTCCATCACCCGCGCCGCCAAGGCGATCAAGCTGAGCTACAAGGCCGCCTGGGATGCGGTGGATGCGATGAACAACCTGTCCGAACGGCCGCTGGTGATACGCGCCGCCGGCGGTGCCCAGGGTGGCGGCACGCAGCTGACCGACTTCGGCCGCGAGATGCTGCACGTCTGGCGGCGCATGCAGGCCGAGTATGAACGCTTCCTCGCCCAGGTCGCCCAGGGCGTCGAGGGTTTCGACGACATCGACCGATTGCTGAGGGCCATCGCCATGAAGACCAGCGCACGCAACCAGTTCCGCGGCCGCATCACCGCCGTCAGCAAGGGCGCCGTCAACGGCAGCCTGAGCCTGGACATCGGCGCCGGCCAGACCATCACCGCCACGCTGACCAACGACAGCATCGACGAGCTGCAGCTCGAAGTCGGCAAGACCGCCATCGCGCTGATCAAGGCCAGCTTCGTGCTGCTCTCGCCCGACCCGCAGGTGCAGATCAGCGCGCGCAACCGCCTGACCGGCACCATCAGCGCGCTGCTGCCCGGCGCGGTGAACAGCGAAGTCAAGCTGCTGCTGCCCGGCGAGCGCACCCTCGGCGCGGTGATCACCAATGAAAGCGTCGAGGAGCTGGGCCTGGCGGTCGGCCAGCCATGCACCGCGCTGATCAAGGCGTCCCACGTCATCATCGCCATCGATTGAAAGGAGTCGACATGCGCCCCATGCGCCATCTATGCAGCGCGCTGCTGCTCTGCCTGTCCTTCACCGCCAGCGCCGACGATGTGCAGGTGGCGGTAGCCGCCAACTTCACCGCGCCGATGCAGAAGATCGCCGAGGCCTTCGCTCGCGACACCGGTCACCGCGCCGTGCTGGCCTTCGGCGCCACCGGCAAGTTCTACGCGCAGATCAACAATGGCGCGCCGTTCGACGTGCTGCTGGCGGCCGACGAGCAGACCCCGCAGCGCCTCGAAGACGAAGGCCAGGGCGTGGCGGGCAGCCGCTTCACCTATGCCATCGGCAGCCTGGTGCTGTGGTCGGCGCGCGAGGGCTATGTCGATCCGCAGGGCCGCGTGCTCACCGACGGCGACTTCCGTCACCTGGCGCTGGCCAACCCCAAAACCGCCCCCTACGGCGCCGCAGCGCTGCAGACGCTGGAGCAGCTGGGCCTGCGCGAACGCCTGCAACCGCGCTTCGTGCAGGGCGAGAACATCGCCCAGACGCACCAGTTCGTCGCCAGCGGCAATGCCGAGCTGGGTTTCATCGCCCTCTCGCAGGTGATCGAGGACGGGCGCATCGCCCGCGGCTCGGCTTGGCGGGTGCCCGCCGATCAGCACCAGCCGATCCGCCAGGACGCGCTGCTGCTGCAACGTGGCGAACACAATCCGGCGGCACGCGCGCTGCTCGACTACCTCAAGGGCGCCAGCGCCGTCGCGCTGATCCGCGCCTACGGCTACGAGGTCCCATAAACCAATGATGCTCGACAGCGTCGATCTCGCCGCGATCTGGCTGACCATCAAGCTGGCCAGCACCACCACCGTGCTGCTGTTGCTGCTCGGTACGCCGCTGGCGTGGTGGCTGGCGCGCACGCACTCCAGGTGGCGCGGGTCGATTGGCGCGGTGGTGGCGCTGCCGCTGGTGCTGCCGCCGACCGTGCTGGGCTTCTACCTGCTGGTGGCGATGGGGCCGAACGGACTGCTCGGCCAGCTCACCCAGAGCCTGGGCCTGGGCCTGTTGCCGTTCAGCTTCGCCGGTCTGGTGGTCGGCTCGGTGCTGTACTCGATGCCCTTCGTCGTGCAGCCGCTGCAGAACGCCTTCGAGGCCATCGGCGATGCGCCGCTGGAGGCCGCCGCGACGCTGCGCGCCAGCCCGTGGGACAGCTTCTTCAGCGTGGTGCTGCCGCTGGCGCGGCCGGGCTTCGTCACCGCCAGCATCCTCGGCTTCGCCCATACCGTCGGCGAGTTCGGCGTGGTGCTGATGATTGGCGGCAACATTCCCGAGAAGACCCGCGTGGTTTCGGTGCAGATCTACGATCACGTCGAGGCGATGGAGTACGCCCAGGCCCACTGGCTGGCCGGTGGCATGCTGCTGTTCTCCTTTCTCGTGCTGCTGGCGCTGTATGGCAGCCGCCAGCGTCAGGGGTGGCGCGGATGAGCGGCGTCCAGGCAATTCGCGCCCGCCTGCGCGTGGACTACGCCGACTTCCGCCTGGACGTCGACCTGGCGCTGCCCGGGCGCGGCGTCACGGCGCTGTTCGGCCACTCCGGCTCGGGCAAGACCACGCTGCTGCGCTGTGTGGCCGGGCTGGAACGCGGCGCCAGCGGACAATTGGAGATCAACGGCGCATGCTGGCAGGACAGCGCCCGCGGGCTGTTCGTGCCGCCGCACCGGCGCGCCATCGGCTACGTGTTCCAGGACGCCAACCTGTTCACGCACCTCTCGGTGCGGCGCAACCTGGAGTTCGGCATGAAGCGCGTGGCGACGGAGGAACGTCGCGTGGCCTGGGATCAGGCAGTGGACCTGCTGGGCATCGGCCATCTGCTCGAGCGCATGCCCGGGCGGCTGTCCGGCGGCGAGCGCCAGCGCGTCGGCATGGCCCGCGCGCTGCTCACCAGCCCGCGCCTGCTGCTGATGGACGAGCCGCTGGCGGCGCTGGACCTCAAGCGCAAGCACGAAATCCTGCCCTATCTCGAACGCCTGCACGACGAGCTGGACATCCCGGTGCTCTACGTCAGCCATTCGCCGGACGAGGTGGCGCGGCTGGCCGATCATCTGGTGCTGCTCGACCAGGGCCGCGCCATCGCCCAGGGCGAGCTGCGCGAGACACTGGCGCGGCTCGACCTGCCGACCGCCTTCAGCGACGACGCCGGCGTGGTGGTCGAAGGCGAGATCGCCGGGCACGACCCCGCCTATCACCTGACCCGGCTGGTATTTCCCGGCGGCGAGGTGCTGGTTTCGCAACGTCCGCAGGCCATCGGCCAGCGCCTGCGTTTTCGCGTGCATGCGCGCGACGTCAGCCTGGCGCTGGAGCGTGCCGAAGGCAGCAGCATCAGCAACCTGCTGCCGGCCCGCGTCGAGGCACTGGCGGCGGCCGATACCCCGGCGCACGTGCTGGTGCGCCTGGATGCCGGCGGCACGCCACTGCTGGCGCGCATCACCCGGCGTTCGGCGGACCAGCTCGGCGTGGCTCCCGGCAAGGCGCTGTGGGCGCAGATCAAGACGGTGGCGCTGCTGGGCTGAGCCCGCTCAGACCGCCTCGGGCAGTTGGGCGATGACCTTGATCTCGAACTGGAAGCCGTAGAGCCAGGTCACCCCGACGGCCGTCAGCGTCGGATGCGGCGCCGCGCCCCAGTACTGCGCCACGATCTGCCAGACGCGCTCGAAGATCGCCGGCGGATCGACCATGAACACCGTCACGTCGACCACATCCGCGAAGGTGCAGCCCGCCGCGTCGAGAATCGCGTTGAGGTTGTCGAACGCGCGTCGGACCTGCGCCTCCAGCTCCGGCTCTGGCGAACCGTCCTCACGACTGCCGACCTGCCCAGAGACGAACAGCAAGCCATTGGCGCGGATCGCTGGCGAATAGCGGTTGCGCTCATACAGTGCCTGGCGCGCAGGTGGAAAAACGACGTCGCGGGTCATGACGCTCTCCTCCAGTGGGGCCGCTGCCGACCCGTCGATGAATACGCAGCCACTGTAGGGTTGCCGCCTGGCTGGATAAACTCGCCAGCCCGACCAAGACTGTTCGTGAAAACCAAACAATCAGCGGAGCGCAGATGGACCGTTTCGATGCGATGCAGGCCTTCGCCCGCGTGGTGGAAACCGGCAGCTTCACCAAGGCGGCCGAAACGCTGCAGATCAGCAAGACCAGCGTCACCCAGATGATTCAACAGCTGGAGGCGCGGTTGCGGGTTCGCCTGCTCAACCGCACCACGCGCAAGGTCAACGTCACCGCCGATGGCGCCGCCTACTACGAGCGCGTGGTGCGTCTGCTGGCTGAGCTGGACGATGCCGAGACCAGCCTGTCCGGTGCAGCTGCCGTGCCCAGGGGGCGCCTGCGCGTGGACGTGCCCAGCCCGCTGGCACGCCTGATCCTGATCCCGGCGCTGCCGACCTTCCATGCGCGCTACCCGGACATCCAGCTGGACATGGGCGTCAGCGACCGACGGGTCGACCTGATCGACGAGAACGTCGACTGCGTGGTGCGCGGCGGCGAGCTGAGCGATCAATCGCTGATCGCCCGCCACGTTGGCGACCTGCGCCTGGCCGTCTACGCCGCACCTGGCTACCTGCAGCGCGCCGGCACGCCAACGCATCCCGGCGAACTGGAAAACACCCACCACCGAATCGTCGGTTTTCTCTGGGCGCGCACCGGCAAGCCCACGCCGTATGCCATGCACCGCCAGGGCGAGCGAGTGCAGGTACAGGGCCGCTACGTACTCGCGGTGGATGACGGCAACGCCTACCTCGCTGCCGGACTGGCCGGACTGGCCGGAATGGGCGTCTTCTGGCTGCCCGACTACATGGCCGCCGAGCACCTGGCGAACGGTGAACTGGTGCGCCTGTTCGAGGACTGGCAACTCGATCCGATGCCGCTGTACCTGGCCTTTGCGCCGAACCGGCACGTCAGCGCGAAGCTGCGGGTGTTCATCGACTGGATCGTCGCGCTTATGGCGCAACATGCGCCGGTGATCGAGCGGGCACCAGAACGAGGCTAGACCTGCAGCGCTAGCCCCAGCAGCACGGCACATTCCACCAGTTCCAGCAGCGCGCCAGCGGTGTCGCCCGTGGTGCCGCCCAGACGACGACACATGGCGCGGCGCGCCAGCAGGAAAGTCACCGCGGCGCACGCCAGGGCGAACAACCCGCCGACGCCGAACGGCAGGCAACCGATGACCACCACCGCCAGCACGCCGCGCGCGCGCTCGCGCGGCAGGTTCGCCGCCAGTGCCTGACCGAGGCCGTTCGGCCGCACATAGGCAGTCGAGAGGAACAGCGCCAGCAGCGCCGCGCGCCCGAGCAGCGGCGCCAGCAGCAGCGCCTCAAGCTGCTGCGCCTGCAACAGCACCAGCAGCGCGACAAACTTCAGCAACAGCAGCAGCACCAGCACCACCACGGCGACCGGGCCGCTGCGCGGGTCCTTCATGATTTCCAGCGTACGCGCGCGGTCGCCAAAGCCACCGAGCCAGGCGTCGGCGCTGTCGGCCAGACCATCGAGATGCAGCGCGCCGCTCAGCGCGACCCACAGCGTCAGCACGAGAGCGGCCTGCAGCACCGGCGGTGTACCGCCCAGCAGCAGCGCGACCAGCCACAGCAATGCGCCGAGCAGCAGGCCGACGCTCGGGTAGTGCAGCAGCGAGCGCCCCTGCTGCTGCGCGGTCGGCATGGCCGGCAGGCGGATCGGCAGGCTGGTGAGAAATTGCACGGCGATGAGCAACGGCAGCATGGGTATTCCAGGCAGGTTCAAGGGTTGGGCCAGGCACTCTCCACCGACCACGGCAGGCTCAGCGGCAGCAACTCGCCATGCGCCACGCTGACCTCGAGCAGACGCTCGCGCGGCAGGCCGCGGGCGCGCGCCAGCAACAGCCGCATCACCCCGGCGTGGCCGATCAGCAGCAGCCGTTGCCCGGCGTATTCGTGCTGCAGGCGCTGCACGGCGGCGAACACACGGTGCTGGAACTCCGCCAGCGGCTCGCCCGCCGGCGGGGTGAACCTGAAGGGATCGGCCCAGAAGCGCCCCAGCGCCTCGGCGTCGGTCTGCATCAGCTCGGCGGCGCTGCGGCCTTCCCAGTCACCGAAATGCAGCTCGCGTAGGTCCGACTCCAGCCGCAATGGCAGGCCACGCTGCGCGGCAAGCTGGCCGGCAAACGCGGCGCAGCGTTGCAGCGGCGAGCTGACCAGGGCATCCCACGGGCCGGCTACGTGCAGCGCGGCGTGCATCTGCTGCCAGCCGCGCGCCGTCAGCGCGTCGTCCAAGCTGCCGCGAAAGCCGCCACCGCGCTCGGTCTCGCCGTGGCGCAGCAGATCGATGCGCAGGCTCACACCGCCCCTTGCGCCACTGCCGCCTCGGCGAAGGTGGCCATTTCGTTGTGCAGCGCGCAGGCCTGCTGTAGCAGCGGCACCGCCAGCGCCGCGCCGCTGCCTTCACCCAGACGCAGGCCGAGGTCCAGCAGCGGTTCGGCTTCGAGCGCCTGCAGCACCGCCAGATGGCCCGGCTCGGCGGAGCGATGGGCGAACAGCAGCCACGGCCGGCAGGTCGGGTTCAGCCGCACCGCGCAGAGGGCCGCGGCGCTGCAGATGAAACCGTCCACCAGTACGGGGATGCCCTGCTGCGCGCAGCCCAGGTAGGCGCCGGCCAGCGCCGCCACTTCGAAACCGCCGAGCCGGCGCAGCGTTTCCAGCGGTTCGACGCAATGCCCGGCGTGCAGTCGCAGCGCGGTCTGCACCGCCGCCAGCTTGCGCCGCACGCCGTCGCCATCCAGGCCGGTGCCCGGTCCGACCAGGGTCAGTGGCGAATGTGGCAGCAGCGCCGCGGCCAGCGCGCTGGCGCAGGTGGTGTTGCCGATGCCCATCTCGCCGCCGATGAACAGCTGCGCCGCGCTGGCTGCCGCGCGGCTCGCCGTGTCGCGGCCGGCGCCAAGCGCCTGCTGCAACTGCTGGTCGCTCATCGCCGCCTCGCGGGTGAAGTTGGCAGTGCCCGGTCCCAAACGCAGGTGACTGACGCCGGCCAGCTGCAGCGGCTCGACGGTGCCCAGGTCGATCACTTCCAGCACCGAACCCAGCCGCCGCGCCAGCACCGCCAGTGCCGCGCCGCCCCCGACGAAGTTGCGCAGCATCTGCCCGGTCACCGCCTGCGGAAAGGCCGAAACGCCCTCCTCGACCACGCCGTGGTCGCCGGCGAACACGCTGACGTGCACGCGTTCGACCTGCGGCCGCTCACACCCCTGCAGCGCCGCCAGCTGCACCGCCAGCTCCTCCAGCCGGCCGAGCGCGCCACGCGGTTTGGTCAGCTGATCCTGCCGCGCCAGCGCGCGCTCGCGCATCACCGCATCCAGCGGCTGGCATGCTCCCTTCCACCACTCATCCATCATCGCGCTCCTTTGAGAATCATCGGCAGGCCGGCGACCATGAAGGTCACCCGCTCCGCCCGTTCGGCCACGGCCTGGTGCAGCCAGCCGGCTTCGTCCACATACCGCCGGGTCAGCTCGCCCAGTGGCACCACGCCAAGCCCGGTTTCGTTGCTAACCAGGATGACCCGCCCCGGCAGTTCGCCCAGGCATTCGAGGAAGGCATCGCGTTCCTCGGCGAGGCGCGCCGGGTCCTCCAGCATCAGCAGATTGGTCAGCCACAGGGTCAGGCAGTCGACCAGCAGGCAGCGCTGTGCGCCGGCCTGCTCGCGCAACACCCGGGCCAGCTGCAGCGGCTCCTCGACCAGCGCCCAGTGCGCCGGGCGGCGCTGACGATGGTGGACGATGCGCGCGGCCATTTCGCCGTCCAGCGCCTGACTGGTGGCGATGTAGGTCACCGCCAGATCGCTGTCGGCAGCCAGCCGCTCGGCCAGCCGGCTCTTGCCGGAGCGCGCACCACCGAGAATCAGTTCGAGCATGTCCGGCCTCCCAGCCCGCAGAGTTCGCGTAGCCGTGCGGTGTCCAGATGCGCCTCGACCAGATCGGCCAGGCGCTCGATCTCGCGCTCGCGCAGTGCGTGGTAATCCACCGTATCCACCGTGCCCAGACCGGCCCAGCGCAGCAGTGCGGCGCAGGCGGCCGGACCCTCGAACAGGCCATGCAGGTAGGTGCCGAGCACCTGCCCGTCGGCACTGAGCGCGCCATCGCGGCGGCCATCGTCCAGCTCGACCGCGGCGCGCTCGAGCGCTGGCCCCGTGCTGACGCCGGCATGAATCTCGTAGCCGCTGACAGCCTCGCCCTCCAGCGCCAGTCGGCCCTGCACGTTGCGCAGCTGCTTTTCGGCAGCGAGCACGGTGGTGAAGTCGAGCAGGCCCAGCCCGGCGCTTTCGCCCGGCGCACCTTCCAGGCCGAGCGGATCGGCAATACGCCTGCCGAGCATCTGCAGCCCGCCGCAGATACCCAGCAGCCGGCCGCCATAGCGCAGGTGGCGACGGATCGCCGTCTCCCAGCCATTGGCACGCAGAAACGCGAGGTCGGCGCGCACGCTTTTCGAGCCGGGGAGGATCAGCAGGTCCGCCGGCGGAATCGGCTGGCCGGGACCGACGAACTGCAGATCGACCTGCGGGTGCAGGCGCAGCGGGTCGAAATCGGTGTGGTTGCTGATGCGCGGCAGCACCGGCACCACCACCTTCAGCGTCGTCGCGGCCTTGTCGGTTTGGCGCGTGTCGATGGCGTCCTCGGCTTCCAGATGGAAGTCGGTCAGGTACGGCAGCACGCCCAGCACCGGCTTGCCGGTGCGCTGCTCCAGCCAGTCAAGCCCCGGTTGCAGCAGGGCCATATCGCCGCGAAAACGGTTGATGACGAAACCCCGCACCCGCGCCTGCTCGGAAGGCGACAACAGCTCCAGGGTGCCGACCAGATGGGCGAACACCCCGCCGCGGTCGATATCGGCGATGAGGATCACCGGGCAGTCCACCGCCTCGGCGAAGCCCATGTTGGCGATGTCGCCGGCGCGCAGGTTGATCTCGGCGGGCGAGCCGGCGCCTTCGACCATCACCACGCGATAGGCCGCGGACAAGCGCCGATGCGAGTCGAGCACCGCCTGCATGGCGACGCGCTTGTAGTCGTGATAGGCGGCGGCGTCCATGCTGGCGAACGCGCGGCCGTGGATGATCACCTGGGCGCCGATATCGCTGTTGGGCTTGAGCAGCACCGGATTCATGTCGCTGTGCGGCGCAAGGTTGGCGGCCTGCGCCTGCACCGCCTGGGCACGGCCGATTTCGCCGCCGTCGGCGGTGACCGCGCTGTTGAGTGCCATGTTCTGCGGCTTGAACGGCGCCACCGCGACGCCCTGGCGGGCCAGCCAGCGGCACAGCGCGCTCACCAGAGTGCTTTTGCCGGCATCGGACGTGGTGCCCTGCACCATCAAGGTGGTCATGGAGAAATCTTCCTCAAGGCAGATTCGAGACGGTGCCAGCCCGCTTCATCGGGTGGCAGGCCGAAGCGCAGGCTCTCCGGCTGGGCGAACAGACGGACCAGAATGCCGCGGCGCGCCAGTTGCTCGTGCAGCCAGGCCGCCCGCGGGTCGACGCACCACTGGAACAGCGCGCAGCCGCCCAGTGGCGCCAGCGCGTGCTGGGCCAGCAGCCTGGCAAGCCGCTGGCCATCGGCCTGCAGGCGCTGACGCTGGCGTTGCTGGGCGTCGCCATCGGCGAGCAGTGCGCTGCCAAGCAGGCGCGTCGGGCCGCCGACCGACCAGGGTCCGAGCAGCTCGTCGAGGGCCGCGAGCACCGCGCGCTCGGCCAGCACGAAGCCCAGCCGCGCGCCGGCCAGGCCGAAGAACTTGCCGACCGAACGCAGCACGATGAGCCCGCTGCGCCCGGCATATTCGGCCAGGCTGTGCTGCGGCGTGCAGTCCATGAACGCCTCGTCGACCACCAGCCAGCCGCCCCGCGCCGCCAGGCTGGCGTGCCAGTGCAGCAGCTGCGCCGCGTCGAACAGCCGGCCGCTGGGGTTGTTCGGATTGATCACCACCAGCACGTCGAGCTGCTCCAGCGCACGCGGCACGCCGGCTTCGCTCAGCTCCACCAGCGCATGGCCTTCGCGCTGCCAGGCGGCGGCGTGTTCAGCGTAACAGGGGGCAACGACACCGACCCGCGCCCGCCGCCGCAGACGCGGCAAGGCCTGGATCGCCGCCTGCGAACCGGCCACCGGCAGCAGCTCGGCGCTGCCGTAGTAGTCCCGCGCCACGGCTGGCAGGTCGTCGTCGGCTTCCGGCAGACGCGCCCAGGCGCTGACGGGAATGTCCGGCAGGGTCGGCGTGTAGGGCGCCACGCCGGTGGATAGGTCCAGCCAGTCGGCGGGCGCGATGCCGTACTGGCGCGCCGCCGCGCGCAGGCGTCCGCCGTGCTCAAGCATGCAGCCAGGCTCCAAGCAGCAGCGCCAGCAGCCAGACGCCGACGCCGGCCCAGACCAGATCCAGCGCACGCTCGATATCGCGCGCGCCCGGCGCCCTGCCCTGGCCCAGCACGGGGCGTTCGTGGCGCTCGCCGTGATAGAACGCCGGCCCGCCCAGCTCCACGCCCAGCGCACCGGCACCGGCAGCCATCACCGGCCCGGCGTTGGGGCTGTCCCACCGCGGCGCCTGGGTGCGCCAGCAGTGCAGCGCGCGACGGGTCCGGCCGAGCAGCGCATAGGTCAGCGCGGTGAGGCGCGCCGGCAGGTAGTTGAGGCCATCGTCGATCCGCGCCGCCGCCCAGCCGAAGCGCTCGAAGCGCGCGCTGCGATAGCCCCACATGGCATCCAGCGTGTTGCTCAGCCGATAGAGCACCACGCCCGGCGCGCCGGCGACGGCGAACCAGAACAGCGCGGCGAATACCGCATCGCTGCCGTTTTCCAGCACCGACTCGGTGGCGGCGCGGGACACACCGGGCACATCCAGCGCGCTGGTGTCGCGACTGACGATGTGCCCGACGCAGCGCCGCGCCTCCCGCAGGTCGTTGCGCCACAGCGCGCGTGCGACCGGCAGTGCATGGGCGCCGAGGCTGCGCAGACCGAGTGCAAGGTAGAGCAGGACGACCTCCGCCAGCCAGCCGACGCCCGGCAACCGCGCGAGCAGCCAGGCCAGCGCCGTCAGCGGCAACGCCGCCAGGCACCAGGCGGTCACGCCGTGGCTGCGCCAGCCGCGTCCTTCGGGGCCGTTGAAGCGTCGCTCCAGCGCATCGGCCAGACTACCGAAAGCCACCAGCGGGTGCGCCCGCCTGGGCTCGCCGAGCAGCGCATCGAGCGCGACGCCGGCCAGGCAGCTCAGCGCCAGGCTCATGGCTGCTCACCCCAGCGGTCCTGATAGAGCAGCTCGGCCAGCGGTCGGCCCTGGGTCCAGCCCTCCAGCTCCAGCATCGGCGCCGGATAGAAGGCGTGCACCGGCCCGAGGCAGAGAATCGCCATCGGCTTGGCGCCGGCCGGCATGCCGAGCAGCTCGGCCAGCGCCTGCGGATCGAACAGCGAGACCCAGCCCAGACCCAGCCCTTCGGCGCGCGCGGCAAGCCAGAGATTCTGGATCGCGCAGGCCAGCGAGGCGAGGTCCATCTCCGGCAGGGTGCGCCGACCGAACACGTGCGCCTCGCGCCCGTCCATCAGCGCCGCGACCAGCAGCTCGGCGCAGTCATGGATGCCCTCGACCTTGAGCCGCAGGAACTCGGCGGAACGCTCGCCCAGCGCCTCGGCGGTGCACTGGCGCTCGGCCTCGACCAGCGCCGCGATGCGGGCGCGCAGCTCGGTCGAGGTGATGCGCACGAAGCGCCAGGGCTGCATGAGGCCGACGCTGGGCGCCCGATGCGCAGCCTGCAGCAGCCTTGCCAGCAATTCGGGCGCCACCTCGCCGCCGCTGAAATGGCGCATGTCGCGGCGCTCGGCGATGGCGCGGTAGACGCCGGCGCGTTGTTCGTCGGTGAAGGCGTGTTCGTTCATGGTCGCAACAGGGCCGCGGCCGCCACGGGATCGGACGGCATGTGGAAGTGGATGTAGGAGGCAGTCAGCCGACCCTGCCGGTAGACGGCTTCGGCGGTCCGCCGGTAGTTCGGGCACTCGCCGCGAGCCAGCGGTTCGAGCGGCGACTCCAGCTCCGAATGATGGAAGGTGTGGCCGCGCAGACGGCCTTCCGGCAGGGCCACTTCCTGCAGCGCCACGGCAGTCAGGCGCGGGCGCATCCGTGCCTCGCCCGGCAGCAGGCCGAGCATCGGCTCACGCACGCCGGCAGTGTCGGTCAGCCCGTCGAGCAGGTAGAGCATGCCGCCGCACTCGGCGAGGATCGGCTTGCCGGCGGCATGGTGCGCGCGGATCGCCTCGGCCATCGGCCGGTTGCGCGAGAGGCCGCGCAGGTGCAGTTCCGGATAGCCGCCCGGCAGATAGAGGCTGTCGACGGCCGGCAGACGTGTGAAGCGCAGCGGCGAGAAGAACAGCAGCTCGGCGCCCAGCGCACGCAACAGGTCGAGGTTGGCCTGGTAGAGAAAGGCGAAGGCGGCATCGCGCGCGACGCCGATGCGCACGCCGGCCAGCAGCGGCTCGACCGGCGCGTCCTGCGGCGCGGCAAACGTCACCGCTGGCGGCAGTTCGGTATCCGCGCTCTGCGCCAGCGCCTCGGCGGCGGCGTCCAGGCGCGCATCCAGATCCGCCAGTTCCTCGGCCTGAACCAGCCCCAGGTGGCGACTCGGCAGCTCCACCTCGGCGCTGCGCGGCAGCGCGCCGTACCAGCGCAGCGGCGCCGGCAGGCTGTCGCGCAGGATTTCGCCGTGCCGCGCACTGCCGACACGGTTGGCCAGCACGCCGGCGAACGGCAGGTCCGCCTGGAAGCTCGCCAGCCCGTGCGCCAGCGCGCCGAAGGTCTGCGCCATCGCCGAGCCGTCGATCACCGCCAGCACCGGCACGCCGAAGCGCCGCGCCAGGTCGGCGGCCGAGGGGGCGCCGTCGAACAGCCCCATCACCCCTTCGATGAGGATCAGGTCGGCTTCGCCCGCCGCCTCCCACAGCAGGCGCCGCGACTGCTCCTCGCCAACCATCCACAGATCGAGCTGGTACACCGGCTGGCCGCTGGCGCGCGCGAGGACCATCGGGTCGAGAAAATCCGGCCCGCACTTGAACACCCGCACGCGCCGCCCAGCCTGCGTGTGCAGGCGCGCCAGGGCGGCGGTGACGGTGGTCTTGCCCTGACCGGAGGCCGGCGCGGCGATCAGCAGGGCCGGACAATTTCTGCTATTCATCGCAGCCTCACGGGGCGGGTTGAGTCACGGTGGATGTAAAGAGCGACATCCACGCTACAGTTCGGGGGCCTGACGTAGGGTGGATGACGCTTCACCCAGCCACCGAAAACGCGCTCCGTGAAGGTCTTGAACGCCGGCATCAGAACTCCACGCCCTTCTGCGCCTTCACCCCGGCCTTGAACGCGTGCTTGACCAGGTTCATCTCGGTCACCGTGTCGGCGGCCTCGATCATCCCCGGCAGCGCGCCGCGCCCGGTCACCACCACGTGCTGCAGCAGCGGCCGCGCGGCGATGTCGGCGAGCACGCTGTCCAGCTCCAGATAGCCGTACTTCAGCGCGATGTTCAGCTCATCGAGCACCACCAGGCCGATGCGTTCGTCGTCCAGCAGCTCGCGCGCGACGGTCCAGGCTTGCTGCGCCTTGGCGATATCGCGCTGGCGATCCTGGGTTTCCCAGGTGAAGCCCTCGCCCATCACGTGGTAGCGCACCTCCTCGGGGAAACGGCGGAAGAACGCCTCCTCGCCGGTGCTGGCCGCGCCCTTGATGAACTGCACGATGCCGACCTGCATGCCGTGACCCAGCGCGCGGGCGACCATGCCGAAGGCCGAGCTGCTCTTGCCCTTGCCGTTGCCGCTGTGCACCAACAGCAGGCCGTACTCGTCCTGCGCCTGGGCGATCTTCTCGTCCACCACCGCCTTCTTGCGCTGCATGCGCGCGCGGTGCCGCTCGTCGCGGGCGTCCATCAGTGCGCCTGCCGTAGACGGTTCAGGCGCAGCGCCGAGACGATGCCGACGTGCAGCACCAGCGCGGTGCCGACGTAGAACGCCAGATTGCCCAGATGCCGCGGCACGTACTCGGCGATGCGCGGCAGGAAGCCGGCCAGCGTCGGCTCGGAGTAGCGCCCGGAGAAGAAGTAGAAGCCGCCGCCAGAGAGCAGGTAGGCGACGAAGGCCGCCGCCACCAGCGTCGGCACCAGCAGCGCGAGGCTGCGCAGGTCGCCGCGCTGCCAGCCGGCGAACAGCCGCCCGGCCAGCCACAGGCTGCCGTAGGCCGGCACCAGCGCCCAGTACGCGGGCGACAGGCACCAGTCGCTGATGGTGCCGCTGGCCAGGGAGGCGAAGTCCAGCACGGAGGCTTCGGCAAACAGCAGCGCGAACATCGCGCGTGGGCGCAAGTAGAAGCCGGCGAGGAAGAAGATCGACCAGCTGGCGCTGGGCAGGTTCTCGACGCTGGCGAAGTGCTGGCCGCGGGTCATGGCCAGCAGCAGGATCAGCGCGACGCCGATTGCCAGTTGAGCGCGGGTGGAAAGGACGTGCATGCGGTGCTCCTCGGGTGGGGGGTTCAGATCGCCTGGTAGCGGACGGTGAAGTACACCGCGCGGCCGGGCTGTTCGTAGGTCTGGGTGGTTTCGTAGTCGCGGTCGAACAGGTTCGCCAGCTTGACCTGCAGGCGCCAGGCATCGTCGATGCGGTACTCGCTGCGCAGGTCCATCAGGGCGTAGCCGGGCATGCGCGTGTCCTCGGCGTTGCTGGCCTTGTCGAAGCGCTCGCTGGACGCATACAGCGAGGCGCCCAGGCCGATGGCGCCGAACTGGCGATCCACGTCGAGATTGAACTGGCGCTTGGCGCGGCGCTGCAGCAGGTGGCCGTGATTGGCCTTGCTGCGGTCCTGCGGGTCCATGACGGTCAGGTTGGCGGCTACGTCCCAGCCGGCCAGCACTGTGGCGACGCTGGTCTCGATGCCGCGGATGCGCGCCACGTCGACGTTCTCCGGGCGCATGGGGCTGGTGCCGGCCCAGACGATCAGATCGTCGATCTGGTTTTCGTAGGCGTTGACGCTCCACTCGCCCCAGCCATGACTGCCGCGGATGCCCAGCTCGTAGCTTTGCGACTCCTCCGGCTTGACGTCCGGGTTGCCGGCGGTGAAGGCGCTGGCCGGGTAGTACAGATCGTTGAAGGTCGGCGCGCGGTAGGCGGTGCCGTAGGCAGCGGTGAGCGTCAGCGCCTCGCTCAGCTCGAAGCTGTAGCCGAGGCTGCCGGTATCGTGTGAGCCGAAGAACTCGTCCTTGTCGCGGCGCAGGCCGGCCTGCACGCCGTGCCGGCCGAAGGCAGCCTGATACTGGACGAAGTAGCCGCGGTTGTAGCGGCTGTCCTCGGCGTAGGCGTCGCTGCTGTCGATGCGGTCCTGCTGGTAGTCCATGCCGAGGCTCAGCACCTGCGCCTCGCCGACACGGAAATCGTTTTGCCAGCTCAGGCTGTCGCGGCGGGTATCGAAGCGCGAGTAGAAAGCGCCATCCTGGAAGTTGTCGCTCAGGTCCTCGCTGTGCCCGGCCTGCAGGGTGACGTCCCAGAAGGTCAGCGGCGAAAAGCGCGCGCGGCCGCTGAGTGCCTGCAGGGAGCCGTCGCTGTAGGCATCGCGGCCGCTGGTGCCGCGCGTCGAGCGGGTGTCGAAGTCGCTGTGGTTCTCGCTCTGCAGCCAGCTGCCGTCGAGTTCCAGACTGTTGGCGAAGCGATAGCCAGCGCGCAGCTGCGCGGACAGCTCGCGGTAGCCGTCGGCGTCCGGCTCGTAGGCGTCGGATGCGCTGACGCGCCAGGCACGGGCGTTGATGCCATCGGTGGATTCGCTGGCCACGCCGAGGTTGAACCAGCCGTTGCCCTGACCGCCGGACAGCCCGGCCGAGCCGCTGTAGCTCGAACGCGAACCGGCACCCGCCGAGAAGTACGGTTTGACACCGGCGTCGCCGCCGCGGCGGGTGAATATCTGGATCACCCCGCCCATCGCCTCCGAGCCGTACAGGCTGGAGCGCGGCCCGCGGACGATCTCGATGCGCTCGATCTGCTCGACCGGGATGCTCTGCAGCGCGGCGCTGCCGGACGTCGCCGAGCCGACGCGGATACCGTCGATCAGCACCAGCACGTGCTTGTCGCTGGTGCCGCGAATCGACACCGAGGTGCTCTTGCCGCGCCCACCATTGCTGGTGACGCTGACGCCGGCCAGGCGCTGCAGCAGCTCCGGCACGCTGCCGGCCTGCTGGCGCTCGATCTGCTCGCGGGTGATGACGCTGCTGGCCGCGATGGCCACCGGCGAGGCGCCGGTCCGGCTGGCGGTGATCACCTGCTGGCCGAGCAACAGGGCGCCCTCGTGGGCCAGAGCAACGGAAGGCACGCCCAGCAGGACGGCCGCCAGGGAAAGGGAGTTGCGCATTGGATCAGGGTTCTCCGTCGTGCCCACCCGCACGACCAAAAGTCGCTGGAGACAGACGGCAGAACCCGCAGAAGGAGGCACCCGAAGGTACACACCCGCTCAGCGCCCGCCGCACTGTCAGTGAAATGCGACAGGCCGGTCTCCGGGCTTGCGAGCGGATGCCTGGCATCCCGAAACCGCGCCTTCCCGTGCGTGAGCACAGTGGCCGTTGCGGTTTCTCGACTCGCCTACCGTTGCGGGGGCAGCGCCGGAATCGTCATTGCGACTGGACCGGCTTCCCTGTTTCACCTCCTGACCGAGTCAGGGGGCACCTGAAGCGAAGCGCAGGTTAGTCCAAGGCCGGAAGGGACGCAATCGCGAACATGTCGCAGTCAGCAGCAAACTCTGCTTGCAGATTGGACGCACCGGCCTGGAACGGCGGACGGCGAACGGCTTCGAATGCCACAATGCCCTCCATTCGCCAGGACCGACGACAGCGCCCCATGACCAGCATCGTGCAGATCTCCGACACCCACTTCGGCACCGAACAGCCCGCGGTGGTCGAGGCCCTCGAACAGCATGTACGCGAGCATCGCGCCGATCTGCTGGTGTTCTCCGGCGACATCACCCAGCGCGCACGCCGCGCCCAGTTCGCCGCGGCGCAGGCCATGGTGCGGCGGCTGGAGGCCGACGGTGTGGGCCGCAGCCTGGTGATCCCGGGCAATCACGACATCCCGCTGTACAACCTCGCGGCGCGCCTGTTCAGCCCCTACGGCAATTACCGTCGCTACTTCGGCGAGCAGTTGGAACCGGTGCTCGAGGACGAGCGGATGCTGGTGATCGGGCTGAACACCACTCATCCACGGCGGCACAAGGACGGTCGCGTCACCCCGCGTCAGGTGGAAGCGGTGGCGCGACGGCTGGCCGCCAGCGACCCGGCCAAGCTGCGCATCGTAGTGGCACATCAGCCGTTCGGCGCGATGGTGGAGAGCGATCTGCGCAACCTGCAGCGCGGCGCCGCACCCGCGCTGCAATGCTGGGCGGAACACGGACTGGATCTGGTGATGGGCGGGCACATCCACCTGCCCTACGTGCTACCGCTGTCGCGGCAGTATCCGGGCCTGACCCGGGAAATCTGGATGGTGCAGGCCGGCACCACGCTGTCGACACGCCTGCGCGGCACCTCGCCGAATTCGCTGAACCGGCTGAAGCTGCAGACGGGAGCCGAGAAAGGAGTCTGCGTCGAACGCTGGGATTTCTCCGACGGGCGCTTCCTACCCGCTTCGCACTTCACCCTGGGCTGGTAAGCCGCGTCACGGATTGCGAGCCAGTCGCTCCTCCTCGAGGACGCGCTTGGCACCGAGATAGGTCTTGGCCCAGTAGCGGTTGCCCAGGCTATCGAGGCGGACCGTGCCGCCGGACGACGGCGCATGAACGAAGCGCCCTTCGCCGACGTAGATACCGGCATGACTGACGCGGCGCCCGCCATCGGTGGCGAAGAACAGCAGATCGCCGGCCTGCAGCGCGTCACGACCGACATTGGCCGAGCGCATCCGGCTCATTTCCACGGTGGTTCGCGGCAGCGCCACGCCTGCCGCGCCACGGTAGACGTAGCCGATCAGGCCGCTGCAATCGAAGCCGCTATCGGGTGTGTTGCCGCCGTAGCGATAAGGCGTACCGACCAGCCCGAGCGCGCTGAACAGCACATCCTCGGCCACCGGCGAGGCGGCTTGCACGGACGGTGCGGTGATTTCGGGAGTGGGCGCACGACCGGCGCAGGCAGTCAGCAGCGCGGTCAGGACAAGCAGCGAGAGGCGAGCCGGAAAGGGCATGGCAGAGCGATCCTGGCGGTCGAAGTATCACTCTGCCGGCACGCGGGGCGTTGCGCAACCCCGCGGCGAGATCGGTCGATCAGTTATGTGCGGTGGTATGTTCCATCGGCGCGAGCGCCAATACCCGCTTGGCTTCCATGTAGCTGGCCCGCCAGTACTTGTCGTCCAGGCTGTCGACCCGCACGCCGCCGCTGCGGCTGCTGGAGGAATGGATGAAGCGGTCGTCGCCGATGTAGATGCCGGCGTGGGTGACACGACCGCGGCCACGGTTGTTGAAGAACACCACGTCGCCCGGCTCCAGCTCGCTACGCTTGACCACCGGCGCGTCGAGGTTGATCAGCTCGCGGGTCGAACGCGGCAGCTCGAGCCCGGCTTCCTTGCGGAACAGGAAACCGACGAAGCCACTGCAATCGAAGCCGGTCTTCACCGAGTTGCCGCCGTAACGATACGGCGTGCCAACCAGGGTGAAACCGCGTTCGAGGATGCTGTCGGCCAGTTGCGGCAGCTGGTAGGCGGTGTCGTCGGAGAATTCCTGCTCGCCCGGCTCGACGGTGTCGAAGTCGATGGCAGCCTGATCGAAAACCTGGCCGCTCGGGGCAGAAGTGTAGGCGGTGTCCGGCTGGGTCGGCTGACCGGCGCAGGCCGTCAGCAGGGCGATGAGTGCGAGAGGCACGAGGGGTGCGAAGCGTTTGCGCATGGGCACGACCGTGTCGGGGAAATTGAAAGTGCCGGCGACTATGCCTTCAATCGCCTCGATGCGCAAATTCAATTGCCCGAAATGTGACGAATCCGCTGCGGCAAAACGTCTGACCGCCCCTCGCCAAAAAGCCGGCCGTCAGCCGCTGGAAAACGCATCGTTTTCCGCCGTGGCACGCGCCGCGAATGCCTGGCAGCGGCGCTTGCACGTCCGCATCCGCGTTCAGCCCAGAGCGGGCGCCAGCAGAATGGAATACCCCAGCGCCAGCAACGGCCAACCAACCAGCGGCCCCAGCAGCCAGCGCCACAGCCACAAGCGCGGCACGAAACCGACCCCATGCACGAACCCGGCGCTGACGCCCCACATCACCAGCATCAGCTGCGGATGGCTATAACCGCCCTGCCCGTCCAGCATCGCGGCCGGATGAATCAACAGCACCAGCGCCAGCGGCGCGGCCAGCAGCAACGACAGCGTGCGACTGGCCGTCCCGTAGAGCCGTCCGGCGCCCACGTTGGTCACGGCTCGGCATCCAGGTCCTGCGTGGCTTCCAGCCAGAGCGCATTGATGATGCCGAAGCTGCACGCCAGCAACACACCGAGAATCCAGGTGAAGTACCACATCGTCATTTCTCCCAGGCGAAGCGGGCGCGACGGCCCGCTCGCGCGTTTTCAATATAGGCCGTGAGGGTTCGCTTCGATCGTCTTCTGATTGATCCGGCCCCACATGCGGATGTAGCTCCACAGCGTGTAGCAAAGGATCAGCGGCACGAAGATGCAGGCCACGACAAACATGATGCCCAGCGTCTTGCGGCTCGACACCGCGTCCCACATGGTCAGGCTCGATGCCGGGTCCAGGCTCGACGGAAAGACGAAGGGGAACAGCGCGAAGCCCGCGGTACAGATAGCCCCGACGATCATCAGGCTGGTGCCGAGGAAGCTCAGCCCGCCACTGTTGCGGCTCGCACCGAACAGCGCCAGCAGCGCCCCGAGGATGCCGGCCAGCGGCGCGATCAGCGTGATCGGATAGCGACCGTAGTTGCCCAGCCAGCCGGCATTGTCCTGCGCCACCTGCTTGTGCAGCAGCGGATTGAGCGCAGCGCCGGGATCGGTGATCGACACCTGGGTGAAGCCCTGGATACCCAGCGCCAGCCAAACCCCGGCGGCGGCGAAGCCGAGCAGGAACACCAGCGCACACAGGCGCGTTGCCTGGCGCGAACGCTCGCCCAGCGCGCCATCGGTGCGCAGCATCAGCCAGGCCCCGCCATGCGCGCAAAGCATGCTCAGACTGACGACGCCGCACAGCAGCGCGAACGGGTTGAGCAGCGCGAAGAACGAACCGTGGTAGCTGGAGCGCATCAGCTCGTCGAGCTGGAACGGCAGGCCGAGGAACAGGTTGCCGAACGCCACACCGAAAACCAGCGCCGGCACCGCGCCGCCGACGAACAGCGCCCAGTCCCAGGCACTGCGCCAGCGCGGGTCCTCGACCTTGCTGCGGTAGTCAAAGCCCACCGGCCGGCAGAACAGCGCGAACAGCACCAGCAGCATCGCCCAGTACAACCCGGAGAATGCCACCGCATAGACCATCGGCCAGGCGGCAAACAGCGCGCCGCCGGCGGTGATGAACCACACCTGGTTGCCATCCCAGTGCGGTGCGATGGTGTTGATCGCCGCGCGCCGCTCGTGGTCGGTCTTGCCGACGAAGGGCATCAGCGCCATGGCGCCCATATCGAAGCCATCGGTCAGGGCGAAGCCGATCAGCAGCACGCCGATCAGCACCCACCAGACCAGCTTGAGTACTTCGTAATCGAACATGGTGGTTTCCTCAGGCGTGCGACGGGACGTGAGCCGCTGCGGCCGCGCCCTGCTCGAAGTGATAACGACCGGTGTGCAGGCTGCTCGGGCCGAGCCGCGCGAAGCGGATCATCAGGAACATCTCCACCACCAGCAGCAGGCTGTAGAACGCCACCAGCGCGATCAGCGAACCCCAGATATCCCCCGCCGCCAGCGTCGAGGTGGACAGGTGGGTCGGCAGCACCTCGGCGATCGACCACGGCTGACGACCATGCTCGGCGACGTACCAGCCGGTCTGCGCCGCGATCCACGGCAGCGGCAGGCTGAACAGGGCGAACTTCAGCAACCAGGGCTTGCGCTCCGCATTGCGCTTGATCGAAGCCCAGCTCGCCAGCGCGAACAGCACCAGCATCAGAAAGCCCGAGGCGACCATCACGCGGAACGTCCAGAACAGGCTGAACACATCGGGAATGGTGTCCAGTGCGGCCAGCCTGATCTGCTCGTCGCTGGCATCCACCACGTCGGGCGTGTACTTCTTCAGCAGCAGGCCGTAGCCCAGATCATCCTTCACCGCGTTGAAGGCGGCCTTGGCCTGCTCCGAGGTGTTGCCGGCGCGCAGCACCTGCAGCCGCTCGTAGGCAAGCATGCCGTTGCGGATCCGCAGCTCGTGCTCGGCGATCAGGTCCTTGATGCCCTTGACCTGCTCGTCCACCGAGCGGGTGGCGATCAGCCCCAGCACGTAGGGAATCTTCACCGCGTAGTCGGTGCGCTGCGCGTCCTGGTCCGGCAGGCCGAAGAGGGTGAAGCCCGCCGGTGCCGGATGGGTTTCCCATTCGGCTTCGATGGCCGCGAGCTTGGTCTTCTGCACATCGCCGATCTCGTAGCCGGATTCGTCGCCGAGAATGATCACCGAGATCGTCGAGGCCAGACCGAACACCGCAGCGATGGCGAACGAGCGGCGGGCGAAGCCGAGGTCACGCTTCTTCAGCAGGTAGAAGGAGGAGATCGCCAGCACGAAGATCGCCCCGGTGACATATCCGGCCGACACGGTATGGACGAACTTGACCTGCGCCACCGGGTTGAACAGCAGCGCGCCGAAGTCCACCAGCTCCATGCGCATGGTCTCGAAATTGAATTCCGAGCCGACCGGGTTCTGCATCCAGCCGTTGGCGATCAGAATCCACAGCGCCGACAGGTTCGAGCCCAGCGCCACCAGCCAGGTCACGGCGAGGTGCTGCACTTTGGAGAGCCGATCCCAGCCGAAGAAGAACAGGCCGATGAAGGTCGATTCGAGGAAGAACGCCATCAGCCCTTCGATGGCCAGCGGCGCGCCGAAGATGTCACCGACATAGTGGCTGTAGTAGGCCCAGTTGGTGCCGAACTGGAACTCCATGGTCAGCCCGGTGGTGACGCCCAGGGCGAAGTTGATGCCGAACAGCTTGCCCCAGAACTTCACCATGTCCTGGTAGACCTGCTTGCCGGTCATCACATAGACCGACTCCATGATCGCCAGCAGGAACGCCAGCCCCAGGGTCAGTGGCACGAAGAGAAAGTGATACATCGCCGTCATGGCGAATTGCAGGCGTGACAGATCTACAACGCTTTCCGAGATCATCTCGGCCCTCCCTCGGGATTGGCATCCCGCTTATCAAGCAAATGCTCGGCGACCCGCGCCGAACCGTTCTCGGGAATGCTGGGAGCATCGAACCAGATGTTTTTTATGCTTATGAGGATCGCGATCTTGACCAGCAGCACCAGCACGATGTCTCGCCGTAGCGATGACTTGAACATGCATTCCTCCCTGCTTATGCGCCGACTGTCTCGATGACGGCGGGCAGCGGCATAGCCGCAAACCCTGCACCATGCGAGACGGAAGAAGTGTCCCGCTCCGCCGGAGCGCTCACAACTGCGACGGCTTGCCTCAGCCTCCGGGCGTTGCGGCGCCTTGGCGCTTGCCGTCTCGCTTGTTCAGCGTAGCCCTTGGCGTGCAACGCGCAGCGCTGTTGGCAAGCCCGGCGGGCGAGGATTCCCCGACGAGCCTCGGATTCAGCGCCGCACGGACGGCCAGCGCGGCGGACTGTCGCGCTCACGGCACCCGCAACCAGCGGCGAAAACCGTTGCCGGCGGTGCTCGAAAGCGGGCTCCAGGCGAAATCCCAAGGTGTCGGCGGCAGCTCTTCCAGCTCGGCCGGCAGAATGCGGGCGCTGCGCTGCACGCGGGGCTTCCAGTCGAACACCCTGTCGGCGCTGCCCTGCCAGCCCAGCACGATGCCCAGCGCGGCGCTGTCATCGGTCCCGGCCCAGCGCGCCGCCGCGGCCAGCATCATCGCCTCGATATCCTCGGCGTCGATCTGCTCGCGGTAACGCGAGGTCAGCAGCCAGCGGCAGGCGCTCAGATGGAAGGTCCAGTCGAGCGCGAGCTGGCAGCGATAGGCCCAGGTCATGAAGTCGCGAAAGAGTGTCAGGCCGTCCGGTGGGTCGAGCTTGAGCAGCCGCGGGCAGACATCGAACAGGGCGTGCCAGTACGGCAGCAGCTTGGCGTCCAGGTGCACGAAGTTGCGTGCATTGCTGGGATAGTCCGGGAACGGCAGCCAGGGCGTGGCGCGGTTCTCGGTGCGGGTGAAGCGTTCCATCACGGTCATGCTGAATGGTCCTGAGCTGAGGTGCCGCCAGCTCGCGCCGGCAGAGGCCCGCCCCGCAGCGCACAGAAGGCTGCGGCCGGGCGATTCGGTGGTCAGTCAGGAGGATTCAGGGCGCGCGAGGGTTGAGCGTGGGCCAGTGATGCCGTGGCCCGAGCCGCTCGGCGCGCCGCAGCGGAATGCTGCGCGGCGTGCGCCGACCGGGCCAGATCAGCCCGAACAGCGCAACGAGCGCGACGAACAGCGAGCTGCACAGCGGGCAATCGAACGGCAGTGCCAGCGCAGCGACGGGATCGCCTGCAAGGTCGCCAGGCCCGAAGTCACCATCGTCGCTGAGGCAGAACAGCCCCTGCCCCATCGCCAGCTCGAAGCCGACGTGCGAGGCATGCTGCAGGCTGCAGGCGAAGCCGTTGAACAGCAGGCTGACCAGCAGCAGACAGCCGATCAACTGGCGGGAATTCTTGACGATGGTCATGTTTCGACTTTAGCACCGCAGCCCGCCGGCCCGGCTGCGCCAAACCGTCGCAACAGCCTCAGTGATTGACGGTGTACGCCAGCATTGCCGAGAGATGGCACAGCGGCCGGCCGCTTTCGGCCTGCCACTGGTTGAAGGCGGCCTGCATCGCGGCCTGGTCGCGCTGGCTGGTGGGTGCCTTGTCGATGATGCCCTGCGCCTTGAGCGCGGCCACCACGTCGGTGCTCGGCACGAAGGTGTCCTTGCCGGCCATGCGCAACAGACGCGGTGCGGAAACCCCGCCGAGCTGGCTGCCGTGCCGCGCCAGGTAGCGCCACAGACCGACGATGTCGCTGCCCGGCCAGTCGGCGAGCAGGTTGCCGAAACTGCCCTTCTCCTTCGCCACGTCGAGGACGAACTGGGCATTGCGCGGCACGCTCTTGAGCTTGCCCAGATGACGAATCAGCTGGGTGTTCTGCATCAACCGCTCGATGTGCTCGCCGCCCATCAGCACCACCTTGTGCGGATCGAAGCCGAAGAACGCCTGCTCGAAAGCGGGCCACTTGGCATCCACCAGGCTGTGCTTGAGCCCGGCGCGGAAGATGCGCAGCGCGATCAGCGACAGGTAGCGATCATCGGCTACCGCACGCAACGCCTCGGCACTGCTCGGTTGCGGCAGGCGCGCTTCCAGCGCTGCCGCCGAGCCGAAGCGGTTGAGGCAGTATGCGTGCAGCCATTTGTAGTCATGCATGGATGGGCCTTTCGGTTGGGCAAGCGACGGCAAAGGGTGCCGAGGATAGTGAGCGGCTGCAACTGGAGCATTCAGCCGCGGGGCGAACAATGCGTGGCGCGCTTGCCTCCCGACGTAGCATCCGCTGCGCCAGCGCGGTGGATGGCTGCGGCCATCCACCCTACGGCCGGTGACCGGCGCGTAGGGTGGAAAACTCGCGAAGCGATTTTCCACCGTGAGCGCCCGCCAGACCTCAGCCGCGCAGCCGCCCGGCGGCCTCGCGCAACAGTTGTGCGGTTCCGCTCCAGCCCAGGCAGCCATCGGTGATCGAGACGCCGTAGCGCAGCTCGCCGGAAAGCGGCTGGCAGCCGTCGAACAGATGGCTCTCCAGCATCACCCCACGCAGGCTGGTGTCGCCGGCCAGGCGCTGGCTCAGCACGCTGTCGAGCACCGCCGGCTGGCGCAGCGGGTCCTTGCCGCTGTTGGCATGGCTGCAATCGACCATGATGCGCGGCGCGATGCCCTGCTTTTCCAGTGCGCGGCGAGCGGCGCCGACACTGCCCGCGTCGTAGTTGGGCGCAGCGTGGCCGCCGCGCAGCACCAGATGGGTGTCCGGATTGCCGCGCGTCTGCAGCAACGCCGGATGACCGAGATCGTCGATGCCGAAGTGCTGATGCGGATGTTCCGCTGAACGCATGGCGTCACAGGCGATGCCCAGGCTGCCGTCGGTGCCGTTCTTGAAGCCCACCGGCAGATCCAGACCACTGACCAGTTCGCGGTGAATCTGCGACTCGCTGGTGCGCGCACCGATGGCGGCCCAGCCCAGCAGATCGTCGAAGTAGCCGGCGGCCAGCGGTTGCAGCAGTTCGCTGGCGATCGGCAGGCCGCAGGCCAGGATGTCCAGCATCAGCCGACGCGACAGCCGCAGGCCTTCTGCCATGTCGCCGCTACCGTCCAGATGCGGATCGTAGACCAGCCCTTTCCAGCCGACCGTGGTGCGCGGCTTTTCCACATAGGTGCGCATCACCAGCAGCAACTGGTCGTCGAGCTCGCGCGCCAGCTCGGCCAGGCGTTCGGCGTATTCCAGTGCCGCGACCGGATCGTGCAGCGAGCAGGGGCCGACCACCACCAGCAGGCGGGGGTCATGGCCATCGAGGACGGCGCGGATGGCGTTGCGATCGGTCTGGATGCGTGCGGCGAGCGTGTCGCTCAGCGGCAGGCGCTGGCGCAGTACGGCCGGGCTGGGCAACGGCTGGGCGCTGCGACGGGGAGGGAGTGGGTCGGCCGCGCAGTCGCCAAGGGCGAGTGGGAGGGCGGCGTTCTGGGCAGTGGCGGATGCATTCATGATCGGGCGATTCCTTCTGCCGGCGCGGCAAGGCCGCGACGGCGCTAGTCGTGTGTTCGTTCGAGTGGTGTCAGGCAGGCGTCGAAGCGGCTAAATCGCCAGTCGTAGCGGTAATAACGATCGGTGCGGTAGTAAGTGGTCATGCTGCATTCCTCGTGACGTTGGGCCGTTGGCGGCCGAAAAAACAAAACCCCCGGTCGGGTGGCCGACCGGGGGTTCGAAAACTGTCTGGTGGCGACCCTGCTTGCTAGGGCGCCTGTGGGGTATCAGGCGCGCCCGTGGCTAAACCAGTACCCAAAGTAATAACCGGCAGCGACGACCAGCCGGGCACGCAGCACCGCGACGCAAGCGGCGGCGGTATGAGCGAGGGCGGAACGGTCGAGACTGAACGGCATGCTGATCTCCAGAAGTGTCCGAACCATACTCCAGCGTCACGGCAGGTTTCAACCTGCGTGTTGCGGTAGGCGAAACCGCGCGTGATCGGTATCTTCGCCACCTCCGTCACGCCAGGAACGCCCGTCACATGCTCCGTCCCGCCCTGCTCTGCGCCTTCGCCCTGTATGCCAGCTGCGTTTCGGCGCAGGTGGAGGTCATGCCCGTGGAGCATCAGACCCAGGGCAAGATCCTCGTCGCGCGCGTCACCGAGCAGGTCGCTCCCGGCGACTATCAGGCGCTGCTGCGTGGTATCGCTGCACACCCCGGCAAGTACGCGCGCAAGCTGCTGATCCTCGACAACATCGGCGGCAGCACGCCCGAGGCGATGCGCATGGGCTACCTGCTGCGCGAAACCGGCTTCGACGCGCTGGTGCCGCCCGATGCGATCTGCCAGGGCAGTTGCATCTACCTGCTGGCCGCGGGCCGGCAGCGCACCGTGCGTGGCCACGTCGCGCTGCAGCGGCCCTATCTACCCAGCGGCGAATCGGCGCTGGCGGTCGGCCAGCTGCCGCGCCGCACGCCGCAGAACTACCTGCGCGACATGGGCGTCGACCCGCTGCTGGCGCTCGACATACAACTGCTCAACCCCGGGCAGCTACGCATGCTCAAACCACACGATCTGGCGCGCTACCGCCTCAAGTGATCCGTCGTCTCCAGCCGAAAACCCCGCCAGGCTGCCGCTGCGCAGGGCCAGCGTTCGACCGGTGATCGGAGCCGGCGGCAATCGCCGCAGGTCCGTCTAGGCTTTTTCCAGTCCCACGAACGAGCCCGCGCGAACCGGCTCCTCCGAACGATTGCGCCAAGGAGCGTGACATGAAACTTTCCACCTACCTCACCTTCGACGGTCAGGCCCGCGAAGCCTTCACCTTCTACCAGCAGGTGCTGGGCGGCACGCTGGAGATGATGACCTTCGCCCAGGCACCGGAAGCCGAGCAGTTCCCCGCCGAGCATCGCGACCGGATCATGCACGTCTGTCTGACGCTCGATGACTACCGGCTGATGGCATCGGACACCATGCCCGGCATGGACTGCGGCAGCGGCCCGTACGAGGGCATCAAGGGCTGCTCGATCAGCCTGCATCCCGACAGCGTGGCCGAGGGCGAGCGTTTGTTCGCCGGGCTGTCTGCCGGCGGCCAGGTCGTCATGCCGATGGAAAAGACCTTCTGGGCCGAACGCTTCGGCATGTTCACTGATCGCTTCGGCGTGTCCTGGATGGTCAACTGCGAACACCCCTGAGGCCGACATGCCGGTGAGACTTGCGTCACTGGCGCAGACGCATAGACTGCGCGTCGCGACGGCCTCTACCCGTCGCCGGCCTCCGGCCGCCCCGTGAATCGAGGAGCGCACGCGCTGTGGATCTGGTCTTTCTCGGCACCTCCTCCGGCACGCCCACCCGGGCGCGCAACGTCACCGGTCTGGCCCTGCAGGAGGATGCCGGCAAGGCCTGGTACCTGATCGACTGCGGCGAAGGCACGCAGCACCGTCTGCTGCGCATGCCGCTGTCGCTGCACGACCTGCGCGCGATCTTCATCACCCATGTCCATGGCGACCATTGCTACGGCCTGCCCGGCCTGCTCGCCAGCGCCGGCATGATGGGCCGCCGGCATCCGCTGGAGATCATCGCCCCGGCAGGTATCGCCGACTGGCTGCAGGCGACGCTGCGCATGAGCCACGCCTGGCTGGGCTATGAGCTGGCCTTCCATGCCGTCGAAAGCCTCGGCGAGTGGCGCAGCCTGAACATGCGCGTCGCGGCAACCGCGCTGTCCCATCGCGTGCCCTGCTACGGCTACAGCTTCACCGAGGCGCGCCCGGACCCGCGCTTGAACATCGAGCGGCTGGAGCGCGACGGCGTTCCGCGCGGCCCGCTCTGGGGGCAGCTGGCACGCGGCTTCGACCTCGAACATGAAGGTCGAACGCTGCGCAGTGAGGACTACCTGAGCTTCACCCGCGCGCCGCGGCGCGTCGTCATTGGCGGCGACAACGACCGTCCGCCGCTGCTTGCCGAGGCCTGCCGCGGCGCTCAGGTGCTGGTGCACGAAGCGACGTATAGCCAGACGCTGGTCGAAACCAGCGGCAATACCTTCGGCCACAGCAGCGCCGCTCAGGTAGCGGCCTTCGCGCAGCAGGCCGAGGTGCCGAACCTGGTGCTGACGCACTTCAGCGCGCGCTACCAGCCCGGCTCGCAGCGCGGACATTCCATCGAGGAGATCCGCCAGGAAGCGGCCACGGCGTATCACGGCCAGCTGTTTCTGGCGCGGGACTTCCTGCGGCTGCGCCTGGGCAAGGACGGCGTCCTGCACGAGGTGGAGCCGACCTGACCGGTACCGAATCCGGTGGCTCGTTCATCGGGTTCATGCTCGCCGTCGCACTCTGCGCTCGATGTCGGTCTAGGCTGTGGCGAGGCATCGATAACGCCTTCCCGGAGAACCCGCATGAGCAGCAAGAACCGGATCTGCCTGTGGTACGACGGCGCCGCGCTGGAGGCGGCGACCTTCTATGCCAGGACGTTTCCCGACAGCGCTGTCGGCACCGTCTATCGCGCGCCGGCGGACTATCCGGCGGGCAAACAGGGCGATGTGCTGACAGTCGAGTTCACGGTGATGGGCATTCCCTGCCTGGGCCTGAACGGCGGGCCGGCGTTCCCGCACAGCGAGGCGTTCTCGTTCCAGGTGGCCACCGACGACCAGGCCGAAACGGATCGCCTGTGGAACGCCATCGTCGGCAATGGCGGTCAGGAAAGCGAGTGCGGCTGGTGCAAGGACCGCTGGGGACTGTCGTGGCAGATCACACCGCGCGCGCTGACGGCCGCCATCGCCCATCCGGATGGCGCGGCGGCGCGGCGCGCATTCGAGGCGATGATGACGATGCGGAAGATCGACATCGCAGCCATCGAGGCCGCGCTAGCCGGTTGACCGACACGACCACCGCGCTATACCTCTCGCCCGTTCCCGTCGCGATCGCGTGTGTAGCGATGCGCGAGCGGGAACGTCGGCAGCCAGGCTTCGCGGCGCAGCGTCCAGCTTTCGTAGGTGGGCGTCAGCTGATCGGGCGCATCGAGTGCGCCGAGACTCACCTCGATCTCGTCGGCGCTACGGGCGAACACCGACGAGCCGCAGCGCGGGCAGAAGTGCCGCCCGGCGTACTCGCTCGTCTCGCCCGTTACGCTCACCGCTGCCTGCGGAAAGATCGCCGCGGCGTAGAACAGCGCGCCGTGGTGCTTGCGGCAATCGAGACAATGGCACAGGCCAACCCGATAGGGCTGCCCAGAGGCCACGATGCGCACGCTGCCGCACAGGCAGCCGCCGGTGAACTGATCCATGCCGCGCTCCTGCAATCGAGTGGGTCAGCCATGAACGCTAGCACTCACCGGGAGGATTGCGCCCGAGCCGGCCGTCGCGAACCGCGCGGTGCTGGCAACGGACGGTTTTCGCCGGTTAAATCGGCTTTTCTTTCCTTCACCAGGAGCATCCATGAGCAACGCACGCCAGGCCCAGCATCCCATCGCCTCGCCCTTCACCGCGCGCTGGTCGCCGCGCGCCTTCGACGGCCAGCCCTTGAGCGAAGCGCAGATGCATTCGCTGTTCGAGGCGGCCCGGTGGGCGCCCTCGGCCTACAACTTCCAGCCGCGGCGTTTCTGCTACGCGCTCGCCGGCACGCCGCGCTTCGAGGAATTCGTCGCCCTGCTGGTGCCGGCCAATCAGGCCTGGGCGCGGCATGCCGGTGCACTGGTGGCGGTGCTGTCGCAAAGCACCCGCGCGGATGCCGAAGGCGCGGAACAGCCCTTCCCCAGCCATGCCTTCGATACCGGCGCCGCCTGGATGAGCCTCGCCATGCAAGCCTACGACATGGGACTGGCCACTCACGCGATGGGCGGTTTCGATGCCGAGCGCGCGCGGCGCTATCTCCAGCTGCCGGCGAATGTGGCGATCCACGCCTTCGTCGCCATCGGCCAGCGCGGCGACGCCAGCGCCCTGCCCGAAGCGCTGCAGGCCCGCGAGCAGGCCAGCGACCGCAATTCGCAGGCGGGCTGGGTGTTCGAGGGGCCGATGGCCTGAGCGGAACCGTCGGGATCAGGCGGCGCGCTTGCCCATCTTGCGCAGCGCCCGCAGCCCTTCCAGCACCAGCACCGCGATAGCCAGCCAGATCGCGCCGTAGGTCAGCCATTGCTGCGGCGCGATGCTTTCGCCGAGCAGCAGCGATACCACCACCAGCAACACCGGCTCGACGTAGCTGAGCAGGCCGAACAGGGCGAGATTCAGGCGCTTGCCGGCGATGATCATCAGCGCCAGCGCCACCGCACTGAGCGCGCCCAGACCGAAGATCAGCACCAGCAGGCGCGGGCTCGCGGCCACCTGGCGCAGCGTCTCGCCATCGGACAGGGCGAACGCGGCGGCGACCGGCAGGCTGATAACCAGGTCCAGCCACAGACCGCCGAGGTTGGCGGTACCGATCCAGCGACGCAGGGCGAAGTAGCCGGGATAGCCGAGCGCGACCGCCAGCACCGGCCAGGACAACGACGACGCCCGCAGCAGTTCGTTGCCGACGCCAACCGCCGCCAGCAGGCAGGCCAACCGTTGCAGCCGGCTGATCGCCTCGCCGAACAGCAGCCGCCCGGTGAGCACCAGGGCCAGCGGCAGCAGGAAATAGCCGAGTGAAACATCCAGCCCGTGGCCATTGATCGGCGCCCACATGAACAGCCACAGCTGCACGCCGACCAGCGCCGAGGACAGCGGCAAGCCCAGCCACAGCCGCGGCTCGGCGGGCAACCGCGCCAGAATCGCGCGCACCTCGCCCCAGCGTCCGAAACCGAGCAGCAGCAACGCCAGACACGGCGCGGTCAGCAGGATGCGCCAGCCATAGACCTGCTGGCCGTCCAGCGGCTGCAACAGCGTGGTGTAGTAGTAGAGCGTGGCGAACAGTGCCGAGGCGCCGAGCGAACTGAGCACCCCGGGCAGGCTGTTGTGAGTGTGCATGAGCCTCCCGGCCATCCGCATGGAACGGTCGCCCCGGCGATCAGGGCTCGACCTGGCTCCACTGCTTGTTCAGGCGCTTGTCCGATACCGGCATTCGGGTTCCCAACTGCTGGGCCCACAGCGAGACGCGGTACTCCTCCAGCATCCAGCGATAGAGCGCCAGCTGCGGATCGCGCTTGCCTTCCTGCTGGTGCTTCTTCAGTCGTGCCTGGTACTGCTCCCAATAGCCGGCCAGCTCGCCGGACCAGACGCGATCACGCTGCAGCTGTGCGCCGATCTTCTCGAAGCGCTGTTCGATAGCTTTCAGATAGCGCGGGTATTCCTTCAGCCACTCGGTCGGCGTCTCGCGGACGAAGCCCGGATAGACCAGATTGCCCAGCTGCGCCTTGATGTCGTTGAGCGCCACCGCCTGGGCCAGATCGATCTTGCCCTTGAAGCGCTTCTGCAGGCCGTGCCAGTGCTTGAGGATTTCCAGCACCAGCCGCGCCAGCCGCTCGGCGTGCGTAGTCCAGTCGCCGCGCTTCTTCTCCGCCAGCGAGGCCAGCGCCGCGCCATCACGCGGCAGCTGGGCCTCACCATCGAGAACGCAGCTGTCCAGACTGGCCAAGAGGACGTCCTCGACCAGCGCGTCGATCTTGCCCATGTCGCGATACAGCAGGCCGAGTTCGGTCAGCCCTGGCAGTTTGCTGCGCAGGAACTTGGCCGGCTCGGCCAGTTGCTGCAGCAGCAGCCGCTGCAGGGCGCGACGGTGCTGCCAGTCGGCCTCGGCCTGGGTCGGGAAGCGCCCTTCCTTGACCACCACGGCCTCTTCGACCAGCGCCGGGTAAACGGTCATCGACAACCCGGCCACCTTCGCCTGGGCCTTCTCGGCCACCTGGGCAAAGCCCTTGGCCTCGACCGGCTTCTGCTCGGCCTTCTGCTGCGGCGGCGCCAGCGCGGCCTGGCCGGCCTCGGCGAAGCGCGCGGTCAGCTCGGCCAGGTCACGCCCTTCACCGAGGAACTTGCCGCGCGCGTCGACCACTTCGATGTTCATCTTCAGATGGTTTTCCAACCCGGCGGCCGCCTCGGCCCAGGCTTCGTCCGCCACACGGGCGCCAGTCATGCGCGTCAGTTCGCGGCCCAGCGCCTCGGGCAACGCGCCGTCGCCGAAGGCGATCTTGGAAAGCGCCGCGCCGACGAAGTCCGGCACCGGCACGAAGTTCTTGCGGATCGCCTTGGGCAGGTTGCGCACCAGCGCGATCGCCTTGGCCTCGATCAGCCCGGGCACCAGCCAGTCCAGCCGTTCGCGGCGCAGCTGCGGCAACAGCGGCGCCGGCACGCGCAGGGTCACGCCGTCACGCGGGTGGTTGGGCTCGAAGTGGTATTCCAGCGGCAACTGCAGCTCGCCGATACGCAGGTGGTCCGGGTACTGCGCGGCAGTGACCTCGCTGGCCTCGCGGGCGAGCACGTCTTCCTCACGCATGACCAAGAGCTGCGGGTTCTTCTGGCTCTCGCGCTTGTACCAGTTCTCAAAGCTGGCGGTCTGGTAGATGTCCGCCGGCAGGCGTGCGTTGTAGTAGCCGAACAGGGTTTCCTCGTCGGCGAGAATGTCGCGGCGACGTGCCTTGGCCTCCAGCTCGTCCATCCGTTCGAGCAGTTCGCGGTTGGCTGCCAGCGCGCGGGCGCGGCTGTTGATCTCGCCGCGCACCAGGCCTTCGCGGATGAACAGCTCGCGCGCCGCCGGCGGGTCGATCGGCCCGTAATGCACCGGGCGGCGGCCGACCACGATCAGCCCGTAAAGCGTGACCTGCTCGTAGGCCACCACCTGGCCGCGCTTCTTCTCCCAGTGCGGCTCGAAGTGGTTCTTCTTGATCAGGTGCCCGGCCAGCGGCTCGATCCAGTCCGGTTCGATCTTCGCCACCATGCGCGCGAACAGCTTGGTGGTTTCCACCAGTTCGGCGGCCATCACCCACTGCGGCTTCTTGCGGCCGATGACGCTGGACGGATGTATCCAGAAGCGCCGTTGGCGCGCGCCGAGATAATCGCCGTCCTCGGTCTTGTGACCGATCTGGCTGAGCAGGCCGGCGAGGATCGCCTGGTGCACGGCGGCGTAGCTCTTGGCCTTCTGCGCGGCCTCGCTGGCCTCAGCCTGCTGGCGAAGGATGACGTTGACCTTGGTGTCCCTGGTGGGCGCGGGTTGGGAGGCGGCCTCGGCCGGACGCGTGGAAGAGGCTGCGCCGTCTTCCACAAGGTGGCCATCCACCGATTTTGCGGCGTTGCCGGTGGACAAGGCTTTGCCGTTGTCCACCCTACGGTCCTGGCGGGCGCCCGGCTTTTCGTAGGGTGGATGGCCGGCGCCATCCACCGCCTTACTCGCGCCGAGCTTGAGCTCGCGGGCGATCAGCAGCAGTTGCCGGTGGGCATCCCTCCACTCGCGCAGGCGCAGGTAGTTGAGAAAGTTCTTCCGGCACCAGCTGCGCAGGGCGTTCGAACCCAGCTCCTGACGCTTTTCCTCGAAGCCGCGCCAGAGGTTGATCAGCGCGGCGAAGTCCGAATCGGGGTCCTTCCACTGCGCGTGGGCCTGGTCGGCCTGCTGCTGGCGATCGGCCGGGCGCTCGCGCACGTCCTGCACCGAGAGCGCACTGGCGACGATCAGCACTTCCGCCAGGCTGCCTTGCTGCGCCGCTTCTAGCAGCATGCGGCCCAATCTTGGATCGATCGGCAGGCGCGCCAGCTGGCGGCCGAGCGGCGTCAACTGGTTCTCGCGGTTGACCGCCGACAGCTCCTGCAACAGGTTGAAGCCGTCGCTGATAGCCTTGCCATCCGGCGGCTCGATAAAGGGGAAATCCTGAATGTCGCCCAGACGCAGGTGCAGCATCTGCAGGATCACCGCGGCGAGGTTGGTGCGCAGGATCTCCGGATCGGTGAATTCCGGACGGCTGAGGAAGTCCTCCTCGCTGTAGAGGCGGATGCAGATGCCCGGCTCGACCCGCCCGCAGCGGCCCTTGCGCTGGTTGGCACTGGCCTGGGAAATCGCCTCGATGGGCAGGCGCTGGACCTTGGCGCGGTAACTGTAGCGGCTGATGCGTGCGGTGCCGGAATCGATCACGTAGCGGATGCCCGGCACGGTCAGCGAGGTTTCCGCGACGTTGGTGGCCAGCACGATCTTGCGTCCGGCGGCTGGGCGGAAGATCTTTTGCTGCTCGGCGGGCGTCAGGCGCGCGTACAGCGGCAGCACCTCGGTCAGGCGCAGGTTGGCCTTGCGTAGCATCTCGGCGGCATCGCGAATTTCGCGCTCGCCGGGCAGGAACACCAGCACGTCGCCGGGGCGCTTGCCGGCGGATTTCTCGTGCGCCTCGATCTCGTCCAGCGCGGCTAGGATGCCTTGATCCACGGTCAGGTCGTCCTCGACGCGGTTGCCGTCCTCGTCGGTCTCGGCGGCCAGCGGGCGGTACCAGGTCTCCACCGGATAGGTGCGGCCAGAAACTTCGATGATGGGCGCATCCGGAAGGCCGGCCCCATTAAAGTGTTTGGAAAAGCGCTCCAGATCGATGGTCGCCGAGGTGATGATCACCTTGAGATCCGGCCGGCGCGGCAGCAGGGTCTTGAGGAAACCCAGCAGGAAGTCGATGTTCAGCGAGCGCTCATGGGCCTCGTCGACGATGATGGTGTCGTACTTTTCCAGAAAGCGGTCGTGCTGGGTTTCCGCCAGCAAAATGCCGTCGGTCATCAGCTTGATCAGGGTGCGGTCGGTGCTCTGATCCTCGAAGCGCACCTGATAGCCCACCAGCTCGCCCAACGGCGTACCGATTTCCTCGGCCACCCGTGTGGCGACGCTGCGTGCGGCCAGGCGGCGCGGCTGCGTATGACCGATCAACCCATGCACGCCGCGGCCGATTTCCAGGCAGATCTTCGGCAACTGGGTGGTCTTGCCCGAGCCGGTTTCGCCGGCGATCACCAGCACCTGGTGCTTTTCCAGCGCCGCCTTGATCTCGTCACGCTTGGCGGCAATCGGCAAGGCATCGTCGTAACGGATGGCGGGCACATTCTGCCGGCGCGCCTCGACTTTGGCCGCCGAGGCCTGGAAGCGCTCGAGCCACTGCGCCAGCTTGGCCTCGTCCGGCTTCTTTCTCAGCTCATGCAGCTGACGGCGCAGCCGGTGGCGGTCGGCGTTGAAGGCCTGATCGAGATTTTTGAACAGGGTGTCGAAGGCGGGCGTTGCGTCGGTCATGGACAGCCGTGGGGCAATTCGTGAAAGGCGCGATTGTCGCAGATTTCGCACGGTGCCGAACGACGAGTCGACAGCCCTCCAATCGCACCGCGCCGGCGAACCGGCGCGGTGGTCAAGCGCTCAGACGATCAGCGCAGCCAGAGACCCCAGCGGGATTTCTCCTGCACCTTCTGCGCACGCAGGGTGGTGGCGCCCTGCGCGGCGCTGGCGGCAGCGATCTCGTCGTCAATAGCCTTGGTCGACAGCGACAGCCAGCTGGTGGCGAAGGCCAGCGCATCGCCGTGCAGCTCGAGGGCTTCGCTGGAGATGTTGGCGAGGTTGTCGCACTCGTTGTGGTAGCACGGGTCGAACGCCTGACCCGCCGCACCGCCGTAGCGCTGCGCCTGGGCCTCGCTCTTCACGTCCTCGGCGCCGGTGAACAGCCCGCCGAAGGCGATGCCGTCCTCGAAGAACTGCGCATAGTCGGAACGGAAGTCGATTTCGGTGCCTTCCGAGGGCTGGTTGCGCAGATCGAAGTAGGCGCGCAGCAGACGCTCGATAGCGGCCGAGCCGGGCGGGCCCTGCAGGCCGAAGTCCGAACCGTCGCCGTCATAGATGAAGTTGGCGAAGTTCGGCGAGCCGATCATGTCGGCGTTGAGGTAGGCCTTGATGCGCCGTTTTTCCTCGTCCGGCAACTGCGTGACGTAATGGGTCGAGCCGACCAGACCGGATTCCTCCGCGCCCCACCAGGCGAAGCGCACCTTGTTCAACGGATGGGCCTTGCTCATCAGCAGCGCCATCTCCAGCAATGCCGCGCTGCCGGAACCGTTGTCGTTGATGCCGGGCCCTTCGGCCACCGAGTCCAGATGCGCGCCGACCATCACCACGTTGTCGGGATTGCCGCGACGCGTCTCGGCCAGGACGTTGTAGGTCTCGGTCTGCTCGCGGATCACGTCGACGGTCATGCTCAGCTGCAGACCGGCGGTCTGCGCCCAGGCCGCACCGTTGTCGTAGGTGGCGAACAGCACCGGCATGCCGCCGGCGTAATCCGCACCAAGGGTGGCGCCCATCAGGCCCTTGCGGTCCTCGGTATCGCCCTGGTTGAAGATCACCACGCCGGATGCTCCGGCCGCGGCGGCCAGCGTGGCCTTCTGGCCGAACGGGCAGGTGCCGCGCTGGATCAAGGCAATGGCGCCAGCGGGGAAGCCGGCGAAGTCTTCTGCCTCGCAACCGCTGGTGGAGGTGTTGCCGGCACCGAGCATGACGCCCACCGCGACCACCTGGGCGGTGACGGTGCCGGGATCGCTCTGCTCCAGGTAGGTGAAGTCTTCCTCCCAGACGTAGTTCTGCTGCTGCGGCGCCAGCGCGTTGAGCACGCCGGGGCCGGTCGGGTAGAAGGCGAGGAAGGGAAAGGCCTGCACCCGCACCCGGTAGCCAGCACGCTCCAGCTTGCTGCGCACGTAATCCACCGAGGCCTGGTAGCCCGGCAGGCCGGAGGCGCGGTTGCCGTCATTGAGGCTGGCGATGTCCTGCAGGCTCTGCAGGTGCTTGAGCACGTTGCCGGCCTGCAGGCAGCGCGGCAGACCGAGCGGCGTGCCGACCATCAGCGGCGAGCGGCAGACCGAGGCATCCGGTTTGCCGGGACTCCAGAAATCATCGAAACGCTGGGTCTCAACCGGTGGTGCGGCGAATGCCGCGCCGGTAAAGGCCATTGCGAGAGAAGCGACTACCCGTAGTGCGTTGTTGTTCTTGTGCATGGGTGACTCATCCTTGCGACGTGATTGATGGGCAGGCCGCTTAAGGCTTACACCACCACTCCCCGGTATCGGGGACGCGGCCATAGGGAGCTAGACCCGGCGGCTCACCGCTGCGTTCTTGCGTGGGCGCCGGGCGGTCATGCCGTCGGTCGGGTCGGTGGAACTCCGCGGCAACGCGACAGCGCGGCGTAGGGCGCGCACAGCCCACGCACCGGCCTGGTCGGCGGGAAGTAACGGCGGGGAGGTTTTCGGGAGGGAGTCGCAGGCAAGCCAAACGCAACGGCGGCATTGCGCCGCCGTTGCGCCACGATCAGACGCGGAACTGGCCGACCAGTTTCTGCAGGCGCTCGGCCACACCGCCGAGATCACGCGAGGTCTGCGCGCCTTGCGCGGCGTCGCTGGCCACCGTGTCCACGGCATCGGCGATGTGATGCACGCTGCGGTTGATCTCTTCGGCCACGGCGGTCTGTTCTTCGGCGGCCGCGGCGATCTGGGCGTTCATCGAGTTGATGGTGCCGATCAACGCCGCGATGGCATCCAGCGATTCGCCGGCCTGGTTCGCCTGCTGCTGGGTGCTGTCGCCCTTCTCGCCGGCGCGCAGCATGGCGGTCACGGTGTGGCTGGTGGCGCTTTGCAGGCGGTCGATCATGCCTTGGATCTCGCCGGTGCTCTGCTGCGTGCGGCTGGCCAGTGCGCGCACCTCGTCGGCGACCACGGCGAAGCCACGTCCGGCCTCACCCGCTCGCGCCGCCTCGATGGCGGCATTGAGCGCCAGCAGGTTGGTCTGCTCGGCGATGGCACGGATCACGTCGAGCACGCCGACGATGCCTTTCACATCCTGCTGCAGACCTTCCAGCGACTCGCCGCTGCCGCGCAGCTCAACCACCAGCTCGTGAATCTGGCGGATGCTCTGGTCGACCACCTGCTTGGCCGCCTGGCCCTGCTGATCGGTTTCCTGCGCTGCCTCCGCGGCACGTTGCGCGCTCATGGCCACCTCATGGGCGGCGGCGGACATCTCGTTGATCGCGGTGGCGACCTGGTCGGTTTCGTGACGCTGGCTGGCCATGGCCTGCTCGGAACGCTGCGCCTGGCTGGCCACCGCGCCGACCATGCCGGTCAGCTCGGTGGTGGTACCGGCGACCTGGCGTACCAGCAGATGAATCTTCTCGACGAAGCGGTTGAAGGCGCCGGCCAGTTCACCGAGTTCGTCCTTGCTGGTAACCGGCAGGCGATGTGTGAGGTCGCCCTCGCCCTGTGCCATGTCGTCCAGACGGGCTTTGATCAGCAGCAGCGGCCGCAGCACGGCGTTGCTCATGAACACGGCGAGAATCGCCATCAGTACCAGCAGCGCCGCGGCCGAGCCGAGCATGATGGTCACCAGCACGTCGATGCGCTGCTGGAACTCGGCGCGCGCCTCTTCGACGTCGCGCTCGACGCCGTCGAGGTTAAGCGAGGTACCGAATGCCAGCTTCCACTTCGGCAGGTACTCGGCATAACCGACCTTGGGCACCAAGGTGCTGCTGGCCGCCAGCCCGAAGCTGTAATCAACGTAATGGCTGCCGTTCTGCGCCGCCGCCACCAGCTCACGGATGGCATAGACGCCATTCGGGTCACGGAAGTCGTAGAAGCTCTGGCCGATCTTGTCGCGGGTGTTGCCCTGCAGAACGCGTACGGACTTGTCGTCGTAGCCCCAGAAATAGCCATCCTTGCCGTAGGACAGGCGTTCGAGGATCGCCACCGCCTGGTCGCGCGCCTGCATGTCGCCGTCGGCCGAGGCGTCGTAGATCGGCGCCAACGCATTGCGCGCGAGCTGCACGTAGTTCTGCAGTTCGGCACGGCGGTCGCTGATCAGGCTCTGTCGGGTGTGCTCCTCCTGCTGCTCGGCAAGGTTACGCAGCTCATACACGGCGATGCCGCTGAGCATGATCGTCAGGAGCAGGATCGGCCCGAGGGCCAGCAGCAGGAGTTTCGCGCGAAGTCGAAGATTCGAAAGCATGGCATCTATCTCTAAAGTACTAGCGACCACCGACCAAAGGTGATGGCACTTAGGTATTGCAAGAGCTTGTCGGCTTAATCCATGGGTTACTTAACCCCAACGATGAAAAAAACCTTTCAGCGTGAAGGGTCTCTCAGAAACGCCTGTCAGTGTCCCGCCAGATGTGCCTAGCACGGGGGTTCCAGCGTCGCGGCGAGCATCGACCAAAAAAAAGCCCCGCGCAGCGTGCAGCTGGCGGGGCTTTTGGCGTGCGGCTCGATCAGCTCGCTTCGGCGAGCTTCTTCAATTCCTGGTCACGCAATTCCCGACGCAGGATCTTGCCGACGTTGGTGGTCGGCAGACTGTCGCGGAATTCGACGTAGCGCGGGCGCTTGTAGCCGGTCAGGTTATCGTGCATGTGCTGCATGACCTGCTCACGGGTCAGGCTCTCGCCCGGCTTGACCACCACGAACAGCTTGATCGCCTCGCCGGATTTCTCGTCCGGTACGCCGATGGCGGCGCACTGCAGTACGCCGGGCAGCGTGGCCAGCACGTCTTCCAGCTCGTTCGGGTAGACGTTGAAACCGGAGACCAGAATCATGTCCTTCTTGCGGTCGACGATGCGGATGTAGCCGTCGGCCTGGATCACACCGATATCACCAGTCTTGAAGAAGCCTTCGGCATCCATCACCTCGGCGGTGGCTTCCGGCCGTTGCCAGTAGCCCTTCATCACCTGCGGCCCCTTGATGCACAGCTCGCCAATCTCACCCTGCGGCAGTTCCTGACCGTCATCGTTGATGACCTTGAAGCGTGTCGAGGGCACCGGGATGCCGATGGTGCCGAGCTGGATATGCGTGATCGGGTTGACCGAGGCTACCGGGCTGGTTTCGGTCAGGCCGTAGCCTTCGCAGATCGAGCAGCCGGTAACCTGCTTCCAGCGTTCTGCCGTGGCCAGCTGCAGCGCCATGCCACCCGACAGCGTGACCTTGAGCGCGGAGAAGTCCAGCTTGCGGAAGTCCTCGCTGTTGCACAGCGCGACGAACAGTGTGTTGAGGCCGACGAAGCCGCTGAAGCGGTAGCGGGCCAGGTCCTTCATCATCGCCGGCAGGTCGCGCGGGTTGCTGATGAGGATGTTGTGGTTGCCGCTGAGCATCATCGTCATGCAATGAAAGGTGAACGCATAGATGTGATACAGCGGCAGCGGCGCGATGAGCACCTCGCGGCCTTCCTCGAGGTTCGAACCCATCAGCGCCTTGCACTGCAGCATGTTGGCGACGATGTTGCGGTGCGTCAGCATCGCGCCCTTGGCGACACCGGTGGTACCGCCGGTGTACTGCAGCACGGCGACGTCCTGGCCGTTCGGACTGGCGTCACGCACCGTCCGGCCGCGCCCCTGGGCCAGGGCATCGTTCAAGCGCACCGCCGAAGGCAGGCGGTAGGCCGGCACCATCTTCTTGACGTGCTTGACCACGGTGTTGACCAGCAGGCGCTTGAGCGGCGGCAGCATGTCGCCGACCTCGGTGATCACCACATACTTGATCCCGGTCTTGGGCAGTACCGCCTCAGCCAGATGCGCCATGTTGGCCAGGCACACCAGCGCCTTGGCGCCGGCATCGTTGAACTGGTGTTCCATCTCCCGCGCGGTGTACAGCGGGTTGGTGTTGACCACGATCAGTCCGGCACGCATGGCGCCGAACACCACGATCGGGTACTGGAGCAGATTGGGCAGCTGCACGGCGATGCGGTCGCCGGGTTGCAGATCGGTGTGGTGTTGAAGATAGGCGGCAAACTCGCCGGAGAGTCGATACAGCTCGCCGTAGGTCAGCGTCTTGCCGAGACTGCTGAAAGCCGGCTTGTCCGCGAAGCGCTCGCAGGACAGTTTCAGCACTGTCTGGATATTCTGGTATTCATCGGGATTGATTTCGCTGGCAACCCCGACAGGATATTTATCCTTCCAGAAGTTTTCGGTCATGACCCTACTCCTAAGCGACAGCCTTCTTCACTGCACACAATGGCAGCTGTTTTGTTGTGTTTTGTAAACTTTTGTGCCGTGGATAGCGGCAAGAAGTCGGCCGAGGTTAGCAGCTTTGAAACTGAGCGAATAGAGCCATTTATGTACAACCAAGGCACAAAGTGACCGAATTTAAAAATTCGGTCACTGCTCAGATGAGGCCGTGCCAGAGCTCCCGACCGGCGATTTCAGGCGATATCGCGCAACTCGCGCCGCAGGATCTTGCCCACCGGAGTCATCGGCAGCGAGTCGCGCAGGACGTAGTGGCGCGGCAGCTTGTAGCCGGTGAAATTCTCGCGGCAGTAGCGCTGCAGTTCCTCGACGGTCAGCCCCGGCTCGCGCGGCACGATGAACAGCTTGACCGCCTCTCCGGATTTCTCGTCGGGCACGCCGATGGCGGCGCAGCTGGCGACCTTCGGGTGCGCCATGACCACTTCCTCGATCTCGTTGGGATAGACGTTGAAGCCGGAGACGATGATCAGGTCCTTCTTGCGATCGACGATCCGCACGAAGCCGTCCTCGTCGATGACGGCAATATCGCCGGTGCGTAGCCAGCCCGCATCATCGAGCACCTCGGCGGTCGCGTCCGGGCGCTGCCAGTAGCCCTGCATCACCTGCGGCCCCTTCACACACAGCTCGCCACGCGCACCGAGCGGCAGCTCACGGCCGTCGTCGTCGATCACCTTGAGCAGCGTGCCCGGTACCGGCAACCCTACCGTGCCCAGCCGCGAACGCTCGCCGTGCGGGTTGGCACAGACCACCGGCGAGGTTTCCGTGAGGCCGTAGCCCTCGACTACGGTGCAGCCGGTCAGCTGCTGCCAACGCTCGGCCACCGCCGAAACCAGCGCCGTGCCACCGGAATTGGTGCCCTTGAGCGCGGAAAAATCAATCCGGCGGAACTCCGGATGCGACATCAACGCGACAAACAACGTATTCAGGCCGAGGAAACCGGAGAAACGCCAGCGCTGCAGCTCCTTGACGAAGCCGTTGATGTCGCGCGGGTTGGTGATCAGTACGTTGTGGTTGCCAGTCACCATCATGCACATGCAATTCACGGTGAAGGCGTAGATGTGATAGAGCGGCAACGGCGCGATCATCACCTCCTGCCCCTCGCGAATGACCGGGTGGCCCTTGTCATCCAGTTGCTGCATGTTGGCCCGTACCTGCTGCATGTTCGCCACCAGATTGCCGTGACTGAGCATCGCCCCCTTGGCCACGCCGGTCGTGCCGCCGGTGTACTGCAACACCGCAAGGTGCGTCTGGCTCAGCGGCACCGGCCGCAGGCTGTGGCGGGCGCCGTCGCGCAGCACCGTCTTGAACGAGACCGCCTGCGGCAGGCTGTAGGCCGGCACCATCTTCTTCACATGCCGGACCGCGGCGTTGACCAGCGCGCCCTTCAGGCCGGGCAGCAGATCACCGATCTTCGCCTCGATCAGGTAGTCGATGCGGGTGTCGGCCAGCACGTCCTGCACCTGCCGGCCGAAGGTATTCAGATACACCAGCGCACGCACGCCGGAATCCTGAAACTGATGACGCATCTCGCGCACGGTGTACAGCGGGTTGGTGTTGACCACCACCAGCCCGGCACGCAGCGCCCCGAATACGGCGATCGGATATTGCAGCAGGTTTGGCATCTGCACGGCAATGCGCTCCCCCGGCTGCAGGTCGGTGTGGTTCTGCAGCCAGGCCGCGAAGGCCGCGGAGTGGCGTTCGAGATCGCTGTAGGTCAGGGTGACGCCCATGTTGGTGAAGGCCGGACGATCCGCGTGGGCCTTGCAGGCACGCTCGAATACCTCGACCACAGAGCGGTAGGCGGACATATCGATATCGTTCGGCACGCCGGCGGGACGTTTGTCATTCCAGAATTCAGGTTGCATTGTTATTAGCCTCTTGACCTGAGAGTGTCTGGCCCGTGCGGGTATTCGGGCTGAGCCGAACTTAGCAGCTCATCACCACGGTGCAAGCGCGCACCAGCCCCCATCACCGCTGTGAATCTTCCATCTCCGACCAAGTGCCCCGGACGTCGGGACAAGCTTCGCGTCAGCCACTAGAATGCAGCGCACCTTTTTCAGCCCGACCGGTGCGCGCGCTCTTCCGAGCAGGCACGCCGCCACCCCCTCTCTGCGACCAAGGACAGATACCGAGCATGAATACCATCAGCAGCACGCCCTACTCCGCACTGGAAGTAGGTCAGACCGCGAGCTTCGAGAAGACCGTCGGCGAACGCGACATCCAGCTGTTTGCGGCCATGTCCGGTGATCGCAATCCGGTACACCTGGACGCCGAGTTCGCCGCTGGCACGCTGTTTCGCGAGCGCATCGCGCACGGCATGTTCAGCGGTGCGCTGATAAGCGCCGCCGTAGCCTGCACCATGCCGGGACCGGGCACGATCTATCTCGGCCAGACCATGAAGTTCACCCGGCCGGTGAAGATCGGCGACACCCTCACTGTGCGCCTGGAAATCCTGGAAAAGCTGCCGAAGAACCGCGTGCGCATCGCCACGCAGGTGTTCAACCAGAACGACGAGCAGGTCGTCGATGGCGAGGCCGAAGTGCTGGCCCCGCGCAAGCACGAAACCGTGGAGCTGAAGGAGCTGCCGCCGATCAGCATCGGCTGATCCACCCCTCCTCCCTGCCGCTCCGTGTCGTTGCGCGGACGGCTCGCCTGACCGAGGTTTCCCCAACCTCGGCCACCGCATAAATCAAGAGCAAAAAAAAAGGCGACCTAGGGTCGCCCAAATGCCTTGCGTGCTCTTTTATCGAGCGGGATCAGCTGCGCTTTTTCTTTTGCGCGTCCCGCCAGATGAAATATGCGAATCCACCGAGGAAGGCGACCATCAGGCCGACCGTGACAACCCCTGCGAGCACCACATTATCGACGAACATGAGACCTTCCCTCCGAAGCTGTTTTGCTGTCCGATGGGCGCACGTTAATGCGCTCTTCGGCGCACGAAATTGATCGATGTCAATAGCCGCAGATAGCTGACGAAAAGCGTGCCCGGTGACTGATCTGGATCAAGAAAGAAGGGGTATTTCGAGGCGGAAATCGACGCGCTGGCCGGGTATCGCGGCGGGGAAGCGGGTGCTATCGGGAGAGGATTGGAACGGAGCGCCCAACGGGCCGCGACAGGCCGTCGCGGCCGTGCTCGCCAGGCGCCCGTGCAACGGCGAAATCAGCGTTTCTTCGGCTTCTTCTTGCTGCGGCTTTTCTTGACCTGCCCCAGCGGCAGCGCCTGTTCGAAGGCCTTGCGCATCTCTGCGAGGCGCTTGTCGTTCTGCTCATGAATGCGCTTGTCGCGCTCGGCGCTGAAATCGATCAGCTTGTCGTCGTCACTGCTCATGCTCGGGTCCGTGGGTGGATCAGGCGAAAGGTCAGGTTGAGGCGCGGCGCCCGGACCTTGCGGGTGCGGGCGATCTGGTGCTGCCAATGATGCTGGGTCGCCCCGCCCATGACCAGTAGCGAGCCATGTTCGAGGGCGATGGAATGCTCGATGCGCTGGCTGCCCTTGCGCCGCAGATCGAAGCGCCGAGTGGCGCCCAGGCTCAGTGACGCCAGCAGCGGCTCGTGGCCCAGCTCCGGCTCGTCATCGCTGTGCCAGCCCATCGCGTCCTGGCCGTCGCGATAGTAATTGAGCAGCACACCGTTAAATGGCTGTCCCAGCTCGTCTTGCAAGCGCTCGCGTAGCGCCGCGAGCACGGGCGTCCAGGCAAGCGGCTCGTGCTGCAGGCCGGAATAGCGATAGCTCGCCTGCGCATCGCCGTACCAGGCCACCTGCCGCGGAATCGCCACGCGGCGGCCGTAAAGGCTGATCTGCGGCTGTTGCCACGGGGTTTGCTCGATCAGTTCGGCCAGCCAGGCATCCGCCAGCGGCGCCGCGAGCCATTGCGACAGATAGCGCAGATCGGCATCGGGCAGCGACAGCGGGTCGGTCATGCGCGGCGACTGCCCGAGCCGAACAATCTGCGGCACAGCTCAGACTTCGACATCCACCCACCGGCCCTGGCGCGGGCGCTCGTCTGCATCATCGCGGGCATCGCCTTCGTTGGGGAGGTCAGGAGCCTGCTCGCCCGGCGTCGATCCGCGCCGCTGCCGCCGACGCTGCTCGTCGCGCAGCATCTGCTCGGTTTCCTGCGGGTGGCGGCGGTCCAGCGCGATGGCACTTTCCCCGGCGGCCGGTTCCACCGGCGCGACGGGCTGGATATCCGGGCGCGGCTTGACCGCGTCCTGCTGCGCACTGACCGGAAAGACGCCTGAGGGAATGGGGGGCAGCATGCGTGAGTCCTGTTGCGCATCGAGGCGGATCGTTGTTTGTCACTGTAGCAGGGCCGCTACAATTGCTGTGCTTGGAGGCCGTCGGTCGTCGTCGCTCTCGACGCGGCGTTCCGTTACCATAACCGGCTTTTTTCACAGCGGAGGCAGCATGGCGCAGCAGTATCTACCGGGGCAACGCTGGATCAGCGACAGCGAGGCCGAACTCGGGCTGGGAACCATCCTGACCCACGACGGGCGAATGCTCACCGTGCTCTATCCCGCCACCGGCGAAACCCGCCAGTACGCCACGCGCAGCGCACCACTGACGCGCGTGCGCTTCGCCCCTGGCGACGAGATCACCCACTTCGAAGGCTGGAAGATGACCGTGCGCGAAGTCGACGATGTCGACGGCCTGCTGGTCTATCACGGCCTCACCGCACAGAACGAAGCCCGCACCCTGCCGGAAACCCAGCTGTCGAACTTCATCCAGTTCCGCCTGGCCAGTGACCGCCTGTTCGCCGGCCAGATCGATCCGCTGGCCTGGTTCAGCCTGCGTTATCACACCCTGCAGCATCAGAGCGCCCAGCTGCAGTCGTCGCTGTGGGGCCTGGGCGGCGTGCGTGCGCAACCCATCGCGCACCAGCTGCACATCGCCAAGGAAGTCGCCGACCGCATCGCCCCGCGCGTGCTGCTGGCCGACGAAGTGGGCCTGGGCAAGACCATCGAGGCTGGCCTGATCATCCATCGCCAGCTGCTCTCAGGGCGCGCCAGCCGCGTGCTGATCCTGGTGCCGGAGAACCTCCAGCACCAGTGGCTGGTCGAGATGCGCCGGCGCTTCAACCTGGAGGTCGCGCTGTTCGACGACGAGCGCTTCATCGAGAGCGACGCCAGCAACCCGTTCGAAGACGCCCAGCTTGCGCTGGTCTCGCTGGAATGGCTGAAGGACGACGAACGCGCCCAGGATGCCGCCTTCGCCGCCGGCTGGGACCTGCTGGTGGTCGACGAGGCGCACCACCTGGTTTGGCACCCGGACGGCGCCAGCGCCGAATACCAGCTGGTCGAACAGCTGGCCGAAGTGATCCCCGGCGTGCTGCTGCTCACCGCGACCCCCGAACAGCTCGGTCAGGACAGCCACTTCGCGCGTCTGCGCCTGCTCGACCCCAACCGTTTCCATGACCTGGAGGCCTTCCGCGCGGAAAGCAGCAGCTACCAGCCGGTCGCCCAGGCGGTACAGGAACTGCTCGATGACGGTCGCCTGTCGCAGGAAGCTCACGAGACCATTCACACCTTCCTCGGCGCCGAAGGTGAGGCTCTGCTCGCCGCCGCCACCGATGGCGACATCGAAGCCAGCAGCCGGCTGATCCGCGAGCTGCTCGACCGTCACGGCACCGGCCGCCTGCTGTTCCGCAATACCCGCGCCGCCGTGCAAGGCTTCCCGGAGCGCCAGCTGCACCCCTATCCGCTGCCCTGCCCGGTCGAATACATGGAACTGCCGCTGGGTGAGCATGCCGAGCTGTACCCCGAGGTGGCCTTCCAGAGCCAGCAGGACGACGGCGAGGCCGGCTCCCGCTGGTGGCAATTCGACCCGCGCGTCGAATGGCTGATCGACACCCTGAAGATGCTGAAGAAGTACAAGGTGCTGGTGATCTGCGCCCACGCCGAAACCGCGCTGGACCTGGAAGACGCGCTGCGCGTGCGCTCCGGCATTCCCGCCACGGTGTTCCACGAGGGCATGAGCATCCTCGAGCGCGACCGCGCCGCGGCCTATTTCGCCGACGAGGAGTTCGGTGCGCAGGTGCTGATCTGCTCCGAGATCGGCTCGGAGGGCCGCAACTTCCAGTTCGCCCATCATCTGGCGCTGTTCGACCTGCCGGCGCACCCGGACCTGCTCGAACAGCGCATCGGTCGTCTCGACCGGATCGGCCAGCAGCACGTCATCCAGCTGCACGTCCCCTATCTGGAAACCAGTCCGCAGCAGCGCCTGTTCCAGTGGTATCACGAGGCGCTGAATGCCTTCCTGGCCACCTGCCCGACCGGCAACGCGCTGCAGCACCAGTTCGGCCCGCGCCTGCTGGCACAGCTGGAAGACGGCGACGACGAGGCGTTCCAGCGTCTGATCGACGAGGCCCGCGCCGAGCGCGAGCGCCTCGAAGCCGAACTGCACACCGGCCGCGACCGCCTGCTGGAACTCAACTCCGGCGGCGGCGATCAGGGCAAGGCGCTGGTCGAAGCCATCGAGGAACAGGACGACCAGTTCGCCCTGCCGATCTACATGGAGCAGCTGTTCGACGCCTTCGGCATCGACAGCGAGGACCACTCCGAGAACGCCCTGGTGCTGCGTCCGAGCGAGAAGATGCTCGACGCCAGCTTCCCGCTCGGCGACGACGAGGCAGTCACCGTCACCTACGACCGCGAGCAGGCCCTGGCCCGCGAGGATATGCAGTTCCTCACCTGGGAACACCCGATGGTGCAGGGCGGCATGGACCTGGTGCTGTCCGGCTCGATGGGCAACACCGCGGTGGCGCTGATTAAGAACAAGGCGCTCAAGCCCGGCACCGTCCTGCTCGAACTGCTGTTCGTCAGCGAAGTGGTGGCGCCGCGCGCGCTGCAACTGAGCCGCTTCCTGCCGCCGTTGGCGCTGCGCTGCCTGCTCGATGGCAACGGCAACGACCTGGCCTCGAAGGTGGCCTTCGATACGCTCAACGATCAGCTGGAAAGCGTGCCGCGCGCCAGCGCCAACAAGTTCGTGCAGGCCCAGCGCGACGTCCTCGCCGCGCAGATCGCCGCCGCCGAGAGCAAGATCGCGCCGCGCCACACCGAACGCGTCGCCGAGGCGCAACGCAAGCTCAAGGCCGGACTGGACGAGGAACTGGCGCGTCTGGTGGCGCTGCAGGCGGTCAACCCGAGCGTGCGCGACAGCGAGATCGAGACGCTGCGCCAGCAGCGCGAAGAAGGTCTGGCCGCGCTGGAAAAAGCCGCGCTGCGCCTGGAGGCGATCCGGGTCCTGGTGGCCGGCTGAGCTGAGGGCGGCGGCAGGTTAGCCTGCCGCCCGCCGAAGGCATTGGGCGTTCAGCCCTACTCGCTGCGCGCGATGCGCCAGTAGGCATCGAAACGCGTAACCAGCGCTTTCGGCTTCTCGGCAAACAGGCGATGCCCAAGACGCCGCGCCAGTTGCTGCAGCTGCGCACGCCGACGCTCGATGCAACGCCGCAGTTGCTCGTGGGTTTGCGCCTCGCCGAACAGCTCGGGTTCGTGCTGCATCAGTTGCTGCATCACCGCCAGATCGTGATCGTCGCCCAGCGCGTCGGCGACCCGCTTGAGCTGTTCGCACCGCCGCTCCATCGCCTCCGGCCAGCACGGCGACAGCAACTGGCAGTGATACCAGTGATCCTTCACGCGCTTGCGCCACTCGTGCAGCAGCTCGTCGCTGCCGGCCTTCTCGGCACGCGCCAGGTCGCGCACGCCATCGGCATAGGTCCGCTTCAGCCCGTCGGCCAGCAGCGCGAAGCCCTTGCCCGCGAGTTGCCATTGTCTGGCGTCCGCGGTCAGCGCGCGCAGCTCGCCCAGCACCTGCGCGACCTCCTCTTCGACACCGGCATGCACCTCGCCATCCGGTGCGGCACGCTGCTGCAGCCGCACGCGCACCTGGCGCAGCGCCTCGCTGCCGAACAGCCGCCGGTTGCGCCGCGCCAGCGCATCCCAGCTTTCCAGCATGGCTGTGGCGTCGCGTGATTCGGCCAGCCGCCGGCCCATATCGCGCAGGCGCCGGTTGTCGGTCCCGAAACGCCGGCCCAGCGACTCGCGCACCAGTCGCAACAATGCGCGCAGCTCCTTGAAGCGCTTGCGTGCCTGGTGAATGCCCTCGGCGCGCTCCGCCGGTGCGGTGCCGAGCGCCTGGATCGCCTTGTCGATGCGATCCAGCGCAGCCTTGCGCACCTCCTTGGCGGCATTGCGTGACGGGCGTATCCGGTAGGCCATGACGATCCCCCTGTGCGGCAGCCATCCGACCGAGCGGACGCCGCTCGGACTCGGATCAACCGTAGCGCTTGCGCGCCTCGATGGCCAGGCCGCTGCCGATGCTGCCGAAGCGGTTGCCCTGCGCGTGGCGTGCGCCCGGCAGCAACTCGGCGACACACTGCCGCAGCGCCGGCACAGCACTCGAACCGCCGGTGAAGAACACCGTGTCGACCGCGTCATGGCGCACGCCGGCGTCCGCCAGCAAGCGCTCCAGTCCGCCAGCGACGCGTTCGAGCAACGGCGCGATGGCGCGCTCGAAGCCCTCGCGGGTCAGCTCCGCACACAGCGCCGGCTCGATGCGCTGAAAGTCGATGGCGTGAGAAGCCTGCTCGGTCAGCGCGATCTTGCCGTGCTCCACCTGCATCGCCAGCCAGTGCCCGGCGCGCTGCTCGATCAGGCGGAACAGCCGGTCGATGCCGGTGGGGTCGACGATGTCGTAGCGCATGCTTTGCAGCGCCCGTTGCGAGGCCGGCGCATAGACCGCGTTGATGGTGTGCCAGGTGGCCAGGTTGAGGTGGGTGCTGGTGGGCATCGGCGCGTCGCTCTTCATCCGGCTGCCATAGCCGAACAGCGGCATCACCCCGTGCAGGCTGAGCTGTTTGTCGAAATCGGTACCGCCGATATGCACGCCACCAGTGGCGAGGATGTCCGCCTGGCGGTCATCGACCGCGCGCCGCTCGGGCGACAGCCGCACCAGCGAGAAGTCCGAGGTACCGCCGCCGATGTCGACGATCAGCACGCGCTCCTCGCGCTCGATGCGCGACTCGTAATCGAACGCCGCGGCGATCGGCTCGTACTGAAAGGAGACGTCGCGAAAGCCGATCTTGTGCGCTGCCGCCGCGAGCATCTGCGCCGCTTCGCGATCGGCCTGCGGATCGTCATCGACGAAGAACACCGGGCGCCCCAGCACCACTTCCTCGAACGGCCGCCCGGCCACCGCTTCGGCGCGCTGCTTGAGGGTGCCGAGGAACAGACCGAGGATGTCCTTGAACGGCATGGCGCTGCCGAGCACGGTGGTCTCGCTCTTCAGCAGCTTGGAACCCAGCAGGCTCTTGAGCGAGCGCATCAGCCGGCCTTCGTAGCCTTCGAGGTATTCGTTCAGCGCCTGGCGGCCGTAGACCGGCCGGCGCTCCTCGGTGTTGAAGAACACCACCGACGGCAGCGTCGGCTGCTCGCCTTCCAGCGCGATCAGCGAATCGACACCCGACCGCCACCAGCCGACCGTGGAATTGGAGGTGCCGAAGTCGATGCCACAGGCGCGGGCGGGCGAAGCGTTCTGCATGGTGCGTACCGGACTGCCAAAAAACGGCCGCGCAGTGTACTGGAGCCGGCGCGCCGATGCAGTCCGGCTGTCGCATCCGTATGCCAGTGCTAGGCCGGCACCGCCTCGCCGGCCGCGCCATCTTCGGCCATGCCCGCCGTCATTCGCCGCGCATCCGCGCAGAACGTCCGCGACGCCTGGAACAGGAACAGCATGGTCAGCAGCAACGACGCGGGGATCAGGTACATCGCCCCGTGCAGCCCCTCGGCGCGGAACGTCTCGCTCATCTCTGCGGCTCCTGCCGCGAGCATCGCCGCCTGGGCGAAATGATCCGAGAGCAGCCCCACCACCACCGTGCCCATGCCGCCCCCGAGCAAATACAGCCCGGCGAAGAACAGCGCCATCGCCGTCGCCCGCAGACGCGGTTCGACCACGTCCTGGATCGCGGTGTAGACGCAGGTATAAAAGTTGTAGGAGAACAGCCAGCCGACGCTGAATACCGCGACGAACACGCCGACCTCGATGCGTCCGGCCAGCAGCGCGTAGCCGGTGGCGAGCGTGGCGACCAGCATGCTCACCGCCGCGAAGATCAGCCGGCCGCGGGCAAACCGCTGGTGGATGCGGTCGGCGATCCAGCCGCCGAAGGTCAGGCCGATCAAGCCGGTGAACCCGACGATCACCCCGGTGGCGACCGACGCCTCGACCAGCGGCACGGCGTGATAGCGCATCAGCAGCGGCACCATGAAGGCGTTGCAGGCATAGGTAGCGAAGTTGAATGCCAGTCCGGCCAGCACCAGCCACCAGAACGTGCGGATCGCCAGCACCTTGCGCATCGGCTGCTGCACCGGCGCCTGCGAGACCCGCACCGCCTCGGCGGCGCCGCGCTGCGGCTCGCGGATCAGGAAGATGAACAGCGCCAGCACCAGCCCCGGCACCGCAGCGATGAAGAACGGCGCGCGCCAACTGTCGAACGCCTCGACCATCGAGCCGATGGTGAAGAACGCCAGCAGCAGCCCCAGCGGCAGGCCGAGCATGAAAATCCCCATCGCCCGCGCACGCTTGTGCGCCGGAAACAGGTCGCCGATCAGTGAGTTGGCGGCGGGCGCATAGCTGGCTTCGCCGATGCCGATGCCCATGCGCACCAGCAGAAAGCTCCAGAAGTTCCAGGCCAGGCCATTCACCGCGGTCAGCCCGCTCCAGACGGTCAGCCCCCAGCCCATGATCTTGCGCCGCGAACCGAGGTCGGCCATGCGCCCCAGCGGCACGCCGGCGATGGCGTAGATGATGGTGAAGGCGGTACCGATCAGGCCGAGCTGGAAGTCGTTGAGGTTCCACTCCAGGCGGATCGGCTCGGCGATGATCGCCGGAATGGTGCGGTCGAAGAAGTTGAACAGGTTCGCCAGGAACAGCAGGAACAGCACGCGCCAGGCGTTCGAAGCTTGGGTGGAAGGCTGCATGACGTCGGTCTCGATTGTTCTTGTTGTAACCGGCCAGACCAGCCGGGACTCGAGCCTGACTCTAGAACCTGCCTCCCCCGTCGTCTGCAAACATCACCTGCGCTTATGCCGCGCGATGGCTCAGCGCGCCTGCCATTCGGCCAGCCAGCCCAGGCTCGCCGCAGTGCCCGCCTCGCCCGGCTTGTACTCGGCGCCGAGCCAGCCCGTATAGCCGCTCGCCTGCAGGGCCTGCAGCGCGGAGCTGAAGTCGACCTCGCCGCTGCCCGGCACACCGCGCCCGGGACAGTCGGCGAACTGCACGTGGCCGATACGACCGCGCAGCTGCTCGACGCATCCGGTGAGATCCAGCCCCTGCCGGGCCATGTGATAGAAGTCCAGCTGGCCCTGGCAGTTGGGATGATTGACGCGCTCCAGCAAGGCGGCGAGATCGGCGGCGCTGTTGATCAGAAAGCCCGGCATGTCCAGCGGATTGATCGCCTCGCAGAGCACGCGGATGCCAAGCATGTCGAACGCTTCGGCGGCCATCCACAGATTGTGTTCGAGCGTCTCCAGCGCTTCCTCGCGCGCCACGCCTTCGGCCAGCCGCCCCGGCAGCACGTTGACGCAGGCCGGGCGAACCATCAGCGCGTAGGTCAGGGCCTCCTGCAACGCCGCCTCGAACTCGGCCTGACGCTCCGGCACCGCCGCAAGCCCGGCGCCGCCCTGCATCAGATCGCCGGCCGGCAGGTTGATCAGCACCAGCGGCAGGCCGGCGCGGTCGAGCAGCCCCTTGAGCAGCACGGCCGGCAGCTCATAGGGGAACTGGATTTCCACGCCGTCGAAACCGGCGACCCGCGCGGCAAGCACCCGCTCGGCCAGCGGCAGTTCGCTGAACAGCAGCGACAGGTTGGCGGCAATCTTCATGACTCGCCCTCCCGGTACAGCTGCACCAGCGTCGCCGGATCGCGCTGCAGGTTGCCCTGGCTGCCGTGCAGGCGCATCAGCTGCGCAGCGAGGCCGCTCATTGGCGTCGCCGAGCCCTGCTCGCGGGACAGTTTCACCGCGGTATCCAGGTCCTTGAGCAGCGTGCGCACGTGCCATTTCACCGGCTCGAACTCGCTGGCCGCCATCTGCGGCGCGAGGATCTGCAGCGGCCGCGAGTCGGCGAAACCACCGGCCAGCGCTGGCGCCAGCAGGCTGGCATCGACTCCGGCACGCTCGGCCAGCGCCACCACCTCGGCGATCACCAGCGCGTTGCAGGCGACGATCATCTGGTTGCAGACCTTGCTGACCTGCCCCGCACCGACCTCACCCATGTGCGTCAGCCGCTGGCCGAGATGCATCAGCACCGGTCGCACGCGCTCGACATCCTCGACCCGGCCGCCGGCCATGATCGCCAGCGTGCCGCTCTCCGCCCCCGCGGTGCCGCCGGAGACCGGCGCATCGACCCAGCGCATGCCACTGCGAAATTCCAGCTCGGCGGCCATGTCGCGCGTCGCGCTGGGTTCCAGGCTGGAATGATCGACCAACAGCTTGCCCGGCTTGCCGCCTTCGGCGAGCCCGCCCTTGCCGAACACCACCTCGCGCACGGCGGCAGTATCGGCCAGGCACAGCAGCACGATATCGGCAGCGCAGAGTTCGGCCGGCGTCGCCACCGCCGTGGCGCCGAGCGCAACCAGCGGCGCGCATTTGTCGGGCGAGCGATTCCAGACCAGCAGGCGGTAACCGGCCGCCAGCAGGCGGCGACACATCGGCAGGCCCATCAGGCCGATACCGGCGAACGCAAGGGTTGGCAGCGTGGACACGGGGCAGCTCCTCGGAAAACGGTGAAGGCGCCGATTCTAGGCGCGAAAACCGGTCATGGCTAAGCGCAACCGTCCGCACCTATAATCGCCACGCTTTTTCCGCCATTGAACCGGAGAACCCTCAATGCTCAAGCGCTCCCTGGCAGCCGTCGCCGGCCTTGCCCTGTCCCTGTCCGTCACCGCCATCCAGGCCGCCGAAACCCTGCGGGTTTCCGCGATCCCCGACGAAGCCCCCACCGAACTGATCCGCAAGTTCAAGCCGCTGGGCGAGTACCTGGAGAAGGAACTCGGCATGCCGGTGAAATTCACCCCGGTATCCGACTACGCCGCCGTGGTCGAGGCGCTGGCCTCCGATCGCCTGGACATGGCCTGGCTGGGCGGCTTCACCTTCGTGCAGACGCGTCTGAAGACCGGCAACGCCATCCCGCTGGTGCAGCGCGAGCAGGACGAGCAGTTCACCAGCAAGTTCATCACCGCCGATCCCACGGTCAAGTCGCTGCAGGACCTCAAGGGCAAGACCTTCGCCTTCGGCTCGGTCTCCTCGACCTCGGGCAGCCTGATGCCGCGCTATTTCATGCTCAAGGACGGCATCGAGCCGGAGCAGTTCTTCTCCCGCATCGCCTATTCCGGCGCGCATGACGCCACCGCCGCCTGGGTCGAAGCCGGCAAGGCCGACGCCGGCGTGCTCAACGCCTCGGTGTGGGACAAGCTGGTCGCCGCCGGCAAGGTGAACACCGACAAGGTGCGCGTCTTCGCCACCACGCCGACCTACTACGACTACAACTGGACCGTGCGCGGCACCCTCGATCCGGCCCTGGCCGAGAAGATCAAGGCAGCCTTCCTCGCGCTCGACCCGGCCAACCCGGAACACAAGGCGATCCTCGACCTGCAGGCGGCCAGCCGCTTCATCGCGACCAAGCCGGAAAACTACGAAGGCATCGAGCAAGCCGCGCGCGCTGCCGGCCTGCTGAAGTGATCCTCAGCCTGAGCGGCGTGGGCCATACCCACGCCGACGGTCAGGCTGCGCTGTGCGACATCGAACTGCGGGTCGCCCAGGGCGAACGCGTGGCCATCATCGGGCCGTCCGGTGCCGGCAAAACCACCCTGCTGCGCCTGCTGGCGACCGCGTTGAAACCGCAGTGCGGCCAGCTGGAACTGCTCGGCGAGCAGCCGTGGGCGCTTTCCGTCGCGCAACGCCAGCGGCTGCGCGCGCGCATCGGGCTGATTCACCAGGCGCCGCCGCTGCCGCCGCGGCAACGAGTGGTCACTGCGGTGCTCGCCGGTCGTCTCGGCCAGTGGTCGCTCGGCCGCAGCCTGCTCAGCCTGATCTATCCGCTGGACGCCGCTGGCGCCGCGGCCGAGCTGGGCCGGCTGGATCTGGCCGACAAACTCTACATGCGCTGTGACCAGCTTTCCGGCGGCCAGCTGCAGCGCGTCGGCATCGCCCGCGTGCTCTATCAGGCGCCGGAGCTGATCCTCGCCGACGAGCCGGTTTCGGCGATGGACCCGGTGCTCGCCAACTACACCCTCGGCGTACTCAACCGCGAGGCGCAGCAGCGCAACGCCACGCTGCTGGCCAGCCTGCACGCCGTCGAGCTGGCGCTGCAGCATTTCCCGCGGATCATCGGCGTGCGCGCCGGGCGCATCCTGTTCGACAAGCCAGCCACCGCGGTCACGTCCGAAGAGCTGGCGGCGCTGTATGCCAACGAGCAGCTGAGCCATTCGCCAGTTCCGGCCGCGGCCTTCGCGCCGCCCCTGCATATCCCGCGATGCTGAACCCCACCGTCACCCGCGACCCGGCGGCGCCGGCGCGCCTGCTGCTCACGCTGGTGGCGCTGACGCTGCTGTGGCCGGGGCTTTCGCTCAGCGAGCTGGACCTCGGCGTGCTATTCGATGGCAGCAACGCCGAGACGATGGGCGTATTCCTCGCCGGCTTCTGGCCCCCGGCGCATGACCAGCCGTTCCTTGCCCTGCTGGCGCAGGCCACGCTGGAGACACTGGCCATCGCCACCGCCGGCATGGCGCTGGCGCTGCTGATCGCCCTGCCCGGTGCGCTGCTCGCCACGCGCGCGCTGTCGCTATCGGCGCTCAGCCGAGGCGGCCGGCCGGCATGGTGGGCACAGGCACTGCGCTGGCCGGCACGCGGCCTGCTGATCGTGCTGCGCAGCATCCCGGAAATCGTCTGGGCGCTGCTGTTCGTCCGCGCCGTCGGCCTCGGCCCGACCGCCGGTGTGCTGGCCATCGCCATCACCTACGCCGGCATGCTCGGCAAGGTCTATGCGGAAATCTTCGAGTCGGTCGATCCGCAACCGGCGCGGGCACTGCTCGCCGCCGGCAGTTCTCGCCTGCAGGCGTTCTGCTACGGCGTGCTGCCGCAGGCGACCGGCGAGATGCTGTCGTACTCGGTCTATCGCTGGGAATGCGCGGTACGCGCCTCGGTGGTGATGGGCTTCGTCGGCGCCGGCGGGCTGGGCCAGCAGATGGACCTGTCGATGCGCATGTTCGCTGGTGGTGAGGTCGCCAGCATGCTGCTGACTTTCCTCGCGCTGGTACTGCTGGCCGACCTGCTCAGCCGGCTGCTGCGCTGGAGGTTCGCGTGAAGCTCCTGGCCCGTCTGCTGATTCCGCTGGCGCTGCTCGCCACCGTGGTCGCCGCCTTCGCCTATCTGCAGCTGGACACCGCCACGCTGTTCGGGCGTGAAGGGCTCGGACAGATGGCCGCGTATGCGGCGGGCTTTCTCGATCCCGACCTGTCACCGGCACATCTGCGCGCCATCGGCCGCGGCGCGCTGGAAACCCTGGCGATGTCGGCCATCGGTACCTTGCTCGCCGCCTTGCTGGGCCTGCTGCTGGCGTTACCCGCCGCCGGGCGCTTCGGCCGAGCCGCCCAGGCGGCCGCGCGTCTGCTGCTCAACGCGCTGCGGGCGATTCCGGAGTTGGTCTGGGCGGCGCTGATGGTGCTTGCTGCCGGGCTCGGGCCGAACGCCGGCACACTCGCCCTGGCCCTGCACACCGCCGGGGTGCTCGGCCGGCTGTTCGCCGAGGCGCTGGAAAACACCCCACCGGCGCCAGCCGATGCGCTGCGCCTGAACGGCGGCGGACGCGTCGTCGCCTTCTGCTACGGCACCTTACCCAGCCTGTGGCCGCAGCTGGTGGCCTACACGCTGTATCGCTGGGAAAACAATATCCGCATGGCGAGCGTGCTCGGCTTCGTCGGTGCCGGCGGCCTGGGGCAGATGCTGCACATGAGCCTCAGCCTGTTCCAGGAGGCCCAGGCCTCGACGGTGATCATCGCCATGCTGCTGATGGTGCTGGCGGTCGACGCCCTCAGCGGTTGGGCGCGGCAGCGCTGGGTGCGCGGATAATCGCCGCGTCACCCACAGGCGCACCGTCTCAGTGCACGGCCGGCCGCACGCCCCGCTCCTGCGCCAGCACCCAGGGCGCGACGACCACCGCCCATAGCTGCGGATCGCGCTCCAGCCAGTCCTGCGCCTGCGGCGCATCCATTCTCAGCAGCTGACCGCCTTCCAGCCAGGCCGCAACCTTGGCGCGATCGTCCTGCGCCACGGCGAGCGCTACCTCGACCAGATCGAAATCGTTCGCGACCCGCAGGAGCGCGCCACGGGCGAAGAACGGCTGCAGTTCTTCCCAGGTAATCGGCGCCGTTTCGCCCAAAAGCTTGGCATAGAGAGTGCTTACATCGTCGGTCATGGGAGCTACCCGAGTGAGGGGGCGGCCATCATAACGCGGCGCCGTGTCGGTCAAAACGCCCAGTTCTGCCGGCTGTGCAAAGAGAGGAGACACTTCTACACTGTGCCGGTACAGTTGCCGCACCGTTCCGGGACGATCGGCCCGTAACGCCTCTGCGACATGCAGGATCCAAACAATAATGATGCAAGTGGAGCGCATATGAAGAGCAACCAGCGTCTGTCCAAACTCGTTCTCGCCCTCGTCTTGAGCGGCACCGCCAGTTACACGCTTGCGGCCGATACCATCCGGATCGCTATGGCCGGCCCGGTGACCGGATCGGTCGCGCAATACGGGGACATGCAATTCATCGGGGCCGAGATGGCCATCGAGCAGATCAACAAGGCCGGCGGGGTGAACGGCCAAAAACTCGAGGGCATACGCTACGACGACGCCTGCGATCCGAAGCAGGCCGTGGCAGTCGCCAACAAGATCGTCAACGACGGCGTGCAGTTCGTGGTCGGCCACCTCTGCTCCAGCTCCACTCAGCCGGCGTCCGATATCTACGAGGACGAAGGCATCCTGATGATTACCGCGGCCTCCACCAGCCCGGACATTACCTCGCGCGGCTATCAGCTGATCTTCCGCACCATCGGTCTGGACAGCCTGCAGGGCCCGACCGCCGGCAACTTCATCGCCGATCACGTGAAGCCGAAGAACGTCGCGGTCATCCACGACAAGCAGCAGTACGGCGAAGGCATCGCCACCGCCGTCAAGCAGACGCTGGAAAGCAAGAACATCAAGGTCGGCCTGTTCGAAGGCATCAACGCCGGCGACAAGGACTTCTCCTCGCTGATCGCCAAGCTCAAGCGCGAAGGCGTGGACTTCGTCTACTACGGCGGCTACCACCCGGAACTCGGTCTGCTGCTGCGCCAGGCGAAGGAAAAGGGCCTGAACGTGCGCTTCATGGGCCCGGAAGGCGTTGGCAACTCGGAAATCTCCGCCATCGCCGGTCCGGCGTCCGAAGGCATGTACGTCACCCTGCCGAAATCCTTCAACGAAGATCCGAAGAACCAGCAGCTCGTCGAAGCCTTCAAGGCCAAGAAGCAGGACCCGAGCGGCCCGTTCGTGTTCCCGGCCTACGCTGCGGTGCAGGTGATCGCTGAAGGCATCGAGAAAGCCGGCACTACCGACACTGACAAGGTGGCCGAGGCGCTGCGCAGCAACACCTTCGACACCCCGACCGGCGCGCTGGAGTTCGACGAGAAAGGCGACCTGAAGAACTTCAACTTCGTCGTCTACGAATGGCACCAGGACGGCACCAAGACCGAAGCCAAGTAACTTCCATCAGCCTCGCAAAGCCCATTTGCCGTGGGCTTTGTCTTAGCGGGCGGCCCTGCCACAAGCATCGGGCCGCCTTGCCATACCTGTAATCCGACGAGCGGCCTGAACCGCAGGCCCGCCTCGAACCGGCACCGCGCGTGATCCGCGCGTCGTCGTACCGTAGTAGCGCCGCGCGGGTGTGCGGCGTGTTCGATGTGGGCAGCGCAGCCAACCGGAATGAAATTGCAGGGACTTCGGGAGAGCAGTGATGCCTGAGCTTTACCATTACCTACAACAGCTGATCAACGGACTCACCGTTGGCAGCACCTATGCCTTGATCGCCATCGGCTACACGATGGTGTACGGCATCATCGGCATGATCAATTTCGCCCACGGCGAGGTGTACATGATCGGCTCGTATGTTGCCTTCATCGCCATCATCGGCCTGTCCATGCTCGGCCTGGACGCCTTGCCGCTCCTCATGATCGGCGCCTTCCTCGCCAGCATGATCGTCACCAGTACCTACGGCTACAGCATCGAACGGGTCGCCTACCGCCCGTTGCGCGGCAGTAACCGGCTGATTCCGCTGATCTCGGCGATCGGCATGTCGATCTTCCTGCAGAACGTCGTGCTGCTGGCGCAGGACTCCAAGGACAAGGCCATTCCCAACCTGATGCCGGGCAACTTCGTGCTCGGTGAAAGCACCATGAACGGCGTGACGATCTCCTACATGCAGGTGGCGATCTTCATCGTGACCTTCATCACCATGTACGGCCTGACGCTGTTCATCTCGCGCTCGCGACTAGGACGCGCCTGCCGAGCCTGTGCCGAAGACATCAAGATGGCCAACCTGCTGGGCATCAACACCAACAACATCATCGCCCTGACGTTCGTCATCGGCGCGGCGCTGGCGGCCATCGCGGCGGTGCTGATCAGCATGCAGTACGGCGTGATCAACCCGCACATCGGCTTCCTCGCCGGCATCAAGGCATTCACCGCCGCGGTGCTCGGCGGCATTGGCAGCATTCCGGGCGCCATGCTCGGCGGCCTGGTACTCGGCGTGGCCGAGGCCTTCGGTGCCGATCTGTTCGGCGACCAGTACAAGGATGTCGTGGCATTCAGCCTGCTGGTGCTCGTCCTGCTGTTCCGCCCCACCGGCATCCTCGGTCGCCCGGAGGTGGAAAAGGTATGACGCGCAATCTTCGTACAGCGTTTTTCAGCGCCCTGCTGGTAATTGCCGTCGCGGTGCCGGTACTCGGCGTGAAGCTCACCACGGTGGGCATCAAGGTAGAGGTGCATGGTACGGACGCGCTGACGTTCTGGATCATCGCCGCGTGCGCCGTAGCGATGTTCTTCTGGCAGTTGGTGCGTACGCGCCTGCCGGCCGGCTGGGCGGCCAGCACGAGCCTGCCGAGCATTCCGGCGGGCACCGGCAACTTCCTGACCCTGCCCTCCACGCAACGCTACATCATCATCGGTCTGGTGCTGGTGGCGCTGGTGTGGCCGTTCTACGGCTCGCGCGGCGCGGTGGACATTGCCACGCTGATCCTGATTTACGTGATGCTCGGCCTCGGCCTGAACATCGTCGTCGGTCTGGCCGGGCTGCTCGATCTGGGCTACGTCGGCTTCTACGCCGTGGGCGCCTATACCTACGCGCTGCTCTCGCACTACTACGGCGTCGGCTTCTGGACCGCACTGCCCATCGCTGGTGCGATGGCCGCGCTGTTCGGTTTCCTGCTGGGCTTCCCGGTGCTGCGCCTGCGTGGCGACTACCTGGCCATCGTGACGCTCGGCTTCGGTGAGATCATCCGCCTGCTGCTGCGCAACATGACCGACCTGACCGGCGGCCCCAACGGCATCAGCGGCATCGACAAGCCGTCGCTGTTCGGCCTGTCTTTCGAGCGCCGCGCCGCCGAGGGCATGCAGACCTTCCATGAGTACTTCGGGGTGGCCTACAACTCGGTGAACAAGGTGATCTTCCTCTACCTGATCGCTCTGTTGCTGGTACTGCTGACGCTGTTCGTCATCAACCGCCTGCTGCGCATGCCGATCGGCCGCGCCTGGGAAGCGCTGCGCGAGGACGAAATCGCCTGTCGCGCGCTGGGCATGAACCCCACGGTGATCAAGCTGTCGGCATTCACCCTCGGCGCCACGTTCGCCGGTTTTGCCGGGAGCTTCTTTGCCGCGCGCCAAGGGCTGGTGTCGCCGGAATCCTTCACCTTCATCGAGTCGGCGATCATTCTCGCCATCGTCGTGCTGGGTGGCATGGGCTCGCAGCTGGGCGTGATTCTCGCGGCCATCGTGATGATCCTGCTGCCCGAGCTGATGCGCGAATTCAGCGAGTACCGCATGCTGATGTTCGGCGCACTAATGGTCCTGATGATGATCTGGCGTCCGCAGGGTCTGCTGCCCATGCAACGTCCCCACCTGGAGCTGAAGCAATGAGCCGCCCGATTCTAGAAGTACGCGGCCTGAGCATGCGCTTCGGCGGTCTGCTGGCCGTCAACAATGTGGCCCTGAACGTACAGGAAAGACAGGTGGTCTCGATGATCGGCCCCAACGGCGCCGGCAAGACCACGGTATTCAACTGCCTGACCGGCTTCTACCAGCCGACCGCCGGGGAGATTCTTCTCGACGGCACCGCGATCCACGGCATGCCGGGCCACAAGATCGCCCGCCAGGGCGTGGTGCGCACCTTCCAGAACGTCCGCCTGTTCAAGGACATGACGGCCGTGGAAAACCTGCTGGTGGCGCAGCACCGCCACCTGAACACCAACTTCCTCGCCGGCCTGCTGAAGACCCCGGCGTTCCGTCAGAGCGAGCGGGACGCCATGAACTTCGCCGCGCACTGGCTGGAGCAGGTGAATCTGACCGATATCGCCAACCGTCCGGCCGGCACCCTCGCCTACGGCCAGCAGCGCCGACTGGAGATTGCCCGTTGCATGATGACGCGCCCGCGCATCCTCATGCTCGACGAGCCTGCGGCCGGCCTCAATCCGAAGGAAACCGAGGATCTCAAGGCTTTGATTGCCCTGCTGCGCGAGGAGCATGGCGTAACCGTTCTGCCGATCGAGCACGACATGAAGTTGGTGATGAGCATTTCCGACCACATCTACGTCATCAACCAGGGCACGCCCCTGGCGGACGGAACGCCGGAGCAGATTCGCAACAATCCGGACGTGATCAAAGCCTACCTGGGGGAGGCGTGAGCATGCTGTCTTTCGAAAACGTCTCGACCTTCTACGGCAAGATCCAAGCGCTGCACGACGTTAGCATCAACGTCGAGCGGGGCGAAATCGTCACCCTAATCGGCGCCAACGGTGCCGGTAAGTCGACCCTGCTGATGACGCTCTGCGGCTCGCCACAGGCCGCCAGCGGCAGCATCCGTTACGAGGGCGAGGAACTGGTCGGCCAGCAAAGCTGCGACATCATGCGCAAGAGCATTGCCGTGGTTCCCGAGGGACGCCGGGTGTTCGCGCGCCTGACCGTCGAGGAAAACCTTGCCATGGGGGGGTTCTTCGGCAACAAGGCCGACAACCAGCAACAACTGGACAAGGTACTGCACCTGTTTCCCCGTCTCGAGGAACGCCTCGCGCAGCGCGCCGGCACCATGTCTGGCGGCGAGCAGCAGATGCTGGCCATCGGTCGTGCGTTGATGAGCAAGCCGAAGCTACTGCTGCTCGACGAGCCGTCACTAGGCCTCGCGCCGATCATCATCCAGCAGATCTTCGACATCATCGAGCAGCTGCGCGAGGATGGCGTGACGATTTTCCTCGTCGAACAGAACGCCAATCAGGCACTCAAGCTCGCCGACCGCGGCTACGTGCTGGAGAACGGCCACATCGTCATGCAAGGCAGCGGCGAACAGCTGTTGAACGATCCTAAGGTGCGTGACGCCTATCTAGGCGGGTAACGGTAATCGCGCAGAAAAAAGCCGGGCAATCGCCCGGCTTTTTTCACTTGCAGCGAATGCTAAAGGATCACGCCTTCGGCAGGGTCACGCCGCGCTGGCCCTGGTACTTGCCGCCACGATCGCGGTAAGACACCTCACAGGGCTCATCGGACTGCAGGAACAGCATCTGCGCCACACCCTCGTTGGCGTAGATCTTAGCCGGCAGCGTGGTGGTGTTGGAAAACTCCAGCGTCACGTGGCCTTCCCACTCCGGTTCCAGCGGCGTGACGTTGACGATGATGCCGCAGCGCGCGTACGTGCTCTTGCCCAGGCAGATCGTCAGCACATCGCGCGGGATACGGAAGTACTCGACAGTACGCGCCAGAGCGAAGGAGTTCGGCGGAATGATGCACACCGGCCCCTTGACGTCCACGAAGCTCTTCTCGTCGAAGTTCTTCGGGTCCACGGTCGCCGAATGGATGTTGGTGAACACCTTGAATTCATCGGCGCAGCGCACGTCGTAACCGTAGCTGGAGACACCATAGGAGATCAGTCGCTCGCTGCCTTCGGTGCGCACCTGGCGCTCGACGAAGGGCTCGATCATGCCGTGATCCTGGGCCATGCGGCGAATCCACTTGTCCGATTTGATGCTCATGGCTGACGTCCTGAATAGGTTAATGGTCCTGCGAAGAGGCGCATCTTACCGAGCCTGGCACGGGTGTTCAAAGCCTGGCTACTGGCACGCCGCAACGGCCGTCACAGCCAGCTGCGGCCGCACGACGAAGAAATCCAAAATAAAGCTCGCTTTGCTCCAGAAAAACGGTATTGTTACTGGGCTGCTGCTGCATGTGTCACCGTGAATCGCTACATGTTTAGATTTCGATCCAAATATCGATACGACTCCTATCTCCTTGCACACAGTGATGTTCGGGCCTTTTAGCCCGCACTTTATTCTTCAAAACTTGGTTCAAGGAGACATCAAATGTCCAATCGCCAAACCGGTACCGTTAAGTGGTTCAACGATGAGAAAGGCTTCGGCTTCATCACTCCGCAATCCGGTGACGACCTCTTCGTACACTTCCGCGCCATCCAGGGCGACGGCTTCAAGAGCCTGAAGGAAGGTCAGCAGGTTTCCTTCGTCGCTACCCGCGGCCAGAAGGGCATGCAAGCCGAGGAAGTTCAGGTTATCTAACCTGTCCCTCGCGTTGAAAAAACCTCGCCTCGGCGAGGTTTTTTTGTGCCTGCGATTTGGCTTCGCGACAGAAGGAGTCGCCGTAGGTGCCTCCTTCGCTCAACCATCACGATTCCACATACCGCTTCGCGCGGCGGGGCCGCCGCTGCCCATCCAATCAAGGAGAAGCAGCGACGCTGCCCGGTGGATCAGTCGTCGGAAACCATGATCTTCGGCATCGACTGGGCGATGATCTGCCCGCTCTGCGCGATGCGCGCGCCGACCGTGCGGGCGATCTCCTGATAGATCATGGCGATCTGGCTTTCCGGGTCGGCGATTACAGTCGGCGTGCCTGCATCGGCCTGGCTGCGGATAGCCATCGACAGCGGCAGCGACGCCAGCAGATCGACGTTGTACTGCGCCGCCAGTTTCTCGCCGCCACCCTCGCCGAATAGATGCTCGGCATGGCCGCAGTTCGAGCAGATGTGCACGGCCATGTTCTCCACCACGCCCAGGACCGGGATATTCACCTTGCGGAACATCTCCACGCCCTTCTTCGCGTCCAGCAACGCCAGGTCCTGCGGCGTGGTGACGATCACTGCGCCAGTTACCGGCACCTTCTGCGCCAACGTCAGCTGGATATCGCCGGTGCCCGGCGGCATGTCGATCACCAGATAATCCAGGTTGTCCCAGGCGGTCTGGGTGATTAGCTGCAACAGTGCGCCGGACACCATTGGTCCGCGCCAGACCATCGGGGTCTTGTCGTCGGCCAGAAACGCCATCGACATCACCTGCACCCCGTGGGCCTGCAACGGCACGAAGGCCTTGCCATCACGAATCTGCGGACGCGTGCCCTCGGCAATGCCAAACATGATGCCCTGGCTCGGTCCATAGATATCGGCGTCCAGCATGCCGACGCGCGCCCCTTCGCGCGCCAGCGCCAACGCCAGATTGGCGGCGGTGGTGGATTTGCCGACGCCACCCTTGCCCGAGGAAACGGCAATGATGTTCTTCACGTTGGCTAATGCCGGCACTTGCTCCTGCGACTTGTGCGCGCGAATCACGCAATCGACCTGCACGTCGGCACGGGCGACACCATCCAGCCCCTCGATCGCCATCGCCAGCATCTGCGCCCAGCCGCTGCGAAACAGCCCCGCGGCGTAGCCCAGTTCGAGCTGAACGCTGACGCGCTCACCCTGAACGTCGATCGAGCGCACGCAACCGGCACTCACCGGATCCTGGTTCAAGTGGGGATCGGTGTACTGGCGCAGTACGTTTTCCACAGCTTCACGGGTGACGGACATGGCTACTCCCAAGAAAGACCGAGCAAATCAGGCAGGCATATTACCGCGCAGTCAGCCTCCAGCCCACCGCAGCCGAAACGCAGCAGCTGCAGAACGCTGCGCGCCGGTTGCGCGGATGAAAAAAACCCGGCACACCTTTATAGTTGCAGCCTTTCTTTAGCAATTCCGAACGCAGATCCCATGTCCGAAGCTCGCCAGATTCTCGTTACAAGTGCCCTGCCCTATGCCAACGGTTCGATCCACCTCGGCCATATGCTCGAGTACATCCAGACCGATATGTGGGTGCGCTTCCAGAAGCTGCGCGGCAATCAGTGCATCTACGTCTGCGCCGACGACGCCCACGGCTCGGCGATCATGCTGCGCGCGGAGAAGGAAGGCATTACCCCGGAACAGCTGATCGCTAATGTGCAGGCCGAGCACAGCGCCGATTTCGCCGACTTTCTGGTCGATTTCGACAACTTCCACTCGACCCACGCCGAAGAAAACCGCGAGCTGGCCGAGCTGATCTACACCCGCCTGCGCGATGCCGGGCACATCGCAACCCGTTCGGTGACCCAATACTTTGATCCCGAGAAGGGCATGTTCCTCGCCGACCGCTTCATCAAGGGCACCTGCCCCAAGTGCGGTGCCGAAGACCAGTACGGCGACAACTGCGAGAAATGCGGCGCTACCTACGAGCCCACCGAACTGAAGGACCCGCGCTCGGCGATCTCCGGCGCCACCCCGGTGCTCAAGGACTCCAAGCACTTCTTCTTCAAGCTGCCGGACTTCGAGGCGATGCTGAAGGAATGGACGCGCAGCGGCACGCTGCAGGAATCGGTGGCCAACAAGATCGCTGAATGGCTGGACGGCGGGCTGCAGGAGTGGGACATCTCCCGCGACGCGCCCTATTTCGGCTTCGAGATCCCCCGCGAGCCGGGCAAGTACTTCTACGTCTGGCTGGACGCGCCGATCGGCTACATGGCGAGCTTCAAGAACCTCTGCAAGCGCCGCCCGGAACTCTCCTTCGATACCTTCTGGAGCAAGGAGTCGAGCGCCGAGCTGTACCACTTCATCGGCAAGGACATCATCAACTTCCACACCCTGTTCTGGCCGGCCATGCTCGAAGGCGCCGGCTACCGCAAGCCGACCGCGGTCAACGTGCACGGCTACCTGACGGTGAACGGGCAGAAGATGTCCAAGTCGCGCGGCAC
>Ga0172382_10000376_pt1 | contig 83772 bp, 69 predicted proteins | sample Leawel138RmetaG_FD_122245 | JGI IMG/M metagenome (GOLD analysis project Ga0172382, IMG submission 122245) | Leachate microbial communities from a municipal landfill in Southern Ontario, Canada - Leachate well 138R metaG | ecosystem: Engineered > Solid waste > Landfill > Unclassified | place...
CGGATCAACCCGGATCAGGAGCTGATCGGCCTCGGCGCCGCCAATATCGCCGCCGGTCTGTCCTCGGCCTATCCGGTCACCGGCGGTTTCGCCCGTTCGGTGGTGAATTTCGACGCGGGCGCGCGCAGCCCGGCGGCGGGGGTGTTCACCGCCGGAGGCATCGCGCTGGCCGCCATGTTCCTGACCCCGTGGCTTGCCGCCCTGCCGCAGGCCACGCTGGCGGCGACAATCATCGTCGCGGTGCTGTCGCTGGTCGATTTCGGTGCGATCCGCCGGGTCTTTGCCTATTCGCGCTCGGATTTCGCCGCGATGGCCGCGACCATTCTGGTCACGCTCGGTATCGGGGTCGAGGCCGGGATCACCGCCGGGGTGGTCCTGTCGCTGTTGCTGCATCTCTACCGCACCAGCCGGCCGCATACCGCCGTGGTCGGCCGCGTTCCGGGGACCGAGCATTACCGCAACATCGAACGTCACCCGGTGCTGACCCGGCCCGAAATCCTGTCGCTGCGGGTGGATGAAAGCCTCTATTTCGCCAATTCGCGCTTTCTTGAGGACCGGATCGCCGCGCTGGTCGCCGGGCGGCCCGAGGTCCGGCATGTCGTGCTGATGTGCCCGGCGGTCAACGCCATCGACGCCAGCGCGCTGGAAAGCCTTGAAGAGATCAACCGCCGTCTGGCCGAGGCCGGAATCGGCTTTCACCTGTCCGAGGTCAAGGGGCCGGTGATGGACCGGCTGCGGCGCGGCGATTTCCTGTCGCATCTGAACGGCCGGGTGTTCCTGAGCCAGCACGAGGCGGTCTGCGCGCTGAGCCTTGAATCCGGCCCGCCCGCGCCTCAGCCCGGCAGTTCCAGCGCCGGGATCCGCGACGGCCTGTCCTTCCCGGCGTCATAGCCCCGCATCGGTCCTGCCATGCACAGCGCGTTCAGGATCGCCTCTTCCGTGGCCTCGATGGCGGCCTCGAACAGCGGCGAGACCAGATCATGCCCCATGACCGGCAGCGCGGCGATCCCGGCCCGCTGTTCCGGCCCGCGCCGCACCCCGGCATGGGTCGAGAACGCCAGCGCATAGTCGCCCGACCCGTGGCTGAGCGCCGCGCCGCTGCGGGAAAGCCCGCCGAAGGCGCGTTCGGCGAGCCGGTGAAGGTTGCGCGGGCACAGCGGCGCGTCGGTCGCCAGCACGATGACGATGGAGCCGTCCTTGTCCTCGGCCACCGGCCCGGGCCAGGCCCGGCCGTCGATCCGCAGCCGCCCGCCGAAATTCGCCTGCACCAGCACGCCGAGCGTGACCGTCTCCCCCTTGACCGGCACCAGCCGCGACGCGCTGCCGATCCCCGCCTTCAGCCCGAAGGCCACGGTACCGGTGCCCGCGCCCACCGCGCCTTCGGCCACCGGCCCCGGCGCGGCGGCGTCGAGCGCGGCGCGGATCTCCGTCACCGTCGGTCGCCCGGCGCGGATATCGTTCAGCCGCGAGTCGTTGGTCTCGCCCACCACCGCATTGACCGACATCACCCGTTCGTTGCCGGGCTGGGCAAGGGTATGGGCGATGAGCGCCTCGATCGCCCGGCCGGTCGCAAGGGTGTTGGTCAGCACCACCGGGGTCTCCATCTCGCCCAGTTCGGCGATCTGGGTCGCGCCCGCGAATTTGCCGTAGCCGTTCAGCACCGCAAGCGCGGCCGGAACCCGGTCGCGGAAGACGTTGCCCGGATGCGGCAGGATCGCCGTCGCCCCGGTGCGGATGCGCTCGCCCTCGATTAGCGTCACATGGCCGACCCGCACGCCCTCGACATCGGTGATGGCGTTCATCGGCCCGGGGGCGAACACCCCCGGCGCGATCCCGTGTTCGCGCAGCCTGCGGCGCATCGCTTGCCCCCGTCGTTGCATGGCCCGCCGATCTGTCCATGCCGGGGCGGGATGCGCAAGGGGGTCAATCGCACGGTCTTGCGATACAGGCAAACAGAGGGCAGCGGTCGGCCGCTGCCCGGGCCGCTGGCGCGGCTGTTCCGGGCAAGGGGGGAAACGTTCCGGGTCGATGCGCCCCCTCAGGCCCGGTAATCCAGCCCGATATCCAGCACCGGCGCGCTGTGGGTGATCCAGCCGACCGAGATGTAATCGACCCCTGCGCCAGCGATGGCGGGGGCGGTCTCGATGGTCACCCGGCCCGACGCCTCGGTCACCGCGCGGCCATCGACCAGCGCCACCGCCCGGGCCAGCACCTCGGGCGGCATGTTGTCCAGCAGCACCGTGTCGATCCCCAGCGCCAGCGCCTCCTCAAGCTGCGCCAGCGTATCGACCTCCAGCTCGATCCGCACCATATGCCCGGCACGTTCGCGCGCCCGCGTCACCGCCGGGCCGATCCCGCCCGCCAGCGCGATATGGTTGTCCTTGATCAGCATCGCGTCGTCGAGCCCGTAGCGGTGATTGGCCCCGCCGCCCGCGCGCACGGCGTATTTCTCGACCAGCCGCAGGCCGGGCGTGGTCTTGCGGGTGCAGGTGACGCGGGCCTTGTGGCCCTGGATCGCCGCGACGATGTTGGCGGTGGCGGTGGCGATGCCGCTGAGGTGGCACAGGAAATTCAGCGCCGTGCGCTCGGCGGCAAGCAGGTTGCGGGCCGGGCCGCTCACGGTGGCGATGGTCTCTCCGGGGGCAACGGCGCTGCCGTCGGGCCGCTCGATCCTCAGCACCGCCGCCGGGTCCATCAGCCGGAACGCCAGCGCGGCAAGGTCCAGCCCGGCGATCACCCCGGGCTGGCGGGCGACCAGCGCAAGCCCGGCGGTGAGACCCGCCGGGATCACCGCCTCGGCGGTGATGTCGCCCGCCCGGCCGAGGTCTTCGGCAAGCGCGGCACGCACCATGGGCTCGATCAACACGGCGGGCAGGGGGGAAAGGGTCATGGGTCATGCGCTCCGGCGGAGGGGAAGGGAAGGATCGGCGGGGCGGGGGATTTGCCCGGCGCCGCTTGCGGTGAGTCCGCGCGCCCGGGCGACGGCCTCGGGCAGGGTCAGGCGGCTGCGGCGGGCCACGGCGGCACGGGCGGGGAAGTCGGCGCGGTAATGGCCGCCCCGGCTTTCCTCGCGGTCATGCGCGGCGACGGCGGCGATCAGCGCGACGGCGGCGGGGTCGGCCTGCGGCCCGTCGCCCATGGCCATGGGCAGAAGCCGCGCGATGGCCTCGCGCAGCGCGGGGCCATCGCGCGTCACGCCGAGCGCACGGCTGACCAGCGGCCGGACCGTGGCCGGGTCGGGCATGGCGGGCAGGGCGGGGACGGCAGGGCAGGGGGCCGGGGCGGCGTATCCGCCCAAGCTCTCCGCCACGATCCGACCGAACACCGCCGCTTCGGTCAGCGAGTTGCTGGCCAGCCGGTTCGCGCCATGAAGCCCGGTCGAAGCCGCCTCGCCGCAGGCCCAGAGGCCGGGGAGACTTGCGCGCCCCTCGGCATCCACCGCGATTCCGCCCATGTGGTAATGCGCCGCCGGGCACACCGGGATCGGGTCGCGCGCCGGGTCGAGCCCGGCGTCGCGGCAGATCGCGGCGATCCCCGGAAAGCGCGCGGCGAAACCCGCGCCGGGGCGGGTACGCGCGTCGAGGAACACCCGGTGCCCCGCCGCCAGTTGCCGCGCCACCGCGCGGGCCACCACGTCGCGCGGCGCAAGCTCGTCGATGAAACGCGCGCCGGTCTCGTCGATCAGCGTGGCGCCTTCGCCCCGCACCGCCTCGCTGATCAGGGGCAGCGGCGCCGCGCCGGGCAGGTCGAGCGCGGTCGGGTGGAACTGCACGAACTCCATGTCCGAGAGCGCCGCCCCGGCCCGTGCGGCCAGCGCCAGCCCCTGCCCGAAGGCCCCCGGCGGGTTGGTGGTGGCGCCGTAAAGCCCGCCGATCCCGCCGGTGGCGATCACCACCCGGCTTGCCGGGAACAGCACCGGCCCCGAAGCGGCGCGGGCCAGCACCCCGGCCACCGCCCCGTCATGGGTGGCCAGCCGCAGCGCCGTGACGCCCTCATGCACGGTGATCGACGGGGCGGCGCGCACGGCGGCGACCAGCGCCCGGACGATCCCGGCCCCGGTCGCGTCTCCGCCCATATGCAGGATGCGACGGCGGCAATGGGCGGCCTCCAGCCCCAGCAGCGGCCGACCGTCAGGCCCGCAGTCGAACCGCACTCCCCGGGACATGAGCGCCGCCACCGCCTCCGGCGCTTCGCGCACCACCAGCGCGGCGATCTCCGGGTCGCAAAGCCCGTCGCCCGCCGCCAGCGTGTCGGCAAGGTGCAGATCGGTGCTGTCGTCCGCGCCCACCGCCGCCGCCATGCCGCCCTGCGCCAGCGCGCTGGCCGCCTCCGCGCCCAGCGGCGCGGCGGTCAGCAGCACCACCGGCGCGGGCGCGAGGTGCAGCGCGCAGGCCAGCCCGGCCAGCCCGCCGCCCACCACCACCACCGCGCCGCCGGTGTCGCGGAGCGCGGCGGGCGGGCTCATACCGCCAGCATCCGCTCGACCGCCAGCCGGGCGCGCCCGGCGATCTCCGGGGCCACGGTGACCTCGTGCCGGTTCTGCTCCAGCGCGGTGCGGATATTCGCAAGCGTGATGCGCTTCATATGCGGGCAGAGGTTGCAGGGGCGCACGAACTCGACGCCGGGATGCGCCACCGCCACGTTGTCGCTCATCGAACATTCGGTGATCAGCGCCACCTTCCGCGGCTGTTCGCGGGTGACGAAGGCCGACATGTCGGCGGTCGAACCGGCGTAATCGGCGACCGCCACCACCTCGGGCGGGCATTCGGGATGCGCCAGCACCACCACGCCGGGGTTGGCGTCGCGCAGTTCGGCGATATCGGCGGGGGTGAACAGCTCATGCACCTCGCAATGCCCCTGCCAGGCGATGATCTCGATATCGGTCTGCTTGGCGATGTTCTGCGCCAGATATTCGTCGGGCAGCATGATGACGCGGGGAGCGCCCAGCGATTCCACCACCTTGCGGGCATTACCCGACGTGCAGCAGATATCCGATTCGGCCTTTACCGCGGCCGAGGTGTTGACATAGGTCACCACCGGCACACCCGGATAGCGCGCGCGCAGCGCCCGCACGTCTTCGGCGGTGATCGACTCGGCCAGCGAACAGCCCGCGTCGCGGTCGGGGATCAGCACCGTCTTGGACGGGTTCAGCAGTTTCGCGGTCTCGGCCATGAAATGCACGCCCGCGAGCACGATCACGTCGGCCTCGGCCTCCTCCGCCTTGCGGGCGAGCGCGAGGCTGTCGCCGACGATATCGGCGACGCAGTGGAAGATTTCCGGCGTCTGGTAGTTATGGGCGAGGATGACGGCGTTTCGCTCCTGCTTGAGGCGCAGGATCGCCTCGATATCGTCGGTGAAGGCGGGCCATTCGATCGGCGGGATGACGCGGCGCACCCGCTCATAGAGCGCGTCGGTGGCGAACGGTCTGTCGAGCATCGGGGCCTCCTCTTATGCTCAATCGGAGTATAATCCGGGCATATGCTTACAATGAGTATATGCCGGGCGTCAAGAATTTTCCGCATCGGGGGGGCAGGGCGGCGGAGAATGGCTTGGGGTCATTGGCGCAACGGAGGGCAGCGGGCGGGCACGGCCCTCCGTTGCGTAAATATCGTCAGGGGCTTACGACCGCACCACCGGCAGTTTGGTGCCGACGGCGATGCGTTCCACCTGCACGGCGGCGCGGAAGCGGAACAGTTTGGCGGGGCGGCCGCCGGTTTCGGATGAGGTCTCGCCGGTGTCCTCGACCAGATCCTGCTGTTCGATCAGGCGGCGGAAATTCTGCTTGTGCACCAGCCGCCCGGCCAGCGCCTCGACCGCGCGCTGAAGTTGCAGCAGCGTGAACACCGGCGGCATCAGTTCGAACACCACGGGACGGTATTTGATCTTGGTGCGCAGCCGGGCGATGCCGGTGGCGAGGATGCGGCGGTGGTCGGCCACCATCGCCCGGCCGGGCAGGGGGGGCGCACCGTCGCTGATCCCGGCGCGGCGCGCCTCCTCGACCAGACCGGCCTCGTAAAGCAGTTCATAGCGTTGCAGCACCAGTTCCTCGTTCCAGTCGCGACCGTCGAGACCGAAGGCCACGGCGCTGCGCTCATGACGCCCCCTGGCCTCGGGGCCGGTGTCGGCCCAGGCGGCCAGCCGGGGCAGGATCTCCCGGGCGATCACCGGCGGCGGGCCTGCGCGGTGGTCCTCCCACGGGAAACAGCCATACCAGCCGCACCAGCCCCGCGCCTGCGGGGGCGCGGTCGTGCCCTGCGGATCGTCGCGGGCAAGCCCGAGATAGCTGATCGAGATCGTCCGCCGCGCCCCGGCGCCGGTCGGGTTTCCGGCCCCGCCATTGGCCGGATCACCCGCCAGCCGGTCGCGGTCGGCAAAGGTGTAAAGCTGTTCGATATAACCCAGCGGGTGGCCGGTCTGCTGCTCCACCCAGTCGCGCAGCCCGGCCTGAAGCGAGCGGTGGCCAAGCGCGAACGGCCCCGAGGGCAGCGCCTCGCCGCCGCGCAGCGTCAGCACGCAGGGGTCGCCGCCGGTGACGCTGGCCACCACGGCGATCAGTTCCACCGCAAGCGCGTGGTCGGGCTGGCTGTCGGGCGGGTGCTTCATGCCGCCCGTTTAGGGGGCTTTCCCCCGCGGGGCAATGGTGCCGTGCCCGGGCAGCAGTGCGGCGACCACTTCGGCCACGGTCATCACGTCTTCCTCGGTGCAGTCGAACTGGCCGACCTGCACCCTGATCGCCAGCCGGTCGCGGTGCCGGGTCGGGGTCAGGTAGATGCGGCCGTCGTCGTTGATCCGTTCCAGCAGTTCGGCGGTGGCCTCGTCGCCGGCCGTCAGCGCGAAGGTGAACAGCGACAGCGACGGCGGCGTGACGATCTCCACCCCCGGCAGGGTGGCGATACGGTCGTGCAGCCGCCCGGCCCAGGCGACGTGATCGCGGATCCGCGCCCGCAGCCCCTCAAGCCCGTAGGCGCGCAGCACGAACCACAGTTTCAGCGCCCGGAACCGGCGGCCCAGCGGCAGGGTCCATTCGTTGAAATCGGTAACCGCCCCGGCGCCCGCGGTTTCCAGATAGGCCGGGCGCAGCCCCAGCGTGCGGACCTGCGGCGCCGGATCGGCCAGAAACTGCACCGCGCAGTCGAACTGCACCCCCAGCCACTTGTGCGGGTTGACCACGATACTGTCGGCCCCCCCGACCCCGGCCCAGAGCGGGCGGAACTCGGGGCAGATCATCGCCGACCCGGCCCAGGCGGCATCCACATGGACCGGCAGCCCCTCGGCCCTGGCCACCGCGATCGCGCCGGCGATCGGATCGAAGGCCCCGACCGAGGTTCCCCCGGCGCAGAGCACCACGCCCATGGGCAGGAACCCCGCCGCCCGGTCGGCGGCGATGGCCGCCGCCAGTGCCTCGGGCCTCAGCGCATTGTCCGGCCCGGTGGGGATGCGCATGAGGTTTTCCGTGCCGATCCCCGCCACCTTCACCGCCTTCTCGACCGAGGAATGGGCCTCGGGGCTGGCATAGAGCCGCAGCCGGGGCAGGGCGGAAAGCCCGGCGCTGTTGCCCGCCCAGTCCAGCGCGCGCTCGCGCATGGTCAGCACGGCGGCCAGCGTGGCGGTGGTGGCGCTGTCGTGGATGGTGGCCCTGAGATGGCCGGGCAGGCCGAGCACGTCGCGCAGCCAGCCGGTGGTGACCTGCTCCATCTCGGTGGCGGCGGGGGCGGTCTGCCACAGCATCGCCTGCGCGGCCATGGCATTGGCGACCTGTTCGGCCAGCATCGAGGCCGGGGCGGCATTGGCCGGGAAATAGGCGAAGAACCGCGGGTGCTGCCAGTGGGTCATGTGGTCGGGGACCAGCCGCAGGAAGTCCTGCCAGATCGTCTCCATCGGCTCGGGGGCCTCGGGTGCCGCGGCGGGCAGGGCGGCGGCCACCGCGCCCGGGGTCAGCGGCGCCCGCACCGGCCGGTCGCGCAGCCCGGCGTGATAGCCATGCGCCCAGTCGGCGGCACGCTTCGACCAGTGGCGGAGTTCGTCGTGATCCATGGGGCCCTCCTGTCGGTGGCATCATGCACCGGGAAGCGGCAGGGGCAAGGGGGTGCGGGTCTGGACGGCCCCGCACCGTCGCCAGGCCGAAGCCATGCCTCGGGCATGATGCGGGGGCATGATGCGGGCGGGCGCCCGGCGGCGCGTGCTGCGCCTTGAGTCCGGGCGAGGGGGCATTCTGCCCCTCTTGCACCCGAGGGCGCAATTCACCCCCGGAGGATATTTCGGGGCAGAAGAAGATCGGCTTGATTCTTCCTCCGGCACTCTTCCGGCCTGCCCGATCTGGTGTTGCCCGATCCGTCGCCACCCGGCCCGTTGCCGTTCAGTCGGTGGCGCCGCTGCGTTCACGCTCGCGGTTCTCGCGGCGGGGGCCGTGCCGGGTCGCCTCTTCCATCCGGTCGGCGAAGGCCGCGCGTTCGGGGGCGCTCATCGCCAGGATATGTTCGCGGATCATCCGCTGGCCCATGTCCAGCCGGTCGCGGTTGCGGGTGTCGATCCGGTCGAACACCTCGTTCGCGGCGGCCAGGTCCAGCGGTTCGGCCCGCAGAAGCGCCAGCAGGGCCTCGCGGTCGGCACGGTCGGCGCGCCAGAGCTCGCGCATCCGCGGGCGTTCCACCTCGAAGCTCTGGCGCAGCGCGGCGTGGTCGGCCCTGGTCAGGGCCCGCGACCAGGGGCCGAAGCCGATGTCGCGCACCATGGCGGGCCGGTCCGGCCCCGGTCCGTGCCCGGTTGAGCCGCGCAGCCAGGCGCCCCCCGCGATGCCCAGCACCGCGAGGTTGAGCCCGAGCGAGACCAGAAGCGCGATGCCGAGCCAGCGGCGGCGGCCGGTTCTGCCGGTCGTCATGGGTTCAGCCCTCCATCTCGTCGGCGCCGGGGATCAGCAGGTCGAAATCGGGGATCAGTTCGACCATCTCGAAAGTCTCCCGCTCGATGAAGCCCAGACCCTCGGCGGGGCCGGGCTGGGCGAAGCCGATCCAGACCCCGGAGAGCGCCGCCGCCGCAAGCCCGGCCCCGGCGCCGATACCGCCCGCGCCGCCGATCGCCGCCCAGAGCCGCGCCCGGAGCGTGCGGAGCGGGGCCGGGGCAGGCGCGCAGACGGGTGCGGGCTGATGCGCGGCGGCATCGGCCAGCACCCGCGCCATCAGCGTATCGGGGACCGCGGGCCCGGCCGTGCGGGCGGCGGCGAAGTGCCGTTCCAGCCTGTCGTTGTCCTTGTCCATGTCATTCCCCATCGTCATAGCCCAACTCGTCCCGCCGTCCCGCCAGCAGTTGCGCCAGCCGCCGCTTGCCGCGCGCGGTCAGACTTTCGACCGCCTCGACTCCGATGTCCATCACCGCGGCGATCTCGGGGTTTGCCAGCCCCTCGATATGCCGCAGCACCACCGCCTGCCGCTGGCGTTCCGGAAGCGCGGCCAGCGCCGTCTCCAGTGCCGCCGCCCGGTCGGCGGCGATCATCCCCGCCAGCGCCCCCGGCGCGCCGTCCTCGGGTTCGGGCACCTGATCCAGCGCCACCCCCCGGCGTTTGCGCAGCCGGTCGGTGCAGAGGTTGGCCACCACCCGGTAGAGCCAGGTCGAGACCTGCGCCTCGCCCCGCCGCCATTCGGGGGCGATCCGCCAGAGTCGCAGCATCGCCTCCTGCGCCACGTCCTCGGCCTCGGCGGCGTCGTTCAGCATCCGGGCCGAGAACCCCAGCACCCGCGGCAGCAGCCGTTCGGCCAGCGCCCTTGCCGCGCGCGGATCGCCATTCGCGTAAAGGACCAGCAGGGCCTCGTCCGGGGTGTCGCTCTGGGCATCGAAGGGCATGGTCATCCTGCCGCTGGCCTATACACCTTTTGCCGCTTGCGGCAACCGCCGCGCCCGAAGGGCAGGCCCCCGGGCGCGGCAACCTGTCGTCCTGCCTCAGTTCCAGCCGCGACCGGGCCGGTCTTCGCCGCCGCGCCGCTGCTGGAAGTGGTGGCGGTGCCCGCGCTGTCCGTCACCGCGCGCCTTGCTGCGCGGCCCCTGTGCCCGCCGTTCCTGCATCGCGTTGCGGGCGGCCTGGTATTCCTCGGCGGTGATGGTGCCGTCGCCGTCGGCATCGAGCCGGTCGAACATCCGGGTCGGCAGCGGCCGCACCATCAGTTCCGCGGCACTCAGCCGCCCGTCGCCGTCGGCGTCCATCCGTTCGAACATCGCTTCGGCCCGCGCCTCGATCCGCGCCCGCGCGGCTTCGAGCTGGAAGGCCACGAGTTCCTCCCGCGTCACGAAACCGTCGCCATCGGCGTCGAGCCGGGCGATGCTTTCGGCCCGGCGGGTGTCCAGATCCTCGCGGGTGATGGCGCCGCTGCTGCCGGGGTCGAAGGCGTCGATGCCGGACATCATGCCGGGGCGCGGCTGGGCGGCCGCGGGCGCGGCAAGAACGGCGGCCAGTGCGGCCAGTGCGAGGGCCCGTTTCGGGGTGAGGGACATGATCTGCTCTCCTGCTTCGTTGTGGGGGCTGCCGGGTGGGTTTGTCGTGGGTTCTTCCCCTGCATCCTGACCCTGATACGCGCGGGCCCGCCGCTTCCGTCGCGGGGGCGGGAAAATTCCTGCCCCGGGGTGGGCGGGGCGCCGGGAGCACTCTCCCCATGCCCCGAATCAAGGTGCGCGGGCGGCCGCCGGGCCGCCGCGGCATGGCGGCCCTTCCCCCGTGCCGCAGGGGGTTTCCCCCGGCGCCGGAGGCTCTATGATGGCGGCAGGACACGACGCGCATCCGTATTCCCGGAACGACAGGACAGCCCATGACCGACAGCAGCCTGCCCGGCCCCGTGATGGCCGGCCCCGAAACCCCCGCCGCCGCCGGTCACGAACCGCTCGACGACCGGCCGATGGCGCCCGCGATGCTGAACGGCTGGCGGCGGCGCTGCCCGGCCTGCGGCTCGGGGCCGATGCTGCGCGGCTATCTCAAGGTGCGCGACGCCTGCCCGACCTGCAACGAGGCGCTGCATCACCACCGTGCCGACGACGGCCCGGCCTATCTGACGATCCTCGTGGTGGGCAAGCTGCTTGCGCCGCTGATCTACTGGGTGTTCGTGACCTTCCGGCCCGATCCGCTGGTGCTTGCGGTTCTGTTTTCGGTGGGCACGGTGGCGCTCTCGCTCTATCTTCTTCCGCGACTCAAGGGGATCGTGGTCGCGATCCAGTGGTCGCGGCGGATGCACGGTTTCGGGCCGGACAGCCGCTGAGCCGACCCGGACCGCGGCCCGGAAGGAGAGAGAGATGGAGGACAAGACCCGGCTGCGCGACGCGGCCACCATCATCCTGAGCCGGGCGGGAAATGACGGCCCCGAGGTGCTGATGGGCCAGCGCGGCAAGGGCGCGGCCTTCATGCCGGGCAAGTTCGTGTTCCCGGGCGGCGCGCTGGACCCGGGCGACCTCGATGTGCCGATGGCCCGGCCGCTGGCGGCGGACTGCGCCCGGCGGCTGATCGTGCCGGGTGCGCCCGATCCGGTGGCGCTGGCCGCCGCCGCGATCCGCGAGTTGTGGGAGGAGACCGGCCTTGCGCTGGCCGAGCCCGGGCCATGGCCCGCCGCGCCCGCGCCCGACTGGGCGGCGCTGGCCGGGCTCGGCCTGCTGCCCTCGGCCGCGCCCCTGCGCTATGTGTTCCGGGCGATCACGCCGCCGGGCCGCCCGCGCCGCTTCGACGCGCGGTTCTTCCTTGCCGACGCGGGGGCGGTGGCGGGCAACCCCGAGGATTTCAGCCGCGCCCAGGACGAGCTGTCGCATCTGCAATGGGTGCCCCTGCTGCGCGCCCGCAGCTTCGACCTGCCGTTCATCACCGAGGTGGTGCTGGCCGAGATCGCGCCGCTGATCGGCCGGGCCGGGCCGCCCGAAAGCGTACCCTTCTTCGACAACTCGGGGCCGGTGCCCACCTTCCGCCGGTTGCAGTGAGCGCCGGGCGCCCGGCGGGAACAGCCGCGCCAGCGGGTGGAAAGTTCCGCCCATCACCCCGGTGCATCCTCCGTCACCACAGAGGGCAGCGGCCGTCCGTCCGGGCGGTCGGCCGCTGCCCGGGCCGCTGACGCGGCTGTTCCGGGCCGGGGCGCGGGGTGCGGGGCGCGCGGGTCATGCCCCGGACGCCCCGCCCTCAGAGGTTGAAGCAGTTCGGCGTGTTCAGGCAGACCGCCGTGTCGAACCGGGGCCGGGTCAGCACGAAATGGCTGATCGTCATCGGCTCCAGCCCCATGGCGAAGGCGGGCCGGTAGTCGCGCCAGCTTTCGAGGATGACGACCGAATCGCCGTCGCTCATCACCGGCAGCCGGTCTTCGATGTCCTTGAGCTTCGCATTGGTCAACGGCTCGCCATACTTGTTGCTGTGGCGCGACCACAGCACCCGGTAGCTGTTGCCCTGGGCGCGATACTGCACGCTCGTCACCCGGATCGAGGTGTCCTCCGGCGTGTTCGACAGATAGCGGTGGATCATGCCCATGCCGGTGATGTCGGCCACCGTCACGGTGGACTCGCGCGAGATCATGTCGGCGATGGTGTGGCTGGCCTTGGCGTTGGTGTTGACGGCGCGGAACGCCTCCCAGAACACGAACATCGCCAGATAGGCCCAGATCAGGATCGGCAGCACCAGGATCGTCTCGGTCGAGACGACGCCGCGCCCGTCGCGCAGGAAGTCCTTGATGGCGACTTTCAACCGGGCGGTGGCAAGTGATTTCATGGCCGTTACCTCGGTTCGTTCACAAAGGCCGACATGGAAACAAGCTGATAGCCGCCCGTGGCCGGGTCGAGCTTGAGCCGCAGCCCCCAGGGCGTGGTCGGAAAATACGGGTCGAACACGCCGCAGACCCGGATCAGCATCAGCTCGTTCTCGCCGCCGACCTCGAAGGGCGGATGCAGCAGCGGATCGACCTCCTCGGGGCGGTCCGAGCACGAGGGCGGCTCGTCGAACACGTTCCAGGTGTCGCGATCGACCGGGCGCAGTTCCAGCAGCAGGTCGCGGCGGCAGTTGGGCATGACGGCGATATTGTCGCAGACCTCGTTCTTCAGCAGTTCATGCGTCGGATCCTCGTAAAGACCCAGCCGCAGGTTGCGCACCGCAAGGTCGAGCGAGCGTTCCATCATCACGAAGCGCGTCATCAGCACGCCGGATTCGATCGAGGCGAGCAGGATCATCATGAACAGGGGAAAGACGATCAGGAAGTCGATCGTCACCGCCCCGCCCTCGTCCCGCACGCCTCGCCGCCAGAGGCGGCGAAGCAGGTTGCGGGATGTCATTGGGTAAGCCTCAGGCTGCTGATCTGGCTGCGGATCTGGCGGAAGGCGGTGGTGATTTCCAGCCCGTCCACATCGTAGAAGCGGTTGTTGGTCGCGCAGTCGCGGATCACCTCCGCGCCTGCCCTCGGGGCCTCGAAGGCGATGCCGAAGATCACCACATTCTGCTCCTTGACCCGCGAGCAGAGGTTGTCCAGCCGGTTGTTCATGGCGCTGACCTCGTGCGGACCCGCGCCGATCACCCTTCCGTCGCGGCCACGCAGGTGATCGGTCCAATTGGCCAGCGTGCCGCCGAGCGGACGGCGATACAGTTGATCCGCCGCCCATTGCAGCCGCATCTCGCCCCAGACCTGCTGCCAGTCCAGTTGCTGGGTGCGGCCCAGGTTGGTGGCGCTTGTCGCACCATCGGGGCGGTTGTACCACTTGCCGTCATGCTGCCAGAAGTACTTGTTGCTGCCCGAACGGTCCGCATGATAAATCGAATAGCGACCGTTGCTGGACTTGTAGATCGGCGACGGGCCGGAACGGAAACCGTCGCGCACATATTCGTTCGGCCAGTGTTCGCCGTCGGTCATCAGCACGATCACCTTCAGCACCTCGGGGTCGTCGTAGTCGAAGGGACGGCCGCGGAAATATCCGGGGACCTGACCGTCGTCGGCAAGGTCGCTGACGACGCCGCGCATGCTGGGGTCGAGCAGCGCCGATCCCCAGCGCAGCCCGGCGTCGATCGAGGTCGCGCCGATCGCATGAAGGCTGGAGATCTGGTTGCGCAGTTGCACGGAATTGTTGCTGTGCACCCGCACATGGTTTGCCGAGGCGGGTTCGCACCAGCGGTTGCTGGCGCTGGGTGCCCTGGTTGACTGGTTGTTGTAGGTGTCCGCCGCGGCGTGTTGCGGCATCACCGTGTTGCGGGGCAGCGCGGCGGAGTTATAGACCGAAGGCGGCAGGTCCACGCAATAGGCGTTGTTGTGCCGGTCGGTGATATTTGGAAACTTGCTGATCAGATGCGGGCCGATGTTGACCTGCCCGTTGTAGGGCACGATCGAGATCGACACCCGGTTTTCCACGTCGTCCTTGAGGATCTCGTCGATGAATTCGTTGGCGGCGCTGCGCAGGTTTCTGATGCGTGTGCCATCCATCGAGCCCGAGATATCCAGTACCAGCGCGATCTCGACGTTGGTCTTGCGTTCCTCGGCCGCGCCGGCCCCGGCCGATTCCAGCTTGTCGATGCCGACCATATGCATGAAGTAGTTGCGCACCGACAGTTCGGTGACCGCCCGGACGTTGCGGAAGTTCAGCCCGTCATCGACCACGGTATCGACCAGGTTCGCGCCGATCCCGGCCTTGTCGAAATAATCGGCCACGACATCGTAGGGGTCCAGTTCCTGCCGCATCGAGGCCGCGGCCAGCGCCGCGGTGTCGGCGGTATTCTGGATCTTGGTGCGCTCGGCCTCGTAACGCATCAGATCGACGGCAACCCCGCCGACCATCAGCATGATGACGAACATGAACAGCCCGAAGATCAGCATCGCGCCGCTTTCATCGCGGGCGAAGCGGAAGATGGCTTTTGTGCCGCGCATACGAACCGGGCCGGACTCGGGCCGACGCGACAGGATATTGTTTCTGCCGTAATTACTCATGACTCTGTCCTCACTCCGTCGCACCCGGCGACAAGCCGGTCTCCGGGGCGCGTGAACATAGGGCATTAAGACCTCAACTTCGGGCAAAATTGTGGCGATGCGGGCAGGATTTGCGGCGAAATCGGGGGGTGCCGGAAACGGCGCGGCCCGGCAGCGCAGGACTGTCGCCGCAGGGTGAACGATGCCGCGGCGCGGCGGGCCATCGGGCGTTAACCAATACCGCTGGCGATACCGGGTCGGGTGAGGGTGATTCGCATCGATTCGGCCGGGGAAGGGGGGCGACGTCCCGCGCCCGTCCCCGGTCGCATCTGTCGCAACAGAGGGCAGCGCTGGCGCGCCTTGATTCCGGGCAAGTGGGGATGGGTGTCCGGGCCCGGCGCCCAAGCCCCCTCCGCCCGGGGGTTGGCATTTCCGCCCGATCGCCTACAAGGCGGCGCGACGGGCCGCAGGGCAATGGGCCGCGGGCAGGAGACGCGCATGGGCGGAAGGTTCTCATTCACGGTGACGGCGACGGACGGCCGCGCCCGCACCGGGGTGATCGACACGCCCCGTGGCGCGATCCGCACCCCCGCCTTCATGCCGGTCGGCACCGCCGCCACCGTGAAGGCGATGTTGCCCGAATCGGTGCGCGCCACCGGGGCCGACATCCTGCTGGGCAACACCTATCACCTGATGCTGCGCCCCACCGCCGAACGGATCGCCGCGCTTGGCGGGCTGCACCGCTTCATGAACTGGGAACGGCCGATCCTGACCGACTCGGGCGGCTTTCAGGTGATGAGCCTCGCCAGCCTGCGGCGACTGGACGAGACCGGGGTGCGGTTCCGCTCGCATATCGACGGGTCGGAACACCACCTGACCCCCGAACGCAGCATGGAGATCCAGCGGCTGCTGGGCTCCGACATCGTGATGTGCTTCGACGAATGCACCCCCTTTCCCGCCAGCGAGGCGGTGGCGCGGGCCAGCATGGAGCTGTCGATGCGCTGGGCCGCCCGCTCGCGCGACGCCTTCGGCGACCGGCCCGGCCATGCGCTGTTCGGCATCCAGCAGGGCAGCGTGTTCCGCGACCAGCGCGCCGAAAGCGCCGGGCGGCTGCGCGAGATCGGCTTCGACGGCTATGCGATCGGCGGGCTGGCGGTGGGCGAGGGGCAGGAACGCATGTTCGAGGTGCTGGACTACGCGCCCGCAATGCTGCCCGAGGACCGGCCGCGCTACCTGATGGGGGTGGGCAAGCCCGACGACATCGTCGGCGCGGTGGAACGCGGGGTCGATATGATGGATTGCGTGCTGCCCTCGCGCTCGGGGCGCACGGCGCAGGGCTGGACCCGGCGCGGCCAGGTCAACCTGCGCAACGCCCGCCACCGCGACGACCCGCGCCCGCTGGACGAGGGCTGCGCCTGCCCGGCCTGCCGCAACTATTCCCGCGCCTATCTGCATCACGTGATCCGCGCCGACGAGATCATCGGCTCGATGCTGCTGACCTGGCACAACCTGCATTACTATCAGGAGCTGATGCAGGGCCTGCGCGGGGCGATCGCCGAAGGGGCGCTGGAAGGATTCGTGCACGCCTTCCACGCGCTGCGCGCGGAAGGCGATATCGAGCCGCTCTGACCGGCCTCAGTCTTTGGAACCGAAGACCCGCGCGAAGATCGTATCGACGTGTTTCGTGTGATAGCCGAGGTCGAATTTCTCCTCGATCCCGGCGGGCGAGAGCGCGGCGGTCACCTCGGGGTCGGCCAGAAGCTCGGTCTTGAAGTCCTTGCCCTGTTCCCAGACCTTCATGGCGTTCCGCTGCACCAGCCGGTAGGCGTCCTCGCGGCTCACCCCGGCCTGGGTCAACGCCAGGAGCACCCGCTGCGACATCACCAGCCCGCGGAACCTGTTCATGTTGGCCAGCATGTTCTCGGGATAGACCACCAGCTTTTCCACCACGCCCGCCAGCCGGTGCAGCGCGAAATCCAGCGTCACCGTGGCGTCGGGGCCGATCATCCGCTCGACCGAGGAATGCGAGATGTCGCGCTCGTGCCAGAGCGCCACGTTCTCCATCGCCGGGATCACCGCCATGCGGACGAGGCGGGCGAGGCCGGTCAGGTTCTCGGTCAGCACCGGGTTCCTCTTGTGCGGCATGGCCGAGGAGCCCTTCTGCCCGGGCGAGAAATATTCCTCGGCCTCCAGCACCTCGGTGCGCTGCATGTGGCGGATCTCGATGGCGATGTTCTCGATCGAGGACGCGATCACCCCCAGCGTGGCGAAGAACATCGCGTGGCGGTCGCGCGGGATCACCTGGGTGGAGATCGGTTCGGGCGTCAGGCCCATCTTCGCGCAGACATGTTCCTCCACGGCCGGGTCGATATTGGCGAAGGTGCCGACCGCGCCGGAGATCGCGCCGGTGGCCACTTCTTTCCGTGCGTTTTCAAGCCGGTCCCGGCCTCGCTTCATCTCGGCATGGAACCGGGCGAAGGTCAGGCCCATGGTGGTGGGTTCCGCATGGATGCCGTGCGAGCGGCCGATCCGCACCGTGTCCTTGTGCTCGTATGCCCGGGCCTTGAGCGCGGCGAGCACCCGGTCGATCCCCGCAAGCAGCAGGTCGGCCGCGCGCACAAGCTGCACGTTCAAGGTGGTGTCGAGCACGTCCGAGCTGGTCATCCCCTGATGCACGAAGCGCGCTTCCTCATGGCCGACGATCTCGGCCAGATGCGTGAGGAAGGCGATCACGTCGTGCTTGGTCACCGCCTCGATCTCGTCGATCCGGGCCACGTCGAACTCCGCGTCCTTCGCGCGCCAGACCGCCTCGGCGTTCTCCTTCGGTATCACCCCGAGCGCGGCCTGGGCGTCGCAGGCGTGGGCCTCGATCTCGTACCAGATGCGGAAGCGGGTCTCGGGCGACCAGATGGCGACCATCTCGGGGCGGGAATAGCGCGGGATCATGCGGGGCCTTTCGGATTGCGAAGGGGGCAGGGCAAGGCGCGGCCCGGCCCGGCGGTCTTGTCGCGGCGGGGATAAGGCCAATCGGTGCCGGGGTCCAGCCCGTGCGGATGGCGGGGCGGGGGGGGGCCCCCGGGGCCGATTGGCCCTTTTCTTCCCGCGCGGCTTCTGATGATGATCGCCCCGATGCGCCGCAGCGACGCGCGACAGGGCAGGGAGGCCGCCGCATGATCCCCGAAACGTTCCGCTACGCGGCGGTGATGATCGCCGCCGGGGTGGGTATCCCGGTGCTTGCGGCGCTGAACGCGCAACTGGGGGCGCGGCTCGCCTCGCCCGCGGCCGCGGCGGCGGTGCTGTTCGTGGTGGCCTTCTCCGGCGCGGTGGCGGTGATGCTTGCGACCTCGGGGCCGGGGCCGCTGCGCGCCTTGCCGGACCAGCCGCGGCACCTGTTCCTTGCCGGGCTGATCATCGCCTTCTACCTGCTTTCGATCACCTGGATCGCGCCGCGCTTCGGTGTCGGCAACGCGATCTTCTCGGTTCTGCTGGGGCAGATGCTGGCGGCGGCGGTGATCGACCATTTCGGCCTGCTGGGCGCGATGGCGAAACCGCTGACCCTCAGCCGCGGGGGCGGGATCGCGCTGATGGCGGCCGGGGTGTTCCTGATCCAGCGCAACTGAGGCGGGCAGGGCAGGGGCCGGTTGCGGCCCGCCCCCCGGTCTGTCAGGCTGAAACCGACCGGAACGGCAGCCAGAAAGGCAGGAACCCCCGATGATCCGATCCATACGCCGCCCCGCCGCCTGGCTGCTGGCCCTCCTTCTCGCCGTGCTGCTTGCCGCGTTTCTTGTCACCGCGCCGCCCGCGCCCGCCACGGCCGGAATGCTGGGCGCCGACGACCCCGAAGGCATTGCCCGCGCGCTGGGACAGGCGGGGGCGCCCGCCGAACTCCAGCAGGCGCCGGACGGCAGCCCGCTGATCGTCTCCTCGGCGGCGGGGCTCAACTATGTCCTCTATTTCCATGGCTGCACCGACGGCGCGGGCTGCACCTCGCTCAAATTCGCCGTGGTGGTCAGTTTCGAGGTGCCGCCCGACCCGGCGGCGGTCAACGACTGGAACCGCACCACCCGCTACGGCAAGGCCCATGTCGGGGCCGAGGGCGAGTTGCGGATGGAATACGACATCAGCACCGTGGGCGGCCTGCCGCCCGAGGGTTTTTCGGCCGCGCTCGCGATCTGGGAAGAACTGCTGGGCCGGTTGCGCCGCACCATCGCCGGCTGAACGGGGGCGTGCCGCTCGGCAAGGCGCGTCAGAAGCACTTTCCCCCCCCCGCCCGGACCAGCCGCGCCAGCGGCCCGGACGCCGCCAGACCGATTCCGGCTGGACGCCGCGCGCGGCTTGCGCTTGCATGGCCGGGTCACGGGTAAAGGGGGACAGGCGGTGGACAGGCTGAGACGGATCATCCGGCAGGGGCGCGGGGCGGAACCCGCCGATCTGGTGCTGCGCGGCGGGCGGGTGTTCTGCCTGACCACGGGCGAGATGCTCGACGGCGACGTGGCGATCTGCGGCGACACCGTGGTGGGCATCGCCGACCGCTACGAGGGCCGCGAGGTCATCGACGTCACCGGCCGGGTGCTGGTGCCCGGCTTCATCGACACCCATCTGCATATCGAATCCTCGCTGGTCACGCCGTTCGAATTCGACCGCTGCGTCGCGCCGCGCGGCGTCACCACCGCGATCTGCGACCCGCACGAGATCGCCAACGTCGCCGGGCTCGACGGTATCCGCTATTTCCTCGACGCTTCGGCCGAAACGGTGATGGATATTCGCGTCAACCTGTCCTCCTGCGTGCCCTCGACCGACATGGAAACCGCCGGGGCGGCGCTGGGGGCGGGCGACCTCGCGCTGCTCAGGGATCATCCCCGGGTGATCGGGCTCGCGGAGTTCATGAACTACCCCGGCGTGATCCACGAAGACCCCGGCGCGCTGGAGAAGCTCGCGGCCTTTCGCGGGCGGCATATCGACGGCCATGCCCCGCTGCTGAGCGGCCGCGACCTCAACGCCTATATCGCGGCGGGCATCCGCACCGAGCACGAGGCGACCAGCGTGGACGAGGCGCGCGAGAAGCTGCGCAAGGGGATGCTGGTGCTGATCCGCGAAGGCTCGGTCTCGCGCGATCTCCATGCGCTGGCGCCGCTGCTGACCGGGATCACCGCGCCCTGGATGTGCCTCTGCACCGACGACCGCAATCCGCTGGATATCGCCGAGCACGGCCATCTCGACCACATGATCCGCACGCTGATCGGCCTCGGGGTGCCGCCGCTCGCGGTCTACCGGGCGGCGAGCCTGTCGGCGGCCGAAGCCTTCGGCCTCAAGGACCGGGGCCTGATCGCGCCGGGGCTGCGGGCGGATATCGCGGTGCTCGACTCGCTGGAAAGCTGCCGGGCGGTGATGGTGCTCTGCGGGGGCCGGGTGGTGGACGATGCGTCCTTCGCCGCCCGCCGGGAGGTTCCGCCGGTGGCGCGGGGATCGGTGCGCGCGCCCGTGGTGGGGCCGCAGGACTTCCGCCACGCGGGCAACCGCGCCGAGACCCCGGTGATCGGCATCCTGCCGGGCAAGATCATCACCGAACACCTGACCGAGGTGATCGCCCCGCAGGACGGCGACAAGCGCCCCGACACCGCCCGCGACCTGATCCGCATCGCGGTGGTCGAGCGGCACGGGAAGAACGGCAATATCGCCACCGGCTTCGTGCGCGGCTTCGGGCTGCAACGCGGCGCGATCGCCTCGACCGTCTGCCACGACCATCACAATATCGCCGTGGTGGGGGCGGATTACGCCGACATGGCGCTGGCGGCGAACCGGCTGTCGCAGATCGAGGGCGGCTTCGTCGTGGCCGAGGGCGGGCGGGTGCTGGCGGAACTGGCGCTGCCGGTCGCGGGGCTGATGAGCCTTGCCCCGTTCGAGACGGTGCGCGACGATCTGGTGGCGCTGCGGGCGGCGGCGCGGGGGCTGGGCGTCACGCTCGATGAGCCGTTCCTGCAACTGGCGTTCCTCGCCCTGCCGGTGATCCCGCATCTGAAGATCACCGACCGGGGGCTGGTGGACGTGGATCGTTTCCAGTTGATCTAGCTGAGCGCCGCCGCCAGCGCCGCCAGCGCCGCCGCTTCGGCAAGCTGCTGCGAGGCGCCGAGAATGTCGCCGGTCTGGCCGCCGATCCGGGCGCGGGCCACGAGGCCCAGCCCGGCGCCGGTCAGCGCGGCGAGCGCCGCCATGCCGAGCGCGGCGGCGGGTCCGGCCAGCAGCAGCGCCGCCACGAAACCGATCCCGACCGCCAGCCATGCCGTCGCCGCCCCCGGTCGCCCGATCCCCTGCGCCAGACCGTGGCCCCGGGCGTTCGGCAGCCAGGCCATCAGCACCGCCATCGGCGCGCGCGACAGCGCCCCCACCGCGACGATCCCGAGCACCGCCGTCCAGCCCGGCCCCGCCAGAACCGCCGCCAGCGCCGACCAGCGCGCCAGCACCACCAGCACCAGCGCCAGCACGCCGTAGCTGCCCGACCGGCTGTCCTTCATGATCTCCAGCCGCCGCGCGCGGTCGCCGCCGCCCCAGAGCCCGTCGGCGGTATCCGCAAGCCCGTCCTCGTGCATCGCGCCGGTCAGCAGCGCCTGCGCCGCCAGCACCAGCGCCGCCGCCACCCCGGCCCCCAGGCCGATGCCCGCCGCCGTCACCCCCGCAAGCGCGGCGAGTCCCGCCACCGTGGCCCCGGCCAGCGGCCAGGCCCAGGCCGAGGCGCCGCCCCTGCCCATCCCGCCACCGGCGGGCAGGCGGGTCAGCAGGCCGAAGGCGGCGGCGATGTCGCCCGGGGCGATCAGGCGGGCGGTCGGGCGGTCGTCGGGTGGCATGGCGGCTCTGGTCCTCCGGTTTCTTCTCCGATAGCCATCAGGCGCGTTTCGAGCAACGAGGACCAGCATGGCCAAGCCCCATTTCGCCGATCTCTCCGCCTTCCGCGCGCAGCTTGCCGCCGCGCCCGGCCCGGATGCCGGGGCCGCCGCCGCCGCACGGGCCCGTAACGGCGTGCTGACCAAACCGCCCGGCGCGCTGGGGCGGCTTGAGGATCTGGCGATCTGGTATGCGGGCTGGCGGGGCGATCCCCGGCCCCGGATCGAACGCCCGCAGGTGATCGTCTTCGCGGGCAACCACGGGGTCGCGGCGCGCGGGGTCTCGGCCTTTCCGGCCGAGGTCACGGCGCAGATGGTGGCGAATTTCCGCGCCGGGGGGGCGGCGATCAACCAGCTTGCGCAGGTGTTCGGGGCGCGGATCGACATCCACCCGCTCGACCTCGACCGGCCCACGGCGGATTTCACCGCCGCCCCGGCGATGGACGAGGCCGGGTTCCTGGCGGCGCTGACAGCGGGCTGGGAGGCGGTCGATTCGCGGGCCGACCTGCTGGTGACGGGCGAGATGGGGATCGCCAATACCACGGCGGCGGCGGCGGTGGCGGCGGCGCTTCATGGCGGCCCGGCGGCGGACTGGACCGGACGCGGGACGGGGGTCGATGACGCCGGGCTCGCGCTCAAGTCCCGGGTGGTGGCCGAGGGGCTGGCCCGCCATGCCGATGCGCTGGCCGATCCGCTGGAGGCGCTGCGGCGGCTGGGCGGGCGCGAACTGGCCGCGATGGCGGGCGCCATCGCCCGGGCGCGGGCGGAACGCATCCCGGTGATCCTCGACGGGTTCATCTGCACGGCGGCGGCGGCGGTGCTGGAACGCGCCGCCCCCGGCGCGCTCGACCACGCGGTGGCGGGCCATGTCTCGGACGAACCCGGCCACGCAAGGCTGCTTGCCCGCCTCGGCAAGGCGCCTCTGCTGTCGCTGGGCCTGCGGCTGGGCGAAGGCACAGGCGCGGCGCTGGCGATCGGCGTGCTGAAAGGCGCGCTCGCCTGCCACTCGGGCATGGCGACCTTCGCGGAGGCGGGCGTTACCGGCGGCTGAGGCGGGCGCGGACCGAAGATCCGCGAAACGGCGGGGCAGGGGCGCCACGCCCCCGCGCCCCCCTTCCGGCCCGCAACCGCGTCAGGGGGCTGGACGGCAGCGGCAGGGCACGGCAGGGTCGGCCCGGAAACTGGTGGGGGTTCGGATGATTTCCGGGGTGGTCTTCGACAAGGACGGGACGCTGTTCGACTTTCGCCGCACCTGGGGCGGCTGGGCGGCGATGCTGCTGGCGGAACTGGGCGGCGGCGACCGGGGCCGGGTGCGGGCGCTCGGGCAGGCGATCGGCTACGACACCGGGGCGGGGGAGTTCCACCCCGACAGCCCGGTGATCGCCGGCACGCCGGACGAGGTGGCCGGCTGCCTGCTGCCGCTGCTGCCGGAGTGGGAGGCCATGGCGCTGATCGACCGGATGAACCATCTTGCCGCCCGGGCGCCGCTGGCCGAGGCCGCGCCGCTCATCCCGCTCATGGGCGGGCTGCGCGCCTCGGGGCTGCGGCTGGCGGTGGCGACCAACGACGCCGAGGCCCCGGCGCGGGCGCATCTGGCCGCCGCGGGCATCGCCGGGCTGTTCGATTTCGTCGCCGGGTTCGATTCGGGCCATGGCGCGAAACCCGCCCCCGGCCAGCTTCTGGCCTTCGCCGCCGAGGTCCGCATCGCCCCCGACCGCATCGTCATGGTCGGCGACAGCCTGCACGACCTGCACGCCGGGCGCGCGGCCGGGATGCGCACGGTCGCGGTGCTGACCGGCATCGCCACCGCCGCCGACCTTTCCCCCCATGCCGACGCGGTGCTGCCCGATATTTCGGCGCTGCCGGGCTGGATCGCCGCGCACGCCGCCTGAGCCGCCCGAAAGCGACGCAATCTGTCGCAAACCGTCACGCCCGCCCTGCCGCTTCGGTCATCCTGACCGCAAGGACGGAGGGCGCGATGGGTGAGCAGGACGGCACGATCCGGCGACGGGCGGGCGCAAGGGGCGGCGGGCGCGCGGGCAACCGCCACCGCGCGGGCGGGCAGGCCATCGAACAGATGCCCTGGCGCGTGCCGGTGAACCCCGACCGGCCCACGGAACCGCTGGACGCGGAGGGGGTGGAGGCGATCCACAAGGGCGCGATGCGCATCCTGTCGGAGATCGGCATCGAGATCCTGAACCCCGAGGCGCTGGCGATCCTGCGCAGGGCGGGCTGCATCACCGACGGCACCAATGTGCGGATGGGCGAGGATTTCGTGACCGAGATGCTCGGCCACGCGCCCGGCCCCTTCACCATCACGCCGCGCAACCCCGAACGCGCCATCACCATCGGCGGGCGGCACATGGTGTTCGTCAACGTCTCCTCGCCGCCCAACGCCTGGGACATGGTGCGCGGCAAGCGCCCGGGCGATTTCGAGACCTTCCGCGAATTCCTGATGCTGACGCAGTATTTCAACTGCATCCATGTTGCGGGCGGCTATCCGGTCGAGCCGGTGGACGTGCACCCTTCGGTGCGCCATCTCGACTGCCTGCACGAAAAGCTGGTGCTGACCGACAAGGTGGCGCATGCCTACAGCCTCGGGGCCGAGCGGGTCGAGGACGTGATGGAGATGGTACGCATCGCCGCCGGGCTCTCACATGAAGAATTCGACGCAACTCCCCGGATGTATACGAATATCAACTCGGTCTCGCCCTTGAAGCACGACCTGCCGATGCTCGACGGGGCGATGCGGCTGGCGCGGCGCGGCCAGCCGGTGGTGGTCACGCCCTTCACGCTGGCGGGGGCGATGGCGCCGGTGACCATGGCGGGCGCGGTGGCGCTGTCGCTGGCCGAGGCGCTGTCGGCCATCGCGCTGTTGCAATACATCCGCCCCGGCTGCCCGGTGGCGATCGGCACCTTCACCTCGAACGTGGACATGAAGTCGGGCGCCCCCGCCTTCGGCACCCCGGAATATGTCCGCGCCACCCAGATGACCGGCCAGCTTGCGCGGCGCTACGGGCTGCCGCTGCGGTCCTCGGGCTGTTGCGCGGCCAATATCCCCGATGCGCAGGCGATGTGGGAGACGATGATGAGCCTGTGGGCCTCGGTGCAGTCGGGCACCAACATGGTCTATCACGCGGCGGGCTGGCTGGAGGGCGGGCTGATCGCCAGCCCCGAGAAGTTCGTGATGGACTGCGAGGTGTTGCAGATGTTCCAGCGCTATTTCGAGCCCGCCACCTTCGCCACCGCGCCCGGCGACATCGCACTGGACGCCATCGCCGAGGTCGGGCCGAACGGCCATTACTTCGGCTGCGCCCATACCCAGGACCGCTACACCACCGCCTTCCACGCCCCCTTCGCCTCGGACTGGCGCAATTTCGAGGCGTGGCAGGCCGACGGCGGTGTCGCCACGCTGGAACGCGCCCACCGGATCTACAAGGCGATCCTCGACGACTTCACCCCGCCGCCGATGGACGAGGCCATCCGCGAGGAACTGGCCGCCTTCGTCGCCCGCAGGAAGGCCGAGGGCGGCGCGCCGACGGATTTCTGATATCCCGAGGGACGCTTGAGCCTCCCGCCCCAGTATCGGCGGCCTGACGGCCATATGGCGCGGAACGGCGGGCAAAACCGGCCCTCACCCCCAAAGCCCGCCCCCGCCGGCGTGACGAAACGCGCCACGGCACAAATCCCCGCATAACCGCTTGACCCCAACGACAGAAAAAACTAAGCAACACAACGCCGAGGCGGGTTGGCGGAGAGGTTACGCAGCGGATTGCAAATCCGTGTAGACCGGTTCGATTCCGGTACCCGCCTCCAGATTTTTCAATGGGTTGACGCGGGCGGCGGCATCAAGCGTTGAACGTTTGAAGCAACCGTTGAACCTTTCACGTTCCGGACCTGTTCCGTTTACGGGGTTCCGGGCCTTCCGGGTGCGGGTTGCAGGTTCAGGTTGACGCGCCATCGCTTCGTCAAATCCATCCGCACGGGCGGGTCGGTCTTGCCCCGTGTGGAGTCGAAAGCGTCAGCGGCGAAGCGATTCCGGCGGGAGTCGAGCGCAGCCCCGATCTGCCCGCCCGATCTGCCCGCCCGATCTGCCCGGCGGTGCTGACACGCCCGGTTTCAGGGAAGGGGAAGCGGCAGTCCGGGCTATCCCCCGGTGTGGCTCATGTGCCGGGTCACCTGTCCGGTGACCGTCTGGCGCGAGTAGTCGAAATCATGGCCCTTGGGCTTGCGGGCGATGGCGGCGCGGATCGCGGCCTCGACCGCGCTGTCGACCGCGGCCGCATCGCCCGGCCCCCGCAGCGGGGCGCGCAGGTCGGCCATGTCCTCCTGCCCGAGGCACATGTAAAGCTCGCCGGTGCAGGTCAGCCGCACCCGGTTGCAGCTTTCGCAGAAATTATGCGTCAGCGGCGTGATGAAGCCGATGCGCTGCCCGGTTTCCTCCAGCCGCACGTAGCGCGCGGGGCCGCCGGTACGCTCGGCCAGGTCGGTCAGGGTGAAGCGTTCGGCCAGCCGGGCGCGCAGCGCGCTCAGCGGCCAGTACTGGTCGAGCCGCGTCTCCTCGCCCATGTCGCCCATCGGCATGACCTCGATGAAGGTCAGGTCGTGGCCCTCGGCGGCGCACCAGTCCACGAGCCGGAACAGCTCGTCCTCGTTGAAACCCTTCAGCGCGACGGCGTTGATCTTGACCCGCAGCCCCGCCTCCTGCGCCGCCGCGATCCCGGCCATGACCTGGCCGAGCCGCCCCCAGCGGGTGATACGGGCGAATTTCGCCTCGTCCAGCGTGTCGAGCGAGACATTCACCCGCCGCACCCCGAGCCCGGCCAGCGTCGCGGCATATCGGCGCAGTTGCGAGCCGTTGGTGGTCAGGGTGAGTTCGTCGAGCGCGCCGGTGGCAAGATGCTGCGCCATCGCCTCGAAAAAGGTCATGATGCCGCGCCGCACCAGAGGTTCGCCGCCGGTCACGCGCAGCTTGCGCACCCCGAGCCGGACAAAGGCGGAACAGAGCCGGTCGAGTTCTTCCAGCGTCAGCAGGTCGGCCTTGGGCAGGAAATTCATATGTTCCGCCATGCAATAGGTGCAGCGGAAATCGCAGCGGTCGGTCACCGACACCCGCAGATAGGAGATCGGCCGCGCGAAGGGGTCGATCAGCGGCGGGGTGGCGGGGGGATGCGTCCTGTCCATACCGTGAATCTAGGCATTCACCGGCAGCAGGGCAAGGAAGATGCGATATATACATCAAAGCATAACGTGGATGGCGGGGCCGGGCAGGGGGCGGTTCGGATTTCCGCCGTCTTTTCGCGCACCCGCCCCACGGCCGTTGCCGGGCGGGGCGGCGGCGGCTATCCTGCCCCCATGATCCCGAGCCGCATTGCCCCCGCTGTCCTTGTCTTCCTGCTTGCGCTTGCGGGCTGTTCGCAGATCGAGAGGCTGCGGGCACCGGCACCGCAGGCGGCCGGACCGGCCCCGGGGGATGCGGTGCGGCCGGTGGCCCGGCCCGGCAGCGGCGCGGCGGCGCGGATCGCACCCGTGGCTGCGCGCGGCGCCGAAGCCTTCGACACCACGACCGAGGCCGAACGCGCCGCCGCCATCGCGCCGGTGCCCGCAGGCGGGCAGGAACTGGGCCGGGTGGTCGCAAGCCTCGGCAACCCGGCCGAACCGGGGTTCTGGCTGAGCACCGCGCTGGTCGATAGGCCACGGCCCGGCACGGTGCGGCTTGGCTCCGGCACCTCGGCGCAGGTGGAGGCACAGGTGGAGTTGCGGCCCGCATCCGGGGGCGGCGCGCAACTGTCGCTCGCCGCGTTCCGGGCGCTGGACCTGGGGCTGACGGATCTGCCGGAACTGGTGGTCTCGGCACGGTAGGCTTTCGGAAAAACCGTGCTTATTCAGGTGGTTTGCGGTCATTCCTGATGCAGCGCCCTGACTTGTGGAATATCCGCAGGCCGCATCGACCGGCAGGCATTGCCCCAACCCGGGGCAGGCGGATCACGCCCCGCCCCAGCCCTCGCGCTTGCGGTAGATCGTCGAGGGGGCAAGGTCGAGTTCTCGCGCCGCCCGGGGGATCGAGCCGCCGTGCCGGTGGATCGCCGCCTCGATGGCGATGCGTTCGATCTGGGCCAGCGTCAGCCCGGCAAGCCCTTCGGCCAGCGCGGCCTCGTCGTTGCCGGGCGGCACGGGGGCAGGGGGGGCCGTCACGGGGTCGGGCGCCGCCGGCCCGCCGATGGGGCCACCCATGGTTTCCCCCATCGGCAGCAACCCCGGGGGCAGCATGGCGCGGGTCACGGTCGTGCCTTCGTTCAGCACCACCACGTTGCGGATCACGTTCAGCACCTGCCGCACGTTTCCGGGCCATGGCAGGCGACGGAACAGGTCGCGCACCTCGGGGGAAAGCGTGGTGAACCCCTTGCCCTCCTCGGCGGCGAAACGCGCAAGCGCGGTTTCGGCGATCTCGATCACATCGTCCTGCCGGTCGCGCAGGGGCGGCATATGCACCGGCACCACGAAGAGCCGGTAGAACAGATCCTCGCGGAACCGGCCGTGCCGCACGGCTTCATGCGGATCGCGGTTGGTGGCGCAGACGATCCGCACGTCGACCTTGCGCGGCCGGGTCGCGCCCACCGGCGTCACCGTCGAGGTCTGCAGGAACCGCAGGAGCTTGGGCTGCAGCGCAAGGTCCATCTCGCAGATCTCGTCGAGGAACAGCGTCCCCCCGTCCGCCGCCAGCGCCGCGCCGGGCTTGTCGCTGACCGCGCCGGTGAAGGCGCCGCGCACATGGCCGAACACCTCGGATTCCAGCAGGTCGGGCGGGATCGCGCCGCAGTTCAGCGCAATGAAGGGCCCCTTGGCGCGCGGCGACGAATCATGGATCGCCAGCGCGCACAATTCCTTGCCGGTGCCGGATTCGCCGGTGATGAACACCGTGGCCATCGACCGCGCCACCGAGCGGATCGTGGTATAGACCCGCGACATGGCCGACGAGGAGCCGAGGAAGTCGCCCGCGGGCGGCGGCACCGCGCCCGGTGGTGCGGCACGGGCCTGTCCGGGCAGGGTCTCGCCCGCCCGCCGCGCGTTCTCGACCGCGCCGAGGATGCGCTGTTCGTCGAACGGTTTGACGAGGAAATCATGCGCCCCGCCGCGCATCGCCTCGACCGCCTTGTTGATCGAGCCGTTCGCGGTGATGACGATCACCCGCGTCGCCGGGCGCTGTGCCAGCATGTCGCGCATCAGCGACAGCCCGTCGCGGTCCGGCAACATAAGGTCCAGCAACACCACTTCGGGCGCGTGGTCGCCGAAGGCGGCCTGGCCCTCGGCCGCGGTCGAGGCGGTGACGACCCCGTGGCCCGCCGCCTCCAGCATCGAGCGGTAGACCAGTTGCAGCGAGGGCGTGTCCTCGATCAGCAGGAGCGGTGCGGTCATGCCGCACCCCCCGGCGCATTGGTGGCAAGGTAGTGGATCAGGTCGTCGAGCAGCACCAGAAGCGGCCCCGACAGTTCCGGCAGCCCCGAAGGGTCGCGGCGGTGGGCGGCGGTGTTCAGCGTCTCGGCATGGTATTGCAGCCGCTGCGCCCCCACCGCACCGGCCAGCGCGATCAGCACATGGGTCTGGGCCCGCAATTCGGCCCAGTCGGGTTCGGCCAGCGCCATGACCACCTGCCGCTCCACATGGCGCAGATCCTGTTGCAGCCGGGCGAACAGCTCGCGCGAGCCTTCGGGGCCGGTCACCTCGACCAGCCGTTCGAGGTGGCCCGGCAGCAGCACCGGCGCTTCGGGGCCGGGGCCGGAGGGGACGACGGCGGTTTCGGGCGGGGCGCTGCGGTTCAGCACGCGGGTGATCGCCGCGCCGAAGGCGCCGATGCCGCCGAAGGGCTTGGCAAGGATACCGTCGGCGCCCGCCGCATAGATCGCTTCGCGGTTGGCGCGCAGCACATAGGCGGTGACCGCCAGAACCGGCGTGGCCGCCTGCGGCCCGGACTGCGACCGAAGCGCCCGGATCACCTCGATCCCCGACAGGCGCGGCATCTCGATATCTATCAGCGCCAGGTCGAAGGTCGCGCGTTCCAGCGCGTTCACCGCCTCCACCCCGTCCTCGGCGATCTCGACCTCGGCCCCGAGCCGTTCGAGCAGCGCGGCGATCAGGGTCTGGTTGGTGCGGCTGTCCTCGGCCAGAAGCACCCTTGCGTCGGTCAGGTCGGGCAGGGTGGCGGGTTCGGCGTCTTCTCCGGTTTCGGGTCCGGTTTCGCCCCCGGTTTCCGCGGCCCGGCCGGGGAAGCTGTCGGCGGGCAGGATCAGCCGCACCGCCGCGCCGCCGTCTGACAGGTTCCGCACCAGCAGGTCGCCCCCCGCGCGCAGCGCCAGTTCCTTGGCGATATGCAGCCCCAGCCCCGAGCCGGGCTTGAGCGTGCCGACCGGGCGGCCCGCGAACTGGAACAGTTGCGCCAGCGCCGCCCCGGAAAAGCCGGGGCCGTTGTCGCGCACCTCGAACACCAGTTCACCGCCGGTGTCGCGGAACACCGCCAGCTGCACCCGGCCGCTGTCGGTGTATTTGATCGCGTTCGACAGCACGTTGGACAGGATGCGCTCCAGCCCGATCCGGTCGGTGGTGATGACGCGCGGCAGGTCGCCTTCGCCGGAGATCGCGAATTCCAGCCCCTTGGCCCGGGCCCGGCCCGACCAGCGCATCTGCACGTCGCGCAAGAGCCGGGCAAGCTGGACGTTGCCGGCCTGCGCCGGTTCGGTCTCGCCCAGCATGGCGGCGAGTCCCTCCTCCAGCAGCCGCGCCAGCAGTTCCCCCGCCGCGCGCACCCGTTCGATCTGCACCCGCACGGCGGGGTCCATCGGTTCGGGGTCGATCAGCCGCAGCCCGCCGATCACATCCGAAAGCGCCGCGCGGATGTCATGGCCCAGCAGCGCCAGCGCCGCGTCCTCGCCCGCGTCGGCCGGGGCGGCGGCCGGGGTGGCCGTGGCGGGGCTTGGCGGCGGGGTTCCAGCCGTCATCGGGCCGGTTCCTTCGCGGGCATGGGGGGCGGGGTGTTCATGCCCCGGACACTAGCTTAGCCGGGCCGGGGAAGTCCAAGGAAACCTGCGCCTTGGTCCGGGGGCCGTTTCGGTGGCGGCGGGGCGCAGGGGGGCGAACCGGCGATACCCTTTCCCCTGCCCGGAGCAGGGCGCGTGGTGGCCAACCGGAAGCAGGGCGCCACGCCGGAATCCGGCCCGGCCCGCCGCCGTGGCGCTTCCCCCTTCCATCCGCAGGCCGGGTTGCCCATAACGGGCGCGGGACGACGCGGGGGCAGGGTCATGGAATTCACGTCGGATATCGTGTTGCTGGCGGCGGTGCTGCTGGCCTCCGGGGCGGTGACCGGGGTGCTGGCAGGCGTGTTCGGCGTCGGCGGCGGGGCGCTGATGGTGCCGGTTCTGTTCGAGACCTTCGGCTTTCTCGGCGTTGCGGATGCGGTGAAGATGCCGCTTGCGGTGGGCACCTCGCTGGCGGTCATCATCCCGACCTCGATCCGCTCCTATCGGGGCCATCTGGCGCGGGGCGCGGTGGACCGCGACCTGCTGCGGGTCTGGGCGGTGCCGGTGGTCGCGGGCGTGCTGCTGGGCGCGGCCATCGCCCGGTTCGCGCCGCCGGTGGTGATGCAACTGGTGTTCGTGGTGGTGGCGGGGGTCAACGCGGTCAAGCTGATCAGCGGCACGACACGCTGGAACCTCGGCAGCGAACTGCCGGGGGGCGCGGCGCTGAAGGGCTATGGCGGGCTGATCGGGCTGCTGTCCTCGCTGATGGGGATCGGCGGCGGGCAGATCGCCAATATCATCATGACGCTTTACGGGCGGTCGATCCATCAGGCGGTGGCGACCTCATCGGGGATCGGCGTGCTGATCTCGGTGCCCGGGGCGCTGGGGTATGTCGCGGCGGGCTGGGGCAAGCCCGACCTGCCGGGCGACGCGCTGGGCTATGTGTCGCTGCTTGGCCTGCTCTTGTTCGCGCCGACCACGATCCTGACCGCGAATATCGGCGTGCGGCTGGCGCACAGCCTGTCGCGGCGGCGGCTGGAAGTGGCCTTCGGCAGCTTCCTGGCGCTGGTGTCGCTGCGCTTCGTCCATGCCATCGTCATGGGCGACGGGGGCTGACCGCTATCCTGTGCGGCGTATGAAGCGTTCGGGGGGGTGCGCTGAAGCGCACCCTACGGCACGGCCATGGCCGACCGGGTGCGCCCCGGTAGGGTGCGCTTCAGCGCACCGCCCCGGTTGCCGCCTTCACCCCAACCCGGCCGATCCGTTGCCCGCCTTGTTCGAGGTGGCGACCCCGAGCGATTTCAGCTTGCGGTGCAATGCGCTGCGCTCCATGCCGACGAAACTGGCGGTGCGGCTGATGTTGCCGCCGAAACGGCCGATCTGCGTCAGCAGGTATTCCCGTTCGAACATCTCGCGCGCCTCGCGCAGCGGCAGCGTGGCCAGCGCGCCGCCCAGCACCATCCGCCCGTCACCGTTGCCCGCCGGTTCCTCCTGCCCGGGCAGTTCGCGCGCCTCGATCGGCTCGGCGCCTTCGCCGAGGATCAGCACCCGCTCCACCATGTTGCGCAACTGGCGCACGTTTCCGGGCCATTGCATGGTCTGGAGCATCGCCTCGGCCTCGGGCGTCAGCTCGCGCAGCGGCAGCCCCTGGGTGCGGTGGAACATGCCGATGAAATGCTGCGCCAGCGCCGGGATGTCCTCGCGCCGGTCTTCAAGCCCCGGCACGGCGATCGGCACCACGTTCAGCCGGTCGAACAGCTCCTGCCGGAACCGGCCCGCCGCGATCTCGGCCTTGAGATCGCGGGTGGTCGAGGAGATCACCCGCAGATCGACCCGCACCTTGTCCGAACCGCCGACGCGGGTGAAGGTCTGATCGACCAGCACCCGCAGGATCTTCGACTGGGTGCCGGTGGGCATGTCGGCCACCTCGTCGAGATAGACCACGCCGCCGTGCGCCTGTTCCAGCAGGCCGCTTTCCACGCCGCGTTCCGGGGTCTCGCGGCCGAACAGCACCTCTTCCATCCGGTCGGGCTCGATGGTGGCGGCGGAGACCGAGACGAACGGCCCGTCGGCGCGGTTCGACTGGCCGTGGATGTAGCGCGCCGCCACCTCCTTGCCCGCGCCCGAGGGGCCGGTCAGCATCACGCGGCCGTTCGATTTCGTCACCTTGTCGAGCTGCGACTTCAGCGCGCGGAAGGCGGGCGAGCCGCCGATCAGGTCGGCGGTGGTCAGGTCGCGCCGCCGCAGCTCGTTGTTTTCGCGCCGCAGCCGCGATGCCTCCATCGCCCGGCCGACCACCACCATGAGCTGGTCGATGTTGAACGGCTTTTCGATGAAGTCGTAGGCGCCCTGCTTGATCGCCGCCACCGCGATCTCGATATTGCCGTGGCCCGAGATGATGACGACCGGGATGCCCGGATTGTCGCGTTTCGTCGCCTTGAGGATGTCGATCCCGTCCATCCGGCTGTCCTTGAGCCAGATGTCGAGGATCATCAGCGAGGGCGGCTCGGCGTTGATCTCGGCCATGCAGTCGTCGGCATTGGCGGCGAGCCGGGTGGTATAGCCCTCGTCGCGCAGGATGTCCGAGATCAGTTCGCGGATGTCGCGTTCGTCGTCAACGATCAGGATGTCGCCCATGTTCCCCCTCCGGCTTTCGCGGATTTCGTTTCCTGGCCGCGGGGCAGGCGGATCACCGCCATCGCCCCGGCCCGGTTTTCTGGCAGGAAGGGCGGCGCGTCGGTCAGGGCCAGCGTGCCGCCGTGTTCCTCGATGATCTTCTTGACGATGGGCAGGCCGAGGCCGGTGCCGCTGGCCCGCGTCGTCACATAGGGTTCGAACAGCCGGCTGCGGTCCTCGGGCAGGCCGGTGCCGTTGTCCATGATGCGAATCTCCACCGCCTGGTCGTCCAGCGTCATGGTGACGCGGATCTCGGGCCCATGGCCCGGGGGCACGCCTTTTTCCTTCAAGGTTTCAATGGCTTCGCCCGCGTTCTTGACAAGATTGGTCAGCGCCTGCGAGATCATCGTCGCATCGAGGTCCAGCATGACCGGCCCTTCGGGGATGTCGCTGACGAAGGTCACGCCGGGCTGGCCGCTTTCCTGCAACAGCAGCGCCGCGCGCAGGAGCGCCACGATATCCTCGGACCGCCGGTCGGGTTCGGGCATCCGGGCGAAGCGCGAGAACTCGTCGACGATCCGGCGCAGGTCGCCGGTCTGGCGCACGATCACATCGACATAGCTGTCGAGCGCCTGCGAATCGTCCTCCTCCAGCCTGGCCGAGAACTTGCGGCGGATGCGCTCGGCCGAAAGCTGGATCGGGGTCAGCGGGTTCTTGATCTCATGGGCGATGCGCCGGGCCACGTCGCCCCAGGCGGCCATGCGCTGGGCGCTGACCAGTTCGGTCACGTCGTCGAAGGCCACCACATAGCCTTCCAGCCTGCCGTTGTCGCCGATCCGCGTGGCCATCCGCACCAGCAGGCTTTCCATCTTGCCCCTGCGGGTCAGGCGGATTTCCTCCTGCGCCACCACCTGTTGCGTCTCGGGGCCGGTGCCCTGGCGCAGCCGGTCGAACAGGGCGGCGAACTCGGGCACCACGAAGGCGAGGTCGAGCCCGTGGCTGCCGCCCGCGTCGAGATCCAGCAGCCGCAGCGCCGAGCGGTTGACGAAATCGACCCGTCCGGCGGCGTCGAGGCCGACGACGCCCGAAGTCACCGACGACAGCACCGAATCGAAGAGCCGCCGCCGCCGCTCGGTCTGGCGGTTCGATTCGACCAGCGAATCGTGCTGGGCCTTCAACTGCCGGGTCATCTGGTTGAACACCCGGCCCAGGGTGGCGAACTCGTCGTCGCCCTCGGGTTCGGCCACCTGCACGTTCAGGTCGCCCGCGCCCACCCGCTGCGCCGCCCCCGCCAGCCGCCCAACCGGCCGCGAAAGCCGCTCTGCGAACCACAGCCCCAGCCAGATCGCGGCAAGGATCAGGATCAGCGCAAAGCCCAGATACAGCAGCCCGAATTCGAACAGCAGCCGCCCGCGTTCGGATTCAAGCTGCTGGTAGAGGCGCGAGGTCTCCTTGGTTTCGTCGAGCAGACTGAGGATCGCGCCGTCCACGTCGCGGGCGACGAACAGGATGCGGTCGATATAGGCCGAGAGGCCGACCAGCGCCCGGAACTCGTTGTTGTCCAGATCGCGGATGACGACGATCTCGCCTGCCTTCGCCCGGGCGATATCCTCGGGGGCGGGGCGGTCGAAGTCGAACAGGTAGGATTTTTCGCCCCGTGCCCGGATCTCGCCGCCGCCGTCGATCACATAGGCCCGGCGCAACCCGCGCTGCACCAGCAGTTGCCCCTGGCCCAGAAGCTGGCGCAACTCGCCGTCGTCCATGAAGAACACCGACTGGCGGGCAAGGTTCAGATAGGCCGCCAGCGCCCGGTGTCGGTGATCAGGTCGCGGCGGTGTTCGTCCTCGTAAGCCTCGGCGGCGGCGAGGGAGTTCCCCACCACCTGCCGCACCCGGTCGGAAAACCAGCCCTCCAGCCCGACATTGATCGTCAGCGCGGCGAAGACCGCGACCAGCACGGTGGGGACCAGCGCCACCAGCGCGAAGACGCCCGAAAGCCGCAGATGCAGCCGCGCGCCCTCGCCGCCGCGGCGGTTTCCGGCAACGATGCTGCCGACCCTTGCGGCGACCAGCGCGGCCACGACCAGCACATAGACCAGATCGGCCAGAAGCATCAGCCGCAGCGCGGGCGAGGAGGCATCCTGGTTGAGCGGCCCGAGCACGAGGAAGGTTCCGACCGCCAGCACCGGGCCCAGAATCACCAGCCCCAGCGTGGCGGCGGTCTGCACCCGCCGCTGCCGCCGCAGCCGGCTGAGCCGGACCCATGTGCTGCTGTGCGCGCTGCGCTGCACGGTGAAATCCTTGCAATCCGGCCACAGGCAAGGCCGGGTCAATACCCCCCCGGTCTTGCGGTGTGGCTGACCGGACCGTCCATATCTGGCCATGGTAACTTCTATGGGGCCGGACGGCAACGGGTGGTGTTGCGGTTTTACACCAATGGGCGGGAAAGCGGCGGGCGGGTGGCGCATCCGGGCAAGGGGTGGCGGTGCGCTGAAGCGCACCCTACGGCAATGCCATGACCGGCCGTGCGCCGCCCCGTAGGGTGCGCTTCAGCGCACCCCCACCATCACCCCTCACACCAGCTTGCGCCGCCGGGTGACGCTTATGTCCAGATCGGTGATCTTCTTGCGCAACGTGTTGCGGTTGATCCCCAGGAGGTCGGCGCAACGGGCCTGGTTGCCGCCGGTCGCATCCAGCGCGATCTCGATCAGGGGCACCTCGATCTCGCGCAGGATCCGCATGTAGAGGCCGGGCGGCGGCAGTTGCCCGCCGTGCAGGTCGAAATAGCGTTGCAGGTGCCGCGCCACCGAGGCCGACAGTTTCTCGCCCTCCATGCCGCCGCGCAGCGGCCCGGCCGCGGGCTGGCTGCCCAGAACCGCCCCGACCTCGGCGCGGGCGATCTCTTCCCCGGTGCCGGTCACCAGCAGGCGGCGCACCGTGTTTTCCAGCTGCCGGACATTGCCGGGCCAGGAATAAAGCCGCAGCAGTTCCCGCGCCTCGGGGGAAAACCTGCGCGCGGGCGCCCCGTCACGCGCGCCGCCGGCAAGGAAATGTTCGGCCAGCAGGGGGATATCCTCGACCCGCTCGCGCAGGGGCGGCACGGCGATGGAGACCCCGCCCAGCCGGTAGAACAGATCCTGCCGGAAGGTCCCGTCGCCGGTCCGCGCGGCCGGATCGCCCTGGCTGGTGGCCATGATCCGGGGCGCGGTCTCGTCCAGGGCGTCCAGCATCCGCACGATCCGCCCCTGCGCTTCGGGATCGCAGTCGCCCACCTCGTCGAACAGCAATGACCCGCCACGGGCACGGGCCAGGAGCGCCGAAGGCCCGTCCGCGTCCTTCAGGTCGTCGGCGCGGGCCACGACGAAGGGCAATGTCCGGCGGTCGGAAAAATCGTGGATCGCCCGGGCGATCAGCGACTTGCCGGTGCCGGATTCGCCGGTGATCAGCACCGGAATGCCGGTGTTCATCACCCGCGCCACCAGCCGGTAGAGCGCCTGCATCGCCGGTGTCCGCCCCACCAGCGGCAGATCGTCGCCGGGCGCGCGCGGCGCAGCGGCGGGGGCGGGCACGCGGCGCTTGCGTTCCAGCGCGCGGGCGGCGCGTTTCATCAGGTCGGGCAGGTCGAAGGGCTTGGGCAGGTAGTCGTAGGCGTCGCGCTCGGCCGCCTGGATCGCGGTCATGATGGTGTTCTGCGCCGAGATCACGATCACCGGCAGGCCGGGCCGCGCCTTGCCGATCTTCGGCAGCGTCTCCAGCCCGTTGCCGTCGGGCATGATCACGTCCGAGATCACCAGATCGCCCTTGCCCTCCTCGACCCAGCGCATCAGCGTCGTGAGCGACGCGGTGGCATGGACCTTGCACCCCGCCCGGGTCAGCGCCTGCGTCAGCACGGTGCGGATGGTGCGGTCGTCGTCGGCGACCAGAACGGTTCCGTCCATGTCAGTCGGTCTCCCTCATGCTGTCCCCGGCCGGTTCTTCGGCCTGCCCCCGCGCCACCGGAAGCGAGATGCGGAACACCGTCCGCCCCGGCACCGAATCGAGCGCGATCCAGCCGCCGTGGGCCGAGACGATCCTTGACGCCAGCGCAAGCCCGAGGCCGGTGCCGTTGGGCCGGGTGCTGACGAAGGGCTCGAACACCTCGTCAGTCAGCGCAGGCGGGATGCCCGGCCCGTCGTCCACGATCTCGATCTGGAGGGGCAGGGCCTCGCCGCGCCCGTCGGCCCGGCGCAGACGCAACGACAGGTCGTAGAAACTGCGCAGCCGGATCGTGCCGGGTTTTCCGCCCGCCGCCTCGGCCGCGTTCTTCAGGAGGTTGAGGAACACCTGCAACAACTGGTCGGGATCCGCCAGCGCCGGGGGCAGCGAGGGGTCGTAGTCCTCCAGGATGGTCATCCCGGCGGCGAAGCCGACCATGGCCGAACGCCGGGCGCGGTCCAGCGCATCGTGGATGTTGACTGCGCGCAATTCGGGCGGGCGCAGGTTGCCGAACTGCTCGACCTGTTCCAGCAGTTTCACGATCCGCCGCGATTCGGCGACGATCAGGCCGGTCAGTTCCCGGTCCTCGCCCTCAAGCCCCATCAACAGCAGCTGCGCCGCCCCGGTGATCCCGGCCAGCGGGTTCTTGATCTCATGCGCCAGCATCTCGGCCATGCCGATGGCCGAGCGCGCGGCGGATTTCCCGCCCTGCGCCCGGCCCAGCCGGTCGGCGATCTCGCGCGGGGCGATCAGCAGCAGGACGGTTTCCGGCGTATCGGCCAGCGGCGCAAGCTGCACGTTGCACTGTACCGGCGGACGCGGGCCCGAGGTCACATCCACGTCGTTGATGAAGAGCGCCGACCGGTTGGCGCGCACCCGGGCGAAAGCATCGTCGAGCGGCGCGTCCATGGCCAGCCGGTCGAGCACGGGCAGGCCAAGCAGCGCGCGGGCCGAGGCATTGAGGAACGCCTCGGCCGCCGGGTTGGCCGCCGCGATCAGGTCCGAGGCATCCACCAGCAGCGCCGGGACCGGCAGCGAGGCCCAGATCGCGCCGGGGCCGGGCAGGGGGGCGGCGGGACTCATGCCGCCCGTCTTCGCGCGGGGGCGGGGCTGGCGGAAAGCCCGGCGCGGATCGCGGCGATGGCCTGCGCGGGGGTGGGGGCGGTGACCACGGCGCGGCGGGCGGGCGCGTCGGCCCCGGCCTCGTCCAGATACCAGCCCAGATGCTTGCGCGCGACCCGGCCGCCGAGATCGACACCGTAGAAGGACAGCATCGCCTCGTAATGCGCCACCACCAGATCGGCGAGCGTGTCGCCCACGGGCACTTCGGGCGAGGGGGTGCCGAACAGTTCCGCCGCCACCTGCGCCAAGAGCCACGGCCGCCCCTGCGCGCCCCGGCCGATCATCGCCCCGTCGGCGCCCGAGGCCGCAAGCGCCGCCCGCGCCGCCTTTGGTCCGGTGATGTCGCCATTGGCGATCACCGGGATCGCGACCGCATCCTTCACCGCGCGGATTGCCGCCCAGTCGGCGGCGCCCTTGTAGAACTGGCAGCGGGTGCGGCCGTGGATCGTGACCATCGCCACCCCCGCGCCCTCGGCCCGGCGGGCGAGGTCGGCGGCGTTGAGGCTGTCATCGTCCCAGCCCAGCCGGGTCTTGAGCGTGACCGGAACCGAGACCGCGCCCACGACCGCCTCGATCAGCCGCAACGCATGATCCGGCTCGCGCATCAGGGCCGAGCCGGACCAGCCGTTCACCACCTTCTTCGCCGGGCAACCCATGTTGATGTCGATGATCCGCGCGCCCTGCGCCTCGCACCAGCGCGCGGCCTCGGCCATCCAGAACGGATCGCGGCCCGCAAGCTGCACCGAGGTCGCCGCCTCACTGAGGCCCAACTCGGCCCGCGCGCGCGCCAGCGGCCGGCCCTGCACCACCTCCTGCGAGGCGACCATCTCGGACACCACCAGCCCGGCGCCGAATCCCGCCACCACGCGACGGAACGGCAGGTCGGTGATCCCCGCCAGCGGGGCGAGGAACACCGGCGGGGTCAGGGTCCGGTCTGCCAGTCGAACGGTCAAATGCCTTGTCCTTTGCGTTTTGGCCCTTGCGCCTTGCGGCAAGACCATGCCCGGCCCCGGCGGATCGCAAGGCGCCCGCGCCCCGTATATGCCTGCCGGTTGGACAATGCCCGTTTTTTGGGCAGTTGTCGCGGCGCATGATGCGGTCCGCGCCGTTTCCTGCACCATTTCCCGTGATTGCCTGCCGGGCCGGGCTGGCTGGAGCGTTGATCGGCATACCCGCCCGGAGGCAACGCATTGCAACAGAGGGCAGCGGACGACCGCCGGGTGGCCGCTGCTACGATTGTGGTCTGGCAGTTTATGGTGCCGAATACCCCCAATGTATGTGCCTGCGGTGACGTCGCAATAGCGGCCGCCCGATGCGGGCGGTCGGCCGCTGCCCGGCGGCGCGTGCCGCGCCTTGATTCCGGGCGAGGGCTACACTCCTGACGGCCCTGCCAACACGCAAGCCGGACACCACCTTCGAAGTGGCGGAAAAACAATGGCCTGACCCGTTTCCGCCGTTCCAACGCAAGCCGAAAGGCTTTAGACAGGCGCGTGATTACTCTGGCCATGTAACGGGAACAAGACCGGGGCGGGATGCAGACAGCCGCGATCATCGTCGCCGCCGGGCGCGGCAGCCGCATGGGCGGCGAGGTGCCGAAGCAATGGCGGCTGCTGGCCGGGCAGCCGGTGCTGGCCCATTCGCTGGCCGCGTTCCGTGCCGCCGGGGTCGGGCGTATCCTGCTGGTGCTGCACCCCGACGACATGGACCGCGCCGCGCCGCTGCTCGGCCCCGGGGTCGAAGCCGTGGCGGGGGGCGAGACCCGCGACGCCTCGGTCCGCGCCGGGCTTCTGGCGGCCGGGGGGGCCGAACGGGTGCTGATCCATGACGGCGCCCGGCCGCTGCTGCGGCCCGGACTGATCCTGCGCCTGATCGCCGCGCTCGACGATGCCGACGGCGCCGCCCCGGCACTGCCGGTGACCGACGCGCTCTGGCGGGCCGATGGGGGCCGCGTCACCGGGGCCGAACCCCGCGCCGGGCTCTACCGCGCGCAGACCCCGCAGGCGTTCCGGCTTGACGCGATCCTGTCGGCGCATCTGCACCACAAGGGCGGTGCGGCCGACGATGTGGAAGTGGCCTGCGCCGCCGGGATCGGCGTCGCCGTGACCCCCGGCGACGAGGAGAACCTCAAGCTCACCTGGCCCGGCGATTTCGACCGGGCGGAACGGATACTGGCCGCGCGCGCAGGCGCGCAAAACATGGCCGCACGCACGGGCGCGCGGAACGACAACGAAGGAGGGCCGGCGATGGATATCCGCTGCGGCAACGGGTTCGATGTGCATCGCTTCGGGCCGGGGGATCACGTGACGCTGTGCGGGGTGGCGGTCCCGTTCGGGCGCGGGCTTGCGGGCCATTCCGACGCCGATGTGGGGATGCACGCGCTGAGCGATGCGATCTACGGCGCGCTGGCCGAGGGCGATATCGGCAGCCATTTTCCGCCCTCGGACCCGCAATGGAAGGGGGCGGCAAGCCGCGTCTTTCTGGAACACGCGGCAGGGCGGGCGCGGGCGCGGGGCTTTGCCATCACCCATGTCGATGTCACGCTGATCTGCGAGGCGCCGAAGATCGGCCCGCACGCGGGGGCGATGCGCGCGGCACTGGCCGGGCTGCTGGGGCTGGAGCCGGGCCGGGTCTCGGTCAAGGCCACCACGTCCGAGCGTCTGGGCTTTACCGGCAGGGGCGAGGGGATCGCCGCCATCGCCACCGCCACCCTGATCGCGCCATGAGCGCCCGGATGAGCACAAGCCGCGCCGTCGCCACATTCTTCGGCGCGGGCCTCCTGCGCCCGGCGCCGGGCACATGGGGTTCGGCCGTGGCCGTGGCGCTCGGGCTGCTGATCCACGGGATCGGGCATTTCCCGCTCCTGGCCATGGCGACGCTGGCGGCGGTCGGCTGGGGTTTCTGGGCGGTGGAGCGCGAACTGGCCGGGCGTGCGGGCGAAGACCCGTCCGAGATCGTGATCGACGAGGTGGCGGGGCAGTGGCTGGCGCTCTGCTTCGCGTCCTTCGGGTTCTGGATGATGGGGCTCGACAGCTGGCATTTCCCCTGGCCCGGCTGGGTCGCGGCCTTCCTGTTCTTCCGGCTGTTCGACATCTGGAAGCCCTGTCTGGTGGGTCGGGCCGACCGGCGCGGCGACGCGGCGGGGGTGATGCTGGACGATCTCTGGGCCGGGCTGTTCGCCGGGATCGCGGTGGTCGTGGCGGCGGGCGTATCGCACGGGGTGCTGATGGGATGAGCACGGCGCGCGACCTTCTCGCGGCGGCCGGGGCGGCGGGGCTGACCGTCGCCACCGCCGAAAGCTGCACCGGCGGCGGGGTGGCGGCGGCGATCACCGATATCGCCGGGTCGTCGGCGGTGTTCGAGCGGGGCTTCGTGACCTATTCGAACGCCGCCAAGCAGGAGATGCTGGGGGTGCGGGCCGGAACCCTCGAAGCCCATGGCGCGGTGTCCGAGGAAGTGGCGCGGGAGATGGCCGAGGGCGCGCTTGCGCGCTCCGGCGCCGGGATTGCGGTCGCGGTGACCGGCATCGCCGGGCCGGGCGGATCCGGGTTCAAGCCCGAGGGCCGGGTCTGCTTCGCCCTTGCCCGCCGGTGGGCGGCGACGGTAGCGGAGACGGTGGAGTTCGGTGCCATCGGCCGCGCCGCCGTCCGCGCCGCCAGCGTCGAACACGCGCTGCGGCTGCTGCTGGCGGCGGCAAGGGGATAGCGGAGGCGGGGCAGGGCTGTCGGGAGCGCCAACCTTCGCCCCGTGCCATTGCCCGGAATCAAGGCGCGCAAGCGCCGCCGGGCAGCGGCCGACCGCGGGCGGCCGCTGCCCGCCCCTCAGCCCGCCGCCAGCCGTGCCAGCGCGCCGCGCAGCTTGGCGGCCTCGGCCTCGCCGCGCTCCAGCGTCTCGCGGGTCTCGGCGACGATCTCCTCGGGGGCGCTGGCCACGAACTTCGGGTTGGAAAGCCGCCCGCGCAGCCCGCCGAGATCCTTTTCCAGCTTCGCCAGCGACCTTTCCAGCCGCTCGGTCTCGGCGGCAAGATCGACCACGCCTTCGAGCGGGATCGCGAAACTCGCGCCCTCCACCGCCACGGTCATCGCCCCCTTGGGCGCCGCCCCTTCGGTCATGCCGTCGAGCCGCGCCAGCCGCAGGATCAGCGCCTCGTTCCCGGCCCATGCCGCCCGGGCGGCCGCGTCGAGCGCCACGCCGACCACCGGCAGTTTCAGCCCGGCAGGAACCCGCATCTGCGCCCGCGCCGAGCGGATTTCCTCGATCAGCCCGATCACCCAGCGCATCTCGCGTTCGGCCCCGGGATCGGCGAGTTCCGCGCCGTAGTCCGGCCAGTCGGCATGGATCAGCCCTTTCGCCCGCTGGCCGGTCAGGCCCCAGAGTTCCTCGGTCACGAAGGGCATGATCGGGTGCAGCAGGATCATGCATTGATCCAGCACCCAGGCCATGGTCGCCCGCGTCTCCGCCGCCGTCGCCGGGTCCGCGAGCAGCGGCTTGGCGAATTCCACATACCAGTCGCAGACCTTGCCCCAGACGAAGGCGTAAAGCCCGTTCGCCGCGTCGTTGAACCGATAGGCGGCCAGCGCCGCGTCAACCTCCTCGCGCACCCGGCCGGTCTCGCCGATGATCCAGCGGTTGACGGTTGCTTCGGGCGCGGGCGGGGCGGCCCGGGTCGCGTGTCCCTCCCACACGCCGTTCATCTCGGCGAAGCGGGCGGCGTTCCACAGCTTTGTGCCGAAATTCCGATACCCGGCAACACGTTGCGACGACAACTTCAGGTCGCGCCCCATCGCTGCCATCGCGGTCATGGTGAAGCGCACCGCGTCGGCGCCGTATTCGTCGATCAACTCCAGCGGGTCGATGACGTTGCCCAGCGACTTCGACATCTTCTTGCCCTTCTCGTCGCGGACGAGCGGGTGGACATAGACGGTGTGGAACGGCTCCCGTTCGACCACGGCTAGCTGCATCATCATCATCCGGGCGACCCAGAAGAAGATGATGTCGAAGCCGGTGACCAGCACGTCGGTGGGGAAATACTTCTGCAATTCCGGGGTGTTCTCGGGCCATCCCAAAGTACCGATCGGCCAGAGCCCGGAGGAGAACCATGTGTCGAGCACGTCGGGGTCGCGGGTGAGGCTGCGGCCCGGCGCCATCGCCTGCGCCTCGGCCTCGGTGGCGGCGCAGTAGTGGTTGCCGTCCTCGTCATACCACACCGGAATCTGGTGCCCCCACCAGAGCTGGCGCGAGATGCACCAGGGCTCGATATTCTCCAGCCAGTGAAAGTAAACCTTTTCATGCTGTTCCGGGAGGATCTTCGTGCGCCCCTCGCGCACGGCGTCGATGGCGGGGCCGACGATCTTCGCGGTATCGACGAACCACTGGTCGGTCAGGTAGGGTTCGATCGCGACCTTCGAGCGGTCGCCGTGCGGCACCATGTGGCGGTCGGCGTCGATCCCGTCGAGCCAGCCCTGTTCGCCGGCCAGTTCCACGATGCGCTTGCGGGCCTCGTAGCGGTCGAGCCCGTCCAGCGCCAGCGCCTCCTGCGAAACCTGAGCATCGGCGAGGAAGTCGCTGTTATCCTTCAGGAACATCGCTGCCCGTGTTGTCATGACATTGACCGGCCGCAGGCCATGGCGTTCGCCCACCTTCCAGTCGTTGAAGTCATGCGCCGGGGTCATCTTGACCGCGCCGGTGCCCTTTTCCGGGTCGGCGTAGTCGTCCGCCACGACAGGGATGCGGCGGCCGACCAGCGGCAACACCACATGCTTGCCGATCAGGTGCCGGTAGCGCGGGTCGTCCGGGTGGACCGCCACGCCGGTATCCCCGAGCATGGTCTCGGGCCGGGTGGTGGCCACCACCAGATAGTCGCAGGGCTCGGTCCGGGTGGGGTTGCCCTCATCGTCCCATTCAACCGGCCGGTCCCAGGTCGCGCCCTCCGCCAGCGGATAGCGCAGCCGCCACATATGGCCGTCCTGCTCGATCTGCTCGACCTCCAGATCCGAGATCGCGGTCTCGAAATGCGGATCCCAGTTGACCAGCCGCTTGCCGCGATAGATGCAGCCCTTGTTGTAAAGCTCCACGAAGACCCGGATCACCGCGTCGTGGAAATTGCCCTGCTCGCCCGCGGGGGCGCCGGGGGCGCCGGACATGGTGAAGGCGTTGCGCGACCAGTCGCAGCTTGCGCCCAGCCGCTTCAACTGGCCGATGATGGTGCCGCCGGACTGGGCCTTCCACTCCCACACCTTTTCGAGGAACTTCTCGCGCCCCATCTCGCGGCGGCTCCTGTTCCCGGCCTTGGCCAGTTCGCGTTCCACCACCATCTGGGTGGCGATGCCGGCATGGTCCTGCCCCGGCTGCCAGAGCGTGTCGAAGCCGCGCATCCGGTGCCAGCGGATCAGGATGTCCTGAAGCGTGTTGTTGAAGGCGTGGCCCATGTGGAGGCTGCCGGTCACGTTGGGCGGCGGGATCATGATGCAGAAGGTCTCGGGGCGCGAGGCATTGGCCCCGGCCCGGAAGGCGCCCCCGGCCTCCCACTCCGCATAGATGCGCGCCTCGGCCCGGCCCGCGTCGAAGGTCTTGTCCATCGCCATGATCGCTGTCCCGTCTGATCCTGCGGCGGTTCTTAGCGCGGGCGGGGCCGGAGGGGAAGGCGTCCGGCATCGGCGCGGGGGGCCGCCTGTCTTCTCCTGCCCGGAACAGCCGCGCCAGCGGCCCGGGCAGCGGCCGACCGCCCGGACGGGCGGCCGCTGCCCTCTGTCGGGACAGGAAACCGGCCGGGGTAGTGGGCGGATTGCCCCCCTCACACCGCCCGGTCGAAGCGGGTCGAGAGATGGATAAGGCTTTCCGAGGATTTCACCCCGGTCATCGCCCCGATCCGGTCGAGCACGTCGTCGAGCACCGCCGTTCCCGGCGCCGAGACCAGCAGGAGCAGGTCGAACCGGCCCGAGGTGGAATGCACCGTCTCGACCTCGGGGATCGCCTTGAGCCGGGTCAGCACATGCGCCATGGAGCGCGGCTCGACCGTCAGGAGCACGCTTGAGCGGATCCGCGCCGCCCGCGCCGCCTCGCCCAGTTTCAGCGTATAGCCCGCGATGGTGCCGCCCCCCTCCAGCCGTTCCAGCCGCGCCTGGATGGTCGAGCGCGCCACCTTCAGCCGCCGCGCCAGCGTGGCCACCGGCATCCGCGCATCGGTCCCCAGGAGGGCGAGGATTCCCCGGTCGAGATCGTCCATTCCGCAACACCGCCTTTTTCACGTCCGTTTCGGCATAATAACGAAAATATCAGGCGGTTCTAGACTTTCCCCCGGTGGAAATGTGCCCCATATGCGCCGCCTCAAGTGCAGGAAAAGGGCGGCTCATACGCACCTGGCCTGGTTGGTGAATCGCGCAAGCGTCTCCGACCCGTGGACCGGGCGCGGGAGGTTTGCGTCTTGTTGGCAGAAGGAAGACGCCGATGGGACTGACCAAGACGATCTGGGCCACGCCCTGCGAATATCTGGCCCATATGCAGCCCGGCCACCCGGTGCTGTTCTTCGCGCCCGCCGCGTTGCAGGCCCGCGCGCGCCGGTTTCTCGACGGGTTCCCGGGGCTGGTGACCTATGCGGTCAAGGCCAATGCGGGCGAATCGGTGATCGGCAACCTGTCGGCCGCCGGGGTGCGCGGCTTCGACGTGGCCTCTCCGGCCGAGGTCGGGCTGGTGCGCGGCATCGCCCCCGGCGCGGCGCTGCATTACAACAACCCGGTGCGGGCGCGGGCCGAGATCGCGGCGGCCGCGGATATGGGGATTCAGAGCTGGTCGGTCGATTCGGAAAGCGAACTGGCCAAGCTCATTGCCATGGTCCCCGCTGACGGGACGGAAATCGCCGTGCGCTTCAAGCTGCCGGTGGCGGGCGCGGCCTATGACTTCGGCGCCAAGTTCGGCGCGACGGCGGAACGCGCAGCGGGGTTGCTGGCGCAGGCTGCGCGGGCGGGCTACATCCCGGCGCTGACCTTCCATCCCGGCACCCAGTGCAGCGACCCGGCGGCGTGGGAGACCTATATCGCCGCCGCCGCAGGCATCGCCCGCACGGCCGGGGTGGAGATCGCGCGGCTGAACGTGGGCGGCGGCTTTCCGTCGCACCGGCTCACCCGCGCGGAACCGGCGCTGGAGGCGATCTTCGACGGGATCGGCCGCGCCACCGCCGCGGCCTTCGGCTCGGCCCGCCCCGCTCTGGTCTGCGAGCCGGGCCGGGCGCTGGTGGCCGACGCCTTCACGCTGGCCGCCCGGGTGCGGGGCTTGCGCGACGGGGATGTGTTCCTCAACGACGGGGTTTACGGCGCGCTGGCGGAGCTGCCGCTGATCGGCCCGATCGACCGGATCGAGGTCATTTCGCCCGAAGGCGGCCGTCGCCGGGGCGCGCCGGTCGCCCGCACCGTCTTCGGCCCGACCTGCGATTCGGTCGACCGGCTGCCGGGCGAGGTGGCGCTGCCCGCCGATCTGGCGGAAGAGGACCATGTGCTGTTCCACGGCCTCGGCGCCTATTCCGCCGCGACCAACACCCGGTTCAACGGTTTCGGCGACCTGGGGATCGAGACGGTGCTGGACCTGCACGGCTGACCGGGAAACCATCCCGTCTCTTGCCCGGAATCAAGGCGCGTCAGCGCCGCCGGGCAGCGGCCGACCGCCCGCACGGGCGGCCGCTGCCCTCTGTGGTGACATGCTGTCCGGGCTGGACGGGGGCTTGTGCCCGCCTGCCCCGGCGCGCATCCTGCCGCCCGGATACGGGGGACAAACATGATGGATGACGCGCTTCAGGCCGCGCTGCTCGACGGTGTGCCGCTGCCGATGATCCTGATCGGCCGCGATGCGCGGATCCTGCGCACCAATGCGCCTGCGCGCGCGCTGCTGGGCGCCGATCCGGCCGGGCGGCACTACATGAACGCGCTGCGCCAGCCGGAACTGGTCGAGCGGGTCGAGCAGGTGCTGGCGGGCGGGGGGCCGGGCTCGGTGCGCCATGTGGTGACCGGGCCGGGGCGCGATACGGTCTATCGGGTGCTGGCCGCGCCGCTTGCCGGGCAGGGGGCGAGCCTTGCCTTCGAGGACATCACCGAGATCGAGCAGGCCAGCGAGATCCGCCGTGATTTCGTCGCCAATGTCAGCCACGAACTGCGCACGCCGCTGACCGCACTGCTGGGTTTCATCGAGACCCTGCGCGGCCCGGCAAGGGACGATGCGGCGGCGCGCGAGCGGTTCCTGGGCATCATGGCGCGCGAGGCCGGGCGGATGAACCGGCTGGTGGCCGACCTGCTGTCGCTGAGCCGGGTCGAGGCCGAGGAACGGGTCCGCCCCATGGGCCGGGTCGATCTGGTGGCGCTGACCCGGGCCACCGTGGCGACGCTGAGGCCGCTTGCCACCGCCGCCGGGGTCGGGATCGAGGTCGAGGCGCCCGAGGGGAAGCTGGAGGTCCGGGCCGATGCCGACCAGTTGACGCAGGTTCTGAACAACCTGATCGAGAACGCTGTAAAGTATGGACATTCCGGCGGAAAGGTTGAAATATCCTTGGCCGGGATCAACATTCCGGCGCTGGGGGGGCGGGCGGTCTCGCTGAAGGTGAAGGACCACGGCGAAGGTATTGATGAACTTCACCTTGCGCGCCTGACCGAACGTTTCTACCGGGTCGATGCCCACCGCTCGCGCGAGCAGGGCGGCACCGGGCTGGGGCTGGCGATCGTCAAGCACATCGTCCAGCGCCACCGGGGGCGGCTGCGGGTCGAAAGCCGCAAGGGCGAGGGCTGCACCTTCACCGTGCTGCTGCCGGGGGGCTGAAGCGGTGGCCCGTTGCCCGGAATCAAGGCGCGTCAGCGCCGCCGGGCAAGCGGCCGACCGCCCGGACGGGCGGCCGCTCTTGCAACGTATCAACATGCACATACCTCGGGGTATCCGGCACCATAAACTGCCAGACCACCACCGTTGCAGCGGCCACCCGCGGTCGTCCGCTTGCCCTCTGTTGCGCAGCACGTCTGCCCATTCCCCGCTCTGGACAGCGCGCGGCCCCCGGCCGATATTGTCCGGCATGAGTCTTCCCCCGGGTTTCCTCGACGAATTGCGCGGCCGCGTCTCACTCTCGCAGGTGGTGGGGCGCAAGGTTACGTGGGATCAGCGCAAGTCGAACCAGGGCAAGGGCGACATGTGGGCGCCGTGCCCGTTCCATCAGGAAAAATCGGCCTCGTTCCACGTCGATGATCGCAAGGGATTCTACTACTGCTTCGGCTGCCACGCCAAGGGCGACGCGATCAGCTTCATCCGCGAGACCGAGAACGCGGGCTTCATGGAGGCGGTGGAAATCCTCGCCCGCGAGGCCGGGATGACGATGCCCGCCCGCGACCCCAAGGCGGCCGAACGCGCCGACCGGCGCAGCCAGCTTGCCGATGTGATGGAAGAGGCGGTGCGCCACTACCGGCTGCAACTCCAGACCGCCGCGGGGGCACAGGCGCGCGACTATCTGGCGGGCCGGCGGCTGGACGCGGCGGCGCAGGAACGCTTTTCGATAGGCTTCGCCCCGGATGCGCGGCAGGGACTGTTCGCGGCGCTCTGCGCCAGGGGGATCGCGCCCGAACTGATCGTCGAGGCAGGGCTGGCGGCCAGACCCGATGGCGGCGGCCAGCCCTACGACCGCTTCCGGGGCCGGATCATCTTTCCGATCCGCGATGCGCGGGGCCGCTGCATCGGCCTCGGCGGCCGGGCGATGGACCCGAACGCGCGGGCGAAATACCTCAACTCGCCCGAGACGCCGCTGTTCGACAAGGGCCGCAGTCTTTACAACCACGGCCCCGCGCGCGAGGCGGCGGGCAAGGGCCAGCCGCTGATCGTGGCCGAAGGCTATATGGACGTGATTGCGCTGTCGGAAGCCGGGTTTCACGCCACCGTCGCGCCGCTCGGCACCGCCGTCACCGAAGAGCAGTTGCAGCTTTTGTGGCGCATCCACCCCGAGCCGGTGATCGCGCTCGACGGCGATGCGGCGGGGTTGCGCGCGGCGCTGCGGCTGATCGACCTTGCGCTGCCGGTGATGGAGGCGGGGCAGGGGCTGCGCTTTGCCGTGCTGCCACAGGGGCAGGATCCGGACGACCTGATCCGGGCGCAGGGGGCGCAGGGGTTCCGCAAGGTTCTGGATGCCGCGAAACCGATGGTCAGCCTCTTGTGGCAGCGCGAGACCGAAGACCAGCCGATCGACAGCCCCGAACGCCGCGCCGGTCTGGACAAGCGGCTGCGCACGGTGCTGCGCACGATCCGCGATCCCTCGATCCGCGAGCATTACGGCGCCGAGATGAAGCGGCTCCGGGCCGAACTGTTCGGCCCCGCCATCCGCCCGGCGCGCGGTTTCACCCCCGGGCGGCGCGGCAGGGGCTTTGTCCCGCCGCCCGCGCCGACCACGGCCACGGCCCGGGCCTCGATGCTGGCCAGTGCCGACGACGCGGCCGAGGAACGGCTGCGCGAGGCGGTGATCCTCGTGGCGCTGGCGCTGCATCCGGGGCTGATCCCGACCTTCGAATCGGCGCTGGAACGGATGGACCTGACCGCGCCGGGCCACGACCGGCTGCGCAGCGCACTGTTCGCCCATGCCGAAGACCCGGACGCGGCTGCGAAAATCCGCGCGGCGGCGGGCGATGCCCTTGAAAACCTGCTGGCGCTGCGCCATGTCCAGATCGCGCCCCCCGTCCGGAACCCCCATGACGCCGAGGCGGCCCGCATGTGCCTGGCCGAAGAACTGGCGAAACTCGAAGCGCGACGTGGCGCAAGGCGCGAGATCGAACACGCGATGGAGGACTTCTCGGGCCTGCCCGACGAGGGCCTGACATGGCGTCTGTCGCAGGCGGCCGAGGCGGTGAACCGCGCCGGGCGTCTCCGCAGCGACGACGCCGACGACATGGGAGAGGACCGCGCCGCGCTGTCGAATCACCTTCAAAGCCTGATCGACCGGGAAATATGGGTGAAGAAACGGCGTTGAATGCCTCCCGCCCCTGTGATTCGCGTTGATGAGTCGCTACATAGATTCCACTGATTCGGCCTTCCCCGAGGAGCACCATGGCAGCCAAAGATACCGAAGAAGGCAAACCGGCAGAGCAGGACGGCGAAATCACCCTCGACATGAGCCAGGCCGCGGTCAAGAAGATGATCGCCGACGCGCGCGAGCGTGGGTATATCACCTATGACCAGCTCAATACCGTATTGCCGCCCGATCAGGTCTCGTCCGACCAGATCGAGGACGTGATGTCGATGCTCTCGGAAATGGGCATCCAGGTCACCGAATCCGAAGAGGCCGAAGAGGCCGAGCCCGCCGGCGAACTGGTCGAGGCCACCGGCTCGCGCGAGGTGGTGGTGGCCGCCACGACGACCGAGACGCTCGACCGGACCGACGATCCGGTGCGGATGTACCTGCGCGAGATGGGTTCGGTCGAACTGCTGTCGCGCGAGGGCGAGATCGCCATCGCCAAGCGGATCGAGGCCGGGCGCAACACGATGATCGCGGGCCTGTGCGAAAGCCCGCTGACCTTCCACGCCATCACGATCTGGCGCGATGAACTGCTGTCGGAGGACATCCTCCTGCGCGACGTGATCGACCTGGAGACCACCTTCGGCCGCACGATGGAGGGGGACGACGAGCTTGAAGGGGCGCAGATCAGCGGCATCGCCAGCCCGGCGAACGGTCAGGCACGGGGCCAGCAGGGCGGGGCCGCGCCCGAACTGGACGCCGACGGCAACCCGATCGCCGCCGGCGACGACGACGAGGACGAGGACGACGCCTCGAACATGTCGCTTGCGGCGATGGAGGCCGCGCTCAAGCCCAAGGTGCTGGAGACCCTCGACCGGATCGCCTGCGACTACAACATGCTGGCGGAAATGCAGGACCAGCGCATGTCGGCCACGCTGACCGAGAAGAACACCTTCTCGGCCACGGAAGAAGCCGCCTATCAGAAGCTGCGTTCGGAAATCGTCATGCTGGTCAACGAGCTGCACCTGCATAACAACCGGATCGAGGCGCTGGTCGACCAGCTTTACGGCATCAACCGCAAGATCATGTCGATCAACTCGGGCATGGTGAAGCTGGCCGACCACGCCCGCATCAACCGGCGCGAATTCATCGAGGAATATCAGGGGTATGAGCTGGATCCGACCTGGCTTGACCGGATGGCCGCGAAATCCGGCCGCGGCTGGCAGGTCCTGATCGAGCGCAGCCGCGACAAGGTCGAGGAACTGCGCAAGGAAATGGCGCAGGTCGGCCAGTATGTCGGTGTCGATATTTCCGAGTTCCGCCGCATCGTCAACCAGGTGCAGAAGGGCGAGAAGGAGGCGAGGCAGGCCAAGAAGGAGATGGTCGAGGCCAACCTGCGGCTGGTCATTTCCATCGCCAAGAAATACACGAACCGCGGGCTGCAATTCCTTGATCTCATTCAGGAAGGTAATATCGGCCTGATGAAGGCCGTGGACAAGTTCGAGTATCGCCGGGGCTACAAGTTCTCGACCTATGCGACCTGGTGGATCCGGCAGGCGATCACCCGCTCCATCGCCGACCAGGCCCGGACGATCCGCATCCCGGTCCACATGATCGAGACGATCAACAAGCTGGTGCGCACCGGCCGCCAGATGCTGCACGAGATCGGCCGCGAGGCCACGCCCGAGGAACTGGCCGAAAAGTTGCAGATGCCGCTGGAAAAGGTCCGCAAGGTGATGAAGATCGCCAAGGAACCGATTTCGCTGGAAACCCCGATCGGGGATGAGGAAGACAGCCAGCTCGGCGATTTCATCGAGGACAAGAACGCGATCCTGCCCCTGGAATCCGCGATTCAGGAGAACCTGAAGGAAACCACGACACGGGTTCTGGCCAGCCTCACCCCGCGCGAGGAGCGGGTGCTGCGCATGCGCTTCGGCATCGGCATGAACACTGACCATACGCTGGAGGAGGTCGGCCAGCAGTTCTCGGTGACGCGCGAGCGCATCCGTCAGATCGAGGCCAAGGCGCTGCGGAAGCTGAAACATCCGAGCAGGAGCCGGAAGCTGCGGAGTTTTCTGGATCAGTGACCATTGAGGAGCATCGGAGGCTTCGGGAAGCAGCACAAGTATTGCTGACCCTTCTCCGATGCATCTCGATGAAGATGTCGCTGGCCGTTGATAAGCACGACCGTCTAAACTTCTTCCGACTTTACGATGGTTGCCTTATGGATGTGGCCGTTATCTCGTGGTGCAAGTTTTTTGGATCAAGTAAGGAAAACCTGTTTTGGTTGAGGTTATTTCCCGAGGTCGCCCCAGGTCACACCGAACTCAGGGGTAGGCTACTGGAGGCCGCGCAAGGAGACCTTAAAGCCCTTTCGGAAACAACCCGCAATTATCGCGATACTTATGTCGCGCATCACGACTTGAACGAGACGAAGCGCGCGAAGGATCATCCATCGCTTCATCCTCTCCAGGCTACGGGCCAAGTGCTCTACAAGGAGGTCTATAGCACTTTGGATTCGCATGGCTACGCAGGCGGTCTACCGCACCCAGATCGGATTATGGGGACGGGCCTTCGAGAGATCGAAGCTCAGTGGAAGAGGATAGTGGAAGCGGTGAGGACGGCGACTCAAGGGTTCCGGGAGCCCTAAACGCTTATCCACTCTTGACATTGTGTGCGCGATCACGTACATGCTCCGCATGAAAACCCTCTCCTCCACCATCCTCCGCCAGAACCTCTCCGCCGTGATGGACCGGGTGAACGACGACCACGAGCCGGTCATCGTCACCCGCGCCAAGGGTAAGCCCGTGGTCATGGTCTCGCTGGAGGACTGGGCCTCGATGGATGAGACCACCTATCTGCTGTCCAGCCCGAAGAACGCAGCCCGGTTGCGCGCGGCGATCAAGGGGCTGAACGAGGGCAGGGGTGTCGTCCGTGACTTGATCGAAGAATGAATCTAACATTCTTTCCAGACGCTTGGGACGATTACCAGTATTGGCTCGCAACTGACAAGGCGATGGTCCGCAAGATCAACGGGCTCATCAAGGAATGCCTGCGCCACCCGTTCGAGGGCACCGGAAAGCCTGAGCCGTTGAAGGGCGACCTTTCCGGCTTCTGGTCGCGCCGGATAGACCGCGAACACCGGCTGGTCTATCGCGCGACGGCGACGGCAATCGAGATCGCCCAGTGCCGCTATCACTATTGAGGCGCTACACCGCCGTCACATCCGCCTGCGCGAAATCGCCACCGACATAGCGACCGCAGGGTGCGCCTCACCCCTCGCGCACCGTGGCGATCATCAGGGCCACGTTCTCGGGGTCGGCCTCGGGGGTGATGCCGTGGCCGAGGTTGAAGATATGCGGCCCGCCCGAGAAGGTGCGGACGATGCGGCGGGTGGACTCGATCAGTGCCGGGCCGCCGGTCACCAGATGCTGCGGCGCGAGATTGCCCTGCACGCAGCCGTCGGGCTGGACATGCGCCGCCGCCCATTCCGCCGACACGCCGTTGTCGAGCGCGACGCAATCCGCCCCGGTCGCAGCGTGGAAGCCCGCGTAGCGCGGCCCGGCCTCGCGCGGGAAGGCGATCACCGGGATGCCGGGGTGGCGGGCCTTCAGCGCGGCGATGATCCGCGCGGCGGGCTTGAGCGCGAAATCGTCGAAATCCTGCCCCTTGAGCGAGCCTGCCCAGGAGTCGAACAGCTTGACCACCTCGGCCCCGGCCTCGATCTGGGCGGAAAGGTAGTCGATCGTCGCCTCGGCGATCAGGTCGATCAGCGCCACGAAAGCCGCCCGGTCCTCGGCCTTGAAGGCATGCGCCGGGGCCTGGTCCGGGGTGCCGCGCCCGGCGATCATGTAGGTGGCGACCGTCCAGGGCGCGCCGGCGAAGCCGATCAGCGTGACCTCGGGCGGCAGTTCGCGGGCAAGGATGCGCACGGTCTCGTAGACCGGGCCCAGCGTCTCGTGGATCGCCGAGGCGGGTTTCAGCGCCGCCACGCCGCCCGCGTCGGTGATGGTCGAAAGCCGCGGCCCCTCGCCGGTGACGAACCACAGTTCGGACCCGAGCGCCTGCGGCAGGAGCAGGATATCGGCAAACAGGATCGCCGCGTCGAAACCATAGCGGCGGATCGGTTGCAGCGTGACCTCGGCCGCGAGATCCGGCGCGTAGCACAGCGACAGGAAATCCCCGGCCCGGGCGCGGGTGGCGCGGTATTCCGGCAGGTAGCGCCCGGCCTGCCGCATCATCCATATGGGCGGGGTGGGCAGAACCTCGCCCCGCAGCGCGCGCAGAATGGTCTTGTCCGCGCCGGTTCCGCCTGTCTCGGCCTTTGTCATCCCGTCCTCCGTCCGCATGATCCGGCCCCCGCTTGCCCGTCGGGGGCGGGGAATGTCAAGCGCGGCGCGGTCGCAGGGGGCGGCCGCGCGGCGCGGTGAACCTGTCAGGCCACGCCCGCCTTGCCTGTTTTCCCGGCCCCGGCCTCTGTCTGGGCCTCCGCCTCCGTCTCCGTCTCGGCCGACTGGCGGGCCCACATCGCGGCATAGCGGCCGCCGCGGGCCAGAAGCGCCTCGTGCCGCCCCTCCTCGATGATCCGGCCCGCCTCCAGCACCACGATCCGGTCGGCGTCGGCCACGGTGGAAAGCCGGTGGGCGATGGTGATCACGGTGCGGCCCCGGCTCATCTCGCGCAGGCTGTCCTGGATGTCGCGTTCGGTCTGGGTGTCGAGCGCCGAGGTGGCCTCGTCCAGCAGCAGTATCGGCGGGTTCTTGAGCAGGGTCCGCGCAATCCCCACCCGCTGCTTCTCGCCGCCCGAAAGCTTGAGTCCGCGCTCGCCCACCGTGGTCTCGTAGCCTTCGGGCAGGCTCATGATGAAATCGTGGATGCGGGCGGCGCGGGCGGCGGCCTCGATCCCGGCCCGGCCGGCGTCGGGGCGGCCGTAGGCGATGTTGTAAAGGATGGTGTCGTTGAACAGCACCGTGTCCTGCGGCACCACGCCGATCATGTCGTGCAGGCTTTGCTGGGTCACGTCGCGCACGTCCTGCCCGTCGATGCGCAGGCTGCCGCCGGTCACGTCGTAGAACCGGAACAGCAGGCGCCCGATGGTGGACTTGCCCGAGCCCGAGGGGCCGACCAGCGCCACCGTCTCGCCCGGGGCGATCTTCAGGCTGACGCCGCGCAGGATCGGCCGTTCGGGCTCATAGCCGAATTCCACGCCGTCGAATTCGACCCCGCCGCCCCCGACCTTGAGCGCGGGCGCACCGGGGCGGTCCGCGATCTCTGCCGGTTGTTCCAGCAGCGCGAACATCTCGCCCATATCGACCAGCGACTGGCGGATCTCGCGGTAGACCGTGCCGAGAAAGCCCAGCGGCAGGGTGATCTGCATCATATAGGCGTTGACCATGACGAAATCGCCCACGGTCAGGCGGCCGTCCTGCACCCCGAGCGCGGCCATGACCATCACCGCCACCAGCCCCAGCGTGATCAGCAGCGACTGGCCGATGTTGAGCAACCCCAGCGTAAGTCCGGTCTTGACCGCCGCGCGCTCATACCCCGCCATCGCGGCGTCGTAACGCGCGGCCTCGCGCGCCTCGGCGCCGAAATACTTGACGGTCTCGAAGTTCAGCAGGCTGTCGATGGCTTTCTGGTTGGCGTCGGTGTCCTGGTCGTTCATCTCCCTCCTGATCTGCACCCGCCATTCCGTCACCCGGAAGGTGAACATCACGTAAAGCGCGATCGTGGCCAGCACCACCAGCATGTAGGAGGCCCCGAACACCGTGGCGAAGATCACCATGATCAGAACGAGTTCGAGGATCAGCGGCCCGACCGAGAACAGCATGAACCGCAGCAGGAAATCGACACCCTTGACGCCGCGTTCGATCACCCGGCTGAGCCCGCCGGTGCGGCGGCTGACATGGTAGCGCATCGAGAGCCGGTGGATATGGCTGAAGGTCTCAAGCGCGAGTCGCCGCAGCGCCCGCTGGCCGACCCGCACGAAGACCGCATCGCGAAGTTCGGCGAAGGCGACCGAGAAAAGCCGCGCCATGCCGTAGGCGACGGTCAGGCCGACCGCGCCCAGCATCAGCATCTCGGGCCCCGAGGGGGCCTCTCCCGCCAGCGCATCGACCGCCTGTTTGTAGAGGAACGGGGTGACGACGGCGAAAAGCTTGCCCGCGACCAGCGCCAGCATGGCAAACACCACCCGGCGCTTGACCCAGCCCTGACCCGCGGGCCAGAGATACGGCCCCACCCGGCGGATCGTCCGCCACCCGCTGCCGCCCGTTCCGGCCGGAACCTGTCCGACCGGCGCCTGTCCGGTTGCCATCACCCGCCCCCATCTGTCCGCCGGACCTACCTATGTCCCCCGACGGCAAAGTGCCAGAGGGGTCCGGTCGCGCGCCCGGACCCGGCGACCGGCCCTTTCCGGCCGGGCAGGGGCTTTCCGCCCCCCTGCGCCTGACGGCGCGAATATCCCCCCGGAGGGTCGCCTTGCCAGGGGCCGCTCAGCCGTATTCCGCCACCGGCGTTCCGGCCAGCGCCGCGATGTTCAGCAGCCCGCGCGCGGTGATCGAGGGGGTGACGATATGGGCGCGGTTGCCCATGCCCATCAGGATCGGCCCGACTTCCAGCCCGCCCGCCCGGGCCTTGAGAATGTTGCGCACCGCGCTGGCCGCGTCGGTCGAGGCGAAGACCAGCACGTTCGCCGCCTCGGTCAGCCGCGAGTTGGGGAAGATGCGCGAAAGCAGCCCCGGGTCGAGCGCCGCATCGACCGCCATTTCGCCTTCATAGACGAAATCGGGCCGGGCCGCGTCCAGGAGTTCCAGCGCCGCGCGCATCCGCCGGCCCGAGTCGCTGTCGAGATTGCCGAACTGCGAATGCGAGCACAGCGCCACCCTTGGCGTGATGCCGAAGCGGCGGACATGGCGCGCGGCGCCGATTGCCGCCACCGCGATCTGCTCGGGCGTCGGCACCGCGTTGACCTGGGTGTCGGCGACGAACAGCGGCCCCGCGGTCTGGATGATCAGGCTGAGCGCGCCGACCGGGGTCAGCCCGTCGCGCGCCAGCACCCGCCGGACATAGCCCAGATGCCACAGGTATTGCCCCAGCGTGCCGCAGATCAGGCTGTCGGCCTCGCCCCGGTGCACCATGACCGCGCCGATGGCGGTGGTGTTGGTGCGCAGCACCGCGCGGGCGGTGTCGGGGCTGACGCCGCGCCGCTCCATCAGCCGGTGATAGGTTTCCCAGTAGTCGCGGTAGCGCCGGTCGCTTTCGGGGTTCACGATCTCGAAGTCGCGGTCGGGGCGGATCGGCAGGCCCGCGCGTTCGCAGCGCATGGCGATCACCTCGGGGCGGCCGATCAGGATCGGGGCTTCGGTGGTTTCCTCCATGATCGCGTGGGTGGCGCGCAGCACGCGTTCGTCCTCGCCCTCGGCGAAGACGATGCGGCGGGAGGCCGTGCGGGCGGCCTCGAACACCGGGCGCATCAGAAGCGCCGAGCGGAACACCGAACCGTCGAGCCGGTCCTTGTAGGCGGCGAGGTCGTCGATCGGGCGGGTGGCGACGCCGGTTTCCATCGCCGCCTTCGCCACCGCGCCCGCGACCACGCCCATCAGGCGGGGATCGAACGGTTTCGGGATCAGGTAGTCGGGGCCGAAGGTCAGCGATTCGCCGCGGTAGGCCGCCGCCGCCTCGGCCGAGGTGGTGGTGCGGGCCAGCGCGGCGATCCCCTCGATGCAGGCGAGTTGCATGGCGTCGTTGATCTGCGTCGCGCCCACGTCGAGCGCGCCGCGGAAGATGAACGGAAAGCACAGCACGTTGTTGACCTGGTTGGGATAATCCGACCTGCCGGTGGCGATGATCGCGTCCGGGGCGATGGCGCGGACCTCATCGGGCATGATCTCGGGCGTGGGATTGGCCAGCGAGAAGACGATGGGGCGCGGCGCCATTTTCGCCACCATTTCCGGCGTCAGCACACCGGGGCCGGAAAGGCCGAGGAAGAAGTCCGCGCCGCCGATCACCTCGTCGAGGGTGCGCGCGTCGGAGGCTTGCGCGAAGGCGGCCTTCTGCGGGTTCATGTCCTCGGTCCGGCCCTCGTGCACCAGCCCGTGGATGTCGCACAGCCAGACGTTTTCCCGCCTTACCCCCAGTTTGAGCAGCATGTTGAGGCAGGCGATCCCGGCCGCGCCGCCGCCGGTGGAGACGACCTTGATCTCCTCGAACCGCTTGCCCGCCACATGCAGCGCGTTGGTGGCCGCCGCGCCGACGACGATGGCGGTCCCGTGCTGGTCGTCGTGGAACACCGGAATCTTCATGCGTTCGCGGCAGAGCCTTTCGACGATGAAACAGTCGGGGGCCTTGATGTCCTCAAGGTTGACCGCGCCGAAGGTGGGCTCCAGCGCGCAGACGATATCGGCCAGCCTTTCGGGGTCGGATTCGTTCACCTCGATATCGAAACAGTCGATATTGGCGAATTTCTTGAACAGGACCGCCTTGCCCTCCATCACCGGCTTCGACGCCAGCGCGCCGATATTGCCGAGGCCGAGGACCGCCGTGCCGTTCGTCACCACCGCGACCAGATTGGCCCGCGCGGTATAGCGGGCGGCATTGGCCGGGTCGGCCTTGATCTCGATACAGGCTTCGGCCACGCCGGGGGAATAGGCGCGCGACAGATCGCGGCCGTTGGCCAGGGGCTTGGTGGCGCGGATCTCCAGCTTTCCGGGGTGCGGGAACTCATGATAGTCGAGCGCCGCCTGCCGCGCGCTGTCCTGCCGGGCTTCTTCCATCGTTTCCTCCCCCTGAGTTCCGCCCCGAAATTGCGGTTGTTCAACATTAAACCATCCGCCCGGTGGCGCAAGGGCGCAGCGGCGGCGCGGGTGCGGTCGGCGGGGGAAGGGCAGGGTGCCCGCCCCGGTTTTCCTGCCCGGCCCGTTCTTTTCCCGCCCTCCGGCGTTCCACGCCTTGCGGCCGGATGCGGCGCGACCTAGATTCACCCCAAGAAACGCTGACGGAGACCGCCATGGCCATGGAAGCCCGGGATATCGAAAACCTGCTGCGGGAAAGTTTCCCGCAGGCACGGATCACCATCACCGACCTTGCGGGCGACGGCAATCACTACGCCGCCGAGGTGATCGACGAATCCTTCCGGGGCATGAACCGGGTACAGCAGCAGCGCGCCGTCTATGCTGCGCTGAAGGGCCGCATGGACGGCCCGGCGGGTGAACTCCATGCCCTTGCCCTCACCACCAAGGCGCCTGACTGAAGGGGGCGCCGGTCCGACCGCCAAACAGACCGCCGAACAGACCGAAGGGAAACGCAATGACCACCACAGCGCAGGACCAGATCCGCGATACCATCACCACCCATGACGTCGTGCTGTTCATGAAGGGCACCAAGACCATGCCGCAATGCGGGTTCTCCTCGCGCGTGGCCGGGGTGCTCAACTTCATGGGGGTGGAGTTTCTCGATGTGAACGTGCTTGCCGACGAGGCCGTCCGGCAGGGAATCAAGGATTTCTCCGACTGGCCGACCATCCCGCAGCTTTACGTCAAGGGCGAGTTCGTCGGCGGCTGCGATATCGTGACCGAGATGACGCTCTCGGGCGAGCTTGACCAGTTGTTCGAGACGCAGGGCGTGGGCTACGACAAGGCGGCGGCGGACAAGATCCGCGAAGCGAACGCCTGATCCGCTGCATCACGTTGCGGCGGCGCGGCTTTGTCAGTCCGCCCGCCGCGGCGCGGATGCATCCGAACGCATGTCCGGTTCCGGGGCGGGGGCGTGAACCGCGACGGCGCGCTCGGGATGCGCCGATGGCGGCGGCGGCCCGGCTACCTGTCCGACGGGTGGTTCACCCCGTCGACCCAGCCGATCTCGCCGATCTCGCCGAGGTCGCGCGGGTTGACGCCATCGAGGATCGCCACGTTCACCCCGTATTCGTTCGGGTTCGACCGCCTGCGGTGGTGGGTGTAGATGCCGCAGGTCGCGCAGAACCAGTGCTGCGCCGTCATGCTGCCCCAGCGGTAGAGCGTCAGCCTGTCCTGCCCCTTCACCACCCGCAGCCCGTCGAGCGGCGCCGAGACCGCGGCCGCGCCCCGGCGGCGGCAGAAGGAACAGTCGCAGCGCCGGGCCGAGGCGAGGCCGTCCGCCAGCGTCACCTCGATCTCGACCGCGCCGCAATGGCAGGTGCCGCGCCGGACCTCGCTCATCGCCGCCTCCGGACCACGGGAATGGAGGTGCGCCCGACCCGGTAGCGGGCCTCGGGGTGCGGCGGCTCGCCATGGGTGCGCCGCCACCAGCCGGTGCCGCCCCGGCGCAGCCAGAGCGGCACGGTCAGCGCCATCCCGGCGACGAAACCGCCCGCATGGGCCCAATAGGCGACGCCGCCTTCCTCGGGGCTGACGGCCAGCCCGCCGCCGATCTGGAACAGGAACCACAGGCCCAGCATGATCCAGGCGGGCACCGGCAGGATGCGGAAGAAGATCACGATGATGATCAGCACATCGACCCGCGCCCGGGGGTAGAGCAGCAGATACCCGCCCAGCACCCCGGCGATCGCGCCGGAGGCCCCGACCATCGGCACCGGAGAGCCGGGTTCGGCCGCGACCTGAAGCGCCGCCGCCACCGCCCCGCAGGCCAGGTAGAAGGCAAGAAACCCGCGATGGCCGAAGGCTTCCTCCATGTTGTCGCCGAAAATCCACAGAAACAGCATGTTGCCCGCAAGGTGCAGCCAGCCGGCATGGACGAACATCGAGGTGAGGACCGTATGCCAGTCCTGCCCCGAGGTGATCCGGCCCGGCACCACGCCCCAGGTGTTGAAGAAGGCATGGACCGCGTAATCGCTGTCCAGAAACGGCAGGGAGCCGAGGAACACCAGGATGTTGGCGGCCATCAGCCCCCAGGTGACATAAGGCGTGCCCCCGGAAGGATTGTGATCGCGGATCGGAAACATGGCCCACGGTTTCCGATCCCTGGCCCGGCGTCAAGGGGAGTCCTGTTCCGGGCGTGGCGGTGCGCGTGAGCGCACCCTGCGGCGACCCTGCGGCGCGCTCGTCACGCCCCCGCGCTCACCAGCAGCTGCGCGTTGCCGCCCGAGGCGGTGGTGTCGATGCAGACGTGGCGCTCGTGCAGAACATGGGCGGTGTCGGGCATCCCGGCGATCAGCGGCAGGATCGGCCCCGGACGGCGGGCAAGCGCCTGCGCCAGCGCGCGGGCGGTCCGGGCGTCGCCCCACCAGAGCACGCCGGAAAACCCCTCGATCCGGGCCAGCACCTCCGGGTCGGTCAGGTCGGGCGCCGCCAGCGCCGCCCCGCCAAGCGCCCGCACCGCATGGACCTGCGCGGCGGCGGCCTCGCCGGGGCCGAGGCACAGCAAGGGCGGGCGCGGCACCAGCGACAGCCGGTTCGATTCGCCGGTCGGTCCGGGCAGGTCGTGGGTCTTGACCGCGGTCTCCGTCGCCCGGGCCGAGGCCAGCGCCGCCGTCAGCGCGCCCGCGTCGCGCGGCGGGGCAGGGGGGGCGGATGCCTCCGCCGCCACCGGCACGGGCCGGGCGGTGAAGCGCGGCAGGTAGTCCGGCCCGCCCGCCTTGGGGCCGGTGCCGGAAAGCCCCTCGCCGCCGAAGGGCTGGCTGCCCACCACCGCGCCGATCTGGTTACGGTTGACATAGGTGTTGCCGACCCGCACCCGCTCGACGACATGCTGCACCCGGTCGTCGATCCTTGTATGCAGCCCGAAGGTCAGCCCGTAGCCGCTGGCGTTCACCGCGGCGATCACCGCGTCCAGTTCCCCGGCCCGGAAGGTGGCGAGATGCAGGACGGGGCCGAAGATCTCGCGCCCCAGATCGGCGATGCCGCCCACGCGGATCACCGCCGGGCCGATGAAATGTCCGGTGGCGGGGCAGGGGAGTTCATGCAGCAACCGCCCCTCGGCCCGCGCGGCCGCGACATGGGCGGCGATGCCCGCCGCCGCTTCGGCATCGATCACCGGGCCCAGATCGGTGGCCAGATCCTCGGGGTCGCCGGGCGCAAGCTCGTCCATCGCGCCGAACAGCATTTCGGTCAGCGGCCCGGCGATGTCCTCCTGCACGTAGAGACAGCGCAGCGCCGAACAGCGCTGCCCGGCCGACTGGAAGGCCGAGGCGACGATATCGCGCACCGCCTGTTCCGGCAGCGCGGTCGAATCCACCACCATCGCGTTCAGCCCGCCGGTCTCGGCGATCAGCGGCGCGGCCGGATCGCAATGCGCGGCCATGGCGGAACGGATCGCCAGCGCGGTCGCGGTCGAGCCGGTGAAGGCCACGCCGCCCAGACGCGGGTCCGAGGTCAGCCACGCCCCCACCTCGCCGCCGCCCGGCAACAGTTGCAGCGCCGACAGCGGCACCCCGGCGCGGTGCAAAAGCGCGACCGCATGGGCGGCGATCAGCGAGGTCTGCCCGGCGGGTTTCGCCAGAACCGCATTCCCGGCGGCCAGCGCGGCGCCGATCTGCCCCGAAAAGATCGCCAGCGGAAAGTTCCACGGGCTGATACAGGCGAACACCCCGCAGGGGGCCGCGCCCTCCAGCGCCCCGGCGCCGTCGGCATAGTAGCGCAGGAAATCCACCGCCTCGCGCAGTTCCGCCACCGCATCGGCCAGCGTCTTGCCGGCCTCGCGCGCCAGGAGCGCGAAGATCGGGCCGAATTCGGCCTCGTAAAGGTCGGCGGCGCGGCGCAGCACCCCGGCGCGTTCGGCCGCGGGCGCATCCCAGACGCGGGCGGCGGCAAAGGCGGTGTCCACATCGGCGGGCGAGGCATGGCGCACCACCCCCACCTTCATCTTGCCCGAAATACTCCCGCCGGAGGCTCCCCCACTCTCCGCCAGCGCGAAGGCCGGGTTGAGGACGGGCAGGGGGGCCGCGCCCTCGACCGGGCCCGCCAGCACCGGCGCGGCGGTGAATTCATGCGCCAGCCACGGCGCCCGCGCCGCCCCAATCGCCGCCAGATCGCCGGTATCGGTCAGATCCCAGCCGCGCGAATTGCGCCGGGGCGCGAACAGTTCCGGCCCGCGCAGGATCGAGGGATTCTCGACCCCCGGCGCGGCTTCCAGCGCGGCAAAGGGGCAGGCGGCCACCGTCTCGGGCGGGACATCTTCATCGACGATCTGGTTGACGAAGCTGGAATTCGCGCCGTTTTCCAGCAGCCTGCGCACCAGATAGGCCAGCAGGTCGCGATGCGCGCCCACCGGGGCGTAGATGCGGCAGCGGGTGCCGTGGTCGGCATGGACGATCTCGTGCAGCCGTTCGCCCATGCCGTGCAGGCGCTGGAACTCGAACCGCTCCCGGTCCTGCGGCCCGGCCATGTCGAGGATCGCGGCCACGGTATGCGCGTTATGGGTGGCGAATTGCGGATAGATGCGGTCGGTCATGCCCAGCAGCTTGCGGGCACAGGCGATATAGCTGATGTCGCTGGCCGGTTTGCGGGTGAAGACGGGAAAGCTGTCCAGCCCCAGCACCTGCGCCCGCTTGATCTCGGTGTCCCAATAGGCGCCTTTCACCAGCCGCACCATGATCCGCCGGTCGAGCCGGGTGGCCAGATCATGCAGCCGGTCGATCACCGCGCCCGCGCGGCGGCCGTAAGCCTGCACCACCACGCCGAACCCATCCCAGCCCGCCAGCGCCGGATCGGCCAGAACCGCCTCGATCACATCCAGCGAAATCGCAAGCCGGTCAGCCTCTTCCGCGTCGATGTTGAAGCCCAGACCGGCGGCTTTCGCCAGCCCCGCCAGCGCCCGGACCCGGGGCACCAGCTCCTCCATGACCCGTTCGCACTTGGCCACCTCGTAGCGCGGATGCAGCGCGGAAAGCTTGACCGAAATCCCCGGATTCGCACGGATATCCGCACCCTTGGCCGCCGCCGCGATGACGCTGATCGCGCCGGAATAGGCCAGGTGATAGCGCCGCGCATCGGCCTCGGTCCGGGCCGCTTCGCCCAGCATGTCATAGCTGTAGGTATAGCCCCTGGCCTCCAGCTCGCGGGCGCGTTTCATCGCCGCGCCGATATCCTCGCCCAGCACGAACTGGCGGCCCATCTCCTTCATCGCCCGGCCGACCGCGGCGCGGATCACCGGCTCGCCCAGCCGCTTGATCGCGCCGCGCAGGTGCCCGGCCACGCCCGGGCCGCGCCCCGGCTCATGCCCCGGTTCATGGTCGTCAAGCACCTTGCCGGTCAGCATCAGCGCCCAGGTCGAGGCATTGACCAGCGACGACGCCGAATGGCCGAGGTGGCGGCCCCAGTCCGAGGGGGCGATCTTGTCCTCGATCAGCGCATCCATGGTGTCGGCATCGGGGACGCGCAGCAGGGCTTCGGCCAGGCACATCAGCGCGATCCCCTCATCGGTGGAAAGCCCGTATTCGGCCAGGAACACCTCCATCAGCCCGGGTTTCGCGCTGTTGCGGATCCGCGCCACCAGATCGGCCCCGGCGGCGGCGATCCGGGTGCGGTCGTCGGGGCCCAGCGCGGCCTCGTCGATCAGCGCTTTCAGCAAGGGGGCCTCGGGCATGAGGCTGGCGGTCTCGATGATTTCGGTGGGCGTCAAGGCGGGATTCTCCGGGGCGTTCATGGGGGCTCCTGTTTCGCCCATGATATACCTTGCACGTCGGTCTATTTTCCCGATTATTGCCCCATGACGGGCAAATGTCCCGAAGAATGAGGGGGTTCCGATGTCGGATGACCAGCGGGGCGATACGCCCGATCTCGACCGTTTCGACCATGCGATCCTGCGGGTGGTCGCCGCCGAAGGCCGGATCGCCGTCACCGAGCTGGCGCGGCGGATCGGCCTGTCGAAATCCCCGACCCAGGCGCGGCTGAAGCGGCTGGAGGCGGCGGGCGTCATCACCGGCTACCGCGCGCAGCTCGACCCGATCCGGATGGGCATGGCCCATGTGGCCTTCGTCGAGGTGCGGCTGTCGGACACGCGCGAGGCGGCCTTGCAGGCGTTCAACCGCGCGGTGCTGGCGGTGCCGGAGATCGAGCAGTGCCACATGATCGCGGGCGGCTTCGACTATCTGCTGAAGGTGCGCACCGCCGATATCAACGACTACCGCCGGGTGTTGGGCGAACGGCTGTCGTCGCTGCCGTATGTCGCCGCGACCTCGACCTATGTGGCGATGGAAACGGTGAAGGAGGCCGGGTCGTAAGCAACCGCCCGGGCGGGGCGTTCTGTTGGCCGTGAGGTGGACAATCCCATCTTGTTTCAGCGCGTTGCAGCTTCATCTTCATGCGTTGGCGCATATTTATTTAACATAATATTTCTTATCAGCACAATGGCCGCCTCCAAATCTCCACCATCCCGGACCCCGCCCCGTTCATCCCGGCAGCGCCGCGCGGGCGGCCATGCTGTGCATTGCCTCGCCGATCTCGCGCAGCGCGGTCTGGGCCATGGAGCGGAACGTGAGGATCTCGAACCCCGCGCCGGAACGCATCAGCATCAGCGGCATGTGCCCCAGCAGCGAGCGCACCGACGAGCCCTCGGGAAAAAACCCCGTCCGCAGGTCCATGGGCACCAGCCGGGCCAGCACCGCCCCGGCGCCCTGCCCGGTCAGCCGCAGCGCCGCCCAGCCGTCCGACTGGTCGGCAAGCGCGGCATGGGCGGCCAGCGCCCCGGGCGCGGCCACACCCATCAGGAACGCCGTGTCCCGCCCGGCGAATGCGATCTGCGCCGGGCCGCTGACGATCATCCGGTTCGGTTCGGGCCAGCCGAGGCCCAGCGGGCGCAGCACCTTGGCCACCTGTGCAGCACCGCCCCGGAAAGGTGTGATCGAGGTGATCGGGCCGGGCAGCCATTCCTCCAGCGTTACGCTGGCAACTTTGGGAATTTCCATTCCAAAGAAGGGATTTATAGGGATAAGTTCAGCCACGCATCTTCCCTCCCTCGGGGTCGTGGAACACCGGATGGCAGACCTCGCACAGCATTTCGGCGCCGCGCAGGTGATCGACCATCCGCACCATCTCGCCGGTCCGGGCCCGGCCGTTGCGCAGGAAGCCGAGGCCGAGCCATGAGCCCAGCGTGGGCGACCAGCAGGCCGAGGTGACATAGCCTTGGCTGTGCTTGCGCACCGCCGGATCGGCGGCGGCGAAGAGATGCGCCCCGGCGCTGACCGGCGTCTGCGGCGAGGCGGGTTTCAGCCCCACCAGCTGCTCGCGCTCCGCCCCCGAGAGGCCGGGCCGCGCGGCCGCCGCCTTGCCGATGCAGTCCTTGCCCGCCGCGATCATCCGCGCCATGCCGATGTCGAAGGCGGTCACCCGGCCGTGGATCTCGGCGTGGGTGACAAAGCCCTTTTCGATCCGCAGCACGTTCAGCGCCTCCAGCCCGTAAGGTCCGCCGCCGAAGGTCTCGGCCCGGGCGCAGAGATCGCGGAACAGCGCGGCGCCGTAGCGGGCGGGCACGGCAATCTCGTAGCCGAGTTCGCCCGAGAAGGAGATGCGGAACAGCCGCGCCTCGACCCCCATCAACCGCAGCGGGCCGCAACCCATGAAGGGGAAATCGCCGGTCAGCGGCTCATCCAGCATGGTGTTCAGCAGGTCGCGCGCCTTCGGCCCGGCCACGGCGAATTGCGCCCATTGCTCGGTCACCGAAATCAGGGCCACGTCCCAATCCGCGCAATGCGCCTGCCGCACGAAGTCGAGGTGCCGCATCACCTGCCCCGCCGCCGCGGTGGTGGTGGTCATCAGGTAGTGCGTCTCGCCCAGCCGCGCGGTGGTGCCGTCGTCCATGACATGGCCGTCCTCGCGCAACATCAGCCCGTAACGCACCCGCCCCACCGGCAGGGTGGAAAACGTGTTGGTATAGACGAAATCCAGAAACCGCGCCGCATCCGGCCCCTGAATGTCGATCTTGCCCAGCGTCGAGACATCGCAGACCCCGACCGAACCCCGCACCATCGCCACCTCGCGGTCGCAGGCGTCGCGCCATGTGGCCTCGCCCGGCAGCGGGAAATAGGACGGCCGATACCACAGCCCGGCCTCGATCATCGGCGCGTGGCGGGCGACCGACGCCTGATGCGAGGTCATGAAGCGCTGCGGCTGGAACCCCTCGGCCCGCCCGCCCGCGCCCATCGCGGCGATCGACACCGGGCTGTAGGGCGGGCGGAAGGTGGTGGTGCCGGTCTCGGGAATGCCGCGCCCGGTGGCGTCGGCCAGCACGGCGAGCGCCGCGACGTTCGAATTGCGGCCCTGATCCGGGGCCATGCCCTGCGTGGTGTAGCGTTTCATATGCTCGACCGAGCGGAAGTTCTCGGCCGCCGCAAGGGTCACGTCCTTCACCGTCACGTCATTGGCAAGGTCGAGCCAGGCCCTGCCCCGCCCCGGCACCGCCCAGAGCGGCTCTATCGCATAGGGCTGGTCCGCCGTCTCCGGCGCCTCAAGCGCGGCGGGTTTCAGCCCGAGGTCGGCCAGCGCTTCCCGCGCCGCGCGCAGCCCGTCGGCGAGGCAGGCGGCGGTATCGAACAGCCCGCGCGCCGCCCCTGCCGCCTCCAGCCCCGGCACCATGTCCGGGCGCGGCACGAAAGCGGCAAGCGCCGCGTCCCATTCCGGCCGCCCGTTCATGTGGCAGGCCAGATGCAGCGTCGGGTTCCAGCCGCCGGAGACGGCGAGACAATCGACCTCCAGCGTCACGCTGCCCGCGCTGTCGGTCAGGGTGATCTCGCGCAGGCCAAGCCTGCCGCGCGTCCCCGTCACCTGCGCCCCGCGCCAGACCCGGAAATCCTCCAGCGCCGAGGCATTGGGGCGGCTGTCGATCAGCATCACCTCGGCCCCGGCGGCCTGCAATGCCCGCGCCGTCGCCCGCGCGCCGTCGTTGTTGGCGAAGACCGCGATCCTGCGGCCCGCCAGCACCCCCCAGCGGTTCAGATAGGCAAGCGCCGCCGAGGCGAGCATCACCCCCGGCCGGTCGTTGTCGGGGAACGCGACCGGCCGTTCCAGCGCGCCCGCCGCAAGGATCGCCCGCTTCGCCACGATGCGCCAGAAACATTCGCGCGGCAGGGGGCCGGTCTCGGCCAGATGCAGCCCGACCCGTTCCAGCGCACCGAAGGTGCCGTGGTCGTAGGCGCCGGTGACGGTGGTGCGCGGCATCAGCCGGATATTGGGCATCGTTGCCAGTTCCGCCAGCACGGTTTCGGCCCATTCCGGGCCGGGCCTGCCGCCGACCACGGGCTGTTCCGACAGAAGCCGCCCGCCCATCCGCGAATCTTCCTCGGCCAGGATCACATCGGCCCCTGCCCGCCCGGCCGCGAGCGCCGCCATCAGCCCGGCGGGCCCGGCGCCGATCACCAGCAGGTCGCAGAAGGCATAAGCCTTTTCATAGGGCGCATCGTCGTGGCGGCCCGAGAGGCGGCCGAGCCCGGCGGCGCGGCGGATCAGCGGTTCGTAGAGCTTTTCCCAGAAGGCGCGCGGCCACATGAAGGTCTTGTAGTAGAACCCGGCGGCAAGGAAGGGCGCGGCGAGGTCGTTCACCGCCATCAGGTCGAGCGAGAGCGACGGCCAGCGGTTCTGGCTGGCCACGCGCAAGCCCCCGAACAGCTCCTGCACCGTGGCGCGGACGTTCGGGGTCTGCTGGCCGTCCTCGATCACGGTCACCAGCGCGTTCGGCTCCTCCGCGCCGGCGGTCAGCACGCCGCGCGGGCGGTGATACTTGAACGACCGGCCCATCAGCCGCACACCGTTGGCCAGCAGTGCCGAGGCCACGGTATCGCCGCGACAGCCGCCGTATTCCACCCCGTCGAAACTGAAGCGCAGCGGTTCGGAGCGGTCGATCAGCCCGTAGCCCGCGACCCGGACGGGACCGGCATTCGGGGGTGTGCTCATGCCCCGCCCCTCCCGGAAACCGGCATCACCGGATCGACCCCGTGGACCGCATGGGTGACGGTATCGCGCGTGACCGCCAGCCACGTGCCGCAGGGGTCGTGATACCACAGGTCGCGGGTGCGCCCGGCCGGGTTGTCGCGGTTGTGCAGGTGGTCGTCCCACGCCTGCGGCGGCGCATCGGGGGCCGGGCGGTTCAGGTAGTCGTCCGACCCGTAATAGGTGTATTCGCGCCGGTCGCGGGTGCCGCAGAGGGGGCAGGTGATGCGCATGGTGTCCTCAGTGCAGATTATGCTGGCTGCCGGTGCCTTCCTCGTCGAGAAGATGCCCGGTCGCGAAACGGTCGAGGCGGAAGCGGCGGGCGTAGTCGTGGCTCTCGCCCGTGGCCATCAGATGCGCCATGCACCAGCCCGAGGCCGGAACCGCCTTGAAGCCGCCGTAGTTCCAGCCGCAGTCGATGAACAGCCCCTCGACCGGCGTGCGGTCGATGATGGGCGAGCCGTCCGGGGTCATGTCCATGATCCCGCCCCAGGACCGCAGCACCTTCGCCCGGCCGATCATCGGCATCAGGGTCATGCCCGCCTCCATCACATGCTCCACCATCGGCAGGTTCCCCCGCTGGGCGTAGCTTGCGTAGAAGTCGAGGTCGCCGCCGAACACCAGCCCGCCCTTGTCGGACTGGCTGATGTAGAAATGCCCCATGCCGAAGCTGATCACATGGTCGATGCAGGGCTTCAGCCCCTCGGTCACGAAGGCTTGCAGGATGTGCGATTCGACCGGCAGCCGCATCCCGGCCATCGCCGCCACCTGCCCCGAGCGGCCCGCGGTGATGATCCCCACCCGCCGGGCCCGGATCGCACCGCGCGTGGTCTGCACCCCGGTGACGCGGCCGTTCATGATGTCGATCCCGGTCACCTCGCAGTTCTGCACCAGATCGACCCCGCGCCGGTCGGCGGCCCGCGCATAGCCCCAGGCCACCGCGTCGTGCCGCGCCGTGCCGCCGCGCGGGTGCAAAAGCCCGCCGTGGATCGGGAACCTCGTCTGGCCGTAGTCGAGATAGGGCAGCATCTCGCGCACCCCCTCGCGGTCCAGCAGAACCGCGTCGTCGCCCTGGTTGATCATCGCATTGCCGCGCCGCACGAAGGCGTCGCGCTGGCCGTCGGAGTGGAACAGGTTGATCAGGCCGCGCTGGGAGTGCATGACGTTGTAGTTGAGCTCGGCCTCCAGCCCCTCCCACAGCTTGAGCGAGTGGGAGTAGAACTCGGAATTGCCGGGCAGGAAGTAGTTGGCCCGCACGATGGTGGTGTTGCGCCCGACGTTGCCGCCGCCCAGATACCCTTTCTCCAGCACCGCCACATCGGTCAGCCCGTGGTTCTTCGCCAGATACCAGGCGGTCGAAAGCCCGTGGCCGCCGCCGCCGATGATCACCGTGTCGTATTCCGCCTTTGGCGCGGGATCGCGCCAGACCGGCGCCCAGCCCCGCTGGCCCCGCAGCCCCTCGGCGATCACCCGCCAACCGGAATAGCGCATCTCGGACTCCGCTCTCTTGCCCCGGCCCCCTTGCCTTGGCCCGCATCCTTCCCGACTGAACCGGGTTCAGGCCGGAATTTCAATGCCCGGTGCAGGTTCGCGGCGGAAATCCTTGCGCGTGGGTGGCAGGAGGGGGCGCAAAGGACAGCGGCCGCCGTCGTCCCGAAGGCACGCCTCCGGCGTGACGCGGGTGGTCGGCCGCTGCCCGGCGGTGCTTGCGCAGCTTGATCCCGGACGAAGGACGCCGGGTACACATCGCGCCCTGCCCCGTCACTGGCCCTTCCCGGGCCGCGCAGGCAACACAATGCTGCCTCAAAGACCGGATAAGCCGCGTATTCACAACAATCCGCGAATGCGGCATAAGACGGCACGGGCAGGCGGGTGCGGGCAGGTGAATGTTGGTGCCGCCGCGCCCCGGGGCAAAGTAACGATGATCGAGTTCGAGAATGTCAGCAAGTCCTTCTGGACGGGGCAAAGCCGCAAGGTGATCCTCGACCGCGCGTCTTTCCGCATCGACATCGGCCATTCGCTGGGCATCCTCGCCCCGAACGGCACCGGCAAGACCACGATCATCAACATGATGGCCGGGCTGGAAAAGCCCGACGAGGGCCGGATCGCCCGCACCGCGCGCATCTCCTTTCCGCTCGGCTTCATGGGCGGCGTGATGGGCAAGCACAGCGGCACCGAAAACGCCCGCTACATCGCAAGGCTCTACGGGCTCGACCCCGATTACGTCGAGGCGTTCTGCCGCTGGCTCTGCGGGATCGAGGAATATTTCGACATGCCGGTCGGCACCTACAGTTCCGGCATGAAGTCGCGGTTTTCCTTTGCGCTGATGCTGGCGATGGAATTCGACATCTACCTGATCGACGAGGGGATGCCCTCGACCACCGACGCCGCCTTCAACCGCAAGGCGGGCGGCATCCTGCGCGACCGGCTGAGGAACGCGACCGTGGTGGTGGTGTCGCATCAGGCATCGACGCTGGAAAAGTTCTGCCGTTCGGCCGCGGTGCTGCGCAACGGCCAGCTTTACATGTTCGACACCCTCGAAGAGGCGAAACAGCTTTATGACTACCAGACCTAAGGCCCGCAGGTTCCGCATCCGCCGGACCGGCCCGCTGGGTGCGGGCGGCCCGGGGGTCGATGATGACGGCAGCCATGACGCCGGGGCCGCGCACCGGGGCGAAGCCCGCGCGTCCGGGGCCCCGGCCGAGGACGGGTTCGGCCCCAGCCGCTTTCCGACCGCCGCGCCTGCCCCGACCAGCCTCGCCCCGCCCGCCCCGGCAGCGACCGGCGATCCCGCCCTGCCCGCCGATACCGGGATCGACGCCATCCGGCACGAGGGGCTGACCGGCCGTCAACTGCGCATGGCGCGGCGGGTGGCGCAGCGCCACGGGATTGCGGCCACTTCGGATTACGACGCGGTGCGGCTGCTGCGCAAGGCCGGGATCGACCCGTTCCAGCGGGCAACCGTGCTGGAACTGGTGGCGCCGCGCACCGCGACCGGCGACGGCGGCGCGGACGAGCCCCCGGCGGGGTCGCGCGCGCTGACCGTGCCCGCCGACCCGCGGCTTCCGCGCACGATCCGGCCGGGCGGGCTGCCCTCGGTCGAGCATCGCGCCGAGGTCAGCCACGCCGCCGACGTGCTGCGCATCCAGCGCGACATCGCCCGGCGCAGGCGGCGGCGCTTCATGCTGCTGATGACGCGGCTCTTGTTCTTCGTCGGCCTGCCGACGCTGCTTGCGGCATATTATTACTACGCCGTCGCCACGCCGCTTTACGCCACCAGGTCGGAATTCGTCATCCAGCAGGCCGAGGGTCAGGCGGCAGGCGGGCTTGGCGGGCTGTTCGCGGGCACCCAGTTCGCCACCTCGCAGGATTCGATCGCGGTGCAGGGCTATCTGCAATCGCGCGATGCGATGATCCGGCTCGACCGCGACGTGGGGTTCCGGCCGCATTTCTCGCATGACGGAATCGACCCGATCCAGCGGCTTCCCGCCGATGCGGGGATCGAATCGTCCTACCGGCTTTACGGCCGCAACGTGAAGATCAGCTACGACCCGACCGAGGGCATCATCAAGATGGAGGTGATCGCCCCCGATCCCGAGGTCTCGGCCAGCTGGAGCCGGGCGCTGATCGCCTATGCTGAGGAACAGGTCGATCACCTGACCCAGCGGCTGCGCGCCGACCAGATGCAGGGCGCCCGCGCCAGCTACGAGGAAGCCGAGGAAAAGATGCTCCAGGCGCAGATGCGCGTGGTCGAGCTTCAGGAACGCTTTCAGGTATTGTCGAGCGAGGTCGAGGTCACGCTGATCACCACGCAGATCTCCAACCTGGAAAGCCAGTTGACCCAGGACCGGCTGGCGATCAGCCAGATGCTGTCGAACCCGAGCCCGAACCGCGCCCGGCTGGAGCCGTTGCAGCGGCGGGTGGCGACGCTGGAAGAGGAAATCGCGACGCTGCGCGCAAGGCTGACCGAAAGCGGCGCCGAAGGGCTGTCGCTGGCCCGGGTGCAAAGCGAACTGGTGGTGGCGGAGGCCAATGTCGCCACGCGGCAGATGATGCTGGCGCAGGCGCTGCAACAGCTTGAAACCGCGCGGATCGAGGCCAACCGGCAGGTGCGCTACCTCTCGGTCAGTGTCAGCCCGACCGCCCCGGACGAGGCCACCTATCCGCGTGCATTCGAGAATACCGTGGTGGCGATGCTGATCTTCTCGGGGATCTACCTGATGATCGCCATGACCGCCTCGATCCTGCGCGAACAGGTCTCGGCCTGATTCGGGCGGGGCGGTGATGGCGGCTGCGGTGCGCTGAAGCGCACCCTACCGGGGGGCCGGACGGATTGACCTGTAGGGGGTGTTTCCGCCCACCACCCCGGTTGATCCCCCTGTGGTTGATCCCCTGTCACGACAGAGGGCAAGCGGTGCCCGCATCCGGCGTTCCACCCCGTCCCGCCACACGTAGGGTACGCTTCAGCGCACCACGCCCCCGCGCCCTACCCCGCCGGAAACACCAGGCAGCGGTCGCGGCGCAGCATCAGCCACAGCGCGGTGCCCGGCCGTGGCAGGAACACCCCCGGCACCGCGGCGCGCAGCACCGATCCGTCGTGGTCCATCTCGAACTCCACAAGGCTTTCGCGCCCGACGAAGCGCGCGCGGCGCACCCGGCCCATGGCGGCGTTGCCGTCCTGCTGCGTCGGGTCCGGCCCCCTGCCGCCGCGGTCGAAGTCGATCTTCAGGTGCTGCGGCCGGATCACGATCTCGACCTCGGCGCCGTCCGGGTGGCCCGGGGTCAGGAACCGGCCGAAGGGGGTTTCGGTCAGCGCCCCGCGCGAAAACCCCCGGATCACGTTGATGTCGGAAAAGAACCCCGCCGCCACCCGGTCCACCGGGGTGTTGTAGATGTTGTAGGGCGCGCCCTGCTGCACCACCCGGCCGTCGCGCATCAGCGCGATCTCGTCGGCCATGCGCATCGCCTCGCCGGGTTCGTGCGTGACCAGCAGCACCGCCGTCCCCGCCTCCTTCAACAGGTAGAGCGTGGCGTCGCGCACCTCGTCGCGCAGCCGGTCGTCGAGACCCGAGAACGGCTCGTCCATCAGCATCACCCGGGGCTTCGGCCCGAGCGCCCGCGCCAGCGCCACCCGCTGCTGCTCGCCGCCCGAAAGCTCGTGCGGGTATTTGCGGGCGAAACCGGGCAGGTTGACCCGTTCGAGCAGTTCGGCCACCCGCCGGTCGCGCGCCTCCCCGCGTTCGCGCAGCCCGAACCCCACGTTGTCGGCCACGGCGAGATGCGGGAACAGCGCGAAATCCTGGAACATCAGCCCGACCGAGCGGCGTTCGGGCGGCACATCGGCCCCCCTGCCCCAGACCGGACGGCCGTCGATCAGGATCTCGCCCGCGTCGGGCCGGTCCACCCCGGCGATCATCCGCAGCGTGGTGGATTTGCCGCAGCCCGAGGGGCCGAGCAGGCAGGTGACCTGCCCGGACCCGATCTTCAGCGAGACGTCGTCGACCACCGCCGCGCCGTTGAAGCGCCGCGTCAGGTTGCGCACGTCCAGCCGGGGGCCCGGTTCGGTCACTCGCGGTCTCTCGCCCTTGTTTTCCGATGAATTCCATCGGATTTCGGGCGGGATAGCAGCCCGGCGCCCATGCCGCAAGCCGGTCGTGGGCCGCGCCGCGCAACAGAGGGCAGCGGCCGGCCGCGGCCCGAGTCGATGGCGCGGCTGTTCCGGGCAAGGGGTGCGCGTATCCGGCAGCCCACGCGCCCCGGCTTGCCTCCCGCGCCGGTTTCGGGCTAGGTCCGCCGGGCGCGTGTGCAATCCGGCTGACCGAGGCCCCCATGATCGACCGCAAGACAAACCGCGAGTCGGGCGACCCCTACGGCTCGGGCCCGCTGCTCCGGCGGCTTTGGCGGGGCTACCTGCGCCCGCATCGCGGCCCGATGGCGGTGGTCTTCCTGCTGATGGCGATCGAGGGCAGCACGCTGGGCCTGCTGAGCTGGTCGGTCGAACCGCTGTTCGACCGGGTGTTCATCGGCGGCGAGTCCGGAATGATCTGGCTGGTCGGCGGCTTCATCCTCGGGCTGTTCGTGCTGCGCGGCGTCACCTCGCTGGTGATGAAGGCGCTGCTGACCCGGATCGTGCAGCGCGCCTCGACCGCGATGCAGGTCGATCTTCTGGCGCATATCGTCACGCTCGACGGGCCGTTCTTCCAGGAAAACCCGCCCGGATCGCTGATGGAACGGGTGCAGGGCGATACCGTCGCGGTGCAGGGCATATGGCAGGCGCTGCTGGCGGGGGCGGGGCGCGACCTGCTGTCGCTGGCGGTGCTGATGGCGGTGGCGCTGTCGATCGACCCGCTGTGGACGCTGGCGGCGCTGGTCGGCGCGCCGTTCCTGATCCTGCCGACGCTGGTGGTGCAACGCTACATCCGCCGCAAGACCGCCGCGATGCGGGCGCAGGCCGGGCTGCGCTCGACCCGACTCGACGAGGTGTTCCACGGCATCGTGCCGACCAAGCTGAACCGGATGGAAGGCTATCAGGTGGATCGCTTCCGCCGCATCATCGACCGGATCGTCGCGGCCGAGGTCAAGATGGCGGCGGGCCGGGCCACCATCCCCTCGCTGATCGACGTCATCACCGGCGCGGGCTTCTTCGCGGTGCTGGTGCTGGCGGGCGGCCAGATCATCGCGGGCGACCGCTCGGTGGGCGAGTTCATGGCCTTCTTCACCGCCATGGCGCTTACCTTCCAGCCGTTGCGGCGGCTGGGCGACATGGCGGGGATGTGGCAGCAGGGCGCGGCCTCGCTGGAACGGCTTTACCGGCTGTTCGACATGCGGCCCGCGATCCGCAGCCCGGCCCGGCCGGTGCCGGTTCCCGGGGGGACCGAGATCCGGCTGGAAGACGTCTCGCTTGCCTATGGCGACCTGCCGGTGCTGCGCGGGCTGTCGCTGACCGCCCGGGCGGGCGAGACCACGGCGCTGGTCGGGCCTTCGGGGGCGGGGAAAAGCACGGTGTTCAACCTGCTGACCCGGCTGGTCGAGCCGCAATCGGGGCGGATCACCCTGGGCGGGGTGGACATCCGCGAGATGGAGCTTGCCGCGCTGCGCGGGCGGTTTTCCGTGGTGACGCAGGATTCCGCGCTGTTCGACGAGACGATCCGCGAAAACATCCTGCTCGGCCGCGACGACGTGCCCGAGGCGCGGCTCGCCGAGGTGCTGGAGGCCGCCCATGTCGCCGATTTCGTCTCGCGCCTGCCCATGGGGCTCGACACCCCGGCGGGGCCGCGCGGCTCGGCGCTTTCGGGCGGGCAGCGGCAGCGGGTGGCCATCGCCCGGGCGCTCCTGCGCGACGCGCCGGTGCTGCTGATGGACGAGGCCACATCCGCGCTCGACGCGCAGTCCGAGGCGCTGGTGCAGGATGCGCTCGACCGGCTCAGCCGGGGCCGCACCACGCTGGTGATCGCGCACCGGCTTTCGACGGTGCGGGCGGCCGACCGGATCGTGGTGATGGACCGGGGCGAGGTGGTCGAGGAAGGCCGGCACGGGGATCTGGTCGAGGCGGGCGGGCTTTACGCCGACCTCTACCGGCTGCAATTCGCGGGGGACTGAGCCTTTCCCCCCGGCCCTTTACGCAACAGAGGGCAGCGGCCGACCGCGCGCCGCCCCCCCGGCGTCTCCCCCCTTTTGCCCGCCCCGCCCTGCGGCTATCCTGTCCCCCGAACCGGACAGGAGCAGCACGAATGACAGGCGAAGCCGCCCCCGACCGCCGGGTGTTCGCAATCACCGGCACCGACCGCGAGACCTTCCTGCAAGGGCTTGTGAGCAACGACATCGACCGGCTGAAGGACGGCCCGCTCTGGGCCGCGCTGCTGACGCCGCAGGGCAAGTATCTGGCCGATTTCCTGCTTCTGGCGCAGGGCGAGGCGATCCTGCTCGATATCCACGAAAGCCTTGCCGAAGGCGTGGCGAAGCGGCTCGGCATGTATCGGCTGCGGGCCGATGTGCGGATCGAACCCTCGGCGCTGCATGTGACCCGTGGCCTGGGCGATCCGCCCGCAGGCGCGGTGGCCGACCCGCGCCACCCGGCGCTCGGCTGGCGGCTCTATTCCGATACGCCGGGGGGGAAGCCCGCGATCGACTGGGATGCGATCCGGGTCGAACACTGCATCCCCGAGACCGGGATCGAACTGATCCCGAACGAGACCTACATCCTCGAAGCCGGGTTCGAACGGCTGCACGGAGTCGATTTCCGCAAGGGCTGCTATGTCGGGCAGGAGGTCACGGCGCGGATGAAGCACAAGACCGAGTTGAAAAAGGGCCTGCGCCGGGTCGCCATCGAAGGCGACGCCCCGCCCGGCACGCCGGTCACCGTGGACGGCAAGCCCGCGGGCACGCTGTTCACCCGCTCCGGCCCGCATGCCATCGCCTGGCTGCGCTTCGACCGGGCCGAGGCGGCACAGCCGGGCGCGATGCAGGCGGGGGAGGCAAGCCTGCGGCTCGTCTGACCAGCGGGAATCGCCCGGAATCTTCCTTGCAATCCGGCTCGTTGGCGCATCCGGCACCGTCCGGCGCGCGGCCTCGCTACGAGGATCTGACGGCGCGATATCCCCAGATCAGGATGATCGCCCCGACCACACCGGCCACCAGGTAGCCGATCCACCCGCCGAAGCTCACGCCCAGCAGCCCGAGCAGGAAGCTGGCCACGGATGCGCCGACGATACCGAGTACGATGTTCAGCAGCAGTCCGGTGTCGCTCTTCATGACACTCGAAGCGATCCACCCCGCCAGCCCGCCAATGACGATCGCGGCAATCCAGCCAACCTGTGCACCTTCCATGACATCCTCCTGTTCGCGCGGTTTCGTGAGCGCAGGGGACCACGGATGCGGGATTCGATCAATCGTCAGTTGCGGGCCGGGCGAGGGGGGACGATCAGGCCGGCGATTTCGCCACGCGTTGTCAACTTTTTCTGAAACTGCCTTACCCTTCCGCCACCCGCGCCCGCCGCCATGCAAGCCAGTCGGCAACCCCCGCCGCCACCGCCCCGCGCACCGCTGCCCCCAGCGCCTCGCCCGCGTCGGTATGCAGCCCGGCATGGCGCCCCCGGCCCGGATCGCAGGCCAGCGCGATGCAATCGGTGCCGGTGCCCGTGGCGATGCCGGTGGCGATCCGCCAGCCCGCCTCCATGACGGCGGCGGTACGGGCCTCGGCGGCGAGACTCATCGCCTCGACCTGAGCCGCACGGGTCAGCCCCGCGCCCAGCACCGCCGCCACGTTGATCGTGCCGAAATCGGCGCTGTGCCAGGGCAGGCGGCGGCCCACCGCCTCGGCATTCGAAAGCCCCACCGTCGCCACCGCCTGCGCGACGATGCCGCCCGCTTCGGCCCGCGTCACCCGGCAGGTCGCCACATCGCGCGAGGTCAGCATGACCACCGCATCCCCCTGCCCCGCCGCCCGGGCCTCGGCCCCCAGCCAGCGCAGCGCGTCGAAGCCCTCGGGCAGGTCGGCGTTGCGGACCTCGCGCCAGGCGATGCGGCGGGCCATGGTGAAACCGGGGTTGAGCGGCGCCCAGCTGAGCACCCGCATCTTCCGGGCAAGATCGACCGTCAGCCAGGGCCGGGAAAGCGTGACCGAGATCATGCCGCCCCCGCCGCGCGGCTGGCCGTGGCTGGCCGGGCGAGCCGGAGGGGGTGAGCGTTGTCGGAGTGGCGCGGTGTCGTCATCCGCGCAAGCGATACGCGGAACGGGGCGGAAGGCAAGCCCCGCGTGGGGTGGCAGCCAGCCCATATCCGCCAGACCGCTCCGATGCCCCCGCTGCCCGGGCCGCTGGCGCGGCTGTTCCGGGCATGGGACAACGGGCGAAGGTTGCGCCCCCGCACCGTCCCGCTTGCAGACCTGCCCCTGTCTTTCGCCCGGCCCGCCGGTTCCGCCCCGGCCCGCGATGGGGTAAGAAGCGGTCAGGGACCGGGAGACATCGACATGCACATCGCCACCTTCAACATCAACGGCATCAAGGCCCGGATCGGCGCGCTGAGCGCGTGGCTCGAAGAATCCCGCCCCGACGTGGCGCTGTTGCAGGAGGTCAAGTCGGTGGACGACGCCTTCCCCCGCGCGCATTTCGAGGACATGGGCTATCGGGTCGAGACCCACGGGCAGAAGTCGTTCAACGGCGTGGCGATCCTCTCACGCCTGCCCCTGGAGGACGTGACGCGCGGGCTGCCGGGCGACGACACCGACGAACAGGCGCGCTGGATCGAGGCCACGGCGATCGGCGAGCGGGCGGTGCGGGTGGCGGCGCTCTACCTGCCGAACGGGAACCCGGTGCCGGGGCCGAAATACGACTACAAGCTGGCATGGATGGCGCGGATGCGCGACCGGGCGGCGGCGCTGCTGGCAACCGAGGAGCCGGTGGTGCTGGGCGGCGACTACAACGTGATCCCGCAGGCGGAGGACGCGGCCCGGCCCGAGGCATGGGCCGGGGACGCCCTGTTCCTGCCCGAGACCCGGGCGGCGTTCCGGCGCATCCTGCACCTCGGCTATACCGAAGCCTTCCGCAGCCGGGAGCCGGGGCCGGGGCATTATTCGTTCTGGGACTATCAGGCAGGCGCGTGGGAGCGCAACAACGGCATCCGCATCGACCACATGCTGCTGTCGCCCCAGGCCGCCGACCTGATGACCGGCTGCCATATCGAGCGCGAGATGCGCGGGCGGGAAAGACCTTCGGACCATGTGCCGGTCTGGGTGGAACTGGCGGCCTGAAGGCCAGGCGCGCACCGTCCCTCACATTTTCCGCTGCCCGGCGATGATTGCGCACCCTGATTCCGGGCAGGGGAAACGGTTCCGGTTCGCCCCCTGCGCCCCGAGGCCCGGCCTAGCTTCCGGCGGCGATCAGGCGGCTCCGATCCGGGGCGGCAGGGCCTGCGGCCCTGGCCGGACCCCCCTCCGGGGGCGCCCCCACCCCCTCCGTCTCCCGGGCGCCCCAGGCAAGGTCGGCGATCTCGTCGCGCGGGACAAAGCCGGTGGGCGCCTCGGCCAGCCCGGCGCGGATCGCGGCGATGTCATGGGCATTGCAGGCCGCGAGCAGCCGGTCGAGCAGCGGCCCCAGAAGCGTCCAGTCGGCCGAAGCCTCGGTCGCGGTCATGATCCGCGGATGGCCGGTCGCCTGTGCGCCCTCGCCGACCAGGAGTTCCTCGTAAAGCTTTTCGCCCGGCCGCAGGCTGGTATAGACCATGGGGATCACCCCCTCGCGCCGGGCGCTGCTGGCCTTGCCGGGGTCGCAGACCACCGGGGTATAGCCCGACAGCCGGATCATCCGCGTTGCCAGATCGGCGATCCGCACCGGCCTGCCCATGTCGAGCACGAAGACATCGCCGCCCTTCGCCATGGCCCCCGCCTGGATCACCAGTTGCGCCGCCTCGCCTATCGTCATGAAATATCGGGTGATTTCTGGATGCGTCACCGTCACCGGCCCGCCGTTCTCGATCTGCGCCCGGAACAGCGGCACCACCGAACCCGAACTGTCCAGCACATTGCCGAACCGCACCATCGAGAACCGGGTCCGCCCCGGCGACCGCGCCAGCGCCTGGCAGATCAGTTCCGCCATGCGTTTGGACGCGCCCATGATGTTGACCGGCCGCACCGCCTTGTCGGTCGAGATCAGGATGAAGCTTTCCACCTCGGCGGTGACCGCCGCCCGCGCCAGCGCCAGCGTGCCGAAGACGTTGTTGAGCGTGCCGACGACGGCGTTCTGTTCAACCAGCGGGACATGCTTGTAGGCGGCGGCGTGATAGATGGTCTGCACCGCGAAATCGCCCAGCACCCGCCGCATCCGCTCGGCCTCGCGCACCGAACCCAGCAGCGGCACGACCCGGGGCACCCCGCCCTCCTGCCCGGTCAGCGCCGCGCGCAACTCCTGGTCGATGACGTAAAGCGCGTATTCGCAACTGTCGAGCAGGATCAGCGCCCGCGGCTCCTGCCGCAGGATCTGGCGGCACAGTTCCGACCCGATGGTGCCGCCCGCGCCCGTGACCAGCACCACCTTGCCGGCGATATTGGCGCGCAACAGCGCCGGATCGGCCGGGACCGGGTTGCGGCCCAGCAGATCCTCGACCGTCACTTCGCGGAAGCCCTGCCGCCCCGCGCCGCGCCCGGACACCATCTCGGCGAAATCGGGCACGGTCTGCACCCGGACCGGCAGTTCCTCAAGCCTTGCGAGAATCGCGGCGCGGCGGGCGGGCAAGGCGCTGGGCATGGCCAGCATCACCACCTGCGCGCCGTATTCGTCGATCAGCCCGGCGATCCGGCCGGGGCGGAACACGCGCAGCCCGCCGATGCTCGCCCCCTCCAGCTCGCGCGCGTCATCGACGAAGGCCACCGGCACATAGTCCTGCCCGTGGTCGAGCGACGAGAGCAACTGCCGCCCCGAGGTTCCGGCGCCGTAGATGATGACCGGGGTCTTCATCCGCGACTGCCGCTTGAGGTAGAGCGCCCGCATCACCAGCCGCACGCCCCCCACGGTGCAGAAGGCCAGCACCGCGTAGATGAACGGCACCGCCGCCGGAACCGGCAGGCCGAAGACCCTGACCGCCAGCCCCAGCGCCACCGCCGAGAGCAGCACGCCGACAAGCAGCGTCGAAAACGCCCGCGGGCCCATGTAGCGGATCACCGCGCGGTAGAACCCCAGCTTGATGAAGGCCAGAATCGAGACCGGCAGCGCCGCCAGCAGCGCGAACCACGCAAGCGGATCGGCCAGCGGCGCAAGGCTTTCGGTGCGCAGCAGCATCGCAAGCGCGAAACTGAAGGCGACAAGCACCGTATCGACCAGCACCTGCACCATGCGCTTGTAGGCGCGTGGCAATTCAAACAAGGCGTTCAATGCAGTGTAGCCCATGCGTTCCTGTCCGCGCCGCCTGTCGGCGCCTGATCGGCACCCGTTCCGTAACGGGGCGCGCGCACATCCGGCATGACCCGCATGCACCAAACGAGAACGCCCCCAGCCCTCTCAGGGCAGCCTAACGTGTTTGGTATCCAATGTGACCCACAAACACCACAATAGCGCCACGTACCAGCCTGCAAAACGACGCACACGCGGAAATCCGCGGATTCGGGCCGGACAGGGGCGCGCGTTCCGGCAGTATCGCGCCGGTCCGGTTCCGGAAACGGGGGCCGCTCTCCCGCGCCGCGGCGAATCACCGAGCCCGGCACGGTCCGGCCCCGGCGGTTCAGGGTCCGGCCTGGTCGGCGCCTCCCCACCGCAAGGCGACATCCAGCATCCGGCAGGAAAAGCCCCATTCGTTGTCATACCAGCCGAACACCCGCAGCATCCCCCCTTCGGTGACGGCGGTTTCACGCAGCGCCATGACGATGCTTTCATCGCGCGCCCGCAGGTCCGAGGACACCAGCGGACGGTCGGTCCAGCCGATCACGCCCCCCGCGCCGCGCATCAGTTCGTTCACCGCCGCCACCGTCACCGGGCGCGCGGTGGTCACCGTCAGATCGACGGCCGAGACGCTGGCGACCGGCACCCGCACCGCCGCGCCGCCGATCCGCCCGGCGAGATCCGGCAGCACGTGGCCCAGCAGCTTCTGCGCCGAGGTCGTGGTCGGCACCATCGACAGCGCCGCCGCGCGGCTTCGCGCCAGATCGCCGCCCCCCCCGTGTCCGGGCGCATCCACCGTGGGCTGGCTGCCGGTGTAGCAGTGGATCGTGGTCATCCAGCCGGTTTCGATCCCGCAGGCGTCATCCAGCAGCCGCGCCAGCGGCGCCAGCGCATTGGTGGTGCAGGACGCGTTCGAGATCACCCGCATCTCGGGCGACAGCGCGGCGTCGTTCGCGCCCAGAACCAGGGTGAACCCGGCCGCCGCCGAAGGCCCCGAGATCAGCACCCGCCCGGCCCCGGCCCGCAATCCGCGCTCCGCCACTTCGGGCGTATCGGCCCGGCCGGTGCATTCCATCACCACGTCGATATCCGACAGGTCGAGCGTGGAGATATCGGCCGCGTGGCTCAGCCGGATGCGGTGGCCGTCCACCGCCAGCACCCCGGGTTCCAGCGCCACGCTGCCGGGCCAGGGGCCGAACACGCTGTCGTATTCGAACAGCCAGGCGCATTCCTCCGGGCTGGCGATGTCGTTGATCGCCACGATCGCGACCCCGGGCCAGAGCCCGCGCCGCAGCGCCGCCCGCAACACCGTCCGGCCGATGCGGCCGAATCCGTTGATCGCCACCCGTATCGTCATGTCCCGTGCCCCGAATGCCCCGCGCGCCCCAAGCCGCCTGTCCGCCCGCAAGAGCTACGCCCGCCGCGCGCCAAGCTCAACCCCGTTCGGGGAAGGCCGGGCTGTCAGTGGTGCAACTTTTGCCCGAAGCGCCCGGCCCGGCGGCGCGCAGTATATCCGCCATGTTCGGGGGATCTCGTCCGGGTTCCGACTCACGCCGGTATCGCTGTGTCGTGATTTGCACATGCCCCGGCGGAATCGTATC
>Ga0172382_10000377_pt1 | contig 83725 bp, 81 predicted proteins | sample Leawel138RmetaG_FD_122245 | JGI IMG/M metagenome (GOLD analysis project Ga0172382, IMG submission 122245) | Leachate microbial communities from a municipal landfill in Southern Ontario, Canada - Leachate well 138R metaG | ecosystem: Engineered > Solid waste > Landfill > Unclassified | place...
AAGCCATTGCTGGCGATCAACCATCTGGAAGGCCACGCGCTTTCCCCGCGGCTCGTCGATCCGGATCTGGAGTTTCCCTATCTGCTGCTGCTGGTGTCGGGCGGCCATTGTCAGTTGCTCGCTGTGGAAGGCGTTGGCCGGTATCGCCGGCTGGCGACCACCATCGACGATGCGGCGGGCGAGGCGTTCGACAAGGTCGCCAAAATGCTGAAGCTGGGCTTTCCCGGTGGTCCCCTCGTCGAACGCGCTGCCAGCACGGGCAATGCAGAAGCCGTCCCACTGCCGCGTCCGCTCGTCGGTTCGGGGGAACCGCATTTCAGTTTCGCCGGCCTGAAAACCGCCGTGCTACGCGCGGTCGAATCGGGGCGTTATACCACGCCCGACCTCGCCGCCAGTTTCACCCGGGCCGTCACCGATTGTCTTGCGGATCGCACCCGTCTGGCGCTGGCAAATATGCCGGAGGCAACGACGCTGGTGGTGGCAGGCGGTGTCGCCGCCAACCGCGCTGTACGGGCGGCGCTTGAGGCCGAAGCCGCGCGCGCCGGCATCCCGTTCATCGCGCCGCCTGTGCGCCTGTGCACCGACAATGCCGCAATGATCGCCTGGGCCGGGATCGAACGGCATCGCGCCGGACTGCCGGTGGATCCGGACGCGCAGGCCCGCCCGCGCTGGCCGCTGGACCCGGATGCCGAAACGGTGCGTGGGGCAGGCGTTAAAGCCTAGCTTTTGGCGTTGCGCAAATTCTCCCAAAAGGCGAGACGCTCGCCAATGCGCTTTTCCATGCCCCGGTCTGTCGGGCGGTAAAAACTTTGACGCGGCAAGTCATCTGGCCAGTAATTGTCGCCGGAAAAGCCATGTTCGCTGTCGTGATCGTAGCTGTAGCCGCGACCGTGACCCAGATCCTTCATCAATTTTGTCGGTGCATTGACGATATTTTTCGGTGGGGGCAGCGAACCGCTTTGTTTGGCGACGCGAAACCCGGCCTTTTGCGCGGCGTAGGCGCGATTGGATTTGGGCGCGGTGGCCAGATACAGACAGGCGTGGACGATTGCCAGTTCACCTTCGGGGCTGCCGAGAAAATCATAAGCATCTTTGGCTGCCAGCGTAATCACCAGCGCATTGCTGTCAGCCAGACCAATATCTTCGGATGCAAACCGCACCAGTCGACGTAAAACATAAAACGGCTCTTCACCCGCCACCAACATCCGCGCCAGCCAGTACAGGGCCGCATCCGGGTCCGACCCGCGCAAGGATTTATGCAAGGCCGAAATCAGATCATAATGACCATCCCGATCCTTGTCATATACCGGCATCCGCCGCTGCAAGGTTTCTGCCAGGGCTGTCCGGTCGAGAATATGCTCGCCCGTCAGCGAAAACAGCGTTTCCGCCTGGCTCAACAAAAACCGCCCGTCGCCATCGGCCTGGGCGATCAGCGCGGCACGCGCCTCGGCGTCCAATGGCAAGGCGCGGCCTTCCAGGGCTTCGGCGCGTTCCAGCAGGATTGCCAGCGCATCGGCATCGAGTCGGTTCACCACCAGCACCTGCGCGCGTGACAATATGGCGGCGTTCAGTTCGAAACTGGGGTTTTCTGTTGTCGCGCCAATCAGCGTAATCGTGCCGTCTTCCATTGGCGCAAGGAAGCCGTCCTGCTGGGCGCGATTGAATCGATGAATCTCGTCGACGAACAACAAGGTCCGCCCCGGTACGACACGGGCTTCCGCAAAAATCGCTTTCAGATCGGCAATGCTCGTCATCACCGCCGACACGCCGACAAAGCGATAATTTGCCGCCGCCGCCAGCAAGCGGGCAATGGACGTCTTGCCCGTGCCGGGCGGCCCCCACAGCACCAGATTCGGCAATTGTTCGGCAGCGACCATGCGGGTCAGCGCGCCGTCGGCTCCCGTCAGATGCGGCTGGCCAACCACCTCGTCCAGAGATTGCGGCCGTAACCGATCGGCCAATGGCCGTACCTTTTCCCGACCCCTCTTTCCCGGCTCAGGTTCGCCGAACAGATCAGCCATTCCGCTCCTCTCCGGGCGCGCGGCATTGCAACGCCAGCGCATGCACGCGAGTACGCAACAAATCCGCCAGCACGGTATTTACGGCCCGTTGGCGGGCTATCCGCGATTGTCCGGCGAAGGCGGCGCTTTCAATTTGTACAGTGAAATGGCTTTCGCCGCGCCCGTCATGGCCTGCATGGCCGGCATGTTTGGCGCTGTCGTCCTTCACGACCAGCCTGGTCGGCTGGAAATGCGCGCGCAGGCGGGATTCGATCTCATCGGCAACGGGCGTCATATTGGCATCTCCCAAAATCCACACTGCTTGCCTATATGGAGTTCGGTGACAAGGGGAACAACGAAACCGAAAGGCGGCAGCTATCCATCGGGCACGCCATGCGCCTCGCCCGGATGCGACCTCGGCGGCGACTATCGCGCCCCGGTGCGGAAACCCGGCAGCGCCTATGCGCCCCCTGCAGGGCCGCCGCAATGGCAATATTTTTGTCTCGATCATGTGCGCGAATTTAATGCGTCCTGGAATTATTTCGCCGGGCTGGAAGGCGAGGAGTTATGGGAAGCGCAGAGCGCCGACAATAACTGGGAACGCGAAACCCGCTCCTTTGCCCATAATGCCTTTGCCGGTGGTCCGGATCGTGTAGAAGATGCGCTTGGCGTATTGCGCTGGAGAAGGGCGGCACGCGCCACCCGCCCGGCCTGCCCGCTGAGCCGTGAGGATCGGGAAGCGCTGAACCATCTGGGACTGGATAGCAGCGCCGATCTCGATGCGGTAAAATCCCGTTACCGCGAATTGGCGCGGCGCTACCATCCGGATGCCAATGATGGGCGTCGGGATCATGAATCCCGCTTGCAGGCATTGAACGCGGCCTATACGCATCTGAAACGCTCTTCTGCATTCAAACAATCGAGTTGATATGACCGTTCTCAACCTGTCGAATGATACCGAAAACCATGGCGCGACGATCTTGCCAGCGCCCGACACCGAAATTGACGCGCGCGAGGTTTTTGGCGTCGACATAGATATGAAGGTGCCGGCTTTCAGCGTCGCTGACGAGCGGGTGCCTGATCTCGATCCAACTTATGTATTCGATCCGGATACCACCCTGGCCATTCTGGCTGGCTTTGCCTACAACCGGCGCGTCATGATCCAGGGCTATCATGGCACTGGCAAATCCACGCATATCGAACAGGTGGCGGCGCGGCTGAACTGGCCGTGCATCCGCATCAATCTGGACAGCCACATCAGCCGGATCGATCTGGTGGGCAAGGATGCCATCGTCCTGCGTGACGGCAAGCAGGTGACGGAGTTCCGCGAAGGTCTGCTTCCCTGGGCGCTGCAGACCCCCACTGCGCTTGTGTTCGACGAATATGATGCCGGTCGCCCGGATGTGATGTTCGTGATCCAGCGCATCCTGGAAGTAGAGGGAAAACTGACCCTGCTCGACCAGAATCGGGTGATCCGGCCCAATCCGTGGTTCCGGCTGTTCGCCACCGCGAATACGGTGGGCCTCGGGGACACGTCCGGCCTGTATCACGGCACGCAACAGATCAACCAGGGGCAGATGGACCGCTGGAATATCGTGGTCACGCTCAACTATCTGCCAGCGGAAACGGAAACGCAGATCATCCGCGCCAAAATGCCGTCCTACGACACAGAAGCAGGACGCCAGACGGTGGCAAATATGGTGCAGGTTGCCGATATGACCCGTAAGGGTTTTATCGCTGGCGATATCTCGACGGTGATGAGCCCGCGCACGGTTTTGACCTGGGCGCAAAATGCCGAAATTTTCAAGAATGTCGGCTTTGCTTTCCGTGTTAGTTTCCTGAACCGTTGCGATGAAGCCGAACGCGGCATGGTTGCGGAATATTATCAGCGCGTATTTGGCGAAGATTTGCCCGAGTCGGTAGTGGCGAAGGCCGGTCGCTAAATCCGATGGCCGATACGGACAGGCTGGAGGAGTTTCGTCAGGCGCTCGTGGCGGCCATGCGGGCGCTGGGCAATGATCCTGAGTTCGAGCTCGGCTATACCGCCGATCAGCCATCGCTGACGGGCGAGCAGGCGCGGGTGCCGCAACCGTCGCGGGCGTTGCCAGCATCGCAGGTAGCCGAAATTCGTGGCTGGGCAGACAGTTTTGCGCTCCGGCACCGCTATCATGATCCGAAGCTGGCAGCGGGCGTTGCCGTGCCGGCAGGCCTGCCGCGCGAAATGCTGCAAGCCGCCGAGCAGGTGCGCGTGGAAGCTCTGGGCAGCCGCCAGATGGCGGGCGTTGCCCATAATCTGTCCCGTATGCTGGAAACGCGGATCAAATCGGATCCGATTGTCCGTGCCCGGACAGCGGATGAAGTTCCGTTGCAAACCGCTGTTGCGTTGCTGGTGCGCGAACGATTGACGGGTGCGCCACCACCCGCGTCGGCCAGGGCGGGGCTTGACCTCGTGCGAGAGCGGATCGAACGGGCAGCAGGGACACATCTCGACGCACTGGCGGCGAACATCGACAACCAGGACGCCTATTCGCGCACTTTTGTACGTGTTCTGGCCGATCTTGGGCTGGCAGATGATCCGGACCAGCCACCCGAGGAAGATAAAGAAGACCAAAGCGAACAAACTGTCGACACCGAAGAGGCGCCCGACGACGAACAAGGTGAAGGCGACCAGCAGGAAAGCGGCAGTAGCACGGACACGCGCCCGGAAGCCACGGCCGGTGACGGCGATGAGGATGACCTGTTCGATTCGGAAATGGACAGCGAAACCACAGCGGAAGGCGACGCGGGCGATGATGGCGATGAAGGCATGGTGCCGTGGCGACCGGACCGTCCGACCGGACGGTCAACAGAGGATTTTGACTACACTATTTACACCACTGCGTTCGACGAAATTATTACGGCCGAGGAATTGTGCGATGCCGAGGAATTGGCCCGGTTACGGGGTTATCTCGATCAGCAACTGGTGACGTTGCAGGGCGCGGTCACCAAATTGGCCAACCGCTTGCAACGGAGGCTGATGGCGCAGCAGAATCGCGCGTGGGATTTCGACCAGGAAGAAGGGTTGCTGGATACCGCACGTCTGACGCGCGTTGTCGTCGCCCCCGATAATGCCCTGACGTACAAGGTGGAGCGGGATACGGATTTTCGTGACACCATCGTCACCCTGTTGCTCGACAACAGCGGTTCGATGCGGGGGAGGCCCATTTCCATTGCGGCGATTTCCGCCGATATTCTCGCGCGCACACTGGAACGCTGCGGGGTGAAAACTGAAATTCTCGGCTTCACCACCCGTGCCTGGAAGGGCGGGCAATCACGCGAGAAATGGCTGGCCGATGGGCGGCCACCCCGGCCCGGGCGGCTGAACGATATCCGGCATATCATTTACAAGCAGGCCGATACACCATGGCGGCGAGCGCGGCGTAACCTCGGGCTGTTGATGCGCGAGGGGTTGCTGAAAGAGAATATCGACGGCGAGGCGCTACTCTGGGCGCATAGCCGCCTGTTGGCGCGACGTGAGGAGCGGCGGATCCTGATGGTGATTTCCGATGGTGCGCCGGTGGACGACTCGACCCTGTCGGTGAATTCCGGCGACTATCTAGAGCGGCATTTGCGCCAGGTCATCAACTGGATCGAAAATCGTTCAACTGTGGAGTTGATCGCAATCGGCATCGGGCACGATGTTACGCGCTACTATCGCCGTGCGGTAACCCTGATGGATGCGGAGCAACTCGGCGGGGCCATCGTCGAACAGTTAGCTTCGCTGTTCGAAGAGGATAAAATCCGCCGACGCTGAGGGCGCGATCAGTTGATTGTGATGACGCGCGGCGGCCCGGCGACTTCGCCATTATAGGCGAGGATGTAGCTGGAAGCTTCCAGGAACGGGCGTGGATTCACAGCCTTGCCGTCGATACGCACTTCATAATGCAGGTGCGGGCCGGTGGAACGCCCGGTTGACCCGAGCGCGCCAATCTTTTCGCCAATGCCCACTTCCTGGCCGATCTTGACACCGATACGGGACAGGTGGGCGTAGCGCGTCATGATGCCCTTGCCATGATCGATGTCGATAACCAGGCCATAACCGCCATGCCGGCCAGCCCGGACGATCTTGCCGGCTGCGGCAGCCATAACTGGCTCGCCGGTGACGCCGGCCATATCCAGCCCTGCGTGTGCGGCGCTCCTGCCATTGAACGGGTCATGCCGGAAGCCATAGCTGGAAGTAAGCGTGTAGTTACGCACGGGCACATAAGCTGGAATAGACGCCATCGCCGATTCCAGTTGTTCCACCCGCTGCCAGTTCACGAACAATTCGGTAAAACGCGGATCGGCGCCATGGGCTTCGTCTGTGGTTTCGGCGGTGGAGGCGGGAATATAAGGACCGCCAAGTCCGGTGTTGCCGCCGACGACTTGCCGGACGGACTGGGCGATGAAGCGCGACGGCTTCAGGCCGAGGCGGCCGATCAGCGCCTCGGCATCGCGAAGACGGGTTTCAGCGGTTGCGGCGGCCCGATCCACGAGCGCCAACTGTTTGGCTTCGAGTGCTGCGAATGGGGCAAGAACGCCGGTTTCGGCTGCCTGGGCGGCAGTTGCGCGCGTCGCACGGGGCAGCAGATCGCCGAGCGCCACAGCGTTGCTACGGCCGGTCAGCAATGCGTCGAGAAATTGTTGCCGGGCCTCGATCCGCTCGGCCGTCGTGGCGACGGTGCCTTGCAGCGCGTTGGTGTCCGCTTTCAGCGCCTGCATCTGGGCGGTCATTCGAGCAAGCTCGGCCTCGGTTTTCCGGTCAGCCTCCGGATTTGCTACTGCATTGACCGTGCCAACAGCCAGCCAGGCGGCGATCATGGCGGAGGTTGCGATTCCCATAAGCTGTCCGCGCGTCCCAAGTGTAAAGCTACGGTCGCCATCAACTGATTGCACGACAATCCGTCGTTCGGGGAAATGTCGGCGGAGGGCAGAAACGGCCTGAGCCTGAACAGACCGGAACCTTACCCGCATTCCTCGACAAATCCTTCTCGCGACAGTGCCGGAACAAGTTCGGCGACCCGTGGTTATGGCATTACCCAAAATGTTGATCCGGACTTCGATCGATGTCCGGCACAACGCGTGTGCGATACCAACGGCTTCACCACAAGCGCGCTTTAACGTGGCAACGCCCAACTGGCCTTCCTGCGGGATGAAACGTTACCAAGGCGGGGTTACTATGATCGGCGCAAGTGTCCTGCGGGGGAATCGGCGGCCCGGTGCTCAGCCTTGTGCGGCTTTCAGCACGGCTGCGGCGTGCCCCGGCACCTTCACCTTGCGCCAGACGTTCAGGATTCTGCCGTCCGGCCCGATCAGGAAGGTCGACCGTTCGATTCCCATATATTTTCTGCCGTACATGCTTTTCTCTACCCAGACGCCATAGGCCTCCAGCGTTTCGCCGTCGGGATCGGATGCGAGTTGCACTTTCAGATCATGTTTTTCGATGAATTTCACATGCTTCGCGATGCTGTCTTTCGAGACGTCCAGGACAGCCACGCCGATGGCCGCAAAATCATCAACAAGGGCGGTAAAATCCTTCGCCTCCGACGTGCAGCCGGACGTATCGTCTTTCGGATAGAACCAGAGCACCAGTTTGCGACCTGCAAAATCGGAAAGGCTTACCGGACCCTCCGGGGTTTCAAGCGTAAAGGCTGGCGCGGCGTGACCAGGTTCCAGAGTCATATCAAATGTCCTCAATAAGTTCCAAACGTCTTCTTCCATGCGGCATTAACAGTTGCCCGTACATCGGCATAGGCTTCACGCAAGCTGGCTACATTGCTGTAGCCACAGGCACGAGCGAGTGCGGCGTCTGCACCTGACATGGGCGCCGTGCGGCTGTCGTGTGGCTGAATCAGGCGCAGCATCACCAGAACGGACAGCAGAAACCGCGCCGGCTCCATCAACTCCGGCGCGAGTTCCGCCGCCGCTTCGGCGATCGCCGGAGAGACTCGCTTTCCCTCGATGAGCGAGCGCGCCTGGAGGATGAATTCGATGTCGACGAGGCCGCCTTTTACAAGTTTGACGTCAAATGGCCCGGAGGCGGGTTTGTTTTTCGTCAGATAGCGCCGGAGGGAGAGTACCTCCGCGCAAATTTTAGCGGGATCGCGGCGAATCGCGATCAGATCGTCCAGAATCCTTTCGACACGGGCACGATCGGCAGGGGAGCCCGTAATCGGGCGGGCACGGGTCAGCGCCATCAACTCCCATATCTCCGCCGTTTCGCGCTGATAACGTTCAAAACTGTCGAGGCTTGGAACCAGCAGACCATCCGCCCCCGAAGGCCGTAATCGTGTGTCCACCTCGTACAGATGCCCGGCCGCGGTCGGAACCGTCAACGCAGCCACCAGACGCTGGCCGACGCGATTGTACCAGGTGCTGGCCGACAACGATTGACCACCAACAGATTGCTGCTCGAAAGAACCGGTATAGGTAAACACCAGATCAAGATCAGATTGGGTCGTCAGTTCGCCGCCGCCAAACCGCCCGAGGGCCAGCACTACCAGGCGACTGTCTGGTATTTCTCCATATTTTTTGGCGAAGTCGGTCTGAACCTGATCCGCCAGCAACTCTACTGTTGCCTCGGCGATGAAACCCAAGGTTGCGGCGGCGGCCAGCGGCGTGACCGAGCCATCCAGAAGCTGGACACCGAGCTGAAAGCGATATTCCGCTGTATAGCGCCGGACACGATCGAGCAAAAGTTCGCCGTCCAGCCCCGCGGTCGCAAGGGCGAGCTCCGCGCGCGCCGCATCGATATCGGCAGATGGCGAGGCCGGTTCGATCAAAACGTCGATCAGATCCGGGCGTCGTGCAAGCGCGTCGGCCAGCAGCGGCGTTGCCGTAAGAACGCGCCCGACAACGTCCACCAGACCGGGATTGGCCGCCAGCAACCGCCAAAGCTGGACACCGGAGGGCAGCGCCGAGATCATCCGGTCCAGTCGCAGCAGGCCCTCGCGACCGTTGCGCCCCTTGCCCACCGCCGAAACAAGCGCCGGTGCTACGGACTCGAATACGCGACGGCTGTCGTCCGTGCGCAGGGAGCGCAGTCGCCCGTTGCGCCATCCGGCCACAAGCGCGGTGAGCAAAACAGGATCGGCGATTTTCGCCGTTTTGGCCCAAAGGGTAACGGAATCCGGTTCCAACGGAATTCTTGGTCCGCGTTTTTCGTCACCACCGGATGCGAGCAATTGGTCGTAATGCCTTGCAACGCCACGCAACCAAGGGGAAAGCATGCCTTCGACAGCTTTCCAATCCTGCTCTGCCATCAAACGCGCGATAGCGTCACGCTCTGCTTTCAGTTTCGGGATGGTGTGGGTTTGCTGGTCTGCAATCATCTGCACCCGATGTTCCAGGGTGCGCAGGCGCCGGTAGGCGTCGGATAGAAATTCGGCGTCTTCCGGCGGAATACGGCCGCCCTGCGCCAAGGCTGCAAGCCCCTCCATGGTGGCGGCGGCGCGCAGGGACGGGTCCCGCCCGCCAAAAATAAGCTGTTGTGTCTGCGCGAAAAATTCGATTTCCCGGATGCCGCCGCGTCCCCGCTTGAGATCGAAGCCCGGACCGAGTTTCTGGCCCTCGGAAAAATGGTCCCGAATGCGGTAGCTGACTTCACGGATATCCGCCAGCGCGGAGTAATCGAGGCTGCGTCGCCAGATGAACGGATCGATTTGTTCCAGAAACGCGGCGCCCGCCTGCAGGTCTCCGGCGACCGGTCTTGCGCGGATAAAGGCCAGACGTTCCCACGCAAGGGCCTGGGATTGATAATATTGCTCGGCGGCGGACAGGGGCAGGGACGATGATGTCGAATCCGGATCGGGTCGCAGGCGCAAATCGACACGCCAGCAATAACCATGTTCTGTGCGGTCGCTCAGCAAGGTCGAAACACGGCGCACGATACGCACGGCTGCTTCGGTCGGGTCTTCGTCGCGCGTCCGTAGCGGGAGCTTTTCCGGATCGTGCAGGAATATCAGATCGATGTCGGATGAATAATTGAGTTCGCGACTGCCCAGTTTTCCCAATGCCAGCGCGATCAGCCCGGATGGTACGGCGCCACGTTCGGCGAAGGCCGCGGTAATGGCGAAATCCAGCGCCCGATCCGCATGCCTGGAAAGCGAGGCCGTTACCTGTTCCAAAGGCCATAAGCCGGCAAGATCTGCCAGCGCAACCACGAGGGCCATGCCGCCCTTCGACGCCCGCAGCGATGGGCCGGGCGATTCCGGATCCAGCCGCGCGAAGGTGGCGGCCAGTGCTGCATCCGGACCTTCATATCGAATCATTTCGAGCAGTTCTGGCTCGCGCCGAATCAGCCCGCGCAAATAGGGCGCGTGCGTTTCAGCGCGCAGAATGGCATCATCGAGGGCGTTTGCTGTCATCCGCGCGGCTCCACCGGAAAATTGTCGATCAACCGGGTCGCGCCAATGCGCGCGGCCGCCAGCAGGCGGGCGGGGCGATCCGCTTCCGCCAGCAGTTGCAAACTGTCTGCATCTGCCAGTGCAACATAATCCACGCTGGAAAATCCGGCGTTGAGAAGCGCGTTACTGGCCTGCGCCAGCACCGGCGGAACTGCATCGCCCGCCTCGATTCGCCGCTTCGCTTCCAGTAGCGCTGCCGGCAATGCCGCCGCGGCGGTGCGTTCCGTGGCGGACAAATAAGTGTTCCGGGACGACAGGGCCAGACCGTCATTATCCCGGACTGTCGGTGCGCCCAGAATGCGGACAGGCAGATTGAGGTCTGCTGCCATCCGGCGGATGATGGCGAGTTGCTGCCAGTCCTTTTCTCCGAAAATGGCGATATCCGGAAGGACCATTAACAGCAGCTTGGCAACGATTGTTGACACACCGTCGAAATGACCGGGGCGATGGGCGCCTTCCAGCGTATCGCCAATATGCGCAACCGATACGGTGGTGGCGAAGCCGGATGGGTAAACGGTTTCCGGCGCGGGCGCGAACAGCACATCGCATCCTGCCGCGCGCAATATTTCAATATCGGCGGCTTCCTGGCGCGGATAGCGGCTGAAATCCTCGTTCGGGCCAAACTGCTTCGGATTTACGAATAGCGAGGCTACGCATTTACCTGCATCGCGCAGGCCCGCTTCCACAAGCGACAAATGCCCCGCATGCAGGGCGCCCATAGTGGGAACCAGGGCGACGTTTGCTCCGTCCGCCTGCAATTTTCCCATGACTGCGCGCATTTCGCTCGCATCGCGCACTATCTCCATCATATCGGACCTTTCGCGACGATTGACGAACGGGTCGGCTTGCCGTCAAAGATGAATGGGCCGGCCCTCCCGGCCGGCCTTCGCAAGAGGCAGGGTTGCATGTCAATGAATCAGGGGGAACGCCCGCCCTCGCCAGGCACCTGGGTGATTGTGCTGGGCAATGAAAAGGGTGGTTCGGGAAAGTCGACGACCGCGGTGCACATCGCGCTGGCGCTGGCCGGCGTCGGCCTGTCCGTACGGGTGGCCGATCTGGATTACCGCCAAAAGACGACGACACGCTATCTGGAGAATCGCGCTGCCTGGGCCGCGCGGCATGGCCATGAGTTGCGGGTGCCACCCGTGGAAGTCATTGGCGAGGATGGTGGCGAGGAAGCTTTGGCGGCCTTTTTTGCCGAACCGCAGGCGCAGGTCTTGGTAGTGGACACGCCCGGGCGCGACTCGAGCGTGGCGCGCGGAGCGATCGCGCGCGCCGACACGTTGATTACCCCGATCAATGACAGTTTCATCGATTTCGATCTGCTGGGTCAGGTCGATTCGGACAGCTTCAAGGTAACGAAACCCAGTTTTTACGCCGAACTCGTGTGGAAGGCGCGGCAGATCCGCGCACGGACGGATGGCGGCACCGTTGACTGGGTTGTGTTGCGTAACCGTTTGTCGCCGCTGGAAGCGCGTAACCGCAAACGTGTGGGGGCGGCCCTGGATGAACTATCCAAACGTATCGGCTTTCGTGTCGTGCCAGGACTGTCCGAACGGGTAATTTATCGTGAGCTTTTCCCGAAGGGCCTGACGTTGCTGGATATGGAGCATCTGCCCGAGGCGACCGTGAGCCACGTGGCGGCGCGCGGTGAGCTGCGCGAGCTGATCGGCGCCCTCTCCCTGCCGTTGGCGGATATGGTGCGCGACGAGGCGGCCTGATGCTGTTGCTCGCCCTGCTCGCGGGGGCAGTTCTTGGCTGGTTATGGTGGAACGACCGCTACAGGCCGTTGCTGCGACGCTGGCTTTTACCGGCGGCGCTCGGATTGGTGGCGACATGGCTGGCGGCACGTGGCCAGTGGGCGGGTGCATTGCTGGTGGGGGCGGGGGCTCCGTTGTTAGCCAGATTACGCCCCCGACAATCAAAGGTGCGCGCGGTCGCCATAGATGAAACGGAAGCGCGGCGGATATTGGGGGTGGGGCCTGATGCGAGCCAGGAGGAAATCCGGACAGCATATCGCCGGATCATTTCGCATGTGCACCCCGACAAGGGCGGCAGTGCGGAACTGGCGCACCGGGTAAATCAGGCAAGAGACCGGCTATTGGACCCGGATAACCGGTGAACTTGTGGCTTTCCTGCCACGCCCGGATGTGGATATTAACGGTTACCGCTGGGTTCTCGCAGCATAGTTACATAGTTCGTGTCCTGAGCGGTGATTTATTGTGGTGCGGTGCACAATAATCCTTGATCTTTCCGAATCGGTGACATATTGTGCACTGCAACAAGCGAGCGGTGGGTGAGGCATCTGACGCAAGCCTGTTACGGGTGCAACTTCGGATACGCAGGTGCGAACCTTCGCCATCAGGGCTGATACCCGTGCGTTTTGGTGCAGCCGAAGGCAGTGGCGTCTCTGTCTGCGTCCGTGATTTGTCCTGAGACGCCAGAGGATCAGTAATGGGATCGACGAACAAGGTCGCGAACAGCCAGAAGCTGCTCGAAGCGGTGACCACGGAAGTAATGGAGAAAACCGTGGAGCAAACCAGAGCCAGTTACGATGCACTTAATTCCAAAGTCAGCGAAGCAGTGGAGCATATTGTGAAAACCATTTCCGATGTAACCGAATTCACCAAGGGTAATGTTGAGGCGTTTGTAGCGTCGGCCAAGGCGGCGCAAGCTGGCGCCGAAACCCTGACCACGGCGTTTGTCGAAGCGTCGCGCAAGCGCTTCGAAGACACGCAGAGTGCCTTCAAGGCCTTCACGTCGATCAAATCGCCGAACGAACTGGTGCAACTGCAAACGAACTTCGCCAAGTCGCAGTTCGATCAAGCCGTGCAATCCTGGTCGCAACTCTCGGAAGCCATGTTGAAGGTTTCCAACGAAGTGATGCAGCCGCTTTCCAGCCGCGCCGCGGTTGCAGCGGAAACGCTGAAGAAGACCACGGTCAGCGCCTGAATCTCTTTCTGAGTTAACAGCGTAAAAAGGCGGTGGAACCTCTTGAGGTTTCATCGCCTTTTTAATGTGGATAACGAGCGGCCAGCAAAAATTCCACATTTCCCTCCGGCCCGGTGATGGGGGAGGGTGTTGTGCCGGTAATTTCCCAGCCACGGGCAGACACCCAGGCGGATGCCGCGTCCACGACCCGGGTATGGACGAGCGGATCGCGCACAACGCCACCTTTTCCAACCTCATCGCGCCCGGCTTCAAACTGCGGTTTGACGAGGGCCACGAGAACAGTTCCTCTTTTTGCAAAATTCAACGGACTTTCCAGGACCTTGGAAAGGGATATGAAGCTTGCGTCGCAGGTAATGATGTCCACATCTTCCGGCACATGTGACGGGCTGAGGTTGCGGGCATTGGTTTGTTCATGGACGATGACGCGGCTGTCCTGCCGCAACTTCCACGCCAGCTGGTTGGTCCCGACATCGATGGCGTAAACGCGCGCGGCGCCGCGTTGCAGCATCACATCGGTAAAACCGCCGGTGGATGCGCCAATATCCAGCCCGACCATGTCGGTGACATCAATCTGGAAATAATCGAGCGCATGGGCGAGTTTTATGCCACCGCGCGACACCCACGGATGATCGCGACCGCGCACTGCCAACGGGGCGTCCTCCACCAGCATTTCGCCGGATTTCAGTAATTTGCGCTCGATGGTAAAGATCTGGCCCGCCATGATGAGCGCCTGCGCCCGCGCGCGGCTTTCGACCAGCCCGCGCTCCACCAGCAGCACATCCGCGCGGCGCCGCACCATCAGGCGTGCGCGCTGTCGCTTATACCGACGCTGTTATGACGCAAGGCCGTCAGCACTGTTCGCACGATGCCCGCCGCATCCAGCCCCGCTTCCGCATATTGCTTCGCCGGATTGTCATGTTCCTGGAACGTATCCGGAAGGCGCATGGTGCGGATACGCAAACCCGCATCAAGCAATCCGGTGTCGCTGGCCATGGTCAATATATGTGCACCGAAGCCGCCGATCGCGCCTTCCTCGATCGTGAGGACTACCTCGTGCGTCGCACAAAGTTTGCGAATCAGGTCTTCGTCCAGCGGCTTGGCGAAGCGCATATCAGCAACGGTAGTGGAGAGGCCCAGCGTATCCAGTTCATCGGCAGCAGCCAGACTTTCATGCAATCTCGTGCCCAGCGACAGGATCGCTACCGCCTTGCCCGAGCGGACAATGCGTCCGCGCCCGATTTCCAGCTGCTGCGGCTGGAGGGGCAGTGCGACACCGACACCCTCGCCGCGCGGATAGCGCAGCGCAATCGGGCCGCTATCGTGCCGCGCGGCGGTGTGGACCATATGCACCAGTTCAGCCTCGTCGGCGGCCGCCATCACAATCATATTGGGCAGTGAAGCGAGGTAGGTGATATCGAAGCTGCCGGCGTGGGTGCTGCCGTCGGCGCCGACCAGGCCGGCACGGTCGATGGCAAAGCGCACCGGAAGATTCTGGATTGCCACATCATGGACAACCTGGTCGTAAGCGCGTTGCAGGAACGTGGAGTAAATAGCTACAAACGGACGATAATCCTTTGCCGCCAAACCGGCAGCGAAAGTCACTGCATGCTGTTCCGCGATACCGACATCGAAGCACCGGTCGGGGAACCGGCTGGCGAACTTGTCCAATCCTGTCCCGCCCGGCATAGCTGCAGTGATCGCAACGATCCGGTCGTCTTTCTCTGCTTCTGCGATCAGGGCGCGGGCGAACACCGATGTATAGCTTGGTGGACCGGCGGGCGCTTTCTTCTGGACCCCGGTCAATACGTCAAACCGGGCGACGCCGTGATATTTGTCGGCGGCAGCTTCGGCATGGGTATAACCCTTGCCCTTTTGCGTTACCACATGGATCAGACATGGACCTTCAGCGGCATCCCGGACATTTTCCAGGATAGGTACCAGATGTTCGATATCGTGACCGTCGATCGGGCCGACATAGTAGAAGCCCAATTGTTCGAACAGCGTGCCGCCGGTCGCCAGCGTACGGACATATTCTTCGGTACGTTTGGCCGTGCGCTTCAGCGGCAGTGGCAACGCCTTGCGCGCCAATTGGCGCACGGCATCCCGCAAGCCCAGGAAGGTATTGGAGGAATATAGTCGCGCCAGATACGCTGATAGCGCGCCGACCGGCGGAGCGATCGACATATCATTGTCGTTCAGGATCACAATCAGTCGATTGCCAGCTTCGCGGGCATTGTTCATCGCCTCATACGCCATACCGGCCGACATCGCGCCATCACCGATGATAGCTACGGCCTTGTCGGGCGTGTGCGACAGTTTATTGGCGACGGCGAATCCCAGCGCCGCCGAGATCGATGTGCTGCTATGCGCCGTACCGAACGGATCATAGGGCGATTCAGATCGTTTGGTGAAACCGGATAATCCGCCGCCCTGCCGAAGCGTGCGAATGCGATTGCGGCGGCCTGTCAAAATCTTGTGCGGATATGCCTGGTGGCCGACATCCCAGACCAGCCGGTCGTCCGGCGTGTTGAAGACATAATGCAGCGCGACTGTCAGTTCGACAACACCGAGCCCGGCGCCCAGATGACCGCCGGTAACGCTCACGGCATCGATCATTTCCGCGCGTAATTCATCCGCCAACTGCCGCAACTGCGTCGGTTTCAGGCGCCGCAAATCGGCGGGAACATCGATGGTGTCCAGTAGCGGCGTTTCCGGCCGACGATAGGGCGGAGGCGGGGCCATCGCGCCATGATCTTGTTCGGTCATAGGGTTAACTAGCGCGGTTTTCTTGTCAGGAACAGGGTTTTGCAGGATGGGCGCACGTTCAGGCCTTATTCTGGCAAGCGTTGCATTGGCCAATCAATTCCACAATCGGGCGGCGTGGCAGAAAACCCTTGCCCTGCGCACGCAAGCGCAAGGCGATCATGAACGAATCATCGTCGAGATGATCGATGCGACCGCAAACTTCGCAAATGAAGAAAATGCAATCATGCGCACACGCCGGGTGGGTGTTGGCGATAAACGCGTTACGACTTTCAACCCGTTTGGCAAGATTATTCTCTACGAACAGGTCGAGGATGCGATAGATGCTGTTCGGAGCAATGCGGCGGCCAAGATGTTCGGAGAGATGATCCGCCACATCATAGGCTGAAACCGGTTCGGCGGCTTCGGATAACGTTTCGAATACCTGTCGGCGCAGCGTGGTCCATTGGACGCCTTGCGCTGTCAGCGCGGCCTCGGCAGCACGCACCAACGCCGGACTGCCGGCGGGGATATGTGTATGCATTGCCGCCATCACGGTTTCGTCCCAGCCGGAACAGCAGCGGTTTCCGGGGTTTCCGCGGCTTTGGTGGCGAGCCTGGGTGTGCTGTCTCCCGGAGTTTTGGCGATCGCTGCCGCCAGCCTCGTGCCTTGCGGGCAAGGGGCGTCACACAGAATTTTCAAACGCTCCAGATTCGCTTCCGCGCGCGGACGGGCGCCCCGGACCAGCAAGGCATTACCCTGGAGTTCAAGGGCATCGAGATTATTGGGATCGATTTGCAGCGCCTGGCGATAATAACGGACGGCCTTTCCTGAAAGGCCCTGGGCTTCGGCAACACGGGCCAGCCCGATGAAGGCGCGCCCGTTGCGCGGATCGGCGGCCAGCGCCGATTCGAAATGGTCGGTCGCCAGCGCCAGTTCGCCCCTGGCAAGATGTGCTTCGCCGGTGGCAAGCTGACTGCGCGATAGAGGCGATAGCTGGTCATCAGCCACACTACGAACCGGGGCAACTATATTCTCCCCGGAAGTTTCCGCCGTTGGGGCCGCGCCCAGGACCGCCACAGCCAGCAAGGACGCTACTGCAACCTTGCCAATTTTGGGCCACGCCATCTCAAGCATCTTCATCATTTCCCATATGTGCCGATCAGGGGCACTTTTCCATCGTTGCGACGAAAAAGCCATCACATCCCTCCCGGGCCGGTGAAAATTCAGCGCGCGCAACCTCCCGCCAATCCGGCGCCGGCAGTGCCCGCATCACCTGATCCGCGCCCTCCTCCCGCATTACGGAGCAAACCGCATAGGCCAGCCTGCCGCCGGGCCGCACCAACTGTTGGGCCAGTGCGATGAGCCTGTGCTGAACCGCGATCAACTGCTCCAGCCGCTTAGGGGTGAGCCGCCAGCGCAATTCCGGGTTACGTCGCCAGGTGCCGGTTCCAGAGCAGGGGGCATCGACAAAAACCAGATCCGCCTGGCCTGCAACGTCGGCGAGAGCCCCGGATTCGCGGTTGGGGTTGAGTAACCGGCGCTCGACCATTGCCTCAGCCCCCGAACGCGCCAGGCGCGGCCCCATCGCCGTCAGGCGGGCCCGGTCCACATCGGTTGCGAGAATACGACCCTCGCCGGCCATGGCGGCAGCCAGCGCCAGCGTTTTTCCGCCCGCGCCTGCACATAAGTCTATGACAAAGTCGCCGGGTCGCGGGTTCGCCAGCGCGACACTATGCTGGCTGGCAGCATCCTGAACCTCGATCGAGCCATTATGCATCAATGGATGATGATCGAGCGCTACCGGAGTTTCGAGGCGCAACCCGAGGGGCAGGCCAGGAATGGGTTGAGCCTGGACGGGCAGGGCCGACGCAACAGCGTCCGGATCGGCAGTCCGCAAGGAGTTGACCCGCAAATCCAGCGGCGCGCGTCCAAGCAGCGCCGTTGCCTCGTCTTGCCAGCTGGCTCCAAAGCGGCGAAGGAAGGCGGGAATCAGCCAGGCTGGGACGAGGCCGGGCGCGGCGCGCGGTTCGTCGGCGGCAGGCAATGCCGGTGCATGGGCGCTGCCATCGAACAGGGGGAGCAGTTCGGGCCGCGTGGTGGTCAGGCCCAGCAGCGCCGCCCGTCCGGAGGCTGGCAGTTCGGCGCTGTAACGGATGGCCGCGTACACCAGCTCGCGCACAGCGGCGCGGTCTTTTGAGCCTGCGTAGCGGCGGGTCGAAAAATAGCGCTGGATCAGCGTATCGGCGGCAGCCCCCCCGGTGCGGGCTGCGACGATAATAGCGTCAACAATCTCGATCGCGGCCATCAACCGCGCCGGTTCGCGCATTATTGCGTCGGATAGTTTGGCGCTTCGCGGGTGATCGTCACATTATGGACATGGCTTTCGCGCAGGCCCGCATTGGTGATCTGCACGAAGCGGGCACGGCGGCGCAATTCCTCGAGATTGGCGGCTCCCGTATAGCCCATCGCGGCTTTCACGCCGCCGACCAGCTGGTGCAGCACATCGCGCGCCGGACCCTTGAACGGCACCTGACCCTCAATTCCCTCGGGAACCAGTTTCAAATGGTCCTTGATGTCTTGCTGGAAATAACGGTCGGCCGAACCGCGCGCCATAGCGGTGACCGATCCCATGCCACGATAACTTTTGTAGGCGCGGCCCTGGTACAGGAAGGTTTCTCCCGGCGCTTCTTCGGTGCCGGCCAGCAGCGAGCCGATCATCACCGCACTGGCTCCGGCGGCAAGCGCCTTGGCGATATCCCCGGAGGTGCGCAGGCCGCCGTCGGCGATGACAGGAATGCCATGTTTCGCCGCCTCGGTAGCCGTGTCGACGATAGCAGTGAATTGCGGCACACCGACACCGGCGACAACGCGGGTGGTGCAAATGCTGCCCGGCCCGATGCCTACCTTCACGCCATCGGCGCCTGCATCGATCAGTGCCTTCGCGGCCTCTGCAGTGGCGACATTGCCAGCTATCACTTGGATATTATTGGAGATTCTTTTGATCCGGCGGACAGCTTCGCCTACCATCACCGAGTGGCCGTGCGCCGTATCGAGCATCAGCAGATCACATTCGGCATCGATCAGCGCTTCCGAGCGTTCATGGCCAAGATCGCCCACGGTGGTGGCGGCGGCGACCCGCAACCTGCCCGATGCGTCCTTCGTGGCTGCCGGATAATTGACGGCCTTTTCGATATCCTTGACGGTAATGAGGCCGACGCAGCGTTCCTGCTCGTCAACCACAAGCAGCTTTTCAATCCGCCGCTGATGCAGCAGACGTCGCGCTTCTTCCTGGGTAACGCCCGCCTTCACCGTGGCCAGATTCTGGCTTGTCATCAGCTCCCGAACAGGCTGTCTCGGGTTCTCGGCAAAGCGGACGTCACGGTTGGTAAGTATTCCGATCAGCTTGCCTGGCTGGCCGGATGGAGAGTCCTCGACGATGGGAATCCCGGAAATCTGATGCGCCGCCATCAGATCCAGAGCCTCACCCAGGGTCTGGTCGGCGGTCATGGTGATGGGGTTCACCACCATGCCACTTTCAAACCTTTTGACCTGGCGGACGGCCTGCACCTGCTCCGCAATCGTCAGATTGCGGTGCAAGACGCCAATACCACCCGCCTGCGCCATGACAATCGCCATCCCGGCCTCTGTCACCGTATCCATCGCCGCGGACAGAACGGGGATATTGAGACTGATGCCGGCGGTGATAGCTGTCGCCAGATTTGCCTGCGACGGCATCACTGCCGACTCGGCTGGCACCAGCAGCACGTCGTCAAAAGTCAGGGCCTGGCGAATTTCCATGAACGCTCCGTTTGGGGATAGAGATCTGACTCAGGCGAGATTGCCGAGCCAGGCGAGATAATATTCGGCGAGCGGTTTGCGTTGCCCGGTAACGGCCTTGAAGGCAGCTTCCGCACCGGCCTTGTCACCGGCTTGCGCCAGCGCGAATCCCATCCGGAGATTGGCCGTATCCGCATCCGCACCGCCCTTGGACAATGCTACCTTGTACATTTCCGCAGCCTTGGCGAATTGGCCATACCCCAGCAGCGCATCACCCGTGGCCAGCGCCGGACGGCCGGTTTTCGCGGCGCGCGCTTCCTTTTCGAGACCCGGGAGTGCTGCTTTATCCGAAGCGACTTTTGGTGAGATGATGCCCGAAAGCTCCTTCACCACGGGCCGACCGGCTTCCAGCGCGCCTTTCGCAATCCCTTCGTCCAGTACGGCCTTGGCTTCGCCAGGGAAGCCGCGTGCGGACGCGGTTTCAGCATATTCGATATAGTCCCGCTCGCCGGTCAGGGCGCCGTTGGCGCGCGTCAGGCGCAGGATGTCAAGATTCATCTGATCGTCGAACTTGCCGCCTTCCTTGAAGATCAGCAGCGAGTCGCGCCAGTTGGTGCTGTTGGGGTAAGCCTTCAGCAGGGCGAGGCTTGCCTGGTTGGTTTGCGCCGGAAGTTTCGCGTCATAGGCAATGGCAAGCGTGCGGCGATACCATTCTTCAGGGGCTTTCTGGCCCGCTGTTTCCTGCACCTGGATCGCCTGTTGCATTGTCTGTACAGCCTTTTCGGGCTGCTTCTGCCGGCGCTGCAACTCGGCAATCTGGGTCAACAGTTCGGTATCGTTGGGATTGGTTTGCAACAACCGTTCGAACTGCGTCAGCGCCTTGGCATAATCGTTGCGCTGCATCGCCAACGCACCGAGATTGCGGATGAACTTCTGCTCATCTTCCGGCGGAACTTGCCCGGACGCCAGCGCGCCTTCGATGGCGCGTTCGATCAGCGCGTTGTCGTTGGTCGCCACACCGGTATTCAGCCGCAGCGCGTTGATCATATAGGCATCGTCGGCGTTCTTGTTCGCAACGGCATCGGCCTGATCGAGAAATTGCAGGACTTCCGCGTGGTTGCCGGCCTGTTGCGCTTCCTGGGCCTTCACCAGCAGACCTTGCACTTCCTTCGTAAATTTGGGCGTTTTCTTCTTTTGCGCGTCTGCCGGTACCGCACTGACCATCATGGTGACAGCAACCGCCGCCATTGTTGCCCGACCGATCATACCAACCATAATCTTCCTCCTGTCCTGATGGCGGCCCGCGACCGCTGCTCCCATCCAGTTTGCACCTGAAAGATTGCGCGCCTGTGAACGTATGCGCGCCTTCGCACCCTGATCCGCTTGTCGTCAAGCCCGCGCGTGTCCCGGGGCTTGGCAGGAACGGCGGGGAGGGGCTATGTGCTGACCAATGATTTCCGACAAAATATCCGACGATCCCGGCGAAAACGACCGGGCAAGCGGTGGCGGCTCGCGTCGCCGGCGTTCGGCGGCGCGCCTTGCTGCCGTGCAGGCATTGTATCAACATGCGATGGGCAATGTGCCCACGCCGAAACTGCTGGCCGAGTTTCATGCGCACCGGCTGAACAGTGGCACCGAACCGGACGGTTACATGGAAGGTCTGGCGGAAGCAGACCGGCTTTTCTTCGATAGTCTGGTGATCGGCGTCCTGGATCGGCGGGATGAACTGGATGCGGCTATTGCCGAACGTCTGGCCCGCAACTGGACGGTCAGCCGGCTGGATCGGCTGATGCTGCAAATCCTGCGTTGCGGCGCTTTTGAATTGCTCGCGCGCAGCGATGTGCCCGCCGCGGCGGTGGTTGCCGAATATGTCGATGTGGCGGATGCCTTTTATCCGCGAGCCGAGGTCGGTTTTGTGAACGCCCTGCTCGACCGGATGGCGAAGTCCGTCCGCGGATCGGGAACCAGGCCCTGACGGGCGCGATCGAACCGCATTTTATTGCGCAGCTGCGTGCCATCGCGACGCACAAGGCGGCGCGCGGCCTGAATGATGATGCCGCCGTCTTGCCCTGGCCCACGGGTCTCGATCTGGTGGCAACCCACGATATGTTGATAGAAGGGGTGCATTTTACCCCGGATTGTCCGGCATCGGACGTGGCGTGGAAGCTGGTTGCCGTAAATCTTTCGGACCTGGCCGCGATGGGGGCGCGCCCTGTAGCCCTGTTGATGGGGGCAGGTTTTGGCGCAGGGCGAGATGCGGACTGGGCCGATGCTTTCGCCGCCGGTCTGGGACGGGTGACGGCGCATTTCGCCGTACCGCTGATTGGCGGCGACACAACGCGCAGCCTGCATGAAACGGCGCTGGCAATCACGGCGCTGGGCTCTGTGCCGCCGGGGCAAAGCCTGTCGCGCGCAGGCGGCCAGCCAGGGGATGATCTGTGGGTCAGTGGGACGATAGGCGATGCGGGCCTGGGGCTGGACCTGCTGCTCGGTCGCCGCGCGACCACGGACGCGGCCCTTCATCGCAAACTCATCGGGTGCTACAGACGGCCCATGCCGCGCGTGCAAACCGGCCTGGCGCTGCGCGGTCTCGCGAGTGCCGCGATGGATGTGTCCGATGGCTTGCTGATCGACGCGCGGCGACTGGCGGCGGCCAGCGGTTGTGCTGCGGAAATCGAACTTGCCGCCGTGCCGGTGAGTGCGGTGGCGCAAGGCTTGCTGGGTGCGCCGACCATGGCGGAGCGTACGCATCTTGCCACCAGCGGCGATGATTACGAACTGTTGTTCGCGGCGCCGTCGTCCGCACGGGCGCGGATAAGGGCCGCCGCCGGGGTGGCGGTGACACGCATCGGGAGACTGACGGAGGGGGATGGCGAAGTGCGGCTGGTCGATGCACCGACGCCTGAAAATCTCGGATATGAACATCTGTAGAATTAACAGAGGTTTTGCCGCGCAAGATATTCGCGACGAATAGTTGCAACGGCTGCTGTAATCGTTCAGCATGGGCGCAATCGACAGACTAGGGGCCGGGAGGGGCCGGTCTGGCGGAGGATAAATGACCCGGGAGAGGGGGGCGTATGGACTTTGTTCTGATTGCGCTGTTGTGCGGCCTTGCGGCCGTTATCTATGGCATATTCACCACCAGATCCGTGCTGGCGGCCCCGGCGGGGAACGCGCGCATGCAGGAAATCGCGGCCGCGATCCAGGAGGGGGCGCAGGCCTATCTGGCGCGGCAATATGGGGCCATCGCCATCGTCGGCGTGATCGTCGCGGCGCTGGTCGGCTGGTTTCTCGGCCTGTATCCGGCGATTGCCTTTCTGATCGGGGCAATCCTGTCCGGCTTGACGGGCTTCATCGGCATGAATGTGTCGGTACGCGCCAATGTCCGCACGGCGGAAGCAGCGCGCCATGGCTTGCAGGCCGGATTGTCGCTGGCGTTCCGCGCGGGCGCAGTAACAGGTCTGCTGGTCGCGGGCCTCGCGCTGCTGGCCATTGCCGGTTACTATCGGTTCCTTACGATGAGCGGCTATGCGCCCTTCGACCGGGTGGTGATCGACAGCCTGGTGGCATTGTCGTTCGGTGCATCGCTGATCTCTATCTTCGCGCGTCTGGGCGGTGGAATTTTCACCAAGGCGGCCGATGTCGGCGCGGATCTGGTCGGCAAGGTGGAGGCGGGGATTCCCGAAGACGATCCGCGCAACCCGGCGGTGATAGCGGACAATGTCGGCGACAATGTCGGCGATTGCGCCGGCATGGCGGCGGATTTGTTCGAAACCTATGTCGTTACAATCGGCGCAACCATGGTGCTGACGGCGCTGCTGGTGAGCAGCGAATATGTCACCAGCCTGATGACCCTTCCGCTGCTGGCAGGCGGCGTCTGTATCCTCGCGTCCATCGTCGGCACCTTCTTCGTGCGGCTGGGATCATCCCGGAACATCATGGGCGCGCTGTACAAGGGCTTCCTGGTGACCGTGGTTCTGGCGGTTCCGTTGCTGGCGCTGGCCACCTGGCTGGTATTTCCCGATTTGAATATCGTGCTGGGTGAGGTGGGAGGCCGGGGTTTCACCGCCATGGACCTGTTCTGGAGCATGATGGTCGGGCTGGCCGTCACGGTGCTGATCGTATGGATCACCGAATATTATACCAGCACCCGTTATCGCCCGGTGCGCTCCATCGCCGCCGCGTCCGTCACCGGACATGGAACCAATGTTATCCAGGGGCTGGCCGTGTCGATGGAATCGACGGCGATGCCCGTAGTGGTCATTTGCGTCGGCATGCTCGTATCGCACACCCTGGCGGGGGTGATCGGCATCGGCTTCGCGGCGACGGCGATGCTGGCGCTTTCCGGCATGGTCGTGGCGCTGGACGCCTATGGTCCTGTTACCGATAATGCAGGTGGCATTGCGGAAATGGCCGGCCTGGACGCCGAAGTGCGGGAGCGTACCGATGCGCTGGACGCCGTCGGCAATACCACCAAGGCTGTCACCAAAGGTTTCGCTATCGGTTCGGCGGGGCTGGCGGCGCTGGTGCTGTTCGGCGCCTATACCACCGATCTCGCGAAATTTTTCACGGAGGTGCCGGTCGATTTCACCTTGTCCAACCCTTATGTGGTTGTGGGCCTGCTGCTGGGGGCGCTGTTGCCCTATATTTTCGGTGCGCTGGCGATGACCGCGGTGGGCCGGGCCGCGGGCGAGGTGGTCGAGGAAGTGCGGTCGCAATTCCGCAATAACCCCGGCATCATGAATGGTACCTCGCGCCCGGATTACGGGCGAACCGTCGGCCTGGTTACCAGAGCGGCCATTCGTGAGATGATCGTGCCGTCCCTGCTGCCGGTGCTGGCGCCCATTCTCGTTTACTTCCTGATCGAGTGGGTAGCCGGACAGGCCAATGCCTTTGCAGCCCTGGGCGCGTTGTTGCTCGGCGTAATCGTCGGCGGCATTTTCGTCGCTATCTCGATGACGAGCGGAGGGGGCGCCTGGGATAACGCCAAAAAATATATCGAGGACGGTCATTATGGCGGCAAGGGATCGGATGCGCACAAGGCGGCCGTAACCGGCGATACGGTCGGCGATCCTTACAAGGACACTGCCGGTCCGGCGGTCAATCCGATGATCAAGATCACCAATATCGTCGCCCTGCTGTTGCTGGCGGCGCTGGGGGGATAAACAGGGAAGGGCGGGACTTCAAAACCCGCCCTCTCTTATTGTCCGCCGGGGGCAGCACCCACCTGACCGATATTGCCGAACAGATCCTGCAACAGCCCTGCTTCACGGCCCATCGTGCGGGTCTTGTCGGAATTTGGCGAGATATCCACTACCTGCTCCAGCCCGCGCTGATCCACGCTGGCCACATTGCCGTCCGGGTTGAAACGAACGACCAGCAGCGTTTGCTCCTCCGGGTTTGGCCGCAGGAACGCCAGCTGCTCGGTGGTGCGGGAAATATAATACCAGGTGTTGTCGTCCCAGTTGGCGACCATCGTGGGCCGCCCCAGGGTTTTGGTGACGGATTCCTTGTTATCCACCCCGGGTTGCACCGATGCGACCAGTTCCTCGTCGACAATATAGCCCTGCGTATTGGTGACGCGCGAACAGGCGGTTGAAGACAGGATCAGGCCGATAGCAAGAGCAAGTGCAGATGTGCGCGTAAACAGCATGTGGCGCGAAACTCCGGTATGGCGCCGGTACGGCTTGCGGCCCGGCCATTCTCTCGCCATATGCGGGAGCCTGACGCCTGACGCAAGGCGGGGCGGAAGAGTCCGCCGCATAACCTTGATAGCGACGAATTGGCAATGTCTTTCCTGAAACGCCTGATCACCCCGAAAACGCCGCCCCTCACGACGCTGTGGAACCGCATCGCCGCCACCGCGCGCGAGGAACATTGGTATCTGCGCCACGCCGTGCCTGACACGATCGATGGCCGATTCGATATGGTGACGCTCGTTATGGCGCTGGTGCTGCTGCGGCTGGAGCGCGAAGGCCGGGCACAGGAAAATATCTGGCTGACCGAGCGTTTCGTGGACGATATGGACGGGTCGTTACGGGAGATCGGCATCAGCGACCAGGTGATGGGCAAGCATGTCGGCAACATGGTCGGCGCACTGGGCGGCAGGCTGGGAGCCTATCGCGATGCGCTGGCGGCTGAAGATGTTTCCCCCGCGCTGGCGGCGGCGCTGGAACGCAATGTCTATCGTGGCGACGACAAATATCTGTCTGCGCCGGATCTGGCGGAAGCAGCCCTGGTACTGAACGCCCGCATCGAAACCGCGCCAATCGATCGTCTGCTTGCCGGAGAGTTTTGATGGACTCGCCCGAATTCAGCTTCCTGATCGCGCCCGACCGGCTGACGGCGACGGCGTCGCCTTATGATCTCGTCGCCGGAGAGGCGGCTCGGGAGGCTCTTGCGAAGCGATTCGATCTGTTATCGCTCGACCGGCTGGAAGCGCATCTGCTGGTGCGGCGGATGGCGCGCGGCGTGGAGGTGAATGGGCATCTCGAAGCGGACGCCGTGCAGGCTTGCGTCATCTCTGGCGCGCCGGTGCCGGCGCATATATCGGCGCCGGTGCATTTGCGGTTCGAACGCATGACTGAAGCCGGCGGCGAAATGGAACTGGATGCGGGTGAACTGGATATACTGCCCATCGGCCCCGAAGGCATCGATCTGGGAGAAGCCATCGCGGAATCGCTGGCGCTGGAACTGCCCGAATGGCCGCGCGCCGATGACGAAACCGTGGCTGCTGCGCGGGGGTTATTGATGAGCGAGGAGCAGGCCGACGCACAGATACGCGCCGACCGCATGGCGCAAAGCCCCTTCGCCGGGCTGAAGCGATCGGAATAAAGCGTCAGAAATCGACGCAAATTCCCTTTGATTCCCAATCTCCGAAACGTACGGGCTCCAGGCCTCTGGGGCCACCGACCTCATCCGTTGCCGCGTTGGCGGCGGCCAGATGATAGCCGCCGGCATCCAGCCGGATGCGTTTCTCATCGACAAGCCCTGAGAGAATAGTGTCAACATCCGGATGATAGCCGCGCGCCGCGAGCCGCTCTGCGATGCCCGCAGCATCAAGGCCGGGATATTGCGCTATCATCGCGACGATACGGGGAGCATGGTTCATGCAGAAAAGCATAGCCACGAATCCTTGCCCGTTGCAATTTGCCGCATAATCGCCATTTCAAGCCACGATGAATCGCACACGTACTTTTATGCTGATGGCGGCGCTGATCGCGCTGTTCATGCTCGTTGGATATTTGCTCGCCGGGACAGGCGGGATGCTCATCGCGCTGCTGGTTGGCGGCGGGATGAATATCTTCGCTTACTGGAACTCCGACAAGCTGGTGTTGCGCATGCACGATGCCCAGGAAGTCGGGCCTGGGCATCCGCTGCACCGCATTGTTGCGCCACTGGCGCAAAAGGCCGGGCTGCCGATGCCGCGCGTCTATCTGGTCGATCAGCCGCAACCCAATGCATTCGCCACCGGACGTAACCCGGAAAATGCCGCGGTCGCCGCCACCACCGGCCTGATGCGGATGCTGGATCATGACGAAATCGCCGCTGTCATGGCGCACGAGCTGGCGCATATCCAGAACCGCGATACGCTGGTGATGACGATGACGGCGACGATTGCCGGAGCCATTTCGATGCTTGGCACGATGGCGCTGTTTACCGGCGGCAGTAGCGAAAATCGTCCCAATCCGATTGTCGCGATTGCAGCGATGGTACTTGCCCCGATGGCGGCGGCGCTGGTGCAGATGGCGATTTCGCGTACGCGCGAATATGGCGCGGATGCACGCGGCGCGGAGATCTGCGGCCAGCCGCACAAACTGGCCTCGGCGCTGGCGCGCTTGCATGATTCGGCGCAACATATTCCCAACCCGGTGGCGGAACGGAATCCGGCGGCGGCCTCCCTTTACATTGTCAGCCCCGGCATGGGCGGCGTGCGGGACAATCTATTCTCCACCCACCCGGCAGCGGAAAATCGTATCGCGGCGCTGGAAGCCATGGAGCCGGCGGCATCGACTCCGCGCCGTCCCAGTGCGCTGGGTCTGAAATCTTCGGCGTCTCGCGCCAATCCCTGGCGTCAGGGATGAAGGTGCAAACTGGCCGGCCACCGCAAGGGGTGGCGGCGCGTTCGGCGGCAGTGCGGCTGCTGCATGGCGTGACGGTTTTGGGGCGGCCGCTCGACCAGAGTTTCGGCCAGGCCGCAAGCGGACTTTCCGGGCCGGATCGGGCGTTGGCGCGGGCGCTGGTATCCCTCAGCTTACGTAATCTGGCCGGGCTGGACCAGTTGATCGACAGCGCCTGTTCGCGCCCTCTTCCGCCAGATGCGCGGGCACGACAGGCCCTGCGTATAGCGCTGACCGGAAGGCTGCTGCTCGACACGCCGCCCCATGCGGTGATCGCGACCATCCTGCCGCTATTGGAAGGCGGGCCACGGCGGCTGGTACATGGTGTGCTGTCCACGCTGTTCCGCCAGGATGCCCTGCTGCCACCACCGGCGGTACCGGAGCCGTTCGCTACCCGCTGGCGGGAAGCCTGGGGCGAGGAAGCCGTCGAGGCCGCCGGGCGTATGCTGGCCGCGGTGCCACCTACGGATTTATGTATCGCAAAACCCGAAGATACCCACCGCTGGGCGGAACAGTTCGGAGGACGATCGCTGTTTCCGGGCCATGTGCGGCTCGCCGGTTCGCAGGCGGTGCCGGAATTGACGGGATTCGCGGATGGGAGCTGGTGGGTGCAGGATATCGCGGCGCAATTACCGGCGCGGCTGCTGGGCGATATCCGTGACGCGCGGGTATTGGACTTATGCGCGGCCCCCGGCGGCAAGACGATGCAGCTTGCTGCAGCAGGTGCTCAGGTGACGGCGGTGGATATTTCGCGGCGGCGCATGCAGCGGCTGACGGAGAATCTGGAACGTACCGGCCTGCAGGCTGAAACCATCGTAGCTGATGCGCTGACGTGGCAGCCTGATTCGCCCTTCGATGCCATTTTGCTGGATGCGCCCTGTTCGGCGACCGGCACATTTCGCCGCCATCCCGATGTCCTTTGGCTGAAGGCGGCAATGGATCTCGCACCGCTGGTGGAATTGCAACAGCAGTTGCTGACCCGGGCCGCCGCCTGGCTGCGTCCTGGTGGCCGGCTGGTAGCGGCGGTTTGTTCGCTGGAACCGGAAGAGGGTGAGGAGAGGCCAGCGCCGCCGGGGCTTCTGGACGATCCGATCAGCTCCGACGAGTTACCCGGTAGCCTGGAGCCCAATGCGGTCGGCCACGTCCGTACGCTACCCGGCCTGTGGGAAGCCGAAGGCGGTACGGACGGTTTTCATATCGCGCGCTATCGTATGCGATAGCGTTTACCGGCAGCGGGCGTTGCCCTTGTCCACTTCCTTGCCGATGATCGCGCCCAGCGTGCCGCCGATGACGCTGCCGAGCACCTTGTCACCATGTCCGGCGACGACATTACCCAGCGTACCGCCAGCCAGCGCGCCGACGATCAGGCCGGTGGTACCGTCATCGCGGCGGCAATTGATGCGGCCATCGCGACCCCACCAGTAGCGGCCGTTGTTATAGCTCGCATTGTTGTAACGCCCGTTGTTGTAACGAACATTGTCGTAGCGGCGGTTATCGTAGCGGTAGCCTGGTCGATAATCGCGATTATCGCGGGCGGCGGCACGATAGCCGCGCTCATATGCGCGACTTTCTTTCTTGTTATACTTGCGCTTGTCGTAACCGCGATCATGACCGTGCCAGCCGCGATTATAGCGCCGATCTGAATCGGCGGTGGCAGCCGTAGACGAAAGCAACAGCGCGACCGCTGCCGCCGCCGCCGCAAAACTGGTCCGAATCGTCATCATTGTCACTTCCTTCCACGAGGGGTTTATACAATGCTACTTTGCCAAAGGCGGCTGACGCGATACTGAAGGCCAAATTCATCCATTATTAACACCCGGTCCATAGGAAAAAACATGCGCGTTTTCCGGCTTTTTGCTGTGCTTGCATTGCTTATCTTTGCCGGCGTTGGCCTGAAACGTCTCTATGCATCATGGCCGCCGATTTATACGGGCGAGGCTGTGGAAGTGAGAGTTCGTTCGTCTGCAATTCCGCTCGATTCATCCGACCCCGCCCGCACGCGCGTAGGCCGGCTGGAATATCGCGGCGGCGTAGTGATCAAGGCAGATGACAGGCATATCGGCGGCTTGTCCGACATGTTGTGGGACGCGGAGTGCGGGCGTTTTCTGACGGTGAGCGATACGGGCCTGTGGGTCGTTATCGAGCCGGAGGAGCGGGAAGGGTGGTTGACCGGTGTATCCCGTATGTGGATGGCCGCGATTCGCGATACCGGGGGCCAGCCGACGGAGCGCAAGCGGGATGCGGACGCTGAAGGCCTGATGCGGAGCGCGCCGGATGAGTTGCTGGTCTGGTTCGAGCAGGACCATCGCGCCCGTCGTTACACCGGCGTGTCCGCCTGCCGTCCCGAAAGCCTGAACAGCGCTGCCCGGGATGAACTGCGACCACCGGAAATGCAGGCCTGGCCGAAAAATGGTGGCGCCGAAGCAGTGGCCATGCAGGGCGACGACATGCTGATCCTGTCGGAAGCCCATGAGGTGGCAGGCGGAACCGATGCATTGGCGATTGCGCCGGATGGCAGCACCCGCCAGTTCGTATATACGGCACCCGGGGACACCAGCCCCACCGCGATGGCGGCAATGGACGCGGACAATTCCGCCGCCCCGATGCTGATCCTGCACCGGCATTTTTCACTGTTGCAAGGGGTCAGCGCCGTGCTGGGCCTGGCGCACATCGATGCGGATTCAGGCGAACCGGTACAGCCGGAAATCCTCGGGGAGTTCCGGTCGCCGGTGGCTGTCGACAATTTCGAGGCCCTGGCGGTGCGCCCGGAGGGCGACCGCCGCTTCATCTATCTGCTGTCGGATGATAATTTCAATCCGTTCCAGCAGACTCTGTTGTTGAAGTTTGAATTATTGCCCGAATAATCAGGCGGAAACTTCGGCCTGCGCTTTTTTCGCCACTTCGCGCTTCAGGCGGCGGGCGCGCAGGCTGAGATTTTCGTCCCGGGTCTTCAGAAGCCAGTGATCCAGACCCCCAACATGCTCGACCGACCGAATGCCATGCGCCGACACCTTCAGGCGTACCGAGCGGCCAAGGCTGTCGGAGATCAGCGTCACATTCTGCAAATTGGGCAGGAAGGTGCGCTTGGTCTTGTTGTTGGCGTGGCTGACATTATGGCCGACCTGCCGACCCTTGCCGGTGAGTTCGCAAACGCGCGACATTACCCAATTCCTCGAATGCTTTGACAACAGAAACAAACCGGCCCCGCCACATCGCGAACACCGAAAACGAACGACGCCCATAGCCTCCGCCGCGCGCAACGTCAAGAAGTTGCCGCTATGCCACAGTCACCCGATCTCCTCGCGCGGGGTGGACCGGCACGCATCGGCATGCCATGAAGTGCTTGTGACTGTATATGCTATACATTGTATCGACAAGCCGATGCAGCGCGAGCTGCGGGCAGCCACGCGGGCCGAGCATCTGGCTTATGTGCAACAGGTGCATGACGATATTATCGTCGCCGGGCCCTTGCTGGACGATGATGGAGAGCCGATCGGCTCCATGTTGCTGATCGAGTTTCCGGATCGCAAATCAGCGGTGAATTTTGCCGCTAACGATCCTTATGCGCTGGCCGGCTTGTTCTCAAGCGTCGCCGTTACGGCGTGGCGGCAAACGTTTCCGATGGCTTCGCTTCCGGAGGGGGCATAGAAAAGCCCGCTTCGATCAGGGCTGCGCGGCCGGATTCTGCATCGGTAAAATGATGTGCCTGCCAGCCGGCGTTGCGCGCGGCGGCGACATTGGCAGCGTTGTCGTCGATGAACAAAGCCTCGCCGGGGCCCAGATCAAACCGTTCTTGCGCCAGGCTGAAAATGGCGGGATCCGGCTTGATAAGCCGCTCAACGCCCGACACGACAATGTACTGAAACAAATCGAATATTGGCGCTGTCGGTCGGAATATTTCCCAAAACTCCGCCGAAAAATTGGTGATCGCAAACAGTGGCACATCGGCGGCATCCAGCGCTTCCACCAGCGCAAGGCTGCCGGGAATCGGATGCGGGATGGTTTCCAGCCAGCGCGGGCCATAAACTTCGATCAGCGCCCGTTCTTCGGGAAATTCCGCAATCAATTCGGCAGAAGTTTCCGCAAAGGGCCGACCGGCATCATGCTGGAAATGCCAGGTACGGGTAACAACATTTTCCAGAAACCAGTCCAGCCGGGACGGATCGGGGATCAGCTTTTCATAGAGAAAACGCGGATCCCAATCGTAAAGCACATGTCCGACATCCCAGACGACCGCCTTCGGACGCATGGAAATGGCCGCTATTCAGCCCTGGCGCGCCTTGAAACGGCGGTTGGTCTTGTTGATGACATAGGTGCGACCGCGACGACGGATCACGCGGTTATCGCGATGGCGGCCCTTCAGCGACTTCAGGCTGTTACGGATCTTCATGACTACCCCGGAGAACAGAATATGAACCCACAATGTGGAAAGGGCGTCAACTAACGTCAGATGCTGCTTAAGTCAATCCACATGCGCCATACTTTGCACCGCGCCTTCCGGCTGCTAGGCGGAATGAACCATGGGGATTTTGATCAGCAGCAGCTTCGATTCGGGCAATATCGTGGTGCGCGAACAGCCGGCACCGGGGCATTTTCGCCTGGAAATCGAACGCGACGCCGACGGGAAATTTTTCCAATGGTTTCATTTCCGTGTGTCGGGTGCGCGCGGACAACGCGTTGTGCTGGATATTATCGGGCTGGAGGGGTCGGCATATCCTGGCGGCTGGCCAGGATATCGCGCCCGAGGCTCGGCGGATCGACAGACCTGGATGCAGCTGGATACGGACTATGACCGCAGCGTCGATGGCGGCACGCTGCGCATCGTTACCGTGCCGCAAAGCGATTTCTTCTGGGTTGCCTATTTCGCGCCCTATTCGATGGAGCGGCACCATGATCTGGTGGCGCGGTCCGCGCTCACGCCTGGGGTCTCCGCCCGTATGCTCGGCCTGTCGCTGGATGGGCAGCCGATTGATTGCCTGTCGATGGGGGAAGGGCCGCTTCAATGCTGGCTCTATGCGCGTCAGCATCCAGGCGAGAGCATGGCGGAATGGTGGATGGATGGCGCCCTGGCCGAACTGACCGATCCGGCATCGGGCATCGCGCGGGGACTGCGGGCGAAGGCGCGGCTGCATCTGGTGCCAAATGTCAATCCGGACGGTTCCCGCCGCGGCTATTTGCGGACGAACGCAGCGGGTGCGAATCTGAATCGCGAATGGGCGAATCCGACTCCTGAGCGGTCGCCGGAAGTGCTCGCGCTGCGCAACGCGATGGATGAAACCGGGGTCGATTTTGCGCTGGACGTGCATGGGGACGAGGCTATCCCGCATAATTTCATCGCCGGATTCGAGGGTATTCCGGGAATCACCACCGAACAATCGGCACGCTATGCCCGTTTCAAGGACCGGCTTCTGGTGCATTCGCCGGACTTCCAGGCGAAAATCGGCTATCCGGTTCCAGCACCAGGTGGTGCAAATCTGGCCATGTCCACCAATCAGTTGGCGCACCGCTTCGGTTGCGTGGCGGCGACGCTGGAGATGCCATTCAAGGATGCCAATGATCTGCCTGAACCGTACGCCGGCTGGTCGCCCGCACGGTCACGGCGACTGGCGGTCGCCAGCCTGCATGCGCTTTACGATATTATAGACGAACTGCGTTGAAAGGGGCCAAATGTCACAACTTATCCTGATCCGTCATGGTCAGTCGGAATGGAATTTGCAAAATCGCTTCACCGGCTGGTGGGATGTCGATCTGAGCGAACGCGGCGAATCGGAAGCGCGCGCGGCCGGAAAAGCGTTGAAAGAAGCCGGTTATAATTTCGATCTCGGCATGACTTCCGTGCAAACGCGCGCCATTCGCACACTGAACATTGTGCTGGAAGAGATGGGCCAGCTGTGGATTCCGGTTGTCCGGGACTGGCGCTTCAACGAGCGGCATTATGGTGGACTGACCGGGCTGGACAAGGCCGAGACCGCCGCCAAACATGGCGATGCACAGGTCAAGATCTGGCGGCGTTCTTTCGATGTGCCGCCACCGCCGCAGGAGAAAGGCAGCGAGTTCGACGTTTCCGGAGATCGCCGCTATGCGGGCGTTGCCGTGCCGCAAGCCGAGAGCCTGAAAGACACGATCGCCCGGGTGCTGCCTGCTTATGAAGAGCTGGTCGTACCGCAGTTGCGCGCCGGCAAGCAGGTGGTGATAGCGGCGCATGGCAATTCGCTGCGGGCCCTGGTGAAGCATTTGTCGGGCATTTCCGACAGCGATATCGTGGAGTTCGAAATCCCCACCGGACGTCCGATCGTCTATACGCTGGACAAGGATCTGAAGGCGACGGACCGGCGCTATATTGACGAATAAACGCCGGATCGGGGGCATTCGGCTTGCAAGGTTCCGCCGCGGGCGCTAGTTCGCGTCTTTTTTCGCGGAAAGGTCTGGGCGGTGAGCCAGCCCCTGGTCGGTGTTATCATGGGAAGCGTCTCGGATTGGGAGACGATGCGTCACGCCGCCGAAACGCTGGCGGCGTTGCAGGTTCCCCATGAAGTAAAGATCGTTTCCGCGCACCGGACCCCCCGGCGGCTGGTTGCCTATGCCGAGACAGCGGCGAAGCGGGGCCTGCGCGTGGTAATTGCCGGTGCCGGTGGCGCTGCGCATTTGCCGGGCATGACCGCCAGCCTTACCGCCTTGCCGGTGTTGGGCGTGCCGGTTGAATCCAAAGCGCTGTCTGGCATGGATTCGCTTTTGTCGATTGTGCAGATGCCGGCGGGCGTGCCGGTCGGCACCCTGGCGATCGGACGGGCCGGTGCGGTCAATGCCGCATTACTCGCGGCCGCGATGCTGGCGACGACCGACGATGCGCTCGCAGCGCGGCTGACCACCTGGCGGCAGCAACAGACGGACGCCGTCGCCGACGCCCCGCCCGAAGCATGACGGCAGTGATTCCTCCCGGTAGTACGATTGGCGTACTCGGCGGTGGCCAGTTGGGGCGCATGCTGGCCATCGCGGCGGCGCAGCTTGGCTATCATGTGCATATTTATGCGCCGGAGGCTGAACTGGTCGCTGGCGAGGTGGCAGGCAAGCTCACGCGAGCGGCATGGGACGATCAGGCGGCGCTGGCCCATTTCGCCGACGCTTGCGATGTGATTACCTACGAGTTCGAGAATATTCCGGCGAAAACAATCGCATTTCTCGAATCGGCACGTCCGGTAAGGCCCGGGCTCGCGCCACTGGATGTCGGGCAGGATCGACTGTCGGAGAAGCAGTTTGTCGAATCGCTTGGGGGCATAACCGCGCCATATCGCGCGGTAGAGAATCTCGATGATTTGCTGGCCGGGCTTGATGCGCTGGGTGTGCCGGCAATCCTGAAAACGCGGCGTTTCGGCTATGATGGCAAGGGGCAGGTGCGCATTACCGATCGCCAGCACGCAGCCGAAGCGCTGGGGGCGCTTGGCGGAAAAGGCCTGCTGCTGGAAGGTCTGGTGCGTTTTCCGGCCGAATTTTCCGTTGTGATGGCTCGGGCTGAAGATGGTCGAACGATCGCCTGGCCCGCCTGTCAGAATCGCCATGACGACGGCATACTGGCGGAAACTATTGTGCCGGCGGTTGCCATCGACCCGGCGCATGTCGCCATCGCCACAGCGCTCGTTACGCGCATGGCTAACGAGCTTTCCTATGTCGGTGTGCTGGCCTGTGAATTTTTTGCTACCGCTTCGGGGCCGGTTTTCAATGAAATGGCTCCGCGCGTCCACAACAGCGGTCACTGGACCATCGAGGGCGCGCGGACATCGCAGTTCGAACAGCATATTCGCGCCATTTGCGGGCTGCCTTTCGGCGCGGTTGAGCTAACCGCCCCACATGTCGTCATGCGTAATTTACTGGGCGACGCGGTGGATGATTGGGCCAGCCTGCTGGCCGATCCACGCGCGCACCTGCATCTTTATGGTAAATCCGATGCCTTGCCGGGGCGCAAGATGGGGCATGTAACGATCATCGGCGCATAAAGCGCGGGGGCACTGCCTGCCTATCCTTCCAGCGCTTCGGAGAGGATCGCCGCCAGCCGTCCTTGCTCGGAGGACAGCAGCGCAGGGGTCAACGGACTATCGCCAGCCGGATCAATTCGCCGTAGCAAGGCATCGAAACCGACCGTATATCGGCGGGCCGCGTCGGCGAAGCTGCTATCATTGCCCAGCAATTGCTGCAATTCGCGGCGTTCGCGGCGCTCCAGCAAGGCGACGGCGCGGCGGTTGAACATACCACGCTCACCTTTTCGCCACGCATGCCAGTCGGCGTCACTCATCGGCTTGTCGAGGGCGGTCGAGATGGCGATGGCATCGCTGGAAAGGCGGTCAGCCAGCAATTGCGCCGCCGACAATATTTCCTGACGCGCGCTTGTTTCGACTTCAGCGATGCGTTCCATCGTGCGCGCGTCGAGAAGTTTCAACGTCGACGCAAGCGCGGACATGCTGGCGGCGGTGCGTTCGGCGGCATGGCGGGCGGCGTCGGATGCCGATTCGGCGGCGGCGGCGGCTTCCCGCGCCTGTTGAGCAATAGGTTCGGCGAAACTCTGCTTCATGGCGGCGGTGGCGGTTTCGGACAGGCTGTCACGCGCTGCGTCGATCACGCCATCAAGCGTGGTGCGAACGGTTGTGGCCGTCTGGCTGGCGACATCGCGCACCCGGGACATCGCATCGACCAGCCGGGTTGCGGCGGCCAGCGACGTGCTGTCGGTCTGCTGTTCGACTTCGGCGATCAGTTCGCGCGCATGGTTGAGTTCGACGACCAGCATCTGGCCGGCTGCTGCAATATTGTCGCGCTGTTGGGCGAAGACAGCAACGGCGGTATCCAGCGCGGCGCGCCCTTCTGCTATCGGCGTCAGCAACCCTTCGGCGCGCGCATGCGCCTGATCGACGGCGTCGATCAGGCGGCTGATTTCGCCGGTAATTTTGCCCGCGGCACTGGCGGCGGCGATGCTGCGTTCGGGCAGCAGTTCGCCCAGTGCCATTACCGCCTCGGCGGCGGAATCCTGCAGCAGATGGGTGGAAGTCGCCATCTCCTCGAGTTGCATCTTCGCGGCCTTGAGGGGAACGGATAGGCCATCGATACCGCCATTCACCTCGGCGATGCGGGTTGAAAGCCGTTCGAGCGCCGCCATACTCGTGGTTTCACTATGCCGGATACGGGCGTCGATCAGGTGGAACGAGCGTTCGGCAGTTGCGGCCAGATGTTCGGTTTGCTGCCCGTGATTCGCCAGTTTTTGCTCGAAACCATCGGCGGCGGCCAGCATCGCGTCGAGCCGCTGGCTGATTTCACGCGCCGTATCGCCGCCCAGCCGGTCCAGTCGCGAACGCGCCTCGGCGATGGTGGTGGACAGGGATTCCGCCTGGCCCTGCACCAGCTGGCGGATGCTGGTGGCGGCATTCTCATTGATCTCGAACAGTGAATCGGCTTCGGATCGCAAGGTACGCATCGCCGTTTCGCTCGCGGCACGGGTCTGGGCGGCGCGAGCATCCAGTGCATTCAGCGACTCGGTCAGCTGGTGGGTAATCGAAGCACCGGTTGCCCCCAGCGATTCAGCGCCATGTTCGAGGGAGTTGCGCGATTCCTCGAGCCGCGCGAGATGCGAATCGACTGCCTCGCCAATCTCCTCCAGCGTTTTGGGCAAACGCGCTGACGCATCCGTGGCGGTGGGAATCAGGCTGGCAAGCCGGTTTCCGGCGGCATTTGCAGCTTCACTTGACGCCACCAGATCAGCCAGCATTTTTCGTGCTGTGTCACCGCGTTCCTGCACCTGAGTCGCTGCTGATGCCAAAGCATCGATATCGCCAGCAAGGTGCGTGCGGAGTGCGTCAATACGGGTGGCGATACCTGCCATGCGCGACTCGGCCAGTTCCAGATCTTCGCTGCTTGCTATCACGGAACTGGTCTGTGAACGACGGCCACGCAACGACTCGGCCAGCGCAAAAAACGCCGCTGGCGGGGCGAGCGCCCCCGCCACCCACAGCAGCAGGTTGGCGGGATTGTCCAGCAGGCTGATCGGCTGCAGCAGGAACAGCCCCGCTACAAACGCTATCCAGGCGAGAGTCGCGATCGTTGCAAGAATGCGCGGAGCGCGCATTTCCCGAACTTCATCCGCCATATTTATCCCCCTGCTTGTGTGGCTGCCGTCAAGTCGCGCTCGGCCTGCCTTAGCCACCGACCGCCGACAAGGGCAAGCAGCGTCAGGGCCACAATTTCCCAGGCCCAATAGAAGATGGGTGAGCCCATCAGGCAGGCGATCCAGATGGCAAGGGTGCGGCCATTGGCGGAAAGAGGCGTCAGCATCATCATCCGGGGCGCGGCTTTTTCCCGCCAATGCGCCAGCATCTCCGCGCGCTGAGCGGGTGGTGCACTGGCCAGCATCCCGTCGAACGGGCGCGTCCGGTTGCCGAGCCAGCGTTCGCCACGATTATACAGGCGCTCAACGAACCCGCCGACATCCCGCCGTGGCGTGCTATCGAACCGCCCGGCGATGCGGCGAATATAAGTTTCCCGCCCGGCTTCGTAAAACAGGGACTGCAGAATGTGCGCGCAGCCCGAAATCACCGCCAGCCCCATCGCTGCCCAGGGGTAGGGGGAGGTTAGCGCCAGCGCGATGTTGACGGCTACAAAGGTGGTGTAATCGGCAATTCCATCTACCAGCCGCCCGAAATCAGAAGTGCGGCCAGTGGCTCGCGCCAGGGCGCCGTCCAGCCCGTCCATCACATGCCAGCCGATCATCAGCAGAAAGCCGACGGTCGCCCATAGCGGCTCGTACCAGTGCGTATAGGCAAGGGCGGCGGCAAGCCCAAGGCCAAGCCCGAAGACGCTGACGACGTTGGGGGCGATTCCGCTATGAATGGCCTTCGGCAATAGCGCCGCAGACAGCCGATGCACGACGAGTCGATTGCTCCATGGTTCTATCTCGGGAGGGCGTCCGGGCGGATTGGGCATGGGGGTCGATTCTGTTACTTTTTGGTGGGCAGCGATGGTTGCGCGGTCTCCCCCGCCTGGCAAGGCTTGGCAATGTCGGCACCGAAGCTCTAGAGGAAGCGGCACCATGTTATTTGTTGCCTTGGTGTCCTCTGGTGACGCCGAACCCGGTATGCTTCCACCCGGCCTGCAGGCCGTCGGCGGGATCACGCTTGTTGAAAGACAGGTGCGGCAAGCCTTGCGCGCGGGTGCCGCACAGGTGCTGTTGCTGGCCGCGGCGCTCCCCGAACCGGTAGAAAACCGGCTGGTGGCGGATGGGCGCGTCGTGCGCGTAGCAACCGTGCGGGATTTGGGACGACAACTGACGGACAAGACCGCGCCCTTGCTTCTGATGGCGCCAGGCACGCTGCTGGATGATCGGCTGATCCGCCAGATGGCCAGCGGAACATCCGCGCCGGCACTGATGGTCTTCTCGGGTGAATCGCCCGTGGGAGCCGAACGGCTGGACGCGCGGGATCATTGGGCGGGTCTGGCGCTGTTGCCGGCAGCGATGGTCCGGCAGGTGGCGGCCGGCCTTGGTGAATGGGAACTGGGTGCGACGCTTGTCCGCGCGGCGGTAGAAGCGGGCGCGACACGTCTGGATACTTCGACGTTCGACACCTACGCGGCCGACCGGCGGCGCAATCTGCCCTTCGTCTGGGCGCGTCCCACCGAACCCGCAAGTTGCGACTCGGCAACTGGCCTGCTGCAGGATGCAGCACAAAAGGGCTGCCTCGACTGGCCCGCGCGCTTTATTCACGCGCCGCTGGAAGACTGGCTGGTCCGCCTGCTGCTGCCGACATCTGTCACGCCCAACCGTATCACCTTGCTGACGGCGATCCTCGGCTTTGGCGCGATTGCCGCCTTTGCCGCCGGCTGGTTGTGGGTGGGCCTCGTGCTCATGCTGATCATTGGCCCGCTCGATGGCGTGGATGGGAAGCTGGCGCGCACCCGTTGCGAATTCTCCCGCTGGGGCGATCTGGAACATGTGCTGGATAAGGTCGTGGAATATGGCGCGTATATCGCCATGGGCTACTGGTTCGCCAAATTCCATGGCGTCGCTGCCTGGCTTGCGGCAGCGGGTATCATCATCTTCGCCTTGTCCGAAGCACTGAAGGGCGAGTTTTTCCGCCGCTTCACCAAACGCCAGCTGGATGATTGGGGACCATTTGAAAGACGATTTCGGCTGGTGGGCGGCCGGCGCAATACATTTTTCTGGACGCTGATCCCCTTTGCTGCCTATGGGTTGTGGTTTGAAGGGTTTTTATTCATTCTCGGCTATGCCGCGCTGACCTTTGCCGTGGCTGAGTGGCGTTTCCTCAAGGCATTGTTCGAACATGCCCGGCAAACCAACCAGCAGGTGGCGGCGAATTTTGCTGAAACCGCATATGATTTTATGCCAAAGGCAAAGCCGCTCGTGCGCGACAAAATTATGACATAATCTGCGCTCACGCGTGCGCCGTTTCGATTAAAGGTTAAAAAACACATGAATCCGATCAATATCGCCATTGCTGGAGTGGGCAATTGCGCATCGTCGCTGGTCCAGGGTCTGTCCTGGTATGCCAACGGCGGGGGGAATGAGGCCATTGGCCTGTCTTACTGGGATCTTGCCGGTTACCGTCCGAAAGATATCCGCGTGGTCGCGGCTTTCGATGTCGATGCGCGGAAAGTTGGCCAGGATGTGAATGAAGCGATTTTCGCCAAACCCAACTGCACGACCGTTTTCTGCGACCATGTCGCGCCGACCGGCATCAAGGTACAAATGGGAGCTGTGCTGGATGGCGTGGCCCCGCATATGCTGGACGCGGCGGAGAATCGCGGTTTTCGCCTGTCAGATGCGCCGGAAAGCAGCCTCAACGAGGTGATCGAGACGCTGAAGCGCACGGAAACTCATGTATTGATGAACTATCTGCCGGTTGGCAGCCAGAAAGCCACGGAATTTTATGCCGAGGCGGCCCTGCGCGCCAAAGTCGCGTTTGTGAACAATATCCCGGTGTTCATCGCTTCCAACCCGGAATGGGCGAAGCGTTTTGCCGATGCGAATGTGCCGTTGATCGGCGATGACATCAAGGCGCAGTTGGGTGCAACCATTGTGCACCGGACACTGACCGATCTGTTCGCCCGCCGCGGGGTACAACTGGACCGCACCTATCAATTGAATACCGGTGGCAACACCGATTTCCTGAATATGCAGTCGAAAGAACGGCTGGAATCAAAGAAAATCAGCAAGACTGAAGCCGTGCAATCGGTCGCCGATCACCGGCTGGACCCCGACGATATTCATGTCGGGCCGTCCGATTATGTCGCATGGCAGAACGACAACAAGGTCTGTTTCTTGCGCATGGAAGGGCGTTTGTTTGGCGGCGTGCCGATGAACATCGAACTGCGGCTGTCGGTAGAAGATAGCCCCAACTCCGCTGGCGTCGCCATCGACCTGATTCGCTGCGCCGCAGTGGCGCGGGAGCGGGGGATCGGCGGCGTCATCGAAGCTCCGGCTGCCGCTTTTTGCAAGCATCCGCCGGTCCAGCGACCCGATTCCGTAGCACACGACGCGCTTGATGCTTTTGTGCGCGGTGACAATCGCGATGGCGGTCTGACCCGGCATTGAGCCGTCATGCGGTGATTCTGGCGGCGGGCGCGGGTTCCCGCCTGGCGCCTGCGTCGCCGGACGTAAAGCCGCTGGTGGCGATCGAGGGCAAGCCGCTGCTGCGCCATGCGCTGGATGCGCTCGTGGCAGCGGGCGTTGCATCTGCAACCGTGGTTGTCGGACGGGAGGGGGATGCCGTAGCGGCAGTGGCAAGAACGGCTGCCATCCCCGTGGATTCCATCGAGAATCCGCTGTGGCATTCCACGCCCAATGGCGTCTCCTTGCTGGCCGCGCGTGAGCGGGTGCAGCCGGGAACGCTGTTGATGATGGCGGACCATCTGGTGACTCCATCTCTCATTCGCCGGCTTGTTGCCGGCGCACGCGGGGACGTGACGCTTGGGGTCGATCGCCGCCTTGGTCATCCGTGGGTGGATGAGGCTGACGTGACGCGGGTGCGTACCGACCGCGCAGGAAATATCCGCGCGCTCGGTAAAAATCTGCTGGTCTATGATGCGTATGATTGCGGCGTATTCGTGATCGGCCCGGCGCTGCTGGCTGCGCTGGACCAGCTTTCTGCGCCGTCGCTATCCGAAGGCGTGATGGCGCTGGAAACGGCGGCGACGGTCGATATTGGCGCCTCTCCATGGCTGGATGTGGACGATGCGCGCGCGCTCGCCATCGCCCATTCTGAATGGCGGCGGAAGGTGACAGGCGGAGATTAATCCGCTAGCGGCTTCCACCGTGAAGAACGCCCTGCGAATTTTTCTGACTTGCATCGGCGCGTGGTCGCTGACGACAGCGCCTGCCGTTGCCGGCCCATGGGCTGAAGCCGGAGACGCGCGTCTGCGCCAGGACGTCGAGCTATTGAAAAGCTTCGGTTATGTTCCAGGGCCAATCGACGCCTGGCCATTACCCTGGGCGCAAATCGATGCGGGGATCGATGCGGCGCGGGCCTCCGCCGGATTGTCTCCGGCGCTGATGATGGCGTTGGCGCGGCTGGAGACACTGTCCGATCGCAATCGCCAGACGTCCCGCTACATGGTGAATGGCAGTTTTACGACGGAGCCGGCGCTGGTGCGCGGTTTTGCGGCCTCCGCCCGCAACGCGGCGGATATGACGGTGACGGCATCCCATGATCTGGGTGACAGCTTGAGTATCACCTGGGGTGCGAGCTATCTGTCCGGCGGGACAGACAAGCAGCGCGCAACGCAGCAGGGTAATAAATTCTCCCCCGCGCCCAGCCATGCTGCTCTTCGTCTTGGCAATTGGGCGCTATACGGCGGCTATCCTGAAACCTGGTGGGGGCCGGGTATTGATGGCAGCATGCTGTTTTCGACCAGCGCGCGCCCGTTCCCGCGTGTCGGTATTCGCCGGTTGCGGCCCTATAGTATCGACTTTCCGGTCTTGCGCTGGCTCGGTCCGGTAACGGCCGATGCGTTCGTGGGAGTGCTGACCGAAAAGCGTGATTATAAGAACCCGGGTATCATCGGCATGCGATTCGCATTCCAGCCGACGCCTTATTTCGAGATCAGCCTCAATCGGGGGCTGATGCTATGCGGGGAAGGGCGACCCTGCGGCGCGGGGACGATATTCGACGCGCTGGTGGGTGTGGGCGACGCCGACAATACCGGCACGTTTGACGAACCGGGTAATCAGCTCGGCGGTTTCAACATGTCTTACCGCCGCCCCATCGGGAAAACCGGTCATGCGTTGCGGCTGCACTTCGATACGGTGGCGGAAGACGCCGATAACATCCTGATCGAACAGTTCGCCCGGCAGATCGGGGTCGGCTTTACCGGGCCGGCGGGCAGCGGCGGCGCAAGCTATCTGGCCGGTATCGAATATACCGACACACAGGGAGCACGTTTCCTCGGCGACTTGCAGGGCGGAAAAACCTACCCTGGCTCTATCTACAACCATTTTCTCTATCGCGATGGCTGGACATTTCGCCGTCGCCCGCTCGGCTATTCGCTGGATGGCGACACGCGCGCCTTTACCCTGCATGGCGCGGTCACCGATACGCGTAACCGCCGCTGGTATGGTTCTCTGCGCTATATCGACCTGAATCTCCACGCGATTCTGCGTTATCGTATATCTCACAGCAATGAGAAGATCGGGCTGGCCACGGGCGGAGTCGAATGGCCAACGCAATTTGGTGATTTGAAGTTCGAAGCGCGGGTGCAGAAGAATGCGCCGGACACGCCCGATTCCAAACCCTGGCGTGTGCAGGGCGAATTCGGCTGGACAAGCCGATTTTGAAAGGATTCAGGCTGGATTCAGCTGATTTGGCAAGAGTAACGCGATGATAAAGAAGCTGCTGTCAGTTCTGGCACTTCCCCTGATCGTCAGTCTCCCGGCGCTGGCGCAGGAAACGGGCGAGCCAACACCCATTACGCCGACCGTAAATCCGGCGGCCTCCCCGCCGGCAGATACTTCGCAACCGGTGCGGGATGCAGGCTATGAGATGACGGAAATCGTTGCAGCGGCCGATGATGCGCTGGGCGAGGGTTCACAGGCAGTCGCCCAGGTAATCGAAAAAGTCTTCGCGGATCTCGGCAAGCCCAACGCCTATATCGTGGGCCGGGAAGGTGGCGGCGCGCTGATTTTCGGCCTGCGTTACGGCCAGGGTACGCTACATTCGAAAATCGAGGGCGAGCGTCAGGTGCATTGGACCGGCCCGTCGCTGGGACCGGACGTCGGCGGCGATGTGTCGCGCAGTTTCACGCTGGTTTATAATTTGTACGACACCGAGGAAATTTTCCAGCGCTTCCCGGCGGTTGAGGGGCGTGCCTATCTGATCGCCGGCGTTGCGGCCAACTATCACCAGCAGGGTGATATTGTCCTTGTGCCCGTACGGCTGGGGGCTGGCTGGCGGTTGGGCGCCAATATGGGCTATCTGAAATATACAAGAAAGGGGACGATCTTCCCCTTCTGATTCCGGCAGGCTGACAAGGGGGTAATTTGACGATGGAAACGCACGGTCAGGCGGGGCGCGCCTATGCGGTGCTTGTGCTATCGCGCACGCATGCCTAAAGCCCCGGCTGACATGGCCTGTCGCTCTTCTCTTCTCGCCGCATTATCGCTTTTGGCGCTGGCGACGCCGGCTGCCGCGCAAACGGTTGTCCCGCCCGAACCCGCGCCGGCGGAATCGACCGACATGATCAACTTCGAGGCGGAGCAACTCACCTACGACGAAAACAGCGATGTGATCACTGCGTCTGGCGATGTTGTCGTTCGCCATGAAGGCGAACAGCTGATTGCCGATACGATCGTCTACAACCGCAAGGATGGGCGGGTCATGGCGTCCGGTAATGTGCAGGGTACGTCTGCGGACGGCACGCGTATTATCGCGGATGAGATGGAGGTCACGGAGTCCCTGAAGGACGGCGTCATCGAGAATGTGCTGCTGATCCTTTCAGACCGAAGTCGTCTTGCTGCGCGGACCGGTACCCGTCGCGATGGCATTTCCACGCTGGATCGCGCCGTTTATTCGCCGTGCCTCGTGGTTGACGAAGAAACCGGCTGCCCGCAAACGCCGCTGTGGGCGTTGAAGGCCGTGCGCGTCACCCATGATCCGGTGCGCCGCCGCATATCCTATCGCGATGTGCGGCTGGAAGCGCTTGGCGTGCCGATCCTGTACCTTCCCGGATTCTCGCATCCGGACAGCTACGATCATAGCCAGACGGGCATATTGTCGCCCGATGTCAGCTATTCGCGTGAACTGGGCGCGGAACTCACCATTCCCTGGTACTGGGCCATCGCACCGGACCGCGATCTCACCGCGACTGCTCATCTTTATACCGGCGTCAACCCGGTGCTGGGGGTGGAGTATCGGCAGTTGTTCGCTGGCGGTCCGATTCGCGTTGGTGGGCGGCTGACACATGCCCCGGGCGAGGTGATCGATATCGAAACGGGCGAGATCATCCGCTCCAATGCGAAACTGCGTGGCTATTTCGAGGCTAATGGCCAGCTGGAGCATGGGGAAATTCTGGGGGACGGCTGGCGATCCACTTTCGCGTCGAGGCTGACGACAGACGATAATTTCCCCGGGCGTTACCAGATCAGTCTGGATACCACGCTCCGCACCACCTACGCGCTCGAACGCTTCCAGGACAACAGCTATATCCACATCGGCGGCTGGTTTTTCCAGGGGCTGCGTGCCGGAGATCGCGCCGCCGCAACCCCTCTGGCGCTACCGCTCGTCGATGTCCGCTGGCGCCCGGAGATTGAGCCATTGGGCGGTCGCCTGATGGTCGCCGCGAATAGCCTGGGGCTGTATCGCCGCGATGGCCAGACCATGGCGCGGGCGCTGGCGTCGGCGCAGTGGGATCGCAGCTTCCTGACCGGCATGGGCCAGCGCATCACTGTAACCGGCCTGATACGTGGCGATGTCTATTCGGTGGATGACAGCCATCTGGCCGATAACATAATGTATGCCGGGCGCGATGGCTGGCGAACCCGGGTGATTCCGCTGGCCGCGATAGATATTGAATGGCCATTTGCCGGCCCACTCGGTAATGGTACGCAAACTCTCACGCCGCGCGTACAGTTTGTCGGATCGACCACGACCGCCAATAAAAGCATACCTAACGAAGATAGCCGCGCCATCGATCTGGAAGAATCCAACCTGTTCGCACTTAACCGTTTTCCAGGCTATGATCGCTGGGAAGGCGGGGCGCGCATTACTTATGGTATGGATTGGCGCTGGACGAAGCCCGGCCTTATCGTCAGCGCCCAGTTTGGCCAAAGCTATCGGCTCGATGACCAGACCGACGTATTTCCGGACGGTACCGGGCTGAATACCCGCATGTCCGATTTTGTTGGCCGGATGTCGGTGCAATGGGGCCGGCATCTCGAAGTGGTGCAACGGCTGCGGCTCGATAAAGACAGTTTCGCCATTCGCCGGCATGAAACCGACGTCATGTTCGGTGGCCGGCGTACCTATGCCAGCATTGGCTATTTGCGTTTCAACCGGAACATCAATCTCGAAGATCTGGTCGATCATGAAGAAGTGCGCGTCGGCGCGCGGATAGCGTTTGCGCGATATTGGGCCGTATTCGGCTCGGCGGTCATTGATTTGACCTCGGCGAAGGCAAACCCCGGGTCGGATCGGGATGGCTATCAGCCCATCCGCCACAGGGCGGGGCTCTTGTATGCAGATGAATGTTTCGACTTTTCAATCACATGGCGGCGGAATTATGTGGATAACCCCAACGCGCGGCGGGGCAATACGTTTCTGTTCTCGATCTCTCTGAAGAATTTGGGATAGATGGGCAAAGTTGGCCCGTCAGCGGTGAACCGTGTTGCGTCAGCGATGGTTCACCATTGTCTGGCCAGAATGACGGCAAACTCGTATAGGGTTCCGGCCAGGCCGGGACGCAATGTGGAATTTTCGCGGGATAATCAACACGCATGAACAGTTTCAGCGTTTCGACTTCGATTCTGGCAGTCAGCATGCTGCTGGCTCTTGCACCGGCGGCTGCCCAGCAACCCTCCCCGCAATATGCGGCCATCACGCCCCAGCAACGTTCGGCGGCATCCGCGCTGGATTTGCCCGAGATCACTGTGATGGGCGCGTATGACCCGAATGTCCGCAAGGCGACCGCTATTGTTAACGGCGATATCATCACCGATACGGATGTCGATCAGCGCCTGGGGCTGGTGTTGATCGCCAACCAGGGGCAGATTCCGGCGAACGAGCGCGAGATGCTGCGTTTGCAGATTTTGCGTAACCTGATCGACGAAAAATTGCAGATCCAGGAAGCCGCCCGCAAGGATGTGGTCATTTCCGATGCGGAAGTCGATCAGGTTTATGCGCGGGTTTCGACCCAGAATAACCAGTCCCCGGAAGAATTTGAGCGACTGTTACGCGCAGGCAATTCGTCTCCGGCGTCGATCCGGCAGCAAATTCGTGCCGAACTGGCATGGAGCCGGCTGCTGCGATCGCGGGTCGAGCCATTTGTCAATGTTGGTGACGAAGAGGTACAGTCTGTCATTAACCGGCTGGAGGCGTCGAAAGGACAGGAAGAGTATCGCGTTGGCGAGATTTTCCTTTCAGCCCCGCCGGAACTGCAATTGCAGGTACAACAGGAAGCCCGGCGCATCGTAGAGCAGGTGCGCGCCGGCGCAAGTTTCGTCGCCTATGCACGGCAATTCTCCGAAGCTTCAACGGCGGCGGTTGGCGGCGACCTCGGCTGGGTCCGGGCGGAACAGTTATCGCCGGCGTTGCAGCCGGTTGTCACCAGTCTGGAGCGCGGCGCGGTGTCCGATCCGGTCCTGGTGCCGGGTGGTGTCGCCATTATCGCGCTGGTCGATACGCGTCAGGTTCTGGCGTCTGATCCGGGTGACGCGCTGTTATCCCTGAAACAGTTGACCATTCCGTTACCTGCCGACATCACTGAACAGGCGGCACGGAAACTGGCGACCGACATTCAGGCGCAGACCCAGAATATGGGCGGTTGCGGCGGTGCGGACGCCGTGGCGAAAAAGCTTGGCGCGTCGGTTGTCACCAACGATCAATTGCGTCTCGGAGATCTGCCGGCGCCGTTGCAGCAGATGATGCAGACCATGCCGGTGGGCGGCTCCACCCCGGCTTTTGGCTCTGCGGCCGAGGGGTTGCGTGTGCTGGTGCTGTGCGGACGGGATGATCCGCCGGCCGGCGGTAATCTGCCATCGTTTGATGACGTCTATTCGCAAATCACCGATCAACGGGTGAACAGCGCCGCGCGGCGTTACTTGCGCGATTTGCGACGGGACGCGGTGGTCGATTATCGCTAGCACATTGGAAGGTATGGAAATGGCGGTGGGCGAAGCCATCAGGGAAGCAGACTATCCGGACGGCCCGCCTCTGGCGCCCCTTGCTGTGTCGCTGGGAGATCCGGCTGGAATTGGACCCGAAGTCATTGCAAAGGCATGGGCGATCCGGCGTGCGCACAGACTGCATCCCTTTTTCGCGATTGGCGACCGCCGTAGTATCACGGCTGTCTGGGACGGACCGGTGGAAACCATCTCCCACCCGTCCGAAGCGCCGGAAGTGTTCGAGACCGCCTTGCCCCTGCTGCGCGTGGATGATCCGGGAGAAATCACACCGGGAACACCAAATCTGGCGGGGGCGCGCTGCGCGCTCGACTCGGTGGAAATGGCCGTCGGGCTGGCGCGGTCGGGTGCCGCATCCGCGCTGGTGACGGGGCCGGTCGCCAAATCACAATTATATGCCATTGGTTTCGATCATCCGGGTCAAACGGAATTTGTTGCGGAGCGTTGTGGCGTCGCCGCAGAAAATGTCGCGATGATGCTCGTGGGGCCGGATTTGCGCACGGTGCCAATTACTATTCACCAGCCGCTGGGCAAGGTGATCCAGACGCTGAACAGCGAGCTGATCGTGTCTCGCGCCCGTACCGTTGCCCGCGCCCTCATCCGTGATTTTGCGATCCCGCAGCCGCGTCTTGCCGTCGCTGGTCTGAATCCCCACGCGGGAGAGGGCGGATCGCTGGGGCGGGAGGAAATCGAGGTGATCGCGCCGGCGGTTGCACAGTTGCAGGCGGAAGGCTTGCATGTAACCGGGCCGTTGTCAGCGGACACCATGTTCCATCCGGCAGCCCGCGCCCAGTATGACGCGGCGATTTGCATGTATCATGATCAGGCTCTTATTCCCCTGAAAACGCTGTATTTTGACAGCGGTGTCAATATGACGGTGGGTTTGCCAATCCTGCGCACCTCGCCCGACCATGGCACGGCGTTCGGTATCGCCGGAAAAGGTGCGGCGAGCCCGCGGGCGATGATCGCTGCGATTGCTCTCGCCGGCGACTGCGCCCGCGCGCGCGCCGGCGTCTGACAGTTCTGATGCCGGATGTTGCCGCCAGGATTGCGGCATTGCCGCCGTTACGTGATGAAATTGCCGCCGCCGGACTATCCGCCGAGAAATCGCTGGGGCAAAATTTCCTGCTCGACCTCAATCTGCTGGACCGCATTGTGCGCGCGATCCCGTTATCGCCGGGCGATACCGTCTATGAAGTGGGCCCTGGCCCTGGCGGGCTGACCCGTGCCCTGTTAAAAGCTGGCGCCCGCGTCGTGGCGGTGGAGCGGGACCGGCGGGCATTTCCCATCCTGGAACGCCTTGCGGATGCCAGTGGTGGGCGCCTTGCGATCGTCGAAGGCGATGCGATGAGCGTAAATGCTGCTGCGCTGGCAGGGGAGGGCGCGCATATCGCCGCGAATCTGCCCTATAATATCGGCACGCCGCTGCTGGTCGGCTGGTTGTCTGAAACGGTATGGCCGCCATGGTGGCGCTCGGCGACGCTGATGTTCCAGCGCGAGGTGGCGGACCGGATCGTCGCCCGCACGCAGACCTCCGACTATGGCCGGCTGGCGGTACTGGCGCAGTGGCGAGCACGGGTACAGATGATCACGACCCTGCCCGCACGGGCGTTTACCCCGCCACCAAAAGTGGACAGTGCGGTGGTGCAATTACTGCCGCGTCCGACAGCGTCACCCCTGGCGGTGGAGCGGTTGGCACAGGTAACGCAGGCGGCTTTTGGCCAGCGGCGCAAAATGTTGCGTCAGGCGCTGAAAAGCTTGCCTGGCGGCCTTGCTGCGCTGGCAGCGAGCGGTATCGACCCGGCCCGCCGGGCCGAAACCCTGTCGGTTGACGAGTTTATTTCCCTCGCCATGGCCGTGCCGACAGACCTTGCGCATAATTGAGAATGACGCGCATCGGCACGATTCCGGCGATCCGAGTTTCCACCAGGTCAACCTTCGGTTTGGAATGACCGAGCCTGGGGTTATTGGAAAAGCCGAAGCCGTCGCTCCACACGTTCAGTTTGCCGTCTTGGTTGCGATCATGCAGCGCGACAATGGCATGGGGACCATTCTCTGGCACCGGCGCACATACCGTCATGGGGCCTGATTCTGTCATCGGGGTGTCAATCCGTGTGACATATTTGCCACTGGCGAGAAATTCTTCTTCCTGCGCCCGATAGATTGAGATGCGCAACTGTCCGGTGCGGTCCCGAAAACCGTCGACGGTTACCAGGACAGCCGGACCACGGGCATCGGGGCCGCAGGCAGCGGCATCACCGAAAATTTCCGTATCATCCGCCCGCGCGGGCGAGGTAATTGTCGATTTAGCCTGTACCGCTGCATCCGTTGCGGCATGGGCCGCTACAGGTGCGGCGGCAATTGTCAGGGCAAAAAGAGATTGTTTCAACATCAGGTTCCGCCTTTCACGGGGGATATGGTGGAGAAGGAGTGTGTCGGCAACCGAGGTTTGCATGCCACGCGCGGGGTGCTAAGCGCCGGGCGATGGCATTTGTTACGCTGATAGATCGCTACCAGTTTCGACTGATTGCCGTGCCGCTGCTGGGCACGCTCGTCGTGGCCGCCATGTTGCTTCTCCTCGAAAAAATGCTGAGCCTATTTGATTTCGTGGTAAATGAAGGCGGCCCTGTGTCGGTTGTGTGGCGAATGCTGGGCAATCTTATACCGGAATATCTGTCGCTTGGCATCCCCATTGGATTGACGCTTGGAATCTTGCTGGCGTTTCGCCGGCTGGCGCTCAATTCCGAACTGGACGCGTTGCGATCGGTAGGTGTCGGCTACACCCGTTTGCTGCGTGTGCCCTATTTTTTTGCGCTTCTATGTGCTGTCGCCAACTTCTTTATCGTTGGCTATCTGCAGCCCTATTCACGCTATAATTATGAAGGGTTGCGCTTTGAACTTCGTTCCGGCGCACTGGGGGCATCGATCAGGGTAGGTGAGTTCGCATCCATTGCCAGCCGTACGACGTTGCGGGTAGAGGAAAGCCACGAACGTGGCAGCGATTTGCGCGGTGTGTTTGTGCGTGCCGGGCAGCCGGATGGCGGATCGCTGGCGGTATCGGCGGCATCGGGGCAATTCCTCACTACCGATGATACTGATGTCATCATCTTGCGGTTGAAAAATGGTACGCTGATTCAGGATGAGCCCGGTCTGCAAGCGCCACGTGTGCTGACCTTCAGACAACATGATCTGCCCATCGATTTGCCGGCCATAGAAAGATTCCGGGCGCGCGGGAGCGCGGATCTTGAGATGACCTTGCCTGAATTATGGCAGACGATACAGGATCCCGAAATTGAACCTGAGCTTTTGTCGGGTGCGCGCGCTGCGTTTCATCGCCGGCTGGTGATGGTCGCGGTGATGGGCATATTGCCCTTGCTGGCGGCAGCGCTGGCGGTTCCGCCCAAACGCTCAACCTCGGCAACCGGTGTCTTTTTATCCATCGTCATGCTCGTTACCTACCACAAGGTTTCGGAATATGGTCAACGGATGGGGGCCATCGACAGGGTGGACCCGGCATTGGCGCAATGGGTGCCGTTTTTCGGATTTTTCGCCATTGCCGTATGGTTTTATCATATTCTGGCGCATAAACCGGGCGGGCAACCGATTGCAGGGCTCGATCGTGGGGTTTCCTGGCTGATGGCCCAGTTTGGCCGGTTGCGGAAATCCCGGATGAAAGCTGCCTGATGGCCCTGTCCCGCATTTTTCCGTCTCGGACGCTGGCGCTTTACACGTCGCGGATGTTCCTTGTGCGCACCTTTGCCTTCCTGATCGGGCTGGCGGTCATATTGCAAACGCTCGACCTGCTGGGGGAATCCGGGAAAATTCTGGCCGTGTCCGGTAATGGCGAAAAGCAACTATGGTATTATGTATCGTTGCGCTTGCCACAATTAATTGCGCTGTTTTTGCCCTTTTCCGTGCTGCTTGGCACAATATTGACGTTCATGACGCTCAATCAGAATAGCGAGATCGTGATATTCAAGGGTGTCGGTATCAGTGCGCACCAGATACTGGCGCCCCTGGTTTTCGCGGCACTGGGAGTGGCGGTGGTCAATTTCGCTTTCAACGAGCGGATACTGATGAAGGCCAATGCGGAACTCGATCAATGGAAGAAATATGATTATCATCCAATCCCGCCCGAGGCGCGCAACAGCCGCGAAGTATGGGTGCGAGCCGGCAACGATCTGATTTATGCGACAAATGTGACGGGGCAGGGGGCATCGACCCGGCTTTCCGACATCACCATTTACAAGCGCGAACAGGATCGGCTGGTGCGGATTGTGCAGGGAACATCCGCGCGGCCGGTTGAAGGCGGCTGGGTATTGAGCAGTGCGCGCGATTTCGAGGTGGCCAGCGGGCGTCAGGTGGAAGCTGCCGAGCTGCATGTTCAGACGTCTGCCACGCCGCCACAATTCACCACCCAGGGGGTGAACCCGGAGCATCTGCCGCTTTGGGAACTGGTTCCGGCGATCCGTGCGCTGGATGAGGCCGGCAAGCCGACCGATGTGCTGGTAGCGCATGCCTTCCACAAGATTTCCGGACCATTGTCCGCGATTCTGATGCCGTTGCTGGGCGCGGTGGCGGCTTTTGGCCAGGCGCGCTCCGGCAAATTATTCCTGCGCGCGGTAATTGGCCTCTCTTTGGGCTTCGCCTTTTTTGTCGCCGACAATTTTGCCATGGCGATGGCTGATTTCGGCGCATATCCGCCCTGGGCGGCTGCATTTGCACCGTTTTTGCTTTTCTTTCTGGTGGGTGAGGCGGTATTGGTTCGCTCCGAGGAGTAATGCGTCCTTCTTCCATCGTCATGATTTCTCCCTAAATTTGCCGCAATCGACCGGCAATAGAGCAGACCCCCTACGGAGATTTCTGGAAAGTGGCGTTAAAAGTGGAACATGCAAAGCGACCAGGCATCTGGGGTCGCGCCCATTATCTCGATCGCATGACCTTGCGCGAGCTGGCGGTGGCGTTTTTCCAATATTACGCCATCCAGGGCTATATTCTGATGACCTTGCTGTGCGCGGTGTTCGTCTGGTTCAATCCGCCGGGATTATGGCAGGGGATCGCTGCGGCGCTGGCGGCGGTAATTCTCTATCCTCTCGTCTGGTATGCGTTGCACCGCTGGGTGCTGCATGGCCAACTGCTGTATAAATCTCCGCTGACGGCGAAGGTGTGGAAGCGTATTCACTACGACCATCATCAGGATCCGAACCATCTGGAGATCTTGTTCGGGGCGCTTTACACGACATTGCCGACAATCGCGATTGTCACCATTCCGGTCGGCTGGCTGATCGGCGGGCCGGGCGCGGGCGCAGTCGCTTTCGCCGCCGGTCTGATCACCACCTGCGTGTATGAATTTTTCCATTGTATCCAGCATTTGTCGTACAAGCCGAAGGCAAAATGGCTGATGGAAATGAAACAGCGCCATATGGAGCATCATTTTCACGACGAAGATGGCAATTATGGCATCACCAGCTTCTGGCCAGACAAGCTTTTTGGCAGCTATTATCACCGGAAAGAACGTACCGAGCGCTCGCCGACGGTGTTCAACCTTGGTTATACAGATCTGGTTGCGAGAAAGTTTCCATGGGTTGCGCGCGCATCCGGCGGTGTTGCGACGGGCCACCCGCGCGAACGACTGAAAAGACAACAAGAGGCAGATAAGGACGCGCAGGCCTCTTTCGATAACGTCGCCTGATTTCTGACAAAAGGCACGCCGCATGGCCGTCGATATCAACCCCGTCATCGGCCGTGCGGATCGTCGCGCGTTCATCGAACTGCCGTGGACGCTTTATGCGGATGATCCCAACTGGATCCCGCCGCTGAAGTCGGAAGTGGCGGCGCTGATTGGCGGGCCGAAAACCAATCCCTGGTTCGAACATGCGGGGGCGGCGTTTTTCGTCGCCCGGCGCAACGGCCAGACGGTGGGCCGCATTTCGGCCCAGATCGACCGGCTGGTGCAGGAACGCCATCCCGGTCTTGGCCAGTGGGGTATGTTCGAAACGATCGACGATGACGAAGTCGCGGCCGAGCTGATCGGCATTGCCGAAGCCTGGCTGCGTGGTCAGGGAATGACGCGGGCGCAGGGACCGATGAGCCTGTCCATCTGGGATGAACCCGGCCTCTTGGTATCCGGGTTCGATACGCCGCCGTCGATCATGATGGGCCACCATCGGCCCTGGTATGAACGCCATATCCTGGCGGCGGGTTATGCTGGCGTAAAAGATCTGCATAGCTGGGAATTGCGCGTCGATGGGCCGTTTCCGGACCGCGTGAACCGCATCGTGGCCGCCGGCGAAAAGAACCGCCGCATTCACGTCCGCCAGGTGAACAAAAACCGCTTTGAATCGGAAGCGGCTATTATCCTTGGCATATTGAACGAAGCCTGGTCTGAAAACTGGGGTTTCGTTCCGCTGACCGATGCCGAAGTGGCGCACTTTGGCAAGAAGCTGAAACCGATGATCTTCTCCGAACTGGTACGGATCGCGGAATATGATGGCGAACCGGTTGCCTTCATGCTGACCGTTCCCGACATCAACCCGCTGTTGCGGGAACTCAACGGCAAGCTGTTCCCATTCGGTTGGGTAAAATTGCTTTGGCATCTGCGCCATCTGAAAGCCGCCCGTATGCGTGTGCCCTTGATGGGCGTGCGCAAGTCCCTGCAGGGAACACGCATGGCGTCGCTGCTGGCCTTCATGATGATCGAATATATTCGCCGCGATGCGTCCAGCCGCTATGGCGCGAAATATGGCGAAATCGGCTGGATTCTCGACGATAACGGTCCGATGATCTCGATCGCCGAAGTGATCGAGAGCGAGATTACCAAAACCTACCGGATCTACGAAAAGGACCTGTAGGCGCTACTGGCGCAGTCGTTCCAGCGCCCGCGCCTTGCCGATCAGCGGCAGCAGCGCCGCCATATCCGGCCCATGTTCACGGCCCGTGAGCGCAAGGCGCAGCGGCTGGAACAGCGCCTTGCCCTTGCGCCCGGTGCGCTCTTTCAGGCCGGCGGTAAGCTCCGCCCAGACATTTTCGTCGAACGGCAAATCAGCCAGAATTTCCGCTGCAATTGCAAGATATTCCCGATCGATGTCCTCAACCGGTGGTAAGGTCCCGTCGAATACCGACTTCCACGCATCGGCCTCGGCGACACTGGCGATATTGCCCTTCACCGCTTCCCATGCGGCTTCGCCAACGCTGATCCGCGCGGCGACTTCCGCATAAGGTGTCTGGTGAATGATGCGGCTGTTGAGCGCCTGCAATTCCGCCTCATCGAAGCGCGGCGTCGCCCGCCCCAGTTGCCCGAGATCGAAACTGTCGATCAGCAGCTGGTCGGACAGGACCGGCTCGACTGGCAGCGAGGTGCCAAGACGCGCCAGCAAGGCCTTTACAGTGATAGGTTCGATGCCCGCGGCGCGAAATTCCTCCACTCCCAATGACCCCAACCGCTTTGACAATTTGCCTTCGGTGCCCGTCAGCAGCGGCGCATGGCCGAACTGCGGTGCGGTCGCGCCCAGCGCCGCAAACATCTGCAACTGTACGCCGGTGTTGGTCACATGGTCCTCGCCGCGAATGACATGCGTGATGCCCATGTCGATATCGTCGATCACCGACGGCAGCATGTAGAGCCAGCTGCCATCGGCACGGCGAATCACCGGATCGGACAGCGACGCCGGATCGATGTGCGCCGGGCCGCGAATCAGATCTTCCCAGGCGTGCGGCGCATCAGGTGACAGTTTGAACCGCCAGTGCGGGCGCACACCTTCCCCGGCCATGCGCGCATGATCGGCGTCCGTCAGCGCCAGCGCAGCGCGATCATATACGGGCGGCAAGCCCCGGCCCAATTGAACTTTCCGTTTCAGTTCCAGTTCTTCGGGCGTTTCATAGGCGCGATAAACGATCCCGGTCGCCGCCAGTTGCGTCAGCACTTCCTCATAGCGATCCATGCGGGAAGACTGTTTTTCTTCGGCGTCCGGCGTCATGCCTAGCCAGCCCAGATCGTCGCGGATCGATTGCGCATGGGCTTCGGTGGAACGGGCGACATCCGTATCGTCCATTCGCAACAGGAAGCGACCGCCCAGTTTTCGGGCGAGCAGCCAGTTCAGCAGCGCGGTGCGAACATTACCGACATGCAGCCGGCCAGTGGGGGAGGGAGCAAAACGCGTGACGATCATCGCTGGCGCATAGGCGGAATCAGCCCGGTTCGCAAACAGGATCATCGCTTCGCACTGTTCAGGAGGCTATCAAAGCTTGTCGCACCCCCGTCCGGACCGCTAGTGCAGCAATTCATTATATTCGAAAGCGAGTCTGCCTGTGTCCGTGTCCGTCAATCTCACCTTGCCCGATGGTTCCGTCCGCTCGGTTGCGGTCGGCACTACCGCTGGTGATGTGGCGCGCGACATTGGCGCAGGACTGGCGAAAGCGGCGTTGGCAGCGCGGGTGAACCAGAAAATCGTCGATCTGGAAATGCCGATCGAAACGGACGCGCAGCTGGAAATTATCACCGCGAAAGATGAAGCGGCGGCGTTGGAACTGGTGCGGCACGATTATGCGCACATTCTGGCCGAGGCGGTGCAAAATCTGTTTCCGGGTACGCAGATTACCTTTGGCCCGGCGACGGACGATGGTTTTTACTATGATTTCGCGCCCGTAGAGCGCCCCTTCACCGATGAAGATTTACCCGCCATCGAGGAAGAAATGCGGCGCATCGTCCGGGCCGACAAGCCCTTGCGCCGGGAAGTGTGGGAACGGGACGCGCTGATTGCCCGCTGGCGCGAACAGGGTGAGACTTTCAAGGCTGAATGGGCCGCCGAACTGCCTGATGATGAGCCGCTGTCGGTTTATTGGTCGGGCGATGGATGGTTCGATATGTGCCGGGGCCCACACCTGACTTCTACCGGCAAACTCGATCCGCAAGCCTTTAAACTGATGCGGGTTTCCGGCGCCTATTGGCGCGGCGACCAGCGCAATCCGCAATTGTCCCGGATCTATGGCACCGGCTGGCTGACGAAAAAACAGCTGGATCAGCATCTTGTGCGGCTGGAAGAAGCGGCGAAGCGCGATCACCGCAAGCTGGGGCAGCAGATGGACCTGTTCCATTTTCAGGAAGAAGCCGCCGGTTCGATCTTCTGGCATGCCAATGGCTGGACTTTGTATCAGGCCCTCGAACAATATATGCGTCGGCGGCAGAATGAAGCCGGATATAGCGAAGTGCGCACGCCCCAGGTGTTCCGCAATGATTTCTGGGTGACGTCGGGCCACTGGGGCAAATTCCGGGAGAATATGTTTGTGATTCCGGATGAGCGCCCTTCAACGGAAGACGAAGGTCCGTTAATTTCACCGGACCCGGTATTTCTGGCGCTGAAACCGATGAACTGCCCGGCGCATATCCAGATTTTCGACCATGGCATTAAATCCTGGCGTGATCTGCCGGTGCGAATGGCGGAATTCGGCTGCTGTCACCGCAATGAACCGCATGGCGCCTTGCACGGCCTGATGCGGGTACGGCAGTTTGTGCAGGATGATGCCCATATCTTCTGCCGGGAAGATCAGGTTCTGGATGAATCGCGTGCCTTTATCGCCTTGCTGCAGCGGGTTTACGCTGATCTGGGCTTCGATGACTGGTTTGTGCGCCTGGCAACCCGCCCTGAATCGCGCGCCGGCAGCGATGAGGTTTGGGACAAGGCGGAACAAGGGCTGGAGCAGGCGCTGAACGATAGCGGGCTGGCCTTTGAATGGGCGCCGGGAGAAGGCGCATTTTACGGACCCAAGATCGAATTCCACCTGAAAGACGCTATTGGCCGATCCTGGCAGTGCGGCACGCTGCAACTCGATTTCGTCCTGCCGGAACGCTTCGATATCCATTATATCGGCGAGGACGGCGGCAAGCATCGTCCGGTGATGCTGCATCGCGCCATCGTCGGTTCGATGGAGCGCTTCCTCGCCATATTGATCGAAAATTACGCCGGAAACCTGCCCCTCTGGCTCGCGCCATGCCAGGTCGTGGTGGCGACCATCGTATCGGATGCCGATGATTATGCGCAGCAGCTGACAGACCGGCTGAAAGCGGCAGGATTGCGTGTCGAAACGGATCTGCGTAACGAAAAAATCAACTACAAGGTGCGCGAACATTCCGTCGCCAAGGTTCCGGTGTTGCTGGTCGTTGGTCGGCGGGAAGCTGAGGAGGGCACCGTCGCCATGCGCAGGCTTGGCCAGGAAAGACAGCAGTTTCTGCCGATCGACGAGGCTATTGCTGCACTGGCTTCCGAAGCAGTTCCACCCGATCTGAGGGGAAAATCATGACGCAATTCAAACCGCTGGGGCCGGATTTTTCTGTCGCCGCGCAAATTGAAATCGCCGATGTCGCGCGCGCTGCGGCAGAAGGCTATACCCACATCGTGAATAACCGCCCGGACGGCGAGCAACCCGGACAGCCGGATAGCGCAACCATAGCCGACGCTGCCAGGGCTGCTGGCCTTGGATACAGTTTCATCCCCGTGTCGCCTGGCGGGATGTCTCTGGAGCAGGTGAAATCGCTGGCGGAGGTGCTGGAGAGGCAGTCGGAACGCGTGCTCGCCTTTTGCCGCTCGGGAAATCGTTCGGCTCTGCTGTGGGGACTGGCGAAAGCGTCGACGGGGGCGGAGCCATCCGCGCTGGCCGCCGCCGCCGCCGCGCAGGGTTATGATCTCGGCCCGGTACTGGGAGCGATGCAGCAATTGCAGCAAGGGCAGGCCGGCTGATGGCGACTACGGAAAAGGCCGAATCGCCCACCAAGCCTGTTCGTCGCCGCCGCGCGCCGGCTGCCACGAAGCCGCGCGCAGTCCGGGCAACCCGGCCTGAGGTAAAAGTCGAAATCCCGGAAAATACCGGCGAGCATCTGAATATTCTCGTTTTGCAGGGGGGTGGCGCACTCGGAGCCTATCACCTTGGCGTGATGGAGGAACTTGATCATATCGGCCTGCCGCCCGATTGGGTGGCCGGCATTTCCATCGGTGCTGTGAATGCGGCATTGATTGCGGGTAATCGCCCGCGTGAACGGGTGAAGGCGCTGCGGCGTTTCTGGGAAATTGTTTCCGGCGATCTGGTGCCGCTGTTCCCCCTGCCGAAAGCTGGTCCGCTACGCGACCTCTGGACAGAAGCAGCGGCGGGGTGGGCGGCAATGACCGGCGTATCGGGCATGTTCCGGCCGCGGATTCCCTGGCTGGTGCCGCCTGGCAGCCCGGGTGCTACCAGCCTTTACGATCCGGAGCCGTTGCGCGAAACGTTGCTGGAGTTGATCGACTTCGATTATCTGAACGATGGCCCGGTCCGACTGTCGGTCGGCGCGGTCAGCGTTACCACGGGACGTATTCATTTTTTCGACAATCGTGGCGGCCCGGATCATTGCCGCCTCACCGTCGATCATGTGCTGGCGTCCAGCGCCTTGCCGCCATCTTTCCCGCCGGTGCAGATTGGCGCGGATTCCTATTGGGACGGCAGCGTCGCCTCCAACGCGCCGCTGCAACATGTGCTGGACGAGCTCCCCTTTACCGACAAGAATATTTTCCAGGTCGACCTGTTTCCCGCCGAAGGGGACTATCCAAAAAACCTGTATGAGGCGGAGATGCGGCAGCAGGACATCCGATTTTCCAGCCGCACGCGTCTTGGCACCAGCCTGAACGCCGAACTGACGCCGGTACGCCGCATGGTGCGTCATCTGGTGGAGCGCTGCGACAGTAATTTTTCAGCCCTGACCCCGGAGGAGTTGACGTTGCTGCAGAAATTCGCCGCCGAACCCCGGGTGGAGATTGTCCAGATCATCTACCGTGACAAGGCCTATGCCGGGTTGGCGCGGACCTTTGAATTCTCCCGCCCGACGATGGAAGCGCATCGCGCCGCCGGCCAGCGCGATGCCGATCGCGTTTGCTGCATCCGGGACTGGCGGCAAGGTCCGACGGAACGCGGCGTGCAAGTAACCGACGCCGCAACAGCCGACTGCGACCCGAATATCCGCTTCCCCTGAATCCTAATGACCAAAGGAAGTCGGCGCGGGGGATACCGTGGTAAATCCCCCCGAACCCACCTGGCGCACTTCCAGGCCGCGCGTGGCGATATTGCCATCGAACCGGAAGATGCCGTCTATTCCCGCAAAACCCTGACGATCCTGCAGCACGGCGGCGGGGAAGGGCTGTTCCACTTTCCAGCCACCCCCGGCGACCGACGCCGCCAGCAGCATCGCATCATAGGACAGGCTGGCAAGCCGGGACGGCGTGCCGCCGAATCGTTCGCGATAACGGGAAGCCATGGCCCGGAAACGCTGGTCGGGCACGGCGGCAAAAACCGCCCCATGCAAAGACGGTACGCTACGCAAATTGGGCTCCGTGCCCCATAATTCCGTACCCATCATCAGAAAGCTGCCCGCCGGCGCGCCATAACGTTCCAGTAGCGGCGCAAAGCCGCCAGCCACGACGCCCGAATCGGCAACGAGCAGCGCGTCGAATTCTACGGGATCGAGCTTGGTTGTGACCGGTGCGATGGTGCCGTCAGGGCGTTTCACCGCGCCGCCGGCAGTTTTCAGCCTTGCGTCATAATCCGTCACCTTGCGGGCCGCGGCGGGAAGCGATGAGCGGTTACGTGAAAATTCGGTCAGCGCGACGATACGCCCGTTATTTGCATTCACCGCACGCGTGAAGGCGACCGAGGCTCTCTGGCCGTAGACACCGCCTGGGATCAGCCCTGCAAACCGTGTAAAACCACGCTCGCTGGCATAATCGACGACCCGTGAAACCGACTGTGCCGGCTGAAAGCCGAGGATGTAAACATTGCCGCCCGCCGCGGCGACGTCGTTGGAAAAACTCAGCATTGTGATGTTGCGCGGTGCGGCGACCGAACGCACGGCAGGAATCTCAGACGCCAGCAAAGGCCCAAGAATCAGTTCCGCCCCCTCTGCCATGGCGCGTTGTGCGGCGACGGCGGCGCCCAAAGCGGCTGTGTCGTAATTTGTCACCTGCAAACCCGCCTTGCCGGTATCGGCCAGCGCAAGCGTAGCGGCATTGGCGAGACTGGTGCCGACGGGCGCATTCGCGCCACTCAAGGGCACGAGCACGGCGACGCGGTGGACAGGAGCGAGTTTCTCAGGTTCGGGCTTTGCTTCGGTGACGGGCGGAGGTGGCGGCGGGGCAGGTGGCGCTGTACGCGGCGCGCAGGCAGCCAGCACTGCCAGTGTCGCGCCAGACAGCAGGGCCAGACCATTGCGTAAGGCACCGCTTGCCCGGTGCGGTTCATACGGAATAAGAACGTTCATGGTCCCCGTTTCTCCTGTCTCTGCGCCCGAAGAAGAAGCGGGCGACGCGCCGCTTGCGCCCGGACTCTATATCGTGGCTGGCCCGATCGGCAACCTCCAGGATTTATCCCCCCGAGCTGCGGACTGGTTGCGTCGCGCCGATCTGATCGCCTGCGAGGATACACGGGTAACGGCAAAATTACTGCGTGCCGCCGGCAGTAGGCGTCCGATGCAAAGCTATCATGAATATAGTGGGCCCGCCGTGGAACAGGCGCTGCTGGACCGAATGGCATCCGGGGCGGTGGCGCTGGTATCGGATGCGGGGACGCCGCTGATCTCGGACCCTGGGTTTACGCTCGTTCGCGCCGCGCGGGCGCGGGGCATTACGGTGACGACCGCTCCCGGTCCTTGTGCGGCGATCGCTGCCTTGTCCATCTCGGGTCTGCCATCGGACCGGTTCATGTTCGCCGGATTTCTCCCACCCAAACAGGCCGCCCGCCGGCGCGAAATTGCCAACCTGCAGGGCATTCCCGCGACGTTGATCTTCTACGAAACCGGCCCCCGGCTGGCTGATTGTCTCGCCGATCTTGCCGCCGCAATGGGGGATCGTCCTGCCGCAGTAGCGCGTGAGTTGACCAAACGCTTTGAGGAGGTTGTCACGGGCAGCCTTGTCGAACTGGCGGATCGCTACGCGGAGGCGCCCGCCCGTGGAGAGATTGTATTGCTGATCGGCCCGCCCGCCGAATCAGCGCCCGGAGATGAAGATGCGCTGGACGCGGCATTGACGGCGGCACTTGCCACGATGCCGGCGGGGAAGGCGGCGGCGAGTGTCGCGGCGGCGCTTGGCCTGCCACGTGGGCAGGTCTATGCCCGGGCGCTGGAGCTTAAAAAATGACCTCGGTGAAGGTTGCCGCCGAACGCCGGGGCCGGCGCGCTGAAACGATGGCGGCGCTGTGGCTTTTCGCGCAAGGATGGACGATCCTTGCGCGTCGCCGGCGGATGCGCATGATCGAGGTGGACCTGATCGCCCGTCGTGGCGATATCATCGCGTTGGTGGAAGTAAAATACCGCCGCTCGACCGATCTGGGCTTGCTTGCGGTCCGCCCCGAGGCAGCCGGTCGTCTGCGGGAAGCCGCACGCCAGATTGCCGCCGAAACCGCCGCACGCGGACGCCCGGCCAGCGTCCGCATCGATATGATCGCCATCGCGCCGTGGCGCTGGCCGGTGCATGTGCGGAATATTATCTGAGAGGTTTCCTCAGGCGAAAACCTCAGCTTTCAGAAACAACTTCAACTGTTCCCACGAACGACGGTCCGACCGCGCATGATAATGGATGCCCGGATTGATCGAGCCATCCGCTTCCGGGTTGCTGAACGCGTGAACCGATCCCGAATAGGCGAGCGTCTGGCAGTCGGCGTCCTTCATTTCCTGCAGAAACGCCACGAGATCTTCATGTGGAACCAGCGGATCTTCCGCTCCATGCAATACAAGGATTTTGGCCTTTACGCCGCCAGGTGCGTGTGGGCCCGCGCCGGACAGTCCGCCGTGAAAACTGATCACCCCCAGAACATCCGGATTGCCGCCCCGCGCCAGTTCCAGAACGGTGGACCCGCCGAAGCAATATCCGACGGCTGCGATTCGTCCGTCGCATGCGGCGTGGGCCTTCAGCGCACTGACGGCGGCACCGGCGCGACGGCGCAGGCCTTCGCGGTCATCGAGAAACTTGCCGATCATCTCAAAAGCCTCAGGGACCGTTGGCGGAATATGCCGCTCACCGAAAATATCGGCGGCGAGCGCCACATATCCCAGATCTGCCAGCATCCGGATGCGTCTTTTGACCTCGTCGCCAAGGCCCCATGCCTCGTGCACGGCCACTACGCCCGGATAAGGGCCGGGGCCGAATTTCGCCGGATCAGGCAGCACGAGTTCCCCGATCAGCCGTGTGCCGCCATCCTGATAAACCAGTTCCATCCTGTCCTCCGTACTTGTGATCCGGTGAGCGTCTGCTTGCGATGCGCGAGCTCAGATCTGGGTCAGCAAATGCTCGGCCGACGAAACGTTAAATGCGCCTGGATCTTCGATGTTCAGGGCAGTCACCACGCCATCTTTCACCAGCATCGAATAGCGTTGCGATCGGGTGCCAAGACCGTAATTGCTGGCATCCATCGACAAACCGAGCGCGGCTGCAAAATCGCCGTTGCCATCGGCCACCATCGTTACCTTGTCATTGGCGCCAGCCGATTCGCCCCACGCTCCCATGACAAAGGCATCATTAACGGCAACGCACATTATTTCGTCGACGCCACGTTTTTTGATTTCTTCCGCGTTTTCAATAAAGCCCGGCAAATGTTTCGCCGAGCAGGTTGGTGTAAACGCGCCCGGCACGGCAAAGACGGCCACGGTGCGACCGGCAAACAACGTGTCCGTTCCCACCCGAACGGGGCCATCGGCCGTGAGGGTAGCAAGTGTCGCCTGCGGAATCCTGTCTCCGACCTTGATCGTCATCCCGTTTCTCCTGGGTTTATACTGGCGTTGGAGGGTAGCGTCCTCAACACTTCGGCACAAGCGCCGTGCAGGATGCGGTCGATGGTCTGTTCATCGGCGGCGAAAAGCCCTAGAAGCACCCTGTGTATAAAACATCCCATCTTGCCGGCCAGTTCCTGCTTGCGATGCCGGGAATCGGCGATATCCGCTTTGAACGTGCGGTTATTGCGCTGTGCGCGCATGATCATGGCGGCGCGTTCGGACTTTGTGTGAACATGGCGCTGGCAGACCTCAGCGTGCCGGAATTGATGCGCCAGCTGGAGATAGACCCCGGCGAAACGCCGGACATTCCGGTGCTGATCGGCGGGCCGGTGGAGCCGCAGCGCGGCTTTATCCTGCATTCCCCCGATTTTTCCGGTCAGGATACGCGTCAGGTGGCCGGTCGCTGGGCCCTGACCGGCACGCGCGATGTGCTGGAAGCCATTGCGCAGGGCAAGGGGCCGGCACACTGGCTGGCGGCGTTAGGCTATGCCGGCTGGGAGGATGGCCAGCTCGACGCGGAATTGTCCCTGAACGGCTGGTTCACCACCCCCGCCACTACCGCTTTATTGTGGGACACGCCGACGGAAGATCGCTGGCGAGCAGGTTTCGCCGCCGAAGGTGTGGATGTGACGATTTTGTCCGCAGCGGCCGGTCGCGCCTGACCGCACGGAGGGCTTGCCAGCAGCGCGCCTCCCCTGTATGGGCGACCCCTTCATTGGCGAGAACAAGGATGAGCTGCCCGGCCGTATGGGCTGCCGTGGCCGCTCCGATCTCGCGCATCCTGCCGGGCGAAATCCCGGCTACAGACAGGAGCCGGAAATGCCCAAGTTGAAGACCAAAAGCGGGGTCAAGAAGCGATTCAAGATCACCGCGACAGGGAAGGTGAAGCACGGCGTCGCCGGCAAGCGTCACCGCCTGATCAGCCACAACAGCAAATATATCCGTACCAACCGCGGCACCAGCGTGCTTTCCGAGGCGGATACGCCCCGGGTCATGCAATGGGCCCCTTACGGCCTGAAATAGGAGAAGCGGTAGATGGCACGGGTAAAACGGGGCGTTACGTCCCATGCGCGTCACAAGCGCGTTCTTGAACAGGCGAAGGGCTATTATGGCCGTCGCAAGAATACCATCCGCGTTGCGCGGCAGGCCGTCGAAAAGGCCGGCCAATACGCATATCGCGACCGCAAGGTAAAAAAGCGCAGCTTCCGCGCCTTGTGGATTCAGCGCATCAACGCCGCCGTGCGTGAACAAGGCCTTACTTATGGTGTGTTCATTCATGGTCTGAAGCAAACCGGCCTTGAACTCGATCGCAAGACGCTGGCCGATCTGGCGATGAACGAGCCGGAAAGCTTCCAGGCTATTCTTGACCAGGTAAAAGCGGCCTTGCCGGCAGAGGTCGCGCAGGCTTAAACGCTTTGAGGGCCGCCCATGTGGCGGCCCTTTTTCCTGAACGGAGTTTCAATGATGACGCCGGAAGTCGCGGCACTCGGCCAGCGATTCGTGGATGATGTGGCTGCGTCCGATACGCTGGAAGCAGTTGAAGCCGTCCGGATTGCGGCGCTTGGCAAAAGTGGCGCTGTTACCGCCCTCCTGAAAAGCCTTGGCCGACTTTCCCCGGATGAGCGGCTGGCGGTGGCGCCTGGCTATCAGGCGCTGCGGGAGCAGGTGACAGCCGCGATCGATGCGAAAAAGGCCGAACTGGCTCATGCCGCGCTGACGGCGCGCCTGGTGTCCGAGCGCATCGACATGAGCCTGCCGGCGATCTCGCAAAATCCCGGCACCGTCCACCCGATCAGCCAGGTGATGGACGAGCTTTCCGAAATTTTCGCCGATCTTGGATTTGCCGTCGCCGAAGGGCCGGAGATCGAGGACGACTGGCACAATTTCACGGCGCTGAATATTCCGCCCGAACATCCCGCACGGGCCATGCACGATACTTTCTATGCGCGCGCCGCCAGTGGCGAGGGCGAGCGCATGGTGCTGCGCACGCATACGTCGCCGGTGCAGATTCGTACGATGACGAATGAGAAACCACCGATCCGCATCATTGCGCCGGGGCGTGTCTATCGCTCGGATTCGGATGCGACGCATACGCCGATGTTCCACCAGGTCGAAGGACTGGTGATCGACAAGAATATTCACATGGGCCATCTGAAGTGGACGCTGGAAACCTTTGTAAAAGCTTATTTTGAGGTGGACGATGTGACACTGCGGCTGCGGCCCAGCTTCTTCCCGTTCACCGAGCCTTCTGTGGAAGTGGACGTTGGCTGTTCCTGGGAAGGCGGCACGCTGAAAGTGGGTGGCACATCTTCCTGGCTGGAAATCCTGGGCGCAGGCATGGTGCATCCAAAAGTCCTGCGAAATTGCAATCTCGATCCGGACGAATGGCAGGGTTTCGCCTTTGGCTGCGGCATCGACCGCCTGGCGATGCTCAAATATGGCATGACGGACTTGCGCGCCTTTTTCGATGCTGATTTGCGCTGGCTGCGGCACTTCGGTTTCTCCAGCCTTGACGTGCCGACTTTGTCGGGCGGAGTAGGCGCATGAAGTTCTCCCTTTCCTGGCTCCGTCGCTATCTGAGTACGGATGCCGATGCCGATGCCACGCGCATCGCCGAAGCGATGACGAATCTCGGCCTCGAAGTTGAGTCGGTGGAAAATCCGGCGGAAGAGCTCGCGCCGTTCATCATTGCCCGCGTACTGACCGCAAAGCCGCACCCGCAGGCCGATAAATTGCAGGTACTGGAAGTGGATTCCGGCGAGGGCCAGCCACTGCAGGTGGTCTGCGGGGCGCCGAATGCCCGCGCCGGGTTGGTGGGCGTGTTCGGACCGGCTGGCGCTTATGTGCCGGGAAGTGACATGACGCTGAAGGTCGCGGCCATTCGAGGTGTAGAGTCCAACGGCATGATGTGTTCAGCACGCGAATTACTGCTGGGCGAGGATCATGACGGCATCATCGAGTTACCCGAAGATGCGCCGGTGGGGCAGGGTTACGCCAGCTGGGCCGGGCTGGATGATCCTGTGTTTGATGTCTCCATTACGCCTAACCGACAGGATTGCATGGGCGTATATGGCATAGCCCGCGATCTGGCGGCGGCGGAAATCGGTACGCTCGAACCGTTGCCGGAAACCAAATTTTCCAAGGAGTTCCAGCCAGATTTTCGTATCGAAATAGAAGACGACGAGGGATGCCCGGCATTTTTTGCCCGGAAAATGCGAGGCGTTCGCAACGGCCCTTCACCTGACTGGCTGCAAAAACTGCTGACCGCGGCGGGGTTGAGGCCTGTTTCGGCGCTGGTTGATATTACCAACTATTTTAGCATCGGTCTTGGCCGGCCTCTGCATGTCTATGATATCGAAAAACTTTCGGGCGGGCTGACCGCACGTCGCGCCCGTGCCGGGGAGACGGTGCTGGCGCTGAACGGCAAGACATACGCGCTGGACGAAAGCATGACGGTAATCGCCGACGATGTTGCGGTCCACGATATCGCTGGCATCATGGGCGGCAGCGATTCCGGTGTGTCAGGAGAGACCACGGAAATCCTGATCGAAGCCGCATATTTCGACCCGGCACGCATTGGCGCGACTGGTCGGGCGCTGGGTTTGACATCGGACGCACGGCAGCGGTTCGAGCGGGGCGTCGATCCGTCGTTCGTCCGGCCAGGGCTGGATCTGGCGGCGGCGATGATCCAACAATTGTGCGGCGGTGAAATTTCTGAGCCCATTGAGGTCGGCGCGCTGCCCGTATGGGAGCGTCGCATCAGCTTCCCGCCTGATCGCACGAAGGCCTTGGCGGGTATCGATGTGTCCGTAGATACTCAACATAAGCTACTGGAACGGCTTGGATTTATGCTGGAACCGGACGGTCGGGTGGCTGTTCCGGGCTGGCGTCGGGATGTGGATGGCCCCGCCGATCTGGTTGAGGAAATTGTTCGGCTGATCGGCCTGGACAAGGTGGAAAGCGTGGCATTGCCGCGTGCGGAAGGCGTCGCCCGCCCGACCGCGACGGCCAGTCAATTGCAGGAACGGCGGTTACGCCGGCTGATGGCGGCGCGTGGTCTGGACGAGGCGATTGCCTGGAGTTTTATTTCCAGCGAACAAGCGGCATGGTTCGGTGGCCATGCCTGGACGCTGGAAAATCCGCTTTCCGCTGAATTGGCCGTCATGCGTCCGTCGCTGCTGCCAGGCATGGTGGCCGCAGCGGCGCGCAATGTCGCCCGTGGAGCAACAACGGTGCCGCTATTCCAGACGGGCAAACGCTATCTGGCAGACGGCGAACATCCGACGCTGGCCATTTTACTGGCCGGCGAAGCGCGACCACGCGACTGGCGCTTTGGCAAGGCGGGGACTTTCGATGTTTTTGACGTAAAAGCCGATATTCTCGCGGCCCTTGCGGCCGCTGGCGCTCCGGTTGAGCGATTGCAAACGATCCAGCCGGCAGCGGGGCATTATCATCCCGGACGTTCGGCGCGGCTTACGCTGGGCAAGACCGTGCTGGCTGAATTTGGCGAACTGCATCCCGAAGTATTGCGTTCGCTCGATCTGGATTTGCCGACCGTCGCCGGAGAAATATTCCTCGACGCTATTCCCGTGCGGCGGACGAAACGCGCACGTCCGGCCTTCACGCCGCCTGTGTTGCAAGCCGTCACGCGGGACTTTGCCTTCCTTGTTCCAGACAATGTGTCAGCCGAACAGTTGCTCCGCGCCATACAGGGCGCGGACAAGGCACTGATTACCGGCGCACGACTGTTCGACCGCTTCACCGGTCCGGGCGTTCCTGAAGGTCAGGCCAGTCTTGCGGTAACCGTGACGTTGCAACCGCGGGATAAAACTTTTACCGAGACGGATCTGGAAGCGCTTGCCGGCAAGGTCGTCGCGGCGGCAGGGAAATTGGGAGCGGTTTTGCGCGGTTAGGCGTCTTGTCGTAAAACCAGCACCCGCCCCCGGGCTTCAGCGGGAGGCCTTTCGCCAATCTGCCGTGCAGCGTCGCGGCGGACCAGCGCCAGAACCTCGTGATCCATTTCTGCCGGGTGGATGACGAGATCAGCGGCAGCCAATAGTCGTAACTGCTTTAGCGTCAAGGCTTCAGCGCCTTGTTTGGGGACATCTATTTGTTCAATTATATCAGTGGCGTGTGAAGAGTTTCCCTCAAGGGCTGTCAGAATAGCGGATGCGGGATTGGCATGGGTTGTCAGCGGATCGAGCGGCCCGCCAGGCGCCAGTGCCTGTGCCCAAAATTGTCGGCGTGCTGGTATATCCGGATAACGTGCCCGTACGGCATTGCGCGCCGCGCGGATTGCCTGGGCCAGTCCGCCGAGGTTCGTCGGGAGTATCAGGTTAAGGCGTTCCTTCAGTGCCTTGGCCAGACTTGCTGACGTGCCATCAGTACTAATGGCCACCGTCACGGGCGCGCGGTCCAATATGGCAGGCAGGAAAAAGTCGCACAGGTCCGGCTGGTCGGCGACATGCACCAGCAACCCTTGGGCGCGAAGATCGGCAGAAATTTGCTGGGCACCTCTCTCCACCGCGACAAACGCGAGACGCACGTCGGAGCCAATGGCGTTGACCACCCTGCCGCCTGCTTCCGCAACCAACCGCCGCCGCGCTTCCGCCGCGTCGCCGTCGCCGATCACAAGAACCGGTTTTCCGGCAATGCGGTGGAACAGCGGCAGGCTCCTCATTTCACGGTTTCGAGCCAGGCTTTGACCGCCGGGCCGACATCTTCCCGTTCGAGCGCATACGCAATATTGGCGATGATGTGGCCGGCCTTGTCACCGCAATCGTGGCGGACGCCTTCGAAGGCGATACCATGGAATGGCTGTTTGCCGATCAATTGCGCCATGGCGTCGGTCAGCTGGATTTCATTACCCGCGCCGCGCTTGCCTTCGGATAATATATCCATGACTTCCGGTTGCAGAATATAACGGCCGATCACCGCCAGATTGGATGGCGCATCCGCAGGCTTCGGCTTTTCAACCAGCCCGATCACTTGGGTCAAATTGCCCTGTGTTTCACCGGGCGTAATAATCCCATAACTTCCAGTGCGTTCGGGAGCGACTCTTTCAGCGGCTATGAGGTTTCCACCAACTTTTGTATACGCATCGACCATTTGTTTCAGGCAACCGGGTGTGCCTTGCACCAGATCGTCCGGCAAAATTACGGCAAAGGGCCGGTTGCCTACGATATGTCGCGCGCACCAGACAGCATGGCCCAGACCGGCCGGCTCCTGCTGGCGCACATAGGCGATGTCGCCGGCGGGTCGTTGCGTTGTCGCGAGAAGATCGAGTTCCTTTACCTTGCCACGTTCTTTCAGCGTTGCAACCAGTTCGCCGGCAACGTCGAAATAATCTTCCAGACTGTTCTTGCCGCGCGCGGTGACGAAAACAAATTGCTCGATGCCCGCTTCCAGCGCTTCATCTACGGCATATTGCAACAGCGGGCGATCCACCACTGGCAGCATTTCCTTCGGCACAGCCTTGGTAGCAGGCAAAAACCTTGTGCCCATGCCACCGACCGGGAATACTGCGATTTCGAGTTTCGTCATGCCTTGCTCTCCATCCAGGGGGGAAGATGTTCCTGCTTCAGCATCATGTCGATGGTTTGCCGTTCGCGGACGATCGCGAAACGGCCGCCATCGACCAGCACTTCCGGTATCAAGGACCGGCTGTTGTAGGTGGAAGCCATGGTCGCGCCATAGGCTCCCGCCGTCATCAGGGCGACCAGATCGCCCGCCTGCATCGGTGTAACGCCCCGGTCTTCGGCGAACTGGTCTCCTGTCTCGCATACCGGGCCGACCACGGTAACGGTTTCCCGGCCGGGGCGCGGTGCAACGGCCAGAATATCGTGCCAGGCTTCGTAGAGTGTAGGGCGAATGAGATCGTTCATCGCCGCATCCAGCACGACGAAACGCCGTTGGCCGCCGTCTTTGATCGTGATTACCGTAGATACCAGAATACCGGCGTTACCTGCGATCAGCCTGCCAGGCTCGAAAATGACCGACATGCCGCGACCGCCATCGGGCCACCCCGCGATAACCCGTTCGGCCAGCGCGCCATAGGCCGAAGGTGGCGGAGGTGCAGGTAAATCAGGATCATAGGGAATCCCAAGGCCTCCGCCCAGGTCGATGCGGCTGACGGGGAGGCCATTGGCGCGTAGATCGCCGGCCAGTTCACCAAGGCGCGTCCATGCGGTTTCCAGCGGGGCGAGATCTCGCAACTGGCTGCCGATATGAGCGGCGATACCGACGGGCCTTATGCCCGGCAGGGCGGTGGCGCGGGCATAAAGGCCCGGAATGCGATCCCAGGGAATGCCGAATTTATTCTCGGCCTTGCCTGTCGAGATTTTGGCGATGGTGCCGGCATCGACATCAGGATTGGCCCTCAGGGCGACAGGCGCTTGCTGTCCTCTGCGAGTGGCGATTTCCGAAAGCCGGTCCAGTTCCGGTTCGCCTTCCACGTTGATCTGATAGATGCCGGCATCGAGCGCGGCGATCAGTTCGTCGTCCGTCTTGCCGACACCGGAAAATACGATCCGGGAAGGGGGAATGCCTGCCATCAGCGCGCGATGCAGTTCGCCACCCGATACGACGTCCGCGCCCAGGCCCTCCCGCGCCAGCACGGCCAGTACGGCGATGTTGGGATTGGCCTTGACGGCGAACGCGACCAGCGGATCTGGCGTTCCCGCGACGGCGTCGCGGAAGACGCGCGCATGGCGCTGCAAGGTGGCGGTGGAATAGCAGTAAAAGGGAGTTCCCACGGCTTCAGCTATCGCCGGCAGCGGCACATCCTCGGCGTGAAGAACGCCGTCTATATAATTGAAATGGTCCATTATTCCGGTGGCAAGTTAAAGGGGTCGTCGGTGCGTTCTGCGGGTTTTTTCAGAATTTCATCCACCCGTAAAGGTTGCGCCTCCGGCGGTGGCGTCAGCCCGGCGCGGACTTTCTCGGCATCTGCTTCGCGCAAGGTGCGTTTTTCTTCTTTGGACAGATCGCTGCGGTCGAGGTCGAGCCGCGTCGGTTCCCCCTTATAACCGCACGCTGCCAACATCAGCATCGCGGCGGCTACGCACAGGCTCCTTACCATTGGTCGAGCTCGTCCAGCAGGGTTTCGGCGGCGGCGCGCACCCGATCCGGCGCTGTACCACCCCATGATGTGCGGCTGCGAACCGAGGCTTCCACCGAAAGCACATCCAATACGCGCGCGTCGATACGGGAATCAATTGTCTGTAGTGTTTCCAGCGGCAGGTCAGCGAGCAGCAGGCCGCTCTCTTCGGCGGCGCGCACGGCGCGCCCGGTGATGTGATGGGCTTCGCGGAAAGGCACGCCAGGCACCCGTACCAGCCAGTCCGCCAGATCGGTTGCGGTGGAGAAACCGGACGCAGCGGCGGCACGCATGCGCTCCGGCTGGAAGGTGAGCGTCTCCATCATTCCGGCCATCGCCGCCAGTGACAGTTCGATGAGGTCGTGCGCTTCGAACAGCGGTTCCTTGTCGTCCTGCATGTCCTTGGAATAGGCGAGCGGCAGACCCTTCATGGTGACCATCAGGCCTGTCATCAGGCCGATGATACGGCCCGAATGGCCGCGTACCAGTTCGGCGGCGTCCGGATTGCGCTTTTGCGGCATGATAGAGGAGCCAGTGGACCATTGATCCGGCAATTTCACCCAGCCGAAGGGCTGGCTGGCCCACAGAATCACTTCTTCCGCCAGGCGTGACAGATGCAACGCCAGCTGTGCGGCGGACGTCAGATATTCGATGGCGAAATCGCGGTCCGATACGGAATCGAGCGAATTGGCGGTCGGACGATCGAACCCCAGCGCCTGGGCGGTGAAATCGCGGTCCGTGGGAAAACCCGTGCCCGCCAGCGCCGCCGCGCCCAGCGGCGATTCATTCAGACGATCCCGCGCGTCGGCAAAACGCCCGAAATCCCGTTTCAACATTTCGGCATAGGCCAGCAAATGATGCCCAAGCGTGACCGGTTGCGCCACTTGCAGGTGGGTGAAACCGGGCATCACCGTTTCGGCATGTTCGAGCGCGCGCGTCGCGAGAATCCGCACCAGTGCTGCGATAGCATTCAGATGACCGTCGATGGCATCGCGTACCCACAGGCGAAAATCTGTTGCCACCTGATCGTTGCGGCTGCGCGCCGTATGCAGCCGCCCGGCATCCGGCCCGATCAGTTCGGCCAGACGGGTTTCGACCGTCATGTGAATATCCTCGAGGGCCGGATCTACGGGCACGCCATTCGCCTCATATTCGGCGGCGATGGTTTCAAGGCCCGTGATGATGCGTTCGGCGGCGTCTTCGTCGATGATATCCTGCTGGCCCAGCATCATGGCATGCGCGATGGAGCCAGCGATGTCTTGCCGCCACAGGCGCTTGTCGAAGGGGATGGAGGCATTTATCTCGGCCATGACGGCGGATGGGCCGCCGGCGAATCTGCCACCCCACAATGCGTTGGCGGCGTCGTTCTGCTTTTCGGAGTCTGTCATGCGGCCAGCCCTGATCCTTCTGCCTCTGATCCTTGCCGCGATGGCCGGGTGTTCGAATTCTGACGAGACCTCTACAAAGGACGAGGCCGCCCCGCAAGCCGGAGCGCCGACGCTGCGTGGCGTTTCGACGGAATATGCCGGCCTGGCTGCGCCCGATGTGGCGCTGGAAATCGCGCCCGATGGCAAGACCGATACAATTGCGGGTTTATTGGCCGCAAATCCCGGCAAGCCGTTGCTGGTGAATTTGTGGGCCACCTGGTGCGCGCCGTGCCTGCGCGAACTGCCGGGCCTTGATCGGCTGGCGGCAGAATCGGGCGATGATCTGATGGTCGTGGCGATCAGTCAGGATATGGAGGGGTGGCAAAAGGTGACGCCGTGGCTTCAGGCCAATCCATTGCCCAATCTGGCGGTACGGCTGGAAAACAAGATGCAATATGGCTTTCAGACGAAAGCGACCGGATTGCCTGTGACCATTTTATATGGCCCGGATGGCAAGGAAAAATGGCGCTATGCCGGAGACCGGGAATGGGATTCGCCCGAAGCGCGTAAGGATATCGGCATATAAGATGTTGGCCCCGGCGCAGTTTTACTCCGGGGCCATATCTGACCTAGCCTTCGAACAGCTCGTTTACCTTGTTCCAGTTCAGCACCTGCCACCATTTGGACAGATATTCCGGACGACGGTTGCGATAGGTGAGGTAATAGGCATGTTCCCACACATCGTTGACGAGGATTGGCTTGCCCTGCACCGGCGACGTGTCCATTAGCGGGTTTTCCTGGTTGGGAAGCCCGGTAATGACGAGGCTGCCATCGGCCTTCTTTACCAGCCATGCCCAGCCCGAACCGAACTGGCCGACGCCCGCCTTTTCAAACTCGGCCTTGAAATTGTCGACCGAGCCGAAGGTGGAGTCGAGGGCCGTTTTCAGGGCTGCGGACGGCTGGCTGTTGTTGCCGGGCGTGGTGTGCAGGTCCCAGAAAAAGCGGTGATTCCAGTGGCCGCCGCCATTGTTGCGGATCGCGGCGGGAAGTTTCGAGGCTTGCGCGAACAATTCTTCGAGCGACTTGCCTTCGAATTCGGTGCCGGCGACGGCCTTGTTCAGATTATCGACATACGCCTGATGGTGTTTGCCATGGTGCAGTTCCATGGCTTCGGTGGTGAGTACAGGCTCCAGCGCATCGTAGGCGAAGGGCAACGGATCGAGCTTGAATGGGGCGGACATCAGGAAACTCCTCCAGAAACAGGTATATCGCTTTTAGGAACACAATTCAGGCGGCACAAGCCATGCCCTGAATGCAGAGTGTTATTGCGAGTGGTTAGCACGTTTGGAGGTGACGGCGAAGGGCGTTACTGCCAAAGGAGCACCCATGGAAGATAAGGGCATATTCGACCTGCTGGTGGTTGGCGGCGGGATCAACGGCGTGGCGATTGCACGGGACGCCGCCGGACGCGGGCTGAAAGTGGTGCTGGTGGAGGCAGGTGATCTCGGCGGGGCGACCTCGTCCGCCTCGTCGAAACTGGTCCATGGCGGTCTGCGCTATCTGGAGTTTCATGCCTTTGGGCTTGTGCGCAAGGCGCTGCAGGAACGCGAGATTATCTTGCGCAATGCGCCGCATATATCCTGGCCTCTGCCGTTTCTGTTGCCGGTGACGCCCGGGCGCGGGGCGAATCTGTTGCGCGCCGGATTGTTTCTTTACGATCATCTGGCCCGTCATCACGAAGTGCCCGGATCGGAACGCGTGGCCTTGCAAAAGGTGCGGGCAGGGCCGGCGTTTGCGCCGCACTTGCAGGACGCTTTCCGGTATTGGGACGGCTGGATCGACGATGCACGCCTTGTCATCCTGACGGCGCGCGATGCGGCGGATCGGGGGGCGGCGATCTGGCCGCGCGATGCGCTGGTTTCGGCGCGGTTTGCTGATGGATTATGGTCGGCAACCATGGCTTCGGGCCGGCAAGCGGCTGCACGCTTTCTGGTGAACGCCACCGGACCCTGGGTGGAACGGGTGGCGGCTGATGTATTGGGCCTGCCGGGTGCGCCGCCCGTTGCGCTGGTGCAGGGGGCGCATATCGTTACCCGCCGGGTGAATCGCGGAGACGACGCCTGGACCCTGCAACAGCCGGACGGGCGCATCATCTTCGTTATTCCCTGGGAGCAGGATTTTTCGCTGATCGGCACGACGGAAACGCCCATCGCCGAACCTGCGATGGTAACGCCCACAGCGGCGGAGGAAGAATATCTGCTGGGGGCGGTCAACCGCAGCCTTGCCCGGCCATTGACACTCGCAGATATTGTCCACCGGTTCGCCGGTATCCGCCCACTGATCCTCGAGGAGGGGAAGGGCGCGCGTGAAACGACGCGGGACTGGCGGTTGGTCCGGCATGCAGATGTGCCGGCGCTGTCGGTTGTCGGGGGCAAGATCACCACCTGCCGTCGTCTGGCGGAAGATGTGCTGGAGCAAATCGCACCCAAAACCGAAGGGTGGACCCGGAATGCGCCGCTGCCCGGCGGCGATATTCCGCGCCGGCGCGGAACGACGGCACAGGAGGATTTCCTGCACTGGATGGCCAATCTGCAAGCCGCCCATGCTCATTATGACCCCGCCATCGTTGCCCGCATGGCGCGACTTTACGGCACCCATGCCGCCGCCTTGCTGGAAGCGGGCCTGGGAGAAAATCTGGGTGGAATTTTCGCGGCGGAACTCGATCATATGCGTACCCACGAATGGGCGCGGACGACAGACGATATTTTGTGGCGGCGTACAAAACTGGGCTTACGCCTCGGTATAGCGGAGGTCGGCAAGGTGCGTCGTTATATGGGCGGATAAACATTTCAGCGCACCCCTGGCCCGTCAGGCAGCGATTCGCCGCATCCGGCAAACTTCTGTTCATCTTCCTCCCCGATGAGTGTGCTTCTGCATTATTCCGGAAACCCTGATTACGATGTCCAATCCCGACGCTGAAATTATGTCTTCAGCTACCAGTGCGGCCCCGGTAGCCCAGCCGCGCATGGCGGAGGTTATCCAGCTTGCCCGTGTCGTCTCCATTCTTGGTATCGTTTATGTTCATGCCTGGACGGGGCTGACGGCGGAAGAGCTGGCGGTTGCACCGGCGGGCCAGGCGCTGTGGCGCTGGGTGTTGATGGAAAGCTTCGGGCGCAGTGCCGTACCATTGCTGGGGATGATTTCCGGCTGGTTGGTGGCCGGGTCGGTTGCGCGGCGAAGCTATCCGGCGTTTATCGCGGGCAAGGCGCGCACCATTTTACTGCCGATGTTTTTGTGGAATGCGCTGGCGATCCTGCTGGTTTCGGGGCTGGCGGCGATGGGGCTGATCCGTGCGCCGGTGCCGGAAAATATGTGGTGGCTGGCGGATGAACTGTTCGTCCTGGTGACGCCCAATCACATCAATGTACAGACGCCGTTCCTGCGTGATCTGTTCATCTGCATGTTGCTGGCGCCATTGCTGGTGCGTCTGCCCACCATGGCGCTGCTGGCGGGGGCGGTGCTGATCGCTGGCTGGATCGGCGGGGGCTGGCAGGTACCGATCCTGTTGCGGCCGGCGATTCTGTTATTCTTCATCGCAGGCATCCTCGTGCGCCGGCATGATCTCGCTCCCCGTCTGGCGGCCTTGCCCGGTGGGTGGATGGCGGTCGGCTTCGTCGTGCTGATTTCCGCCAAGGTCTGGCTTGAGTTTCGCATGCCGCCCGGAGCACTTGGCGCATCGCGTCTGGCCGCGCTGGGGGACATCCCGTTCCGCATGTTCGTGGCGCTTTGTATGTGGCAATTCATCTGGCGGCTGACGGCCACGCCGGCGGGTGCGTGGCTGAGGCGGTTCGAACCCTATGCCTTCCTGATGTTTTGCTCTCACCTGATTTTTACATGGCTGTTCGGACCTTTGCTGGGACAGATTACCGGGCCGCTCGGTTCGCCGGGCTATCCGGTCTATCTGATCGTCCAGCCTGCCTTGCTGGCGGGCGCGACCCTGCTACTCGCCAGCCTGATCCGGCGTTTACCCGATACGCTTGCCGGCGCGCTGAGCGGCGGGCGGCTGGAAAGGTAAGTTACGCTTCGCCCAGCGGTGCGGTCTGTGCCGCCAGCCTCCCGCGCGCCAGGTCGTCGAGGTGCGGTGTCAGCGCCGTGCGTACGGCGGCATGGTACGCGTCGATCCAGGTGATTTCGGCGGGGGTCAGCATTGCCGTTTCGATCAACCGTCGATCGATGGGCGCGAGCGTCAGCGTATCGAAGGCCAGCATCGGGCGCTGATCCCCCGGAAGTGAGTCTTTGCGGACGAGGATCAGGTTTTCGATGCGGATGCCCCAGGCGTCTGCCGCATAATAGCCGGGCTCGTTGGAAATGATCATGCCCGGTTGCAGCACTTCGTCGGAGCGCATCGTGGCGATGCGCTGCGGACCTTCGTGGACGGAAAGATAGCTGCCAACGCCGTGGCCGGTGCCATGGGCGTAATCCATGCCCGCTGCCCATAGAAATTGCCGTGCGAGCACATCGAGTTGCCCGCCAGATGTGCCCTTCGGAAAGCGGATTGTGGCCAGCGCGATATGGCCCTTCAGCACGCGGGTGAAACATTCCCGCATCTCCGGCGTCGGTGTGCCGATGGCGATGGTGCGTGTGATGTCGGTGGTGCCATCCCGATACTGTCCGCCGCTGTCGATCAGATAAAGGCTGCCGCCTGAGAATGGCCGGTTGGTTTCAGGCGTGGCGCGATAATGGACGACTGCGCCATTGGGTCCGAAGCTGGAAATGCTGTCGAACGACAGATCCTGCAACATGCCGGATTCGCGGCGAAATGCCTCGAGGCGAATTTCAGCCTTCAGTTCATCGAGCGTGCCCGTCGGCGCCTGCTCATCTACCCATTGCAGGAAGCGGGTAACGGCAACGCCATCACGCAGATGAGCGGCCCGCGCGCCCGCGATCTCCGCCGGATTTTTGATCGCCTTTGGCAGCAGAACGGGGCTGGGCGCAGTGATGCATTCGGCCCCGGCCTTGTCCAGCGCGTCGGGAATGGCGGAAACGGCGGTGGCAGGGTCCAGCCATATTTTCCCGGAAAGTGTCGGGATTGCACCGGCGAAGTCCGTATAGGGGCGTACGGTGACATCCGGCCCGAGATACCGTGTCAGTTCGGGCGTAGATTTTGCCGGATCGAGAAACAGCGTTGCCGTGGCGTCGGCATTGAGGATGGCAAAAGCACGAACGACGGGTGTGCGCGGAACATCTTTCCCGCGAATGTTGAACAGCCAGGCGATCTCGTCGAGTTGGGTCAGAATCAACGCATCCGCGCGCCACTTCTCCAGGGCCTGGACGACCTCGGCGCGCTTGTCCGCTGATTCCCGGCCTGAATATTCCAGGGGTTGGATTTCTGCAGGCGCATCCGACGGGACGGGCTGATCGGGCCAGACGGCGTCGACGGGATTGTCCGGCACGGGCTCCATATTTACGCCAACATTTGCAGCGGCGGACAGGAAGGTGCGGGTGGTTAGCCACGGATCATAGCCGATGCGGGCGCCGTCGGGCGCATTGGCCCCAAGCCATTCGGCGATCGATTCAGCGGGGATGCCGTGAAAGGAGTATAAATTGCCCTCCACCTGCTGACGGACCTGCAGCGTATAGCGGCCATCGACAAAGATGGCGGCCTTGTCCGCCAGCACCACGGCTGTGCCGGCTGATCCGGAAAATCCGGTCAGCCACTCCAGCCGGCGGGCATACAGACCGACATATTCGCTCATATGCTCGTCGGTCAGCGGCACGACAAAGCCGTCGAGCGTGCGTTCGGCGAGTTCGGCGCGCAGGGCGGCGAGGCGGTGGGATGCGATGGTCATCTTGTGGATGTAGGGAAGCCGGAAGGCTGAGGCCAGCCGGGAGCGGTAAACGCCAGCGCCTGAAACAGCCTGCCCATGGAGCCGGGCGATGTGAGCCGAGCCACGGCTGCCTCGATCTCCGCGCGGGTTTCGATGGAAGCCGCCGCCCGCAAGCGGTCTGCGCGCGCCCGGATACCAAGCGCCAGCAATAGCACGCCCTGATCGATCGGGCCGTAAACCGTGGCATGGGGTCTTGCCGCACGGGCCATCGCGGTAAAATCGACATGGGCGGAAATATCAGCTTCCCCAAGCGTTTGCAGCACATCGGCGAACTGCCCATGGTGAATGGACTGCAACGTATCGCCCAATGCCGGGCCGCTGTAGCCATAGTCGATGATCAGCGCCGCGCCGCCTTGGGCGGCGATCCGCCGCGCAACGCCAGCCACCAGTGTCTCGGCGGCGAAATTGCGCTCGTAAACCGAACCGGGCACCGCATCGCGGATTTCTTCGGGCACAAGCTGAATATTGGCCGGTGTGGACAAATCCCAGCCGTCTGCTGTCACCGCCCGCAATGCCCAGCCGAGGTCGGTGCGCTCGAACTGGGTGAGGGGCAGGGCGTCGAGAAATTCGTTGGCGACGAACAGCAATGGCGCGTCCGTCGGGAGGGTATCCAGACGTTCGTGAAATATTGCCGAGGGAAACGCCCGCTGCTGGATGGCGCGCAGACGCGGCGATTGTTCGATCAGATGCAGTTGTGCGGCTTCGGCGAAAGCGGGCAAGGCGTGGCGGCAGGCGCGCAACATATCCGCCATCAATGTGCCGCGTCCCGGCCCTGCTTCCACCAGCAGGAAAGGCGAAGGGCTACCTGCGCGCGCCCACAGGTCAGCGAAGAACAGGCCGACCAGTTCCCCGAAAATTTGCGATATTTCCGGGGAAGTGACGAAATCTCCCGTCGTGCCAAATGGCTCCCGCGTCGCGTAATAGTGGTTTGCGGCCAAGGCCATGGCGCGCGCGAGCGGCAAGGGGCCATCGCGTTCGATGGTCTCGGCTATTTCCTTGATCATGCGTGCCGCCGGTTGACGGTGCCGATCAGCCAGAGACCGAACAATATCATCGGAATGCACAATGTCTGGCCCATGGTGAGTCCGAACGATAATGTACCAAGGCCCGCATCCGGTTCACGGAACCATTCGACGATAAAACGAAAAACGCCATAAAGCAAAATGAACAGGCCGCCGAGAAACCCGGGTTTCAGCCGCGCATCGGTCTTCCAGAACAGCAGATTCAGCAATACCAGCAGTACCAGACCTTCGAGCGCCGCTTCATATAATTGGCTGGGATGGCGTGGGAATGGCCCGGCATTCGGGAAGATCAAACCCCAACTGCCGTCAGTCGGCCGGCCCCAAAGTTCGCCATTGATAAAATTGGCCATCCGCCCGAGCAACAGGCCCAGGGGCGTGATGACGGCGGCATAGTCGAGTATCCGTAACGCATTGAGTTGATGCCTGCGCGCATAAACGAAGATCGCGAGAATGACGCCGGCCAGCCCGCCATGGAAAGACATGCCGCCTTCCCAGAGGCGTAATATGGCGAGTGGATCGGCCAGATAGGTCGCCGGATCGTAAAAAATCACATATGCCAGTCTTCCGCCGGCAATCACGCCGATCGTGCACCAGGTAATCAGATCATCCAGATGACGCTTTTCCATCGGCGCGCCGGACCGGCGAATCATCCGGCTCAGCAGCCACCAGCCGCCGAGGATACCGACGATATAGGCGAGGCTGTACCAACGGAAATCAAGTGGGCCTACGGAGAGGGCGACCGGATCGAGGCCGAGGGATTCCCATGTGACGGGTGGCTGAAAAATTGGCATGGACAGGCCATAGCGGAACCAGGAAAGTGAATCATCCCATGATTAGCTGTCTTGCCTCGCCGTTGCTTGCCGGTATCCGCCATGGATTCCTCGGGCGGACGGGCGGCGTATCTTCGGGGCTGTATGCCAGCCTGAATGTCGGCCTTGGGTCTGGCGATGATCCCGTGCTTGTATCGGAGAATCGTGCCCGACTGGGGGTTGTGGCGCCGGGGGCACGACTGGTTTCCTGCCGGCAGATACATTCGGCAATAGCGATTCCGGCTGGAGACTGGATGGATGCCGATCGTCCGGAAGCTGATGCGCTCGTCACCGCCAAACCGGGCATTGCGCTCGCCATTCTCACCGCCGATTGCGCGCCGGTGTTGCTGGCGGACCGCGAAGCCGGGGTAATTGGCGCGGCCCATGCCGGCTGGAAGGGGGCGCTCCACGGCATTCTGGAGGCGACGCTCGTCGAAATGGAGCGGCTGGGCGCCCGGCGCGAACGTATCGCGGCAGCCATCGGCCCGTGTATTTCCCGGCGCTCTTATGAGGTCGGGCCCGAATTCCGGTCAACCGTATGTGCAGTTGATCCGGCCTGGGAGGCCTTTTTCATCCCCGTTTCCGCCGGGGGCCGACCGCATTTTGATCTGGAAGGTTTCTGCGCCCATCGCCTGGCCGAAGCCGGGGTGCGCAGGGTGGATGCATTGGGTGTTGATACCCGCAACGACCCCGAACGTTTTTTTAGTTACCGCCGTACGACGTTGGCAGGCGAAGCGGACTATGGTCGGCAGATGAGCCTGATTGCGCTCGATCAAAGCTGATATAAAAGGCCGGGCAGATGGCATCCCGCCCGGCCTTTTTCTGGATAGTTAGCGTTTGGTGGAGGTGTAAAGGCTCCACAGTGCAGCGACATCGGCGGTCGAACCGGATTTGATCGCATCGAAAGTTGTTTTGGCGGCAGCGAGATCGCCGTTGCGAACCTGGGCGATGCCTTTGAACAGCGCCGAATCGCCAGGGTTGGAACCCTTGAGCGCCGTATCATAGGCAGCAACGGCCTGCGGATACTGGCCGGCGCCCAGATAGGCATTCCCGGCTTCATAGGCCGTATCCGGCGCTTTTGCCCTGGCGGCGGCGGCGGCGATCGCGGCAGACTGACGTTTCGCGGCGGCTTCCACCACGCGCTGCGATTGCGCATCATCCGCCGGAATAATGTCGCCAGCGTTTTTCATGACATCAGCGGCAATACCGGGCTGACCGGAGACGATGGCTGTTTTCGCAAATTCCTGCACATCAGCAGCGGACGTCAGCGTACCCGTCTCCCGCATCAGGTGAAACAGGCCCAATTTGGCGTCGCGGGACATCGGCTCGGCCTTGAGATCGAGCAGGAGGGCACGCCAACGGTTCGGGGTCGGGTCGAGTCGGATCAGCTTGCGCGTCGTTTCCAGATAGGCCGCGCGATCGCCCAGCTTGTATTGGGCGCCGGCCAGATTCTGCAGTGCCGACGGATTGTTGGGGTTTTTCGCGACGATCTGTTCATAGATCTTCGCGGCCTCGGCGGGTTTGCCCTGCATAACGTAGGATTGCGCGATAATGGTCGTCTGGCCGGACTTTTGCGCGGCCGCGATTGCCTTGTCATACTGGCGGGCCTGATAATAGAGCGGCGCCAACTGGCTCGCTGGCGCGCCAATGGATTCCAGTTCGGCGGCGGCCTTGGCGTAATTTCCGCTGCGCGTATGCACATAGGCGGCCATCTGGGCGACCTTCGTGCGCTCGGCGGGGGTTTTGGCGGCAGCGCGAGCCTGATTGACGGCGTTTTGCGCGGCGGCCATATTGCCGGCTTTTGCGGCCGCTGACGCCTGTTGCAGCGGCTTGCCGACGGCTGGCGCCAATGCCTGTGCAAGTGCGGGGGTCGCAGTCATAATCGCACCCGAAACAGGCAATGCAGCAATAGCCACGGCGAGTGCAATGCGGGAAACCAGCTTCATTCTCTTCCTTTCGATCCGTAACGGATTCATCCGGGCAGGAACCTGCGACCCATTAGAAATCAGCATGGCTGGCCCCTCGCTGAACGCCGTGTTCACTGCCCAATCATGACATTTTCGTCGAAACTGTGACAAAAATGTAACTCCCAAATTGATTCGTGGCGTGCATCGAATCGATGTGTCGCACATAGCGAGGATTGGGAGGGCCGAAAAGACATGTCTGTAAAAACCGGCTATTTTCATCGCGACCTGTGGTTAATGGTAGCCAAAGGTTGCGAAACAGCGCGCTCCTCGTATAGGCAGCGCCGCTATGACAACAGCATTTATCTTTCCCGGGCAGGGCAGTCAGGCCGTCGGCATGGGCCGGGCGCTATCGGAGGCCAGTCCGGCGGCACGCGCAATCTTCGGCGAGGTGGACGA